>Ga0136611_10001261_pt1 | contig 17594 bp, 13 predicted proteins | sample AntDrymUQ2232306_2_FD_106645 | JGI IMG/M metagenome (GOLD analysis project Ga0136611, IMG submission 106645) | Polar desert sand microbial communities from Dry Valleys, Antarctica - metaG UQ223 (23.06) | ecosystem: Environmental > Terrestrial > Soil > Desert | place: Antarctica: Dry Valley...
AAGTTTTACGTTCAACCCCGCAATATCGTTTGAAATTAGCGGCGGACAGATTTTCCAGTTTTTCGTAGAGCATAAATTGTATGACTCTACTTTATTTATCTACACTACTTTTGCAAGAGGTCTTTTCTATCCTCCGTCGCGTTCGGCGACGGTCGAATATGGCTGGCGGATGCAGATGATCGGGAAGAAATGCTTTATTACCGCCGTAAAATCAAAAAGCGATGCGGAAAAGCAAGGACTAAAGATTGGTGATGAAATTCTATCAATCGAAGGTTTTCGCCCGAACCGCAGAGAAATGTGGAAGATTAATTACTACTACAACGCACTCAGTCCGCGCAGCAGTTTAAATCTCAAAGTCCAAAGCCCCGACGATAAAGCCCCACGCGAGCTTAACATCGCCTCAAAAATCAGCCAGAAGAAAGCGATTTTGAATATAGAAGATTTAATCCGCGACTTTGAAATCAACGGCAGAAGCAGTGTAGAGCACCGTTTTGTTAAAGTCGGGAACACGACAGTTTGGAAAATGCCGACTTTTTCCATTGATCCGAATTCGATTGACGGTATTATGAATGGACGAATAAGCCAATCGGCAAATTTGATTTTAGATCTGCGCGGCAACGGCGGCGGTTATGTAGCGACGCTCGAACAATTGGCAGGCTATTTTGTGGACAAAGATACGAAGATTGCAGACCTAAAGGGACGCAAAGAAATGAAACCTCTAATGGCAAAATCTAAAGGAAAAAATGTTTTCAAAGGAAAATTAACCGTTCTGGTTGACGCTAATTCCGGCTCTGCATCTGAGATTTTCGCGCGGTTTGTCCAAATTGAGCAGCGCGGAGTGGTTATCGGCGACCAATCGGCTGGCGCGGTGATGCAGTCTCGCGGCGTGGCGATGGAAATGGGCGTTGAATCAATTGTCCCGTATGGAATGAATATGACGAATGCCGACGTTATTATGACAGACGGAAAGAGCCTCGAACACCTGGGCGTAACGCCTCAGTTAGAAATCCTTTTGACCGGAGCGGACATTACCGCGCAGCGCGATACGGTTTTAGCCAACACGTTCCGACTATACGGAGAAACGGTAACACCCGAACAAGCCGGTAAATTTTTTCCTTACAAGTGGGAAGATTAATCTGAAACGAAAAATTTCAGCCGACTTTAAAGACTCAATTGAAAATATAGACAGAATAAACCGGGAGTGATTTCAAATACTCTCGGTTTTTTATTACTCTCAATTGCCGCACGCGGACAAACAACTTTTGATGTCTCGCTCATATCAAAAAATTAACCAACGATTTTCATGCTATATATACCAGCGAATAGCGCGGCTGGCTTTTTCGCCGGTGTTTCATTTTATCCATAATTTACATTTCATCTATGGTAAAATCTGAACAATGTTTGATGCGGTTCGTAAATCGGATTTTAGATAAAAAATGGCAGTCGGTTTAATCATTCACGTTTCGGTTGGCGCGGAAAAGCGCACGGAGTTTTTCGCCGAAGAAAATATTCGTTTCGGCTCGGACGAATCATGCGATTTGCAGATTCATACCGAAAAACTGTCGTCCAAAAGCGTCTGGCTCGAACTTGGATATTCCGACAATATCTACCGCGTCATCAATTTTCTCGAACCGCTGAATCTCCAGCTCAATGGCAAGCCGATTCGCCGCTTTGTCGCCATTAATGACGGCGATACAATCGAAGTTCCGGCAAACGATATTTCTTTTTCGTTCTTTTCGCTCGCTTCCAAATCTTCGCTGATTACCACGAACCGCGAGCTGCACGTCGCGCCGTTTATCGAATCAGCCGCGCTCGAATCAGCCGTCTCGCCGAAACGCGATGATGCAAAGGCTTTTTTGCGCGAATTCGTCCGCGAGCTTTCGCGCGAGATTCACTGGACGACAAAATTCGTCGTGCTGGCAATCGTTCTCGCATCTTTGGGCGGAGTTTTTTATCTCGGCTCGTCATATAACAACGAACTGCAAAGAACGCGCGAGCTAGCCGAACGACAAGGCGAAGTCGTCCGCCGGCTCGAAGAACAGCTCGCCGAAAATAACGAGCAGCTCGGTTTAATAGATAAATCGAACAAAGCCATTATCAAAACCGTTTCTTTGGCGCAGAATCTGCGCGTCGAATACGGCAACGGCGTTTGCCTGATTGTCGGCGTGTATGATTTGGTAGATAAAAAAACCGGAAAAACTTTGCGTTATCCTGACCCGCAGTCGTTTCAGCCCAGCCCGTATGAACCTGCCGAACAACCGATGGAAGAAGGCATTAATGTGCCGGCGCAGATGGCTTTGACCACTGAAGGCAACGGCAGCGCGGTCGAATACGATTTTATCGGCACGGGCTTTAACGTCGGCGGCGGCTACGTCGTCACTAACCGCCATGTCGTTCAACCGTGGGAAGAAGACGATTTGGTCAAGCAGATGATGAAGGGCGCGAACGGACGCGCGCGCATCAAAAGATTCGTCGTTTATTTCCCGAATTTCCCGCAGCCGTTTCCGATTAAAGCGCGGCAGTTAGGCTCGCGCGAAGATTTGGCGATTGTCTCAATTGATGCCGACCTGGTTTCGCCTGACATTCCGGTTCTGCCTCTTGAAACAGATTCGGACGCGGCTTCGGTCGGCAAAACCGTCGTCACGATGGGCTATCCGAATGGACCCGACCGCCTGTTGGCGATGGTTGACGATGCAGAATCCAAATCAATTAATTCACGTTTTGGCGGTTCACGCCAGGGGTTGATAAATTACCTGGCGCAAACCCGCAAAATTGTTCCTTTGACAACGCAGGGCGCGATTACCGATTTGGATACGCGCCGCATCGTCCACGACGCGAAAACAGCGGAAGGCGGCTCCGGGGCGCCGCTCTTCGGTCAGTCGGGAAAAGTCATCGGCGTAAACTTCGGCGTATTTACCGAGAGCAACGCGGCGAATATGGCGGTCCCGGTTAGTTTTGCGATTGATTTATTGAGAAAAGCAGGTTGGAAAACGGCTGAAGAAATGAAAAACGAAAAACAAAATCAATCTCAAACCGCTAGTGCGAACACGAACACTTCGACACAAACAAAAGCGCAATAATAAAAGTTTCAAGTTTCAGGCTTCGGGTTTCAAGTCGAAAACGACAATCCCAAAGCCTGAAACTTGAAACTTGAAACTTATGAACAATCTCGTTTTTTCAAATATGCTTCATCGTCCGGCGCGAACCGTCGTCAGCATTCTCGGCATTGCGGTCGGCGTTTTGCTGATAGTTTTCACCGTTGGTTTATCAAACGGAACGATGCGCGAACGCGCTACACGCGAGGCGAACATCGGGGCGGAGATTATGTTTCGCGCTTCGGGAACCTTGGGACTTAGCGGCTCGGAGGCTTTTCGGCTGCCCGTTTCGCTGGCGAAAGACATCGAAAAAATCGAAGGCGTAAAAACGGTCGTGCCGATTGCTCAAAATACGGTTTCGGCTGAAGATAGTAATTCGGGCAACCGCCTGATTGACGGCGTAAATTACGATGAATATGCGAGCGTCGTCGGATTGAGTATTATAGAAGGACAACAACTTCCCGCTGCCGGCGACGTGGCAATCATTGATACAGGCTGGCAAAACCAAAAAAAATTCGTAATCGGCGACACGCTCAAACTCTACGAACGCGATTTTGTAATTATCGGAACGTATGAACCGGCAGCCGGAGCGCGTCTTAAAATTCCGCTTGCCACAATGCAGAACCAACTCGGCGGCGAAGGCAAAGCGTCAGCATTTTTAATCAAAATCAAAGAAGGCTACGCGCCTGAACAAGTTGCGGAAACGCTGCACAAAACATTTTCCGACAATCAAGTTCTGCTCACCAAAGATTTGGAAGAGCTTTATATGCAGGGCATTCCCGCGATGAATGTTTTCCTGAACATCTTCATCGGCGTGGCGGCGATCATCTCCGCGCTGGTTATCTTGCTGACGATGTATACGACCGTCACCGAACGCACCAGACAAATCGGCATTATGAAATCCCTGGGAATGAGCAATTCGGGAATCGCCTGGATTATCGCTCAGGAGGCACTGCTGATTAGCTTCTGCGGCATCGTCGGCGGAATTCTGCTCACGATAATTCTGCGGTTTCTGCTGACGAAAGTGACGACTCTTGAGGTTGAAATCAGTCCGGTTGTTCTGGCAATCGTTACGGTCGTCGGACTCATCGGCGGCGCAATCGGCGCGCTTTATCCGGCTCTGCGGGCGGCGCGGCTCGACGCGGTTGAGGCTTTGAGTTACGAATAATTTTCAATAATTTACTGCCTGCTAAAATTCAATTGAAGATTTTGGCTTATCTTATTTTCTTTCAGCGACGGTTATCGCCCACCACTCGCCGCTCGTTTCGGTCAAAGCAGTCCAATACCAAGCTGAAACATCAGTCCATTCGCCGCCGCCGTTATCGTAAATTCGCTCGCAAACTTTTAACTCCTCATTCGCTCGGACTGCTGAAAAACAACTCCAACGCTTTCCTGCGTCGTCAACTTTGAGCGGCAGCGGTTTGATTGCATAACCGATTGCGCGGAAACAGTCGCCTGCCGGATGCAGTTTGCGCGTGGCTTCCGTTACAAACCGAATGACGATTTCCCTTTTGCCGTCGCTGAAGCGTCCGACCTTGCCGGGAAAATCTTCGAGGAAAAACTTTTCGCGCTCGGTTAACGGCAATTCCACAAGCGGCTGATTTTCAAATGTTGCGGAAAATCCGCGAAAGTTTTGCGTTTGGACTTGAGCTTTTTTCTCGCTCGAATACCAAAACGGGGCGAAAAAGGCGAGAGCGCAAACTGTCAGAAAAACAATTGTTGGAAATTTCCGCGCGGCGTGATTCTCGTTCAGAAGGACGGCTTGAGGCGTGAAAATTTCACGCCTCAAGCCGTCCTTCTGAACGGTTCGCCAAAACTGCGCGGCGAAGACGATTCCCAACGCGACAAAGGCGAACGAAAAAACGCCGACCGCTTCGTGCATAAATTTCGGCGCGGCGAAAATTTCGGCTTCGATGTAGAACAGCGCGGACGCGCGAAAGATATTGCCGAGCAGAATTATCAGAAACGCCGATGCGAACACCGCGAGCGATTTGAAGTTCGACAAGCGGAAAAAACAAACGAGAAACGCTGCCAGAAAAAGCCCGAACCAGAGCATTTTGACGCCGCTGCACGGCGCGTCAATCCAGATGAGCTTTTCGCCGAAATGCAAACACACGCCTTCGCGCCAAACGTCCAAGCCCTGCATTTGCAAAAGCCGCGCCGTCGCTTTGCCGACCAGAACGCGCAGCGGATAACCAAGAAAAAATTGCAGCGACGCGACCGACGGCAAAGATAAAAGCAGCAAGCCAAGCAATCCAAAGTGACAAGTTACGCCGAACCGCAAACGGCTCAAAGCGAAAGTCAGAGCCGTCATTGCCAAAATCCCCCGCGCCAGCGGCGGCGTGACAACGGCGAAACTGGCGGCGTAAAGCGCGGTGAGGAAAATTGACGCTAAACAATCGAAAGCCGGTAAATGTAATTTTGAAACGCTCGTTTCGCCGATTGATTCGGATTTCGTCCAGCAGAAAGCGAAAAAAATCGCCGCCGCCAATGCCAGAAAACTCCATCTTTCTTCCGTCGAAGTCCAAACGCGCAGCGCGAGCCAATGCCAAACCGCCCAGAACGCAGCCAATTGGAAAAGCAACGTCGGAGATGTCAAACGTGAAAATTGAAATTGTTTCCTAACCGATGTCATTAAATATACTGGGCGAACCGTTCAGAGTTCAGCCTTCAAGCATCATCTCCCGCACACGGGTAAATCCGTCTCAATATGAAACTTTATACGCTGTTTCGCTTCGATTAAACTGCCATTAATTTTGACCGCGAAATCTCCAGAACATCCAAAGCATTAAAGCCAAAACCACACCGAACAAAAGATATTCTTCCGGTTCAGGAATCGTCGGAACGGTGTTCGCGTCAACGGGACGCAACCCGAATTGGTCATATTGCGCTTGCGTCTCCAGCACGACCGCGCCGCTGACGGGCGTGACCAATTGATTTTTCACCGCTAAATCGAGCGCGGCTTTTTCGTTCTCCGGTGATTTATTCGCCAGCATTTTTTTCACTTCGTCATTCGCCCAGAGCCGAAGGAGATGCGCGGAAGTTTCTTTCGCATTTGGAGCAGGCTTAAATTCTTTCGCGTTTTCCAGCACCCAAACCGATTCAAACGAGCGTTTTCGACGGCTCACGTTTTCCAATAATCGTTTGAGGTCGTCGCCCAATGCGCCGAAACGCGGCACGGTTTTGACGATGCTCAATGCGCCCAAAATCTTTTCCGTCGTGTCTCTGCCAAGCCGGGTTTGCAGCGAGTAAATCGCCGGACTGTCGGCGCGACGCGTCCACAACTGCGTTAAATTATATGGCGCGGCGAATTCAACCGATTGAGGCGCGTGAATCCAGATTATTGCGGCGGGCGATTTTTCTTGCGCCAAATTCCACGCTTGTTCAATCGCATTCACACTGTCCGTGCCGCCCTCGAACGTCGCGTTTTCGATCTGCGCGGCGATTTCCGACGAACTTCCGACAAAAGAATTCGGCGCGGCGACTTCCGCGTTGTAGCCGTTTCCGCCAGTTACAACTAAAGCCGTTTCTGCGTCGGAGGAAAAGTTTTTAATCGCTTCCGCAATTTCCTTTTGAACTTCTTGCATCTGGCGCGACGCATCAACGACAAAAATGATGCGCTGCGGTTGCGACGCGGTTGATTGCCTGATTTCCTGTCGCACGATTGTTTGCGAATCGTTTACATCACGCGCCCACGCCGTCTGTACGTCGGCGGATTTGACGGCACGAATCGGCGAACCGAGTTTGATTAAATCTTCATTTTTCACTTTGCCGCGCACGGCGAAAAAGTCGGCGCGTTGTTCCTGCGTGAAATTAGGATTAGCGATTTCAAGCGGCTTTTTCGATTCAAACCAAACGGCGTGTTCGCTTGAAACGACGAAATTTCTTTCCTGAAAATACGGCAAAGGCAGACGGCTGTGCGTTTCGTTTTCCATTTCAAGCGGTGTGGTGATACCGATTCTCACCTTCATTTCGCCGCTTGGCGGCACAGGAAACGCCCGCATCGAAACGCGGTCAACGCCGCTCGTCGTGACCAGAACCGGGTCTTTGCGCGTGTTAACAACGGCGTTGTAGGCTTCGGTCACTAATCCGCGGCGGGCAAACGCGGCTTCGCGTTCTTCGCCGTTAATCCATAAAGTCAGACGCGAGACGACCGCGCCGGGCGGCAGTTGAATCTGCGCGACGGCTTCCTGCTGCCACGTTTTTTCATTTTTGAAAACAAGTGTCCATTCCAGATAACCGAGTGCCGCGTCGCCGTCAATCGAGCCGTCCATTTGCGAACCCGCGAGCGATAATCCTTGATTAATTTGCTGTCCGTCAGCGTCCGGCAATTGCTCGCCCGAAAAATTTTGCTCCCAGCTTTTCACGCCGCGCGGCGGAGCGACGCGGCGGTAATCCGTGCCGTTTAAGCGATAAAAAACTTTTCTGGATTTTTCCGTCAGCGAAGAATTTGACTCGGTTTCGCTGTCAAAACCTAACACTTTGTTTTTTCGGAAAAGATTGACGAGAAAATCGGTCGTCACCACGCCCGAATTGCTATAACAAAGCCGTAGCAAATAATTTTCGTCGCCGTAACGCCGGACAAATCGCAAACCTTCGGCTTGTTCTTCGGGCGCGGCGGAACTCGCCTTTTCGATACCGATTTTCGTCAATGTGAAAGTCATTTCGGCGATGCCGATTGCCAGAAAAACAATTACGAATCCGGTTATCAAACCTTGCCAGCGCAGCGCGAACGGTTTCGTTTCGGGCGATGCTCGGCGCAATTCACGGCGCATCAACACGGCGGCAATCAGCGAAAAAAGTGGAGCCATCGGCAGCAATCCCAACAAAAAGGCGAGCAGACCAATAACGGCAATCGGCAGCACCGGCGCGAACAGAATCGTATAAAAGAGCGCGATAAAAATGGCAACGGCGTTGGCGAATCCGAGCCAGACGATGCGCTCAAGTCGGTTATGACGAATCGCCCACCACGTTTGCAGATTCGTCGCGGCGACGAAAAAGATAAAAAACGTATGCCACCACGTCGGCATCGGGTCAAAAAAACTTTCGGCGCAAAGCTGCGTCGCAAGCTCCGTGACGAAGGCGACTGCGGGCAACAAAACTCCCCCGAATAAAAGAAAACCCGAACGAAACGACGAGCGGCGGGTTTCGGTTCGGGCTGATTCGGGATCGGTTATACTTTCCATCGAAAAACTCCTCAAAAATAAATTTTAAAAAGAACTTTACATTACAAAGTTCTTTTTGGCGAGAGAAAATTACTATCTGACGAAATTTTATTTTTGTAACGATACTTTTCACTTCGAGGAAGGAATTTTGTTCCCGAAAATTTCTCTGTCCCGCTCGCCGAGTTCAGCGATTTTCGTCATTAGAAAATCGGAAATCTCTTTATGCGCCCGCAGCGAATCGCGCTTTTGATAAAAAGAAGATAAGTCAATGGGTTCGCCGAAGTGGATGCGGATTTGCTCGCCGCCGCGCCAGTTTCCCAAGATTTGTTTTGGCAAATCATTGCCCAAACCGGCGATGAAAATCGGAACGACTTGCGGGTGCGAAGCCATAATAATTTTCCCAACGCCGGTTTGCGCGGGCAGAAAATTATATGCGTCGTCCGACAGATTGCGCCTGCCTTCCGGGTGAAAACCGATAACGTGCGCCGCACCGCGCGAGCAAATATCGGTCAGGCGGCGCAACGAAAATTTATCGAACTCGCGTTTTTTTTCTTCTCTGTCTTCGCGGAAAAATGGCGGGAACATCGAAAACCAGCCCATCACGAAATTGACGAACCAGCCGACGGGCGAATCGTAAAAAAATTTGGCGCGGACGGGGAAAAATAATTTCATCGGGCGTGTTGTCCGACGAAACAGAACGGATGAAACCGTATACATATCGAAAAATGAGCGATGGTTGGCGACGAGCAGCAGCGGTTTTTCGACATCAGTTCGTTCGACATTTTCCAATCCATAGACGTTCATCAAATTGTAGGTCGCCAGATAAATCCATAACGAGCCGATGTGCCGCTGGCAAAACGTCCATAAGCGTTTCCACGCTTCGCGATTCATCCGGTCAGCCAGCTTGTAGCCCAATTTTTCGGTAACGCTCAAAACAGCGAGTTCCGCGTCAGTCGGCGTGAGATTGAATTCTTCATTCCTAAGTTCCGGTTTTTGAGTTTTCGGTGTTTCGAGGATACGGTCGTCGTTCATCTGCTTTATAAAATTATTTGAGAAATTAACTTGTTTCAAATCCGGCAAATAGTAGAATATCAACTGAGATGAAAGCACACAAATACCTGACCAGCGCATTTTTCGTGTTAATTTGCCAAGTCTTTTTCGTTGCCGCCCAGCAGTCGGCTGCGCCCGATGTCGTGTATGTTCCGACGAGTGAAAAAGTCGTTGACGCGATGCTCAAATTGGCGAAAGTTACGAAAGACGATACGGTTTACGATTTGGGCTGCGGCGACGGGCGCATTGTTATAACTGCCGCCAAAGAATTCGGCGCGAACGGCATCGGCATTGAAATCAACCGCGAACTCGTCAAGCGCGCCGGTGAAAACGCGCGGCAAGCCGGAGTCGCCGAAAAAGTAAAATTTATCGAAGCCGATTTTTTCAAAACGGATTTCAGCCGGGCGACAGTCGTGATGCTTTACTTGTCGCCAGGCGTAAATTTGAAGCTGCGCCCGCAACTGCTGAAACAATTGAAACCCGGCACACGCATTGTTTCGCACGATTTCGATATGGGCGATTGGAAGCCGGAGCAGACCATTAAAGTCGAAGACGCGACGCTTTACTTTTGGATAGTTCCGGCGAAAAAACCGACCTTCAAAAAGAGCGAATAAATTTTGAAAGTCTGCTCGTCCATAATGGCGATTAGTTTAAGAATTGCAGTTCGTTTGAATCAGAGCGAGCGGAAACTATCTACTTTTCGTCAGGAAATAGTTTCTCATTCTCCAATTCTTTTCTGATTTCATCTTCCATTCTGGCGGATTCGAGCGCGAGCGGCAGTTCCGAAGTTCGTGCCGAAAGTTTTTTTAATGCAAGTTCCGAATCGGCGATTGAGCCGCCGCGCCGCGCCGCAGCTTCAATCATTTGCAGCCGCGTTTCGGCTTCGACGCGCATTTCTTCGGCTTCGGTTTTGATATTCGAGAGTTTTTCAAGGTCGGTTTTTAATTCTTCCTGCAAACTAGCCGAGTTTTCAGATTTTAAGTATTTGAGTTTGTTTTGCCTTCGCTGCACCAGCAAAAGCTCTTGTTTGGACGACTTTAAAATGCGCGTCGCCGTCATCCGCGCCGCCAGAGTATCACGGAAAGCGTCCGCCAGCAGCAAGTCTTTTCGTTCGATTTCTTTGAGGGATTTTTTTTCGGCGGTCGTCAGTTCGTGTGCGAACCAATCAACCTCGTTCGCTTTGATGCCGTCAACCGCGAGCCGTTCGCGCACTTCAGCCAGCCAGCGCGAACGATAGAAAAGAATTCCGCCTGTGACAATCAACCCAATTAAAAAACCTGCCACCAGCGCGATCAAACTGAAGAAGACGAACATTGCAACCGTCGCGCCGGAAGAAAACAAAGAAAAAATAAATAAAGTTACGGCGGGAATCACGGCAAGTAAAACGGGCGCAATCCACGCACCATATTTCAAGGCTTTATCCTTTGCCACATCGCGGCGCGTAATCTCGTATCGCGGCTGTAATTCGTTCATCTTTATGACCCTAACTCTACAAACTCTGCAAACTTAATTCAAACTCGCCGCATCATAAAATTTCAGTTTCAAAAGAAAAATGTATATCATCAGCGATAGTGAATTTTATCGCAATTTGGGAGAAGCCGCCTATGTTAAAAAAATTTTTTGTAATTTTATTAGTCGTTCTGTTGCTGGCTTCTATTTTGGTAAGCGTCGGCTTTGGTCAGAACACGGATAAAAAGCGGCAGGATGAAAAAGTCCGCACTATGACGATTCCGATTTCAATTTTTACCAAAAAGGAACAGAAAGAAAATCGAGCGGAAGAATTTGTTCAAGCCGGCGACTTGAGAGTTGCAGAAAATGGCGACGACCAGGTAATTTTGTCAATCCGCAGCGTTACCAACACGCCGCTTGCGCTTGCCTTGCTGATTCAGGACGATCTTTCCTCCGACACTAACCTTAAACTCGACGAAATCAGAAAATTTATTCGCGCTCTGCCGAGTGGTTCGCGCGTGATGGTGGCTTATCTACGTGCCGGAACAATTCAAGTTAGACAAAAATTCACCGAAGATTTGGAAAAGGCGGCGAAGTCTCTGCGGATAATTGCCGGAAGCGCGGCAGCTCCGGGCAGCCCTTATCAAGGCATCGAAGAAGCTCTCAAACGATTCGACGCTTTGCCGGCGGGCAGACGCGCCGTGCTGCTCGTCTCTGACGGTTTGGACATTTCGCGTGGCATCGAAAGCTCTTCGCCGCCGCAGAGCCTCGACCTCGACCGCGCGATTTTGCGGGCGCAGCGCAAAGGCGTGGCGGTGTATTCGTTTTATTCACCGGCAAGCGCGACCGTCGGCGGAAACTCGATTTTGATACTGAACGGACAAGGCTCGCTCGAACGGATTTCAGATGAAACCGGCGGACGCGCTTTTTTTCAAGGCTCGATTGCGCCGATCTCTTTTGAGCCTTTTTTCGATGATCTAAATTTGGCTCTGAACCGGCAGTTCGCGTTGACTTATCTTTCGACACATATGAAAAAGGGTTATCACAAATTGAAAGTGTCCAGCACAAATCCCGAAGTCGAAATCGAGCATCCGCGCGGATATTATTACCGTTAGTTCTTAAAGTTATTTTGAGCGTTTAGCCGATTTTGAAATTACACACCGGACACATTCGCACGTCTTCTTTAATGAGCAGTCCAATCCAAAAAAGCGGAAAAAACATCACCATCAAAACGGCAAAGGTAATCCAGCCGGCAGTCGAAATTCGCTTGACGACTTTCGGCATCATCTGACTGGCACAGCGCGGGCAATGATAACCGTAAGCCATATTTTGCGGCTGCTGATGAACGAGCGGCTGCGGGCGCGGCGGCTGATTGGTCGCAAACGTCTTGGCGAGCGGCTGAACTTGATTGATCTGCTGTGTTTTTTGTCTTTTGTTTTCCGCCACCTGAAATTCATCGGTTTTCCAGGAATACGGGCGCGGCGGCGAGTATTCATAACCCGTCTCGCCCGCAGTTTGGCTTTGCAGAAATTTAGTTCCGCAGAAACGGCAGAAATTACTCGTGTCCGTATTAACTTGTCCGCAATTTGTGCATTGAATCATAAACGCCTCGATTTGATTTTTCAATGTAATTTTTACGCGCCGACCTGAAAAAAGTTCCCTTTTAACTTTAATCAAAAACGATTCTCTCGCCGCTTTTGACGGCTTTGTAACAAGCCTCGACGAGTTCCACAGATTTGTAACCGTCAAACGCCGTCACGAGCGGCTCGGTTTCGTTCAAGAGTGCATCAATAAACGCCTCGTTTTCCTGCTGATAACCCCAGCGTTCTTCTTTCGACAAAAGATGCCACGAGAAGAATTGAAAGTTCGGATCGGTTCCCCGGCTATCGGTTAAGTTTTCCATCTCCTGCGTCATAATCGTGCGATGCTCGCAAAACGCTTCGACGCGCTCGAACGGGAAAATCCAACTCGCGTCCGCCGCCGAACAAAACGTCGCGTGCAAGCCGCTTTTGAATTTCAGCAGAACAGAAAAATTATCCGTTTCGGGATAGGTGTGGCTCGAACCGAACGCGATCATTTCCGCGACTTCGCCGAATTGAAAACGCATCATATCGAAAAGATGAATCGTCGTTTCATACAAAAAACCGCCTGTCACATCGGTGTCGCCCGTCCATTCGGGATTTTGCAGTTCACCGCGATTCATCTTAATATGCGCCGAATGAACTTTATCACGGGCGATAAGTTCCTTAAGTTTGACGTAAACCGGCGCAAACCGACGGTTGTGTCCGACTTGAAAAACCCGCGCGTTTTTCGACGCGTCGAGAACAGCATTGGCTTCCGCCAAATTAGTCGCCATTGGCTTTTCCGAAAAAACCGCTTTTCCGGCATTCGCCGCGGCGATGGTCAAAGCCGTGTGTCTGGAATTCGGCGTGGTGACGACAATCGCGTCGCACGATTCGATCACCTGCTCGCTGCTCTCCATACATTTCGCGCCCGTTTGTTTTGAAACGCGCTCCATTCTCTCGCTTCGGATGTCATAAACGGCGTGAACTTCCGCGCGTTCGCTGCGGGCGTAAAGCTGCGCGTGCGTTCCGCCCATATAGCCGGTGCCGATGATGCCGATTTTTATTTTGCTCATATAAAAAATGCGATTGGTTAGAATACGAATCAGCTATTCGCTTTTAACTATTAGCTATTTTATCAGGAAAAATTTCCGTGCTGAAAAACGAATAGTGAATTACGCCCGTTTAGAAAACTTCGGCAAACTTTCTCAAGTCTAAACTTTTAAGCCCAATGCTTTTTCCGTCGCAGCCTTCGCTTTTATCGCCACTTCAAACGGATTTTCGTTCCAGTATTCTGGGCGGAAAATCTCAATCGAAACCATCCGGTCGTAACCGATTTTATCGAACCGCTCCTTGATTTCCTTAATCGGCAGAATTCCTTCGCCCGGATACAAACGGTGCGCGTCGTTCAAATCTCCTTTCGGCAAATCTTCCGCGTCGTTGATGTGAAAGATAAAAAGTTTTTTCGGGTCGAGCGTTTCGATGGCTTCTAATGTAGAATTTCCGGCGTAAAAATGAAACGTATCAATTACCAAACCGACGTTTTCACGATTAACTTTTTCGATGATTTTTTTGTCCAAGTCGAGTGTTTGCACCGAGCAATCGGATTGTCCAAGAAACTCGAAAGCCAAACCGACGCCGTGTTTTTCGGCGATGTCGGCGAGTTCGTTCAAAACTTTGACCGATTCTTTTATGATTTGTTCTTCAGTAGTGTTTTCCGGCAGTTTGCCCGGCACGACGACGACATACGGACAGCCGATTTCAGCCGCGATTTTCGATAGCTCTTCCGTTTCGGCTTTGATATGCGCGTAATCTTCGGCGTTTCGGAAAGTGATATGCTCGATGGAATTTATCGAATACGGCTCAAGATTGTTTTCCGTCAAAAGATTTTTCAAATCAGCAACCGTGTTCGTTTTCAAAAACTCGCGCAGCTTCGCCGACCAAATTTCAATCAATTCGTATCCGGCGGCGCCTGCCGCCCTGATGTCAGTTGTTAAATCGGCGTACATCGTCGTCGCGCCATTTAAGGCTATTTTCATTTTTCACTTCCTTTAATTTCTTTAACTTTATCGCCGACCTTAAACATCAAATCGGATTTCTTTCCGTCGTAGCGGCAAACAACCAGATTCTTTTGTTCGGGGAAACTTTCAAAAAAGATCGTGTTTTTTAATTTATAACCTTCCAGGTTATCTTCCGAATTAGTTTCGAGATAAATTCGCGCCGAATCCGCGTCAGAGTCTTTGCCGATCCATTTTAAAGTTTTCGTTTCGCCGTTGGCATTGGTCAAAACAAAATTTTCGTTTAGATAATCGAAGATAAGTTTATCAATGTCCGGCGTTTTTTCGAGGTCAACGGGTTTGCCGTTTTTGCTTTTGAGAACAGAAACCAAATCGTGGTTAAAAACTTGAATGGTGATCTCTAAAAGCTTCTGCTCCTCGTTGTAATCAATGCGCGTCAAACTCGTGTGAAAACGGTGCGAGGAAAACGGCAAAGCGGCTACCGTTTGGCTGATAATTAAAACGAAAATAAAAAACAATTTATAAATTTTCATTGCGCGTCGTTTGGAAAGTTAAAAATGTTAGGGTTGCCGCGTTGTTCTTGGTGTCTGCTGAATATCGCTTCTCTGTCCTGCTTTGAAAATCTGAAAGCGCGTCGGGACGGTTCGGCGCGGGAAAAAGTTGTTCGACAAATCCGCGTCCGCCGTCTCCAAATTTGGGTCAAGCACAATCGCTTTGGCTTCCCTGCGCGTGATTATGAGTTTTGAAACGTCAAAATTATTGTAACGCCAAATCTCCGCCGGAATGCGAATTTCTTCGCTCGTGCCGTCCACGTATTCAACTTTAAAAATCAGCGGCATCACCAAACCGCCGACGTTTTTCAAATCTACGACGTAAAAATAATAACCGCCGCTCAGGATTGATTTTTCAGTTTCATCCAAACTTTCAAAAAAGGCGCGGTAATCATGTCGTTCCTGATCGGTAACTTTGAATTTGTCGAAATCGTCGTAATAATCTTTCAAAGACGAATACTGCTCGTTGCGTTTCGGCAAGGACTCGCTGCGCTGCTGCGATAAGGTTTTCGGTTGAGAATTTTCCTGTTTGCGTAAAATTTCCTTCTCGACATCAGGATTTTGCGAATTGATTTGAAACAGCCGGACGTTTTCAATCGAAATATCAACGTGGTCGGTCGTGTAAAACCAGCCGCGCCAGAACCAATCCAAATCCGTGCCGCTCGCATCTTCCATTGTGCGGAAAAAATCCGCAGGCATCGGGCGTTTGAATTTCCAGCGGCGCGAATATTCACGAAAAGCGAAATCGAAAAGTTCCCTGCCCAAAACCGTTTCACGTAAAATGTTCAAAGCCGTCGCCGGTTTGCCGTAAGCGTTGTTGCCGAACTGCAAAACCGATTCCGAATTGGTCATAATCGGAACTTGATTTTCCGAAATCATATAATCGGTAATATTTTTCGGCTCGCCGCGACGCGACGGATAATCTTTTTCCCATTCGTTTTGCGCCAGAAACTGCACGAAAGTATTCAAGCCTTCATCCATCCAAGTCCATTGCCGCTCGTCGGAATTGACGACCATCGGGAAATAATTATGCCCGACTTCGTGAATGACCACGCCGATTAAACTGTATTTCGTCTGCTCGGAATAAGTGCCGTCGGCGTTCGGACGCGGACCGTTGAAACAAATCATCGGATATTCCATTCCGCCGACGAATCGGTTGCTCACGGAAATCGCCGTCGGATACGGATAATCGAACGAGTAGCGCGAATAAACATTCAAGGTATGAATAATCGCGTGCGTCGAGAATTTATCCCACAGCGGGCTGGCTTCGTTCGGATAAAGCGACATCGCCATCACTTTGTTTCCGCCGACGCTGTGACCCTGCGCGTCCCAGACGAATTTGCGCGACGAAGCGAACGCGAAATCGCGCACGTTGTCGGCTTTGAAAACCCAAGTTTTCTTGCCGTTCGGTTTGCCCGCCTCGCTTAATTTTGCTTCTTCGTTCGTGACGACTTTCAAAGGTTCGCGCGCGGTTTCGGCTTGTTTCAAACGCCGAATCCATTCGGGTTTTAAAACCTCTTTCGGATTTTGCAAAACGCCGGTTGCCGAAACTACATGGTCGTTCGGCACGGTCAGCCGCACGAGATAATCGCCGAACTCAAGCGTGAATTCGCCGCTGCCCAAAAATTGTTTGTGCTGCCAGCCGGAGACATCGTTGTAAGCCGCCATTCGCGGAAACCATTGCGCGATGGTGTAAATGTAATTTTTGTCGCGCGGGAAATATTCATAGCTCGTGCGCCCGCGAAAAAGTTCGCCGTTGTTGATTGCGTAATTCCAATCGAGCGAGAAAACGAAAGTTCCGTTCGGCGCGAGCGGCGCGGGCAAATCAATGCGCATCATCGTTTTCACGATTGTATTTTTCAGCGGAGTTCCTTTCGCGTCTCTGACGTTCGAGATGTTTATTTTCCCTTCGTAAGTGCGGGCGACGAGTTGTTCGAGTTGGCTGAGAGTGCTGCCTTCAAGCGTCGGTGCGCTTTGCGTCGTCGCGTTGTCGGAGTCTCTAGCGAAAAGATTCTGGTCAACTTGCAGCCAGATATAATTTAACGTGTCGGGCGAGAGATTTTTGTAACTGACCGTTTCCTTGCCGATGATTCGCTGGTTCGCGTCGTCGAGTTCAACATCAATCACGTAATCGGCGCGCTGCTGCCAATACTTCGCGCCGGGCGCGCCGCTTGCCGCGCGCTGCTCGTTCGGTGTCGGCAAATCTTCTTCGAGCTGACGGAATTTATCCGACGGGTTCGATTTCGATTGAGCGAAAGTGAAAACGGAAAAACATAAAACTAACAAAATGACGGCAAATCGAGACAATGGCATTATAATTTTCTCCTAATCATTTCAGACAAAATAAGTATTTACGCAGTCAGGGAAAGATTTAATTTTATTCTCAGAAGCTGTTTGAAAATTCTTTAGTTCCGTTAAGAACGGCATATTTATAGAGGGAAATTTGTATAAGATGGTTTGAGTTCCGTGGGAACGGCACAAAAATATGCCGTTCCTACGGAACTCAAACCGCTTATTTTGACAATTTCTATAAATATCACGCTCCTATGGAGCTGCGTTCTGAATTTCCAAACAGTTTCTTAGCTCGACTTTATCCAAATCAGGTTACGAAGCAGAGCGTTTCTGTCAAGCATTCCAGAAATGGACGTGGTATTTTTATCATCTCCTCCTCATTTGGCGACGTTTGAAAACTCCGTTCCTCCCA
>Ga0136611_10001262_pt1 | contig 17589 bp, 15 predicted proteins | sample AntDrymUQ2232306_2_FD_106645 | JGI IMG/M metagenome (GOLD analysis project Ga0136611, IMG submission 106645) | Polar desert sand microbial communities from Dry Valleys, Antarctica - metaG UQ223 (23.06) | ecosystem: Environmental > Terrestrial > Soil > Desert | place: Antarctica: Dry Valley...
CAAGGCCCAGTTCGCCGCGTTCGGCGCGATCAACCGCCCTGGTCCGCAAGAATACCCCGAAGACGAAAAACTGACCTTTTACACCGCCCTGATGCGCGCGGGCGGCCAGTCCAGCGACGCCGACCTGCGCAAGGCCAAGTTGATCCGCCCGACCAGGGAGGGTAAGGTCGCCCAGGTCACCGAGGTCAACCTGGACGCCATGCTGAAAAAAGGCGACTTCTCCAAGGACGTTCCGGTCGAGCCGGGCGACATCGTGTACCTGGAAGGACGCAGCACCAAGCGCGGCTTCGGCCTGCTGGACGCACTGTCCTTCGTGCCCTACATGAGCTACTTCATCCGGCGTTAAGCCAAACTTTTTGACGAGATTGGATACCATTGGATGTCCTTTACTTGAAGCGTAAACCAAGATATTGACGACAGACGTCCACGCGCGGGCCAATCGCGGAATCAAGGTTCTCATGGGCCGGCAAGCGCTGCTTCAGATCGTCACCTTCGGGGGCGGCGTCGTTCTGGCCCGCATCCTCACTCCCGCCGAATTCGGGCTGTTCGCCATTGCCACATTCCTGGTGGGCACCTTTGCTCTTCTGAGCGATTTTGGGCTTGCTCCCTCGTTCATTCAGCGCAAGGAGGAACTAACAGAGATAGATCTGCGTGTCGGATTTACACTCCAGCAAATCCTGACGTCCCTTGTTGTATTCGTGTTGTTCGCAGCCGCCCCGCTGCTCGCCCGCATGTATCCAAAGGCGCCTCCCGAAACCGTTTGGCTGGTGCGGATGATTGCCTTCAACCTATATTTGACCTCATGGCGCTCGATGAGCGCGCTTCAACTGGAGCGCCAGCTACGCTATGACAAACTCGCCCGCATTGAAGTGGTGGAAGCGCTACTGTACCAGGTAGTTGTTCTCAGCCTCGCGATCACCGGGCATGGCGTATGGAGCTTGGTCTGGGCCACGCTTGCCCAGGGCAGCATGGGAACTTTGCTTGTATATCTGGCCGCGCCATGGCGCGTGCAGTTGGGTTTCGACGCCAGAATCGCCGGCAGCATCTTGCGCTTCGGCATCCCCTTCCAGATCACTTTGCTAACCAACAGCGTCGGAAATTGGGTGACACCCTTGCTGGTCGGCGGCTTGATTGGTCCGCAGGCCGTCGGCTACCTCACCTGGGCGTCGAGCAACGGACGTAAGCCGCTTGTGTTGGTGGACAACGCGATGCGCATCGCGTTCCCGCACTTTTCTCGCATCCAGGATGACAGGGCCGAGGTGGAGCGCACCGTCGTGCGTTACTTAACGTACCTTCTGCTGCCGGCTGGCCTGTGGTTTAGCGTGCTGGTTACGGCTGGTCCGATACTAGTACGCCTAATCTACACAGAAAAGTGTGTGCCGGCCGTGCCTGCACTGGCCCTATTCGCACTCGCGATGGGGTTCGATGTGATTGGGTGGGTAGGTGCGGTTGTGTCAAATAGTCTAGGGTTGGTCAAGTTCGTTACCCGCATCGTGCTCGCTATCAGCGTCGTTAAGATTGTGCTCAGCGTGCCGCTAGTGTTCATGTTCGGCTACACGGGAGTTGCGGTCGGCTACCTGATCGCAGCCAGCCTTATGCCGTACCTGCTGAACGGCCTTGGACCAGGGGCGGCCCGGCGGCTGCTACGAGTACAGGCATGGATCACGCTTCCTATACTGGCCGGCCTCCTGGCAGGAAGCCTGGCACTCCTTTTGCCGCTGCCGTCGATTGCGCGCGCGGTCCTGACAGTCCTCTCTGTACTGCTTAGTTACGCCACTGCATCCTGGTTGAGCGGCCCACCTTGGCTGCGTGAGGCCATCTCAACGGCGGGACGGCCGTCCATCGTTACTGCGGAGACGTCTCCTGCCCCTTCTACCACGCTGAGCTAGCAAAAAAAGTGATGAATCACCTTCCTAAAATCCTTTTGCGTTCGCTCCTTCGCTTTTACGTTCAGCATTCGCCTGTGGTGCGAGGGCAAGGACGTATGGTCCACGGGTGGCGTGCGCTGTGGGCCGGACAAAAGGTCATCGCGCGCATTCCGCCGGGCGTCCTGATGCACCTGAATCTCGACGACCTTATACAACGCGAGATTTTTTTCACGGGTGCGTATGAGCCGGAGGTGGTTAAGTTTTTATCCGAATACCTCAAACCAGGAATGTGTTTTATAGATATTGGAGCAAACGTAGGGCAGTTCACTTTAATCGGGGCGTCTCTGGTTGGACCCAAAGGGCATGTTCACGCATTTGAGCCATCACGAATAACTTACGAAGCATTGGGGGAAAACATCCGCCTCAACGGTTTTGGCCAGGTTACCACACGAAGAATAGCCTTGAGCGATCGAATCGGTGAAGCGAACTTCTTTGCCGAGGAACAAGAAAATTGGGGGAAAAGCTCGCTGGCCGCTTTTGAAACTACTGATGGTACAACCACCACTTTGACAAAGCCGCAGGTGGTTCCACTCACAACGCTGGACGCTTATACGGGAACCAGTGACGTAAAGCGGATTAATCTCATCAAGATGGATGCTGAGGGCGCCGAGTTGTCCATTCTGAAGGGCGCGCGGCATATCCTGGCTACCTGCCCACCACCCTATATTTTGTGCGAACTCAACTTTGTCACTTGCCGCCGTTTCGGCTACCATCCGCGCGAAATTGTCACGTTGCTCGAAAATCGTGGTTACCAAGCTTATCATATAGATAGAAATCGTACACCGCTCGGACCTTTGGATGAAGCCGACTTGGGCGAACACGTTGATGCTTTGTTCGTCCTGTCGTAGCTCCGCAGATAAGTTCTGAGCGCACGCTTTGTGATGCCCCGTCAAAAATTCACAAGCGTTCAACCCTTTTAGCGCTTTTTGTACTCCCGATAAACGATGAAAGTCCTTCAATTTAGCCCTGTTTTTGGGACCATTGGCGGGGTGGAAACCTACGTCGCGCGTCTAAGCTACGATCTGTGCATCCAGGGACACGCAACAGCCATTGTGACAGAGCGTATACCTGTGATGCGCTCCTCATCATATTCCGTGGTGGCAATTCCGGGCATCGCCGCAGACGATTCAGATCGCTATCTCACGGTCGAGGAGCAGGTTCTACGCTTTGCCGAGTCGTTTAAACCAGATGTTGTCCTGGTGCATGGCTGTTCAGCGCGTCTACTAGCGACGCTTAACGCACGATATCCAACCGCTTCCTTCGTGCATTTGATTCTATGTGCTGGCGGAAAACTTTTCCGGCGCCAGGATCAGGTTTGCACGCATCGCATCAGCCCGCGCTGCCTGGTAGATTGGTACGCGGGACCATGCGGGTCCTCAAAATCACCGCTTGTTGCTTGGCGTGCCTACCGCCGCTCACGCGATTACATCGCGGCTCTGAGGCAGTTGCCGCGAGTCATTGTCGCCAGTAATTTCATGCGGGGGCACTTGGTGGAAGAGGGCATCGAACCTGGTCGGATCGTCATTGCGGCCGATTTTAGTACGGGCATCCCCGTCCAAACTCCTTTGCGGCGTGTTAGCGGCGACGATAATATTAACCTTCTTTTTGTCGGGCGCGTAGTTTATACTAAGGGTATTCAGTATGCGCTTCGCGCTCTGACGTTGCTGAATGAGCGTTACCGCCTAATTGTCGTCGGCGAGGGATGGTATCTGGACCGGCTGAAGCAGTTGGCGCGGGAGCTCAATTTGGAACACCGTGTGGAATTTACTGGCTTCTTGCAAGGTGCAGCGCTCGAAGAACGGTACCAGCAGGCGTCGGTGGCCGTCGTCCCCTCGCTTTGTCCGGAGGGTGCCGGTCTGGTGGTTCCCGAGGCGCGTGGGCGCGGCTTGCCCGTGGCTGCGTTCCGAGTAGGTGGTCTGGCAGAATGGCCGGACAAGTACGACGGCGTTTACCTAGCTGAGCCAGCGGATGCTACGTCGCTCGCCCGTGCGATTAGCGATGCGGTGCATAGCGCACCATCTCTGGCCTTGCGCGGCGGTGGTGTCGCAATGACGACACCGGAAGAGGCCGTGGAGCAGATTCTGCAGAACCTTGCCAATTGGCGGATGATAGCTGCCTGAACCGGCCTTATTATCGCTGTGGCGGCTCCATTGCCCGCTCGCGGTACGGAAAGATCTCTCATGAACTTTATGGATCGTACGCAGCAACAGGAAGTTCCACAGGAGCCGGTCTTCGTTGAGGATGAATGGCCTTCCGAAGATCTAGAAATTCTCGCGTCCTGCCCGGTGTGCGGGGCTGATGGTGGGAAAGCTCTTTATGAGGGTCTGACGGATCGTGTTTGGCGATGCGCGCCGGGAACGTGGACACTATGGGAATGTTCGCATTGCGGCTCCGCGTATTTGCGTTCCCGACCGAAGCCTGAAAGCATTCATCGAGCCTACAGTAATTACTACACGCACGGAGCCATCTTTGACCCGGCCGTGGAGTATCCCGCGAACCGTCTCGGAAAAATACGCCGTGCACTTCGAAATGGCTATTTGAACGCACGCTACGGGGCGGATTTTCGACCTGCATCACCCCTGGGACCTTTTGTGATGCCGCTGTTGCCCCGGGTCCGAGCACGGGCAGATCGTTGGGTACGGCACCTGCGTCGCCCTCGGCCCTCGTCTGGGCGGATTAATAACCCCACAGCGTCTCCCCCGCGCCTGCTGGATGTGGGCTGCGGCAACGGCGCGTTCCTGAAGACGGCGCAAACGCTGGGATGGAGCGTTCAAGGAATCGAGCCGGACCCCGCTGCGGTGGAAACGGCCCGGCGGGCTGGTCTACCAGTCGAACAGGGACTGCTGGTGGAAAATACGTTCGCAGGCCGGGGCGAGGAAGAAACGGCCTTCGAAGCCATTACCCTGAACCACGTTTTGGAGCATCTGCACGACCCAATGCGAACGCTTCGCCTTTGTTACGACCTGCTACGTCCGGGCGGAGTTCTCTGGATGGCGACTCCCAACCTCGCCTCGCTGGGGCACAGGCGATATGGCCCATGCTGGCTGCACCTGGACCCACCACGCCACCTCGTTCTTTTTACGCCTCGTTCGCTCAAGGAAAGCCTAAGCAGAGTTGGCTACGTCGTTTCTGGCCCCCTGCGAAACGCCGGCGGGCCAGGCGGCGCGGACCTTTCCTTCAACTGTAGCGCTCGAATCGCAGCGGGACAAAGTGTGACCGGCCCGGACGCGGCGGCGTTCGCAGCACCACCTGATGTACACCGAATAGCGCGCGCAGCGGAAAATGTTTCTTGGCACCGGCCCGAACTGGCCGAGGAGATCATTTTGGCCGCGCGAAAGCCGCTGGCGGAGTAGCGGCATGGCACGTATCTCGGTCGCTCTGGCAAGTTACAACGGCGCGCGGTTCATCGACCAGCAACTCGACAGCTTGATGCGCCAAACAGAGTTGCCACACGAGATAGTAGTCTGTGACGACGGTTCAAGCGACAATACGCTTGCAATCGTGACAGCATTCGCACGGCGGGCACCATTCGCCGTGCGGATATACTCCAACGAGGTGCGTTTAGGGTTTGCCGACAACTTCTTGAAGGCGGCCCGCTTGTGCGAGGGCGACCTGATTGCGTTCTGCGATCAGGACGACGTTTGGCACGAAAGGAAACTGGAAACCTGCGCTTACCCGTTCGCGGCCGATCCGGACGTTCTGCTCGCGCACCACGCAGCTGATCTGGTGGACGAGACGGGCGCGCTGCTTGGCCGAACCTTCCCCGCCATCACCCGGTCGCGCGTCGCGCGGCCGCTTGATCTGGATCCCTGGTACATTCCGGCGGGCTTCTCGCTGGTATTCGCCGCGCGTTTGCTGGACATGGCAGACTTTCGGCACCGACCTCCGAGCCAGGTCGCCGTGGCAGGTGGATTCCAGGCGCATGATCAATGGGCCTACTTTGTTGCCGGGGTTGCCGGCAAGGTGGCTTTTTTAAGTGATCGTCTCTGCTTGTACCGTCTGCATGGCGCGAACACATGTGGCGTTTCCGACGCGGCGACCCTGCGGACCACACTCCAAAAGTCCACACAGACGGGGGAAGGTACGTACCGAGGGTTAGCCGGCATCGCAACACAGTACGCGCGCTACCTCGAGGCGGCGGCGGCAGATCATGAGGCAATGTTGCGGCGGCGGTTTGAGCATGGCGCCGATTTTTTCCGTAGGCTGTCACATACGCTTCTTCTTCGCGCCGCCCTTTATGCGCCAGGAAACAGCCGAAGGCAGCGTGTGGCGCGGTTCCTAAGCCTCGCCGGGCAGAACGCGTACCGCAGCCGGCGGCGCGGGGGGTTGGGCACTCTATCTCTCGTCAAGGACGCCATGTTTTCGCTAGTAAGGCGGTAGAGATACGAGCAGAGGTGTGCCGAAGACGAGGGAAAGTGACAGGGAAAACACGAATGCGGATTCTGAAGATCGCTAACATCCCGGATGATCGCAATACGGGTATGGGGCGTGTGATGCATGCGACCGCCGACCATCTGCGCGCAATGGGGCATGGGGTGGACTTTCTTTTTGCCGGCGACGTTGGGCGGGCACGGCTCGGTCGGGGCGACCGATTCGGCTTTCCCGTAGCATTGGTGGGAGCGGTACGGAGGGCGATGCGTGACCGAGGCACATATGATGTGGTCGAGATTCACGAACCGGCTGCTGCGTGGTATTGCCTTCAGCGCCGCCGTGATCCGGCTGCATTGCCGCCCTGCGTGGTGATGTCCCACGGCTTGGAGGAGACGCAGTGGCAGCTGCGTCTACAACTCGACCGTTTGATAGGGCAGCGGACCAGCTGGAAAAGCCGGCTGCTGGTGCCAGCAACACTGTTGCCGCAAGCGCGCTACGGGCTGCTTCATTGCCAGCAGGTGATGTGCCTGAACTCGTACGACGAGGCGTACTTGCGGGATCGCCTGCACCTGCCGGCCGAGCGGATTTCGCGCGTGACGAATGGTGTGGACACAATGTTCTTCGCCCCGCCGGACGCACTTGAGCGCTACGGCGATGCGGTACGGCTACTGTTTGTCGGGAGCTGGCTGGAAAAAAAGGGACGAAGATTCTTGGTCCAGACATTCGAGCGACTGTGGGAGCGTTACGGCACCGCGACGTCGGTGCCCGCAGCGACCCGGCGCAATCTACGCCTGTCACTGCTGGGGACGGGTATGAGTGAAAACGAAGTATTGCGTAGCTTTACGCCGGCCGTGCGCGGCGCAATCACGGTGCGCCCGCGCGTGAACGATCGCGAACTGTCGGAGGCCTACGCGAGCCACCACATTTTCGCCTTTCCGACCTACTTCGAACCGTGGGGGCTGGTGTTGCTTGAGGCCGCTGCGGCCGGCATGGCCCTGGCGACGACCGGAGCGGGCGGCCCTGCTGACCTGTTCACTGACGGGTGTGACGCCCTGCTGGTCCCACCAGCGGATAGCGAGGGGTTCACCAACGCCGTCGGCCGGTTGATCGAAGACGGGAAAGAACGCGCGCGCCTGGGTGAAAACGCGCGCAACCGCGCGTGGCAGTTTTCCTGGCACGCCGCCGCCGAAGGGCATCTGCGTGCCTACGAGCGGGCGAGAGCCATCGCCGCCGCCGAGATGGCTGGCGCAAGAGAAAGGAAAACACGTCCTCGTGAAGTCAATTAGCCTGGAAAAACTGCTGGACCGGCTTGGCAAAGCGGCGTTCCTTACCGCGTTGCCTGACGGCATGGCAGTCGTGGACGCGGTGCGGACCCGCGAAGCATGGCTTCAGCGCTACCTGCCCAGCCCGCTGGTGCGACGCCTCGACCCCGGATTCGCGCGCTCCTGCCCCGTGCATCCCGATACAGGGCGCGCGCTGTACGCCATTTGCCGCGCCCTGCGCCCAGCGCACATTTTCGAAACCGGAACGTATTGGGGCTATTCGACCGCCTATCTGGCGGCCGCCGTGCGCGATAATGGGACCGGCTGCCTTCACACCTTCGACATTTATGCGCGCGCGGGAAGGCACGTCCCCCGGACACTGCGCCCGCACGTCCGTTTTTACCGGGGTAAGTCGTCAGTCGCCGCCATGCCGGCTGTGTTGCAAAGCGCCTCCCCGTCCTTGTTTTTCCAGGACAGCCGGCACGATTATGAAGGCGTGTTTGAGGAGATGTCCCTCGCCGCTCCAAATCTCGCGCCGGGTGCGGTGGTGCTGTTTCACGATTTCGTCGTGCCTGACGTACGCGCGGCGGCCAACGACGCGCTGGGTGCCGGCTTCGAATATTTCGTTTTGGAAAGTGGGGACCCATCGCAGCTTGGCGTTGCCGTCAAACCAGCTATGAAGAAATCAGGCAACCAAGGCGTGAAGGTGTGAGGATCAGCCTGATCTGCGCCGCGCTGCCGCCGCAGATGGACGGGATAGGGGATTACAGCGCGAATATCGCGGCGGAACTTGCCCGGCCCACCCGTGGTACGTTGGTCACGATCCTGACCTCCCGGGAACGCGGCGGCAGCTTGGTGCAGCACGCCCCGATTCCGGGTGTCGCCATCGAATCCGTTTTCGATCCGGGTATTCCGCGCAGTGTCTTATGCATCACGGACGCAATCAAAACCTCGAAGCAGCCGCCGAATTGGCTGCTGCTCCAGTACAATCCTTTTAGCTTCGGCCGCTGGGGGGTGAACCCGTATCTGGCTGCAATGGTGCGCCAGGTTCAGCAAATTCGCCCCCAGACCCGCTTCGCCCTTATGATTCACGAGCCGTTCGTGCGCTTTACGAATGCCCGCTCGGTACCGCTTGCCGCGTGGCAACGGGCGCAGTTGTTCGCGCTGGGAAGACAGGCGGACGTGGTTCTGGTGAGCATCGAACCATGGCGGCGCGAACTTGCGGCCTGGTTCGGAGCGGAGCGAACCGTGCATCTGCCGGTCGGCTCCAACATCGGGCGCGTAGCCATCACGCACCGCGCCGCACGCGAACGCCTGAACATTCCTCCCGTTGCGCTCGTGCTGGGATTGTTTGGGGCAGCCGGGCGGGGGCGGACGCTGGAAACGCTGCGCCGAAGCGTGAACGCGCTTACGAACGCGTGCCCTGAGCGCCCCGTGCGCGTACTGACCATCGGACCGGACGATACCGCCGTGCAAAATGCACTTGCCGGCGCCGGGGCGCGCGGCGATGTTACGATCATCGCGGCGGGCGGTCTTTTGGATGCAGACGAGGTGTCGCGCCGCTTTGCCGCGATGGACATTTGTCTGGCGCCCTATGTGGATGGCGTTTCCACGCGGCGCACGTCGCTGATGACCGCGTTGCAGCACGGTGTTGCCGTGGTCGGGACGCGGGGCCACACGACGGACCCGCTGCTGGAAAACGAAGACGGCCGCGCCTTTTTGCTGGCCGGAGCGCGCGACCCAGATACGTTTGCCGCCCACGTCGTGCGGCTGGCGGATGACGCCGGCCTGCGTGCCCGCCTTGCCGGTGCGGGTGAGCGGCTTTTTGAAACGCATTTCACCTGGAAGCGCATCACCGCTCTTTTGATGGAAACACTCGTGACGCGAGCGAAACCAGGGAGGCACGGATGAGCGCGATCAAGCGGCGGCTCAAGTCACTGCTGCAAAAAAGCGCGCCCGGTCTGGCCACGCAGATGCAAATCGTGTGGCAGCGCCGGCACGTTGAGCGCCTTTTACGGCGGCTGGGGCTGCCGCGTCTGCTGCGCGCTTACAGCGCCCGGTACGGCTTCGTGGTCCGCTCCGGGCCGTTCGCGGGCATGAAGTACGCGCCCCGCGCGGTCGGCAGCGCGCTCATCCCCAAGCTCGTCGGTAGCTACGAAAGCGAGCTGCACGGTGTGCTTTCCCAGATACTCGCCACGTCCTACGAAATCATCGTGGACATCGGGTGTGCCGAAGGCTACTACGCGGTCGGCCTCGCTCTTCACGTTCCCGGCGCACGCATATTCGCCTTTGACATTGACCCGCTCGGCCGCCGGCTGTGCCGGGCAATGGCCCGCGCCAACGGCGTCGCCGGGCGCGTTGCCGTCGCGGGCCGATGCGACGCGAACACTTTGCAGGCACGCCTCCATGACAAGCGCCGCGCGCTTGTGGTGTGCGACTGCGAGGGCTGCGAAATGGACCTGCTCCAGCCGGATCGCACGCCCGCTCTGCGCGACGCCGACATTCTGGTCGAGCTGCACGATGGCGTGGACCCGGCGATTTCGCGCGTCGTGCCGGAGCGATTCGCGCAAACGCACGACCTGATTCTGGTGCCTGCCGCACCCGCGCGCGATCCCGCGCAGTGGCCGGACCTGGACTTTTTGGACGCGGCGGACCGACGCCTGGCCGTGTCCGAGCTGCGCCACGGGCCGCAGCAGCAGTGGGCGTACCTGACCGCGCGCTCCAAAGCGTCCGACAGACCGGCCTGAGCCGTAAAAAAGGTGCGTCCGACCCCGGATGATTCTCGCGAAGTCGCTGAAAACCCGCACATCATTGTAGGAAACCCGTACTGCGTCCCGTACAAGGCGCTTTCTGTGGTAAAGGGCTTTTACAAAACGGCGAGCGCATTACGTAAGGAAAATAACATGGCAAGCAGAACTAACCGTACTATCGCCAAGCGCCTGGGAAGCGCCAAACAAATTATCGAAAATACCCTGAACACGGCCGCCATTCGGGAAGCCGTGGCCCCATTCGGCTATTCCGAGGCCAAGATGGGCACGTTGCGCGCGTTGCACGAAGCAGCCCAGGCCGCCGTCCCCAATCGGGCGACCGGGACCGGTTCGCAGCGCGAAGCGACCCGAAAAGCCCACACCCTGGAAGACGCCGCGCGCGCGGCCCACGGCAATCTGGCCGCCGTCGCGCGCGCCGTGCTTTCCGACACGCCCGAGCGTCTGACGACGCTGGGACTGGATCGGCCCACGCCCGCCGCCGCCCCCGATTTCCTGCTCGCCGCGAACGCGCTGTTCGCAGGCATCGAAAAAGACGGTGCGATCAAGGCGCTGCTTGCCGAGGCGAGCTACGACGACAAAAAACTCCAGTCCGAGCGCGCCCGCGTGGCCGCGTTCGAGCAGGCGACGCTCGCGCAAAAAGCAAGCATCGGGGGTGCGCGGCGCGCGACCGCGCTGCAAAACGCAGCCCTTAAGGCCCTGGACGCTGCCGTGGCGCGTTACGTCAAGATCGCGCGCGTGGCGCTCGCCGGCCGCCCCGACCTGCTGGCGACACTGGGTATCGCGACCGCGCGGGGAGGCGGGCGTCCGCGTAAAGCGGCGGCGAGCAACGCCGCCGCTTCCTGACCCATGACCGTTGCCGCCCTATCCCCGCCACCGCCCCGGCGTGTTTTGTTCGTGTCCCCCGTGGGCGAAAAGGGCGGGGCCGAGCAGGTGCTGGTGGACATCGTTCGCGGCCTGGACCGAATGCGCTTCACTCCGCTCGTGGTATGTTTAAAGCCGGGACCTCTGGTGGACGAACTGCGCGCGCTGGGCGTTTACGCTGTGGGGCTTCGGCCGCACCAAACGCGTCAGATTCATCGGGTCGCGGGCGCGATCTGCTCGCTCGCGCGCATCATGCGAACCGAAAGGGTTGAGGCGCTGCATGCAAACGGGGGCACGATGTTGTTTTACGCCGCCCTGGGCGCGCGTCTCGCGGGCGCGAAAATTCCCATTGTGTGGTCCGTGTACGACCCGTTGCACGGCGGCGGCGCGTTTGAGCGGGCGTTTGTAACCGCTCAGCGGCGGCTGCGTCCTGCCTGGACTATTTTTGGCACGCCCGCTGTCGCCCCGACCTATGAACAAAGTTATGCCCGGCTCGTCGCGGGCCGCAGCCAGACAACCCTGCCGGGCGTGAGCATCGCGGACCTGGAAGCGGGCGCGGATGCCGCCCGCGCCCGCCGCGACTGGGGCGTTCCGCCCGACGCACCCATTGCAGTCATGTTCGCGCGCCTTCAGCCCAGCAAAGGCCACGCCGACCTGATTGAGGCCGCCGCGCGCGTGCTCGCGGCGCGGCCCGACGTTTATTTTCTGCTTTGCGGCGGCGCACTCTTTGGCCTGCATCCCGGTTACGAGGACGAACTCCGGGCGATGATCGCCGCGCGCGACCTGGAAAAGCGCGTGCGTCTGACCGGCTACGTATCTGACGCCCAGAAAAAAGACCTGCTCGCTGCGGCCACGCTGATCGTACATCCGGCGCGCAGTGAGCCGTTCGGCATCGCGCTGATTGAAGGCATGGCGGCGGGCAAACCGGTCGTCGCCACCGACTGCGACGGCCCGCGCAGCATCGTCGTACCCGGTGAAACCGGCCTGCTGGTTTCGCCCGGCGACCCCGCCGCTCTGGCCGCCGCCATCAGCGCGCTGCTCGCCGATCCCCAGCGCGCGCGCTTTTTGGGCGCGTCCGGTCGAACACGCGCCTATCAGCAGTATTCGGTCGAGGCGATGGTTACACAGGTGGAACAGGTATACGACGCCGTGTTACACAACACGTTAAACAAAAGGCAAAATGGATATGTCCATTGACACACTGCGGCCGGACGGGTGGCCCGCTCCCGCCAGGACAGGCACCCTTCCCTCGTCGGCCAGTCACGGAGTTCCCACCGCCGCATCCTTCCCGGCAGCGCTCGGCCTCTGCCTCGGCGCGGCGATGGCACTCGCCATCGCCGCGGCCCTGACCGGCGGCACCCTGGGGGCGCTCACGTCACTTGTCCTGCTGGCGGGCGCAACGATTGTGTTTGCCGCGCAGGGACGCGACCTGTGGGCGCTCGGAACCTTCTTCACCTACGCGGCCCTGGAAGGCATGTACAAGTACCTGACCTCGTATTCTCAGGCCGTGTACGTGGTCAAACCGCTGCTGATCGTGGTTCTGGTGGGCGGCTGGCTGTTGCACCGGAAACGGCAAACGGGCCGGGCACCCGCTCCGCCGCTCGTGGCTGCCACCATGCTGTTCATAATCTGGTCGTTCCTGATGGCATTTCACCCGGCCGGCGGCGGCGTCGCGGGCGGCGTCGCCACCGCGATCCTGTGGTACGGCGGACCCGCTGCCTTTTACTACATGGGCCACCACGCCGCGCAGCGTTCGGTCGCCAACGTGGAGCGGATTTTATACGTCCTCGGCGCGGTTTCCACTATGGTGTCGGCGTTTGCGCTCGTGCAGTACTTGATGGGCCAGCCCTGGACCGAGGCGCATCTGCCCGGCTACGCTACCATGAGCCGGACCTCCGCCTCGTGGTTCGTGGCCGACGAATCAAAGGGGGGCTTTGTTGCCGGCTGGCGTCCCGCCTCTACCACCTCAATGCCCGGCGGGGGCGCATTTTACGCTTACCTGGGGGTTTTGTTTACGTTTGGGCTGCTCCTGCGGCCCAGCATAACTCTGCGTACCCGCATTACCTTGATCGTGTGCTCGCTGCTGAACTTCGTGGCCTTGCTGGTGACCGGCGTTCGGCTGTACGTGGTCATACTCATGTTCGCGGCGCCGCTGTTGCTGCTTTTGTCGGCGCGTACGCCGCGCGTATTAGGGCGCAACGCCGGATTCGCGGTGCTGGCCGCCATGATCTGCCTGGGCGGGTTTTTGACGGCGCAGATGCTTTCCGGAGGCGCACTAATTCACCGCTATGCGGAAACCCTGGCGAATCCCATGGCCCGCTACCAAAAGGATCGAGGCGGGAGCCTGACCTATCTCCCGACCTTCCTATCGGCAAATCCATTCGGCATGGGCTATCAGCGCGGTGTTGAAGGTTACAGTCAACAGGGCTTTGCACGCAAGTACGGCTCGAACAGCACCTTAGCTTCGCTAAACCGAGAGACTCAATTTAACAGCGTGGCCATTGACATGGGCCTGCCTGGCCTCGTCTTGCTTGTCGGTTTGCTCGTAGCCATTCTGGTACAGGGTTGGCGTGCCCTGCGCCTTCTGTCCGACCCGTCTTTACGCGTGCTCGGAGCTACCCTGTTCGTGCTTTTGTGCGGCTATGCGATGGCTTGCCTGGGCGGCCCCGCCCTTCAAGGAGCGGACCCCTTCTGGACTGCGGCGGCCTTATTGTTCTCGCTGCCTCTCCTTCAGAACCAGAACCGGCAGCGCCGCTCAGCAACGTCGGGGTTGCCGCCCCAGGCGCAGCGTCCGTGAAGATTGCGATGACGCACGTCAACCTGCCCAACCAAAGCAAGGGCGGCGTGGCGTATCAGGTGCATTACCTGGCAAACGCGCTGGCCGAACGAGGTAATGACGTTACCCTTTTCACCTTCAGCCCTGCGTGTTCGGACAGCCGGTACCATCTGCACTCGTATGCCGCGCCGCCTCCCGGTTTGCGACGCTTCCAGTCATTTTTTTTCGCGGCCCGGCTCGCCCGCACCGACTTTTCCGCTTTCGACGTGCTGCACAGCCACGGCGACAACTACCTGCTCGGGCGCACGCACCCGCAAATCCGGACCTTTCACGGTTCGGCGCGCGATGAGGCCGCCGTCGCCGTGACACTGCGCCGCCGCCTTTACCAGCGGGTGATGATCGGCTTTGAGGCGGCCGGGGCGCGGGTCGCCGACGTGAGCGTGGGCGTTTCCGAGGCGACCCGCGCGCGCATCCCCCGTATTTCGGTGGTCGTACCCAACGGTGTGAGCGCGACGACCTTTCATCCCGGCCCAAAATCCGGCGTGCCCAGCCTTTTGTTCGTGGGCACGACCGGCGGCCGCAAGCGGGGAGCGTTTCTGGCGGAAGTTTTCCGGCGCGAGATACGCCCGCGATTTCCCCAGGCCGAGTTCTGGTCGGTCGCCGAGTGCCCTTTGGAAGGCGAGGGCATCGTGAATTTCGGCAAGGTGCCGCTCGATACGCTCGCCGACCTGTACCGGCGCGCGTGGACGTTTTGCCTGCCCAGCACCTACGAGGGGTTCGGCATTCCCTACGTCGAGGCCATGGCATCGGGTACGGCCGTTGTCGCCAGTCCGAATCCGGGCGCGAAGGAGGTGCTTGCGAACGGCGCTTTCGGTTTGCTGGCGGGCGACGCCGAACTGGGCAACGCGATCAATCGTCTGCTCGGCGACGAGGCGCTGCGGGGCGCGATGGCCGCTAAAGGCGTCCTACAGGCGCGGAACTACCACTGGGATCAGGTGGCGGCGCAATATGAGGCTTTGTACCGCGCCGTCGTCGAGCGGCACGCGGCAAAAACGCCCCGCCGCGCCCGTCTGCAAACCCGCCGGGACACGGGAAGATAAGGGGAAGATCATCATCATGCCCCGGCCACTGAACACCTTGCGCGGCATCGGCCGCGAACTTTCCTGGATTGCGCGCTCCGCGGCCGACGTGCCTTCGCTGGCGCGGTACGCGGCCGACGTATTCCTGTTCCGCTTGATGCGCGTGTGCCGCCGGCTGCCCGGTCAGAACCGCGAACGCAGCATCCGGCTGCGCGGAAACACGACGCTGACGTACCGGCTCAACCGGGGCGACATCGAGTCCATCCGCGAAGTATGGGTGGAGGAATCGTACCGGCTTCCCTTTGATGCCCGCACGGACGTGGTGGTGGACCTAGGCGCGAACATCGGCCTGACCAGCCTCTGGCTCAACCGGCGCTACCAGTGTTCCTTGATCGTCGCCGTGGAGCCGTCGCCGGAAAACGCGCGCTTGGTGCGGGAAAACCTCGCCCGCAACCATGTTGCCGCCACGGTTGTCGAGGCCGCCGTGGGTCCCCAGGATGGAACCATCCTTTTTGAGAAAAGCGACGATTCCAATAGGGGGCGCATCGGCGACGGCGAACGCGGCGTTTCCGTGCGTATGTTGAGCATGGACTCCGTGCTTGACCTGCTGCCAAACGGCGTGTCGGCGGACCTTGTGAAGATGGACATCGAGGGCGGCGAGCAGGAACTTTTGTGCGGCGATCTTTCCTGGCTTACGCGCGTCCGGGGAATGATCGCCGAGTTTCACCCCCTGGTGGTGGATTATCCCGCCCTAGTGGCGACGCTTCAAAAAAACGGCTTCCGTTACATCGCGGCGGGCACGGTACGCCGTAACTCCATGGACGCCTTCGTAAAGGGTTGAATGGTAAACGGGGCGCCGCAGGGCTTTGGCGGAGGCCGGGCGAGCGCGGGCGGAGGAGTTCGCATGGCCGCACATAGCCGCACGGTACGAGCGCATCTATGCCGATTTGATGGAGGTACGGCAGTGATCACACTGGCGATTCACGCGCAAACGGGAACGATGCACGCATGAATCTGCTCTTCCTGGTGAACGGGCCGGAAAAAAGTTATCCCGCCGACCGCGCACGCGAGTTCGCCCGTCGGTTGCCGGCGACATGGACCATCCAGACCGGTTACCGACCTGCAGCACATAGGTGGAAGGGCATTGCCCGCTTCGTGCGTCACGCCATGCGATTCCGGCCCCGCGTCCTCTACGTGATGGACACGGCCTACACGGGCGTGCTGGCCGGTTGCATTGTCAAAAGGCGTTTGGGTTGCCGTCTGATTACCGACACGGGTGACGTGGCCTATGAACTCGCCCGGTCTTCGGGCAACTACTCACGCGCCCAACTTGCCCTCATTGACTGGAACGAGCGGTTGGCGATGAAGAAGTCGGACGCCATCGTGGTGCGGGGCAGCTTCCATAAGCCTCTTCTGGAAAAGCAAGGCGTCAAAAACGTGGCTGTTATCCCCGATGGCATGGATGTGGAGGCGGTGAGGAGTATTGACGCTAGCGGGCTTCGGGCGGAGCTCGGGTTTGCTTCGGACATGCTGGTCCTGGGCATGGTTGGCACGATGAATTGGTCGGAGCGCCACCGGATGTGCTACGGCTGGGACGTGATTGAGGCACTGGCACACCTAGCGGATGAGCGGCGCGTAAAGGGACTTTTGGTCGGCGACGGCCACGGGCGACCGCGCCTTGAAAAACGCGCGCGCGAACTGGGAGTGCAGGACCGGGTCGTGTTTACCGGCATGGTGCCGTCCGGTAACGTTCCGCGCTACGCAACGGCCATGGATGTTTGTGTTTCCACGCAGTCCAATGATGTGGTCGGTATGGTGCGTACCACGACGAAATTGCCGCTCTACCTCGCCTGCGGACGCTATGTGATCGCAACCGAAGTGGGAGAGGCAAAGCGCGTTTTACCAGGCGTGGGTGCGTTGCTGCCTTACAAGGGTGTGCGTGATCCAGAGCATCCGGTACGACTGGCTTCTCATGTGCGACAGCTGCTGGCGAACCCGGCCCTTCTTAACCGCCGTGACGCGGTTCAACAAGTGGCAGCAGAAAATTTCGAGTACAACGACCTTGCCGCGCGCGTTCGGGCGCTTTGCGAAGAACTCGCCGCCACGAAACCATAAGGAATATTTGGATGCAAGCCATTTCCGCCGCTGGGCAAGACACGGGGCCGGCCACGAACGGTGCCTCGCCGCTGGGACAGTTACGCAAGGTAAGCCAGTACGTCGCCGGTTACGAAAACTGGCTGGAATGTTTGCAGCTGCGCCGCGCCGTGGGCGTCCCCCGCGACGAAACGCGCGTGGCTCGCTTTCGCAGCGGGCTTCGGATGAACGTGCGCGTGGGCACGCCGGACATCAGCATTTTGTGGGAAGTTTTGCTCGGCGGCGCTTATGCCTCGACCGAACGTTTGATCGCCCACGCGGGCGGGAGCGCGTGCTGCGTGGTTGATCTGGGCGCGAACATCGGGGCGTACACCCTGCGCTGCGCGCTCGCTCCCGGCGACGTGGAGGTACACAGTTACGAACCGGGACCGCAAAACGCCGCCGTGTTGC
>Ga0136611_10001263_pt1 | contig 17573 bp, 13 predicted proteins | sample AntDrymUQ2232306_2_FD_106645 | JGI IMG/M metagenome (GOLD analysis project Ga0136611, IMG submission 106645) | Polar desert sand microbial communities from Dry Valleys, Antarctica - metaG UQ223 (23.06) | ecosystem: Environmental > Terrestrial > Soil > Desert | place: Antarctica: Dry Valley...
GACCCTCGCCTTCAACATCTTCCCCCACATCGACGCCTTCCGCGCCGACGGCTACACCAAGGAAGAGTGGAAGATGCTCGTCGAGACGAGGAAGATCATGGGCATCCCCGATCTGCGGCTCTCTGCCACCTGCGTCCGCGTGCCCGTCGCCATCGGCCACTCCGAGGCGCTCCACATCGAGTTCGAGCGGCCGATGGACGCGCTCGAGGCCCGCCACATCCTCGAAGGGGCGCCCGGCATCGTCGTCGTGGATGATCCGCTCCAGAACCATTACCCCCAGCCGATCGACGCCGCCGGCACGGACCCCGTCTACGTCGGCCGCATCCGCGACGATGTCTCCAACCCCGGCGGCATCGCCCTCTGGGTCGTCGCCGACAACGTCCGCAAGGGCGCCGCGCTCAACGCCGTCCAGACCGCCGAGCTGCTGTTCGCCTCGGCCGACACTCGCCAGCCCACCGCCGCCGCGTCGCGCTAGCGCAGCACGATGGACGTGCAGCGGCTAGGGCACGACGGCAGCGCCGTCAACTATCCTGTCATCCCGAGCGCAGCGAGGGATCTGCGGGCTTCCTCGCCGGGCGGATTCGTTCGATCGGCCCACGCAGCCACACTCGCGGCAATCTCACCCCCAACCGTGCCGCACCCTCGCGGGCGAGCAGAAGGAGGACCCCAATGGCGGAGTTCGGACGCGTACTCACGGCGATGGTCACCCCCCTCGATGGGCGGGGCAACGTCGACTACAAGCGGGCCCGCGAGCTCGCCGCCGCGCTGATCGCCTCCGGCTCGGACGGCCTCGTCCTTGCCGGCACCACCGGCGAGTCGCCCACCCTTACCAGCGAAGAGAAGCTCACGCTCTTCCGCGAGGTCCGCGACGAGATCGGCACGCGCGGACAGATCGTGGCCGGCACCTGCACCTACAACACCGCCGAGAGTATCGAGCTCAGCCGCGAGGCCGCCCGTGCCGGCGTCGATGGCATCCTCGGCACCGTCCCCTACTACAACAAGCCGCCCCAGCACGGCCTTTACGCCCACTTCAAGGCCATCGCCGAGGCCGTCGATCGTCCGATCATCCTCTACAACGTCCCGAGCCGCACAGCGACCGTCATGCAGCCCGAGACGACCATCAAGCTCAGCCGCATCTCGAACATCATCGGGATCAAGGAAGCCAGCGGCAACTTGGACTGGGCCGCCCAGATCGTCGAAGAGAGCGCCGACGGCTTCAAGGTTTGGAGCGGCGACGACATCATCACACTGCCGCTCCTATCGGTCGGGGGCTACGGCATCGTCAGCGTCGCGTCGCACCTCGTCGGCCGCCAGATCCAGCAGATGATCGCGGACCACCTCGAAGGCCGCCCGGCCGAGGCGGCGGCGCTCCACCGGAGCCTGCGCCCGATCTTTAATGGCTTGTTCGTGACCACCAATCCGATTCCGCTGAAGTACGCCCTCCGCAAGGTCGGGTTCCCGGTCGGCGGAGTCCGCCTGCCGCTCGTCGAGCCCGACGAGAAGGCCGCCGAGCAGATCGACGCCGTGCTCGCCAAGACTACGATCGACCTGCCGATTCCCGTCGTCGCCTAGCACAACGTCTTCAGCGTATCCCGTCACCGTTGACCCTAGTCGGATTCGGTCAAGCTTCTCTGTCATCCCGAGTCTGCGAGGGATCTCACGCTCTCGATCCCGTCAGCGTGAGATCCCTCGCTGCGCTTCGGGATGACAGGCTTGTTGACGGATTACATGCCATGACCGGTGCCGCATGTATCAACGACCGCAAGTCGTCCACCGCCGCGTCCGCGCCCGCTAGCCGTCCGCGCCGCTCGCGCGAGGCTCGACCTTGATGTCCCCCGGCAGCGTCGCGTCGCGCACGTCGGCGCCGTCGAGCTTTGTTCGGCGCAGTCGCGCGCCGTCCAGCCGAGCGCCCTGAAGGTTGGCGTTCGTCAGATCTGCTCCGGTCAGGTCCGCGCCGGCGAGCGACGCTCCGCGCAAGCCCGCATTGCCGAGCTGCGTGCCTTGGAGGCGCGCGCCGTCGAGCCGCGCGCCGTTCAGCTCGGCCCCGATCAGGTCGGCGTCGCACAAGTTGGCCTCCGCGAGGACCGTGCGGTGCAGATCGGCCAGGTAGAGGCTCGTGCGGTGCAGCGTCGCGCCGGTCAGGTTGGCGCCGTTCATCGAACAGCGGCTCGCGTTCGCCTCGGACAGGTCGATGCCCTGCATGCGTGCCCGCGCCAGGTTCGCGCTCTGGAAGTTCGCGTGCCGGGCCGTGGCGCCCTGCAAGTCCGCGCCTTCGAGATCCGCGTCGTGGAGGTCCGCGCCGTCGAGGTTGGCGCCGGTCAGGACCGCATTGGGGAGGCGGCAGGATGCCAGCCGCGCCCGGTCGAGGCGCGCCCCGGCGAGCGGCGCGTGCTCCAGGGCCAGGCCGGTGAGGTCGGTGTCGATGAGCCGCGCGCGCCCCAGGGTCGCGCCTCGGAAGTCGGCGCCGGTCAGCCGCGCCCCGGTCAGGTCGGCGTCCGTGAGGTCGGCGCCCGCGAGCCGGGCGCCGGTCAGGTCAGCGTTCGCCAGGTCGGCGCCGCCCAGCGTCGCGCCGGTCAGGTTCGCGCCGTGGAGCGCCGCACCCGTGAGCCGAGCCGACGTGAGATTCGCCCCCGCCAGCTTCGACTCGGTCAGGATCGCGCGTTCGAGGGCCGCGCCGCGCAGATCGGCGCCCCAGAGGGCCGTGCGCCGCAGGTCGATACCGGTGGCCTCGGCGCGCCCGAGGACGGTCAGGATCGACTGAATCTCGACGGTCGGCTCCATGCCCGCCCCCAGCAGCGGCGCATTACGGCGTATGTAGGCGGCCAGCACATCGACGACGGTGGAGCGGTACTCGACCGAGTCACGGGCGACGCCTTCGAGGGCGTAGATGCCGCCCAGCCGCACCTCGACGTTCGGGTCGCGCGGCGCGTGGCTGCGCCCGAGCTGGTCGATGGCCGACCCGTAGCGCTCGGTCGCCCAGGCGCCGACAGCAGTCCGGACGCCAGATGACGCGACCTGGAGCACGCGCCAGTTGAGGAACACGCCGACTAGCACGCCGGCCACCAGCAATACCTGGATCGACGAGCCGCGCACCATCAGATCCAGCAGCAGGTCGCGCTCGTACTGCGCGCGGTCGGTCGCCGAAGCGCCGACTCCGCCGCTCGCCGCCGCGCCGACCGGGTCGCCCGCCGAGGTGCCGGCGGCGCCGATCTCTGCCACCTCGGCGGACCCGGCATCGCGGGCGGCAGGACGACGGAGGCGATCGAGGCGATCGTCCGCGTACATCCACACCAGGGCAACGAGGCAGGCGCAGGCCACCAGGGCGATGGCCACCCTGAAGAGGTCGGTCGCCTGCTTCCCACTCGCCCCACTCGGCGTCACCCGCGCGTCTCCCGCCTATGCTACTCGTCTATCGGCCGAACGCTATCGTAGGGCCAGACGGGCCCCGTGTTGAGGGCGCACGCTCTTCGGCTCCGCGCGCTGGCGGTAAATCGGGCACTCGACCATGCCGCCACGACAAGTGTAGCGCCGCTGTAACGCGCGAAGCCGTCAGTCGGTGGGCGCCGTGCAGCGCACGCCGTCGTAGCCGGCCCGTCTCCCAGCCGCGGCGCCCCGTTTTCCCGACAGGCGGGGATGCCGCCGGGCACCATTGACGCATTGTTGCGAAGCGTCTATGCTTGCGTCGGTCGCGGTTCGGAGGGCGTATGGGGGGCGTCGGGCTGGCACTGGCGCTGGCCTGGGTCGCCGGCACTGCCCTCGGCATCTACGTGCGGGCGCCGCTGTGGCCAATCGTCGGGGTGGGCACGGCGGGCCTGGTGCTTGGGGCAATTGCGCGGCCCGGGTCGGCGCGCATGCTCGCGCTCCTCGTCGGGACGACCACCCTGGCGGTTGCACGCGCGAGCGCGTCGGGCGAACTGCCCATCCCGCCCGCGCCGATCGGCCCGATCGTTGTGGCGGGCTACGTCGCCGATGCGCCCGTGCCGACGGGCTCGCGCGTCACGTTCCCGCTGGACGTGACGGCGGTCCGCCCACCGGTGCCGTCCGCGCGACCAACATCCGCGCCCGCGTGGGGATCGGCGTCCGAGGCGGGACTGGGACCGCCTCCGGAATCGGCGTCCAGGCCGGCACCCGAGTCGAGGGACGTGCCGCCCGGTACCCGCATCCTCGTCCGGGGCGCCCCGACCGACGCCGAAATCGGCGATCTGGTCGAGGTCGAGGGGCGGCTGGTGTCGCCGCGCTCGCGGCCGGGCTGGCCCGAGCGAGAGCTGCTCGCGCGGCGCGGGATCGGCGCCATCACCGAGGCGACCCTCGTCCGCGTGACGGAGCCGGCCGGCCCGAGCCTGCGCGGGGTGCTCGAACGGGCGCGGCGGCACCTCGACAGTACGATACGCGCGGCGCTCCCGGAGCCGCACGCGTCGCTGGCGAGCGGCGTGGTGCTCGGGACGCGCGGCGGGCTGCCGCCGGAGTTGCGCGCGGCCTTGAGCGCCACGGGCACCAACCACGTGGTCGCGGCGTCGGGGTTCAACGTCGGCGTCGTCGCCGGACTGACGCTGGTGGTCGCAGTCCGCCTGCTGGGCCGCCCGTGGGCGCTCGTCCCGACGCTGCTCGCGATCTGGGTGTACGCGCTGCTGGTCGGCGGGTCGCCGTCGGTGGTGCGGGCGGCGCTGATGGCGACGTTCGGGATCGGTGCGCTAGGGCTCGGGCGGCTGTCCGACGCGCCGACCGCGCTGGCCGTGACCGCCGCGCTCCTGGCGGCCTGGGACCCGTGGATCGTCTACGACCTCGGATTCCAGCTGTCTGCGCTCGCGACGGCCGGGCTGATCCTGTTCGCGACGCCGATCGGCACCGCGCTCCGCCCGCTACCGGGCGTGTTGCGCGAGGCGGCCGGCGCCACGCTCGCGGCGCAGCTCGCGACGATCCCGATCGTGCTCGGGACGTTCCACACGCTGTCGCTGGTCGGCCTGCTCGCGAACGTGGCAATCGCGCCGGCCATCCCGGTGCTGACCATCATCGGCGGCGCTCTGAGCGTCTTCGGTGACCTGCCGGGGCCGGGCACGCTGCTGGCCTGGGCGACGCTCGGGCTGGCCGCGTACGTCGTCGGGGTCATCGAGTGGTGCGCGCGCATCCCGGGTGCCTCCGTCGCGACCGGGCAGCTTCCCGTGTGGGCGATGGTCGGGTGGTACGCCGCGCTGGCGCTCGCGGCGCTGGCGCGGTCGCCGGAGATGACGGCGCGGGTCGGCCGGATTCCGGGCGTGCGGCTCGGAGCGGGCGCGGCCGCGTGCCTGCTGCTGGGGTTACCGGCGTTCCTATCGCCGTCCTCGGGGGCCGTGTCGATCTCGCTGCTGGACGTCGGGGCGCCGGCCGTCTTCGTGCGGGCACCGAGCGGCCGAACCCTGCTGGCGACGGCCGGCGCGGCCCCGGCCCAGCTCGCGGCGTCGGCGGCGCAGCGCCTGGCACTGTGGGAGGGGCGGATCGACGTGGCCGTGGCTCTGCACGACGACACGCGGACGAACGCGGCGCTCGACCACCTGCTCGGTCGCTACCCCGCGTCGTCGCGGGTGCAACCGGGTGGGATCGTGACCGACGAGGCTCCGGGCCAGCGTGGCGACGGTTGCGCGGAGGGTGGCGGCAGTCATCAGACTGGCAGCGACGAGCGAGCGGCTGCCGACGACGGCCGCGCCGGGTACGATGCGCCCGACTCGACCCGTGCCGTGCTGCGTGCCGAACCCGGCACGCGGATCGAGCTCGAGCCGGGCATCCGGCTGGAGGTGATCGACGTGCGTCAGGTAGACGGTCGGGCGGTCATGGATGCGGTCGTGCGCACCGAGTCGGCCGATATCTGGTTGCCGGGGCCGAGCGAGCCGAGCCCGCGCTGGCGGGACGTCACCTCGGACGTGCCGGCGTTGGTGCGCCTGCCGGGGCGTTCGTCACGTTGGAACGAGGGGCTCGCGAACGTGTCCCTGCTCGCGGTCGTCGGCGACGGCGTGCTGGCACCCGACCGACCAAGCGTGCCGGTCATCGACTTGGCCGAGCACGGCGCCGTGGAGCTCGTCGTCGGCCGCGACGGGCTCGCGGTCAGTGTCGAGCGCTGCGCGGGCGGGCGCGGCTGCCGCATCGATGAGCTGTCGCCCGACGAGTGGGGACGACCGAGTTAGGAACCACGATGATCGAGCGTGTCCGAATCTGTGACGCGGATATTGTTTCGCCGCGCGCGGCACTGCACTACAATCGCGACGGACGAGGCCATGCGGCTGGAGGGCTGACTGTGATTGGCTGGAGCGCACGTGGCTGGCGAAGCCGCCTGATCGTGATGATGGCGCTGCCGATGGCGCTCCTCGGAGGCTGCGGCTACCTGCCGTCCATTTCGCTGCCCGCGAACCCCTTCCAGTCGGCGACGCCCACACCGGAGCAGCCGGCGGTGGGTGCCCAGCCGTCTTCGTCGCCCGTTGCGTCCCCCGTGGCGTCGCCGCCGGCCTTCGCCGCGTTCTGGGTGAAGAACCACCGCATCACCGAAATGTGGAGCGGCCCGGCCGCCGGGGCCGGCGTCGTCAGCTTCGGGGCGACCACCGCGCAGTTCTGCTCCTTCCAGGTGGTGCAGCCGCCGAACGGTCCGCGCCTCTACGTCCTGAACCCTCATTCGGCCAACTACCTGTGGATCGACGCGGATGCCGTCGGTCCGGTTGGGAACGCGCCGGAGCGGCGGCCCGGCCCGAAGCCGGCCAACCAGAACTGCGCGGACGTCGTTTACGAGGGCTGAGCCACGGCCGGTGGCCCTCGTAGATCAGCTTCTGGCGGTCGGACTGACTGGTGGTCGCATGCATGCCGATCGCATCGGCCTCGGCGGCCTGGAAATACAATGGCCCGCGCATCGGCGGGCCATTGTTCCATGCGGGATAGCACCGCGTTCGGCTACCGGATCAGGTGAGCCCCGACCACTTCTGCATCCATACGAGCGCAGCCAGTCCCAGCAGGATCACGACCAGGACCACGATGAGCTCGGCGCCCTCGCTGACGACCACGCGGACCTCCTCGCATGACCCGGCGGCCCGAAACGGTCCGTCGGCCCAGCAATCTCTCTAGGGATTGTGGTCAGCCTGACGACTCGGCGTCAAGCGCCCGCCCGGCCACTCGGCGCACCAACCAAGGCAGAGGATCGCACGGAATTGGAGCGTTGGAGCTACCCATAGTACGATGAGCACGAGACCGAACGGCGACCCGCCCGGTCTCCCTAGGGGAGGATCCGCGATGAAGCGTTCGACTGACAGGCGGCGAGTTGTCACTCGCCGCACGATGCTCGGCATGATGAGCGTCACGGTGATGGCGCCCGTCCTGGCGGCGTGCGGTGCGCCGCCCGCGCCGCCGGTCGCGCCGCAGGCTGCCAAGCCGTCCGATGCCGCGGGCGCGGCCAAGCCGTCCGCGACCACCGCCGCCGCTCCGGCCGCCACCGGCGCCCCGGCGGCGCCGGCCGGAGCAACGGCCGCGCCCTCGGCTGGCCAGGCGCCCGCCGCGCCCGCGCCCACCCCGACGCCACCCCCACCGCAGCTCCAGGCCGGCCAGAAGCTCGTGACCTTCATGTACAACCGGACCGAGATCTCGGAGGACGAGCAGGCCGGCTTCACGAAGCTGAACCCGAACATCCAGTCCTACCTCGTCGGCGCCGACCACGTCGCGCTGATGGCGATGACCGCCGCCGGCACCCCGCCCGACTTCTACCGCGTCCAGGCGCCGGACATACCGACGTTCATCCTGCGCAAGATCGCCCGCGACCTGTCCGACAACTTCAAGTCGTCGCAGTTGATCAAGCTGGACGACCTGGCCGAGGCGAACAAGAATTACATGTTCGACGACAGCCTCAAGGTCGGCAGCGGCAAGATCTACGGCATGGTGAAGGACTGGTCCCCGGACCTGTCGCTGTTCATCAACAAGAAGCTCGTCCAGGCGGCCGGCGCGACGGTCCCGACGGACGACACCGTCCTGAGCTACGAGCAGGTGCTCGACCTCGCCCGCAAGTCCCAGAAGAAGTCCGGCGAACGCGTCGAGGTGCTCGGTATCGGCGGCGCGATGAACAACTGGTTCGACCGCGTCGTGGAAGTGCAGCTCAATCAGGTTGGCAGCAGCCTCTGGGACGCCGATTTCAGCAAGGTCAACCTCCAGTCGCCCGAGGCGAAGAAGGTTTTCCAGTTCTGGTTCGATGCATCGAAGGAGAACCTGACCTTCAACCCGCTCAACCCGATCACGACCGGTTCGCCGAGCGACTACTTCGTGCGCGGCCAGATTGCGATCGCCCAGTACGGCTACTGGTTCAGCGGGCGCGTCAACCAGACCGACGCGATCCGCGAGGACATCGTCATGCTGAAGGCCCCCAAGTGGGGCGACAAGTACTTCGCGCCGACCGTGACCGCGACGGGCGCGCTGATGCACGCCCAGACCAAGGTCTTCGAAGAGGCGTGGAAGATGTACGAGTGGTTCCACGCCGGCGATCAGGCGGTCGTCCGCGCCAAGAGCGGCTGGGGCGTCCCCGGGCTGAAGTCGATGTACCAGCACATGCCGACCCAGACGCCGTTCCAGCAGCAGGTCCAGAAGATTCTCAAGGACGAGCTGACCCGCACCGACCAGACCGTCCGCTACAACCCGTACATCAACCAGAACCAGCAGGTGGCACTGAACAGCTTCACCGGCCCGTGGAATAAGTACCTGGAGCAGGTGCTCCGCAATCAGATGACCTTCGACCAGCTCCTCCAGAACATGGAGAAGGACGTCAACACGGCGATCACCGAAGGCAAGGAGCGCCTCAGCTGAACGAGTCGCGAGGGGCGAGGGGCGAGTCATCCCATCTCGCCCCTCGCGACTCGCATCTCGCAACTGGTGACATCATGGCCATCGCGACGAGGCGCCGCTTCCAGGGCCGAGCCTGGCGGGATACCGTCTCCTTCTACCTGTTCATCAGCCCTTGGCTGCTCGGCTTCCTCGGTCTTAGCGTGATCCCGCTCGCCCTGGGGCTCGGGGCATCGCTCACGAACTACGACGGCTACAACCTCGATAACCTGCGCTTTCGCGGGCTCGGCAACTACACCCGCGTGTTCGACGATCCCGACGTCTGGCACGCGCTCTGGCGGACGTTCGTGTTCTCGCTGATGAACGTGCCGCTGAGCATCGGCCTGGCGCTCGGGCTGGCCATCCTCCTGAACGGGGCAATCCCGGCGCGCGGGCTTTTCCGCACCATCTTCTACCTGCCGCACATCATCCCGATCGTGGCCGTCGTCTGGATCTGGCGGATCTTCGTCGATCAGAACTACGGCCTGCTGAACGGCCTGCTGGGCGTCTTCGTGCCGGATATCGCCGTCCGCTGGGCCGTCGACTATCCGACCCAGGTGCTGACGGCGCTCACCGTCTGGACCGGCGTGGGCGGCGGCATGGTGATCTTCCTGGCCGGCCTCCAGGGCATTCCGAACGAGCTCAAGGACGCCGCCCGCATCGACGGTGCGGGCACGTTCAGGATGTACCGCACGGTGATCGTGCCGCTGCTGACGCCGGTCATCTTCTTCGAGCTGGTCCTGACGATGATCCGCTCGCTCCAGACGCTCGTCGCCCCGATGCTGCTCTCCGGCGACCAGCTCGCGACGATCCCCTCCCGCGACAACTACCTGTTCCTGGTCCACGCCTATCAGCAAGTCTTCGCGCAGCAGCGCTACGGCTACGGCCTGGCGCTGATCTGGATGTTCCTGGTGGTCATCGTTGCGCTGACCTATGCAGTCTTCAAGACGTCGAAGTACTGGGTCTACTACGAAGTTGACCAGGACGGAGGGGCGAAGGCATGATCGACCGCGCCACCGCCGCCGGCCCCGCGCCGGTCGGCACGCTCGCGGCCCCGCCGGTCGCGGCGCCCGCATCGTCGGCAACCGAGGCGCCGGGTACGAGCGTCGCCCCTCGCCCGTCCGGCCGAAGCTCGCTCAAGCTCGGCAGCGTCGTGTCGTTCGCGGCGGTCGTCGTGCTGGCCATCATCTTTTCACTGCCGACACTCTGGCTCGTCCTGACCTCGTTCAAGCAGGAGACGGAGTACGTGTCGTACCCGATCAAGATCCTGCCGGCGACGCCGCAAGGCTTCAACTACTACTTCGCGCTCACCATGTTCCCGTACCTCCAGTACTTCTGGAACTCGGTCGTGCTCTCGACGGCGTACACGGTGCTCGTCGTGCTGTCGAGCGCGGCGGCCGGCTTCGGGTTCGCGCGGCACCAGGGCGTGCGGGGGCGGGGCTTCCTGTTCGGGCTGGTGATGGGGATGATGATGGTCCCCTGGCTGGTGACGGTCGTGCCCCAGTACGTCGTCTTCTCGAAGCTCGGCCTGCTCAACTCGTACTGGCCGTGGGTACTGTGGGGGCTCTCCGGCAGCCCATTCCACATCTTCCTCTTCCGCCAGTTCTTCGCCAGCATCCCGAAGGACCTGGACGACGCGGCCGAGGTGGACGGGTGCGGGCGGTTCCGCCTCTGGTGGCAGATCTACCTGCCGAACTCGCTGCCGGCCGTGGCGGCCTCGGCGATCTTCGCGTTCACCTGGGTCTGGGGCGACTGGCTCTTCCCGAAGCTGTTCCTCCACGACCAGATCACGACCCTGGCCGTGAAGCTCCAGACGGCGTACGTCGATCCGTACAACCAGCCGCTCATCACGATCACGATGGCGGGCGTCGTGCTCTACGTGCTGCCGATGATCGTCGTGTTCTTCGTCGCCCAGAAGCTCATCATCCAGGGCGTGGTGACGACGGGCATCAAGGGGTAGTTCTCTCGACGGGCATGCGAATGAGTGCCGTCCCAGAGGCCTGCGAAAAGGGAAAGCTTGGATAGCCGATCTGACGGGCTTCGATCGGCCCATCATGGATCATCACGTCTTGGCCTGCCTTTCGGGAGTCAAGCTAGACGATCACTCACCCGCATAGCTGATCTTCGGCCAGGCGGCCTCACCCAACAACCCAGATGTGCGAGACGCTCTACCATCATTTCACGCGAGAGACCAATGCCCCACGCGACCCGTGTCCTCGACTATCTCCGGGCAGTTGCTCCGAAAGGCGCAACGAACGGCGAGATCAGGCAGCATCTCGGCCTAGCATCTCACCAAACGGTCTACATGGTCACTCAGCAGCTACTACGGCAGAAGCTCGTGACTGCCGAGCGTGACGATCATGCCTGGGTATTTCGTGTGGTTGAGGAGCAAGGCGACGCCGCGGCCCCGCCTCTAGGCTCTCCTCTCGGTGTCAGTACAGAAACTATCAAGCTCAGTCCGTACGGCTTTGAAGCACTGGCTCGCCAAGTCCTGACCACCCACTACGGTACATCGCTTACTCCCGGGTCAGCCCCGCCCGTCCGAAAGCTATTCGATTTTGTCTCACCTGATCGGCAGATCATCGGCGACGCGAAATACTACGCGCTCGTCCGAGGGTTGGCATTGCCGCCGGCGAAGTTCTCAGTGATCGCTGAGCACGTCTGGCTCCTTGAGAAGACGGAGGCGCCCACGACCTTCTTGGTATTCGGTAATGATCAGAGGGTGCCGGAGCGATGGCTTGAGCGCTATGGCAATCTAGTCTGCAAGGTCGCCTTCTACTTCCTCAGTGACGACGGAAGCCTCGTCCGATTGAACTGACGCCTAAACGCTCCGAAAGCGGCTCTTCTCGGAAGCAGGTGGTCCCGCCGCAGCGCGAGTGAGGCGGTAGGGAGATGTTTCAATAGAGACACCGGTGAGCCTGTTACTACAACCTTGTTCGCCCCGCCTGCCAGACGGGGCTCACTCCAAGGCCCTTGACATAGCGGTGAAGCGTCGAGCGCGATCCGTGGAATTTCTAATGTGAGATCCCTGGCGTCGCGTCGCAATGACACTGCCCGCGCCGGGGAGACACCACCCGAGCGGCGGCGGCGCTCGATGCCGTGGCGATCGGTCAGTGCAGGACGCGGGTCGGGTTGCCGAGCATGTCTACCTGCTCGCCGAGCTTGATCGAGCGGACGAGCTCCTTCCAGGCAGGCTCGAATTGCGGCACGTCATCGACCCAGTACGCCATCGTCACCAGCACCTGGATCTGCCCGCGCAGCCCGATCAAGGTCCAGCCGATCGCCTCGCGATCGACCGACTGATCGACGTAGCGCACGTCGCCCCAGGCCAGCCGCGTGAGGCCGCGCTTCTCGTACGCGATCGTGCCGCGCGTGACGGGGCCGTCGTAGCCGCCGCCGAGCACGTCGGAGAGCGCCGCTTCGAGCGGGAACTCGCTGTAGTCGGCCGGCGGCAGGCGGTTGATCGTCAGCTCGATCACGCACTCGTCGTCCGGCGGCTGCTGGTCGTGGAACTTGAAGCTCGTGCTGTCCGCGACGATGACCCAGCCGACCGGGATGTCGAAGCGGAGCTCGCCACCGTTCGCGACGAAGATCTGGTAGCCCGGCGAGGATTTCCAGCTGTGGTTCCGTGCCAGCTTGCGCTCGGTCCGCTCCCAAGGCTTTCCTGCCACTACTTACCCTCCATCATCCGCGCGGATCGCGCCCCGTGCGTCCGCGCCGAGCGAAACCGAATGTCGACTGCAGTGACTCGACGGGCCGGCGCCGATCCGGACCGCGCGATCAGACCGACACGGGCCGGTCCGAGAGAACCACCGCGATCACGTCGAGCGCCGCGTCCACCAGCGCCTCGTCGGCCTGGGTGCCCATGTGCCCGAGGCGGAAGTTCTTGCCCGCGAGCCGCCCGTAGTTGCCGCCGACCACCAGCCCGCCGGCGCGGAAGCGCCGGTTCAGCTCGACCCAATCGATTGCCTCGGGCACGCGGAAGGCGGTGACGGTCGGCGCGGCGGCCCGCTCGTCGCGCGGGAAGAGCTCCAGGCCCAGCTCGCGCCCACGAGCGCGGCAGCGGGCGGCGACGCGTTCGTGCCGCGCGTAGGACTGGTCTAGCCCCTCGTCCAGCAACAGGCGGCACGCGGCTTCCATGCCGGCCACCGCGTGCCAGGAGTGCGTGTACGGGAACGAGCCTTTCGCGAGGGCCGACTTGAACGGGAGGAGCGCGTCGTAACCGGCGTAGTCGCGGCGCTCGATCGCGGCCCAGGCGCGCGGGCTGACCGCGACGATCCCGAGATCCGGCGGCGTCGCGAGCACCTTCTGGCTGCCTAGCAAGCAAAGGTCGATGCGGGCGTCGTCCGTCAGGAGCGGCGCCCCACCGATGCTGGCGACCGCGTCCACGAGGTACAGCTCGACGTCATACCGGTCGAGGGTCGCGCCGATCTCTGCGACCGGATTTAGCACACCGGACGGCGTTTCGCAGTGGACGGCGGTCACGATGCGCGGCCGGAATCGGCGCACCTCGTCCTCGATGCGGTTCACGTCGGCCGCCTCGTCGTCGCCGAACTCGACCAGGCACACCTCGGCGCCGAGGCCGCGCGCCATGTCGGCGAAGCCCTCCCCAAAGAGGCCCGTCGAGATCGCCAGCACGCGGTCGCCCGGCGCGATGACGCTCTTCATCGCACCCCAGAGCACCACCATCGCCTCGCCGAGCGCAATGGCCGGCGCGTGCGCGGTCCCCATGATCGCCTGCAGCTGGCCCTGGACGCGCGCGTACAGCTCGAAGAACTCGGGCTCGACGTCCGGCGACGGGTAGTCCTGTTCGCGGGCGGCGAGCACCTCGGCGGGGACGCGGACGGGTCCGGGGATGAGCGGGAGCGGGAACTGGCGCATCGAGCAACCCTCCAGCAGGCTCGGCGGGCGGCGTGCGAGATCGTAGGAGATAGTGTACCGCCGGACGGACCGCCTAGGATGCTCACGCACCGACGCGCCCGCGCCACACCGGCTCGACACGCCGATCTCTCAAGTTACCTGTCCGCACAACGCTATCGACGCGCAGTTGTCGCGAACGCGCGCGCCTTCGTGCCCATCATCGGACGAGATCCCTGTCACATTGGGGTCGGGTGCTCGGCGTTATGGCAACTCAGCAGGGCTTTTCAACGGCCCGGGAAATACTCGGAACCGCCGAGGGCCGGTAGCGCGACGGTTACTGGATGACCTCGGTGGCCTGGGCCAGCACCGACGGCGGGATGGTGAGCCCGAGTGAGCGAGCCGTCGAGAGGTTGACCGCGACCTGCACGCCAGGATCATGTGTCACCGGCAGGTCGCCCGGCCGTGCGCCATGTGCGATCTGGACGACGTACTCACCGGCCCGCCGCCACAGGCGCCCGACGTCCGGACCGAGTGCCAGCAGTCCGCCCCCGCGCACGAGCTCCGGGCGCTCGAACACCACCGGCAATCGGTACACGGAGGCGAGGCTCCCGACGAGCGATAGAAAGGCCGACACCGACGGGTCCCCGAGCGAGATCGTCACATCGACCCGCCGCCGCACGAGCCGTTGGACAGCGTCGACGACATCGTCCACCGCGCCCACGGGCACCGCATCGCGGCCCCAGCCGCGCGCCTGGGCCGCCGCGAAGATCTCGGCCGCGTGCGCATCGCGGTCAAGCTCTTCCGGATTCCACATCACGGCGATCTGCGAGATGTGCGGGACGACCTGGGCGAGTAGGTCGAGCTCGCGCGTGGCGCGGAGGGGATCGTACGTGGTTACCCCGGTGACGTTGCCGCCGGGCCGCTCCGAGCTCGTAACGAGCCCGGCCGCGACGAGATCGTCCGGGCTGATCGTGACGATCGGGATCGTGCTCGTGCCGGCTCGCGCGAAGACCGTCGCAGCCGCCGTGGGCGTGACGATGATGTCCGCACGGTCGCGGACCAAGGCATCGCGGATCCCGACGATGCGGCCCGGCTCGTAGATCATCTGGCGGCGGTCGAGATAGAACGAGTTCGACAGCGTGCTCCCCGCCACGTATCCACCGCCACGGAGTGCATCGAACAGCTGGTTGGAAGGATCGGCGGGGCCGCACTCCGGGTACAGGATGCCGATTCGCAGGAGCCCGACGGACGTAGGCGTCGCCGTCGCCACGCGACCGTTTGCCTGCAGCTCCAGTCCGGCAGGTGGCATCGGCTTCGTGCAGGCAGCCATGAACCCGAGGCCGACGACCGACGCCCCGAGCAGGCGCTGCATCAGCCGACGTCGAGTCAGCACGCTCGGAGAGATCGGCGCATCCATCGAGTCCTCCCGACGGTGGGACGAGGCGGCAGGTGCATCGCCGTGAGCAGCCCAGGCGACTGGTTCGGCAAGCTCACTATCGTGGGTCGCACTGATACTGTCAAGATATGCGCGTAGGCCAACATCATGGCCTGAGGGAGGGATTTTCAATGGGCGCGGCCGCTATGCGATTGGAGCTCGGTGCCCTTGATTCGCCCGGCTGCCTCCTGGTTCGCGGCGGTCGTGCGCTAGGCAGTGACGCTTGGTCCGAGCAGCATGAGCGGCACGTGGCCGACGCTCCCGAGCCGCCTGATGTATAAGAGGACGTTGGCGACGCGGCTCACGATGCATTGCCTTGGATTACTCGGCCTCGATCAGGTGACCTCGATGATGACCTTGACCGCGCCGTCGCGGGCGTCGCGCATCGTCTCGAACGCCTCCACCGTCTGCTCGAATGGGAAGCGGTGCGTGACGAGCGGCGTGGCGTCGATCCGGCCGCTCGCGATCAGGTCAAGCGCCGTGCGGTACGTGTTGGCGTAGCGGAACACTCCGCGCACGTCGATCTCGCGGATCGCGGCGTCGAGCACGGGCAGGCGCATCTCGTCCGGCCCCATCCCCACCAGCACGACGGCGCCGCCGGGTCGCGTCGCGCGGATCGCCTCGCGCACCGCGCTCTCGGCGCCCGAGCAGTCGATCGCGACGTCGAACGGCGCCCCGGCGCGGTCCACCGCGACGCGCGCGAGGTCGGGCTGCCGCGCATCGAGGGTCAGCGTCGCACCGAGCCGCTCGGCAAGTTGCAGCCGCCACTCGCGGATGTCAACCGCCGCGACCGTCGTCGCCCCGGCCGCCCGCGCCGCGAGCAGCGCCGAGAGGCCGACCGGACCGGCGCCCATGATGAGCACCCGACTGCCCGGCACGACGCCCGCGCGGCGGCAGGCGTGGATGCCCACCGACAGCGGCTCAAGGAGCGCACCCTCGTCGAGGGAGACGTGGTCGGGCAGCCGGTAGCAGAAGTCGGCCGCGTGGACCACGTACCGCGCGAGCGAGCCATCGATTGGTGGCGTAGCGAAGAAGCTGATGTCGGGGCAGAGGTTGTAGCGGCCACCCTTGCAGAATTCGCAGCGCCGACACGGGACGCCCGGTTCCAGCGCGACCCGATCGCCCGGCCGGAGGTCGGCCACGCCGGGGCCGACGGCTGCGACGACCCCGGCCGACTCATGCCCGATCACCATCGGCGCCTCGACGACGAAGCTGCCGATCCGCCCATCCTGCCAGTAGTGGATATCCGAGCCGCAGATGCCGACCGAGCGCATCGCAACGAGCACCTCGCCCGGTCGAGCCTCGGGGATCGGCCGCTCTTCGAGGCGCAGATCACCCACCCCGTGCAGGACGGCGGACAGGTTCGGGCCGGCGATCGACGGAGCCTCCATCGCTGCTGCACTCCTTCCGTCGCGCGTCGTAGTGTGGCGTCGGGCTGGTTTCGGAGCGCAAGTATATGCCGTTGTATGTGGCGCCACGTACATTGGATGTTTGAGGGCACGCTCGCGGAGACCTACACTGGAACGATGAGCGAAGCGTACGTACATGGCTATGACGCGCGGGAGAACGAGCGACTACGGGATCAGGCCGGGACGCTGGTCGAGCTGCTGCACGACGACACCGCGTATCCGGCCGGAAGCACGGTGCTCGAAGTCGGGTGCGGCGTCGGCGCCCAGACGGTCACGCTGGCCCGGCGTTGCCCGGACGCGCGATTCACGTCGATTGACGTCTCGGCGGACTCGGTCGCCGAAGCTCGGCGGCGGGTCGAGCGGGCCGGGCTCGCCAACGTGGAGATTCGGCAGGCGGATGTCTTCGCGCTGCCCTTCGATGCCGAGTCGTTCGACCACGTGTTCGTCTGCTTCGTGCTGGAGCACCTCTCGCGGCCGGTTGAGGCGTTGGCGAACCTGCATGAGCTGCTCCGGGACGGCGGCACCATCACCGTCATCGAGGGCGACCACGGATCGACGTATTTCTACCCTGACAGCCCCTCCGCCCGCGCGGCGATCGAGTGCCAGGTCATGCTCCAGCGAGAGGCCGGCGGCAATGCGCTGGTCGGCCGGCAGGTCTACCCGCTGCTGGTCGAGGGAGGTTTCGACGCGGTCCGCGTCTCCCCCAGGATGGTGTACGTGGACGCGAGCCGCCCCGATCTGGTCGATGGCTTCACGCGGAAGACGTTCGCCGCGATGATCGAGGGCGTCCGCGAGCCCGCCGTTCAGGCGGGCCTCATCGAGCCGGCGCGGTTCGACGCGGGCGTCCGCGATCTACACCGAACGACCGAGGCGGACGGCGTATTTTGCTACACGTTCTTCAAGGTATCTCCTCAATTGAGCATGGTAGAGCGGGGGAAGGCTGGGGGAAGCTGGGGAAGTGTCCGATGGCGCGGGGTTGCGAGCGCGGTGTGATCGACGTAAGCTGGGGCCGACCATCGGTGGTGGAGCGAGATGGCGGAGCGGCCGGTCCCCGA
>Ga0136611_10001264_pt1 | contig 17573 bp, 17 predicted proteins | sample AntDrymUQ2232306_2_FD_106645 | JGI IMG/M metagenome (GOLD analysis project Ga0136611, IMG submission 106645) | Polar desert sand microbial communities from Dry Valleys, Antarctica - metaG UQ223 (23.06) | ecosystem: Environmental > Terrestrial > Soil > Desert | place: Antarctica: Dry Valley...
CGACCGACCATATCTCGCCCGCGGGATCCATCCCGGCAGCGAGCCCGGCGGGAAAGTGGCTGATAGACCAGGGCGTGAAGACCAAGGAATTCAACTCTTACGGCGCCCGCCGCGGCAACCACGAAGTAATGATGCGAGGAACGTTCGCCAACATCCGGCTGCGCAACGAGCTGTCGCCGGGGATGGAGGGGTGGTGGACCGCGGTCACGCAAGGCGGCGATCCGGTGCCGCTATACGACGCCTCCATGAATTATCAGAAGTCTGGCACGCCGCTGCTCGTCATCGCCGGCAAGGAGTACGGCACCGGCTCATCCCGCGACTGGGCCGCCAAAGGCACGGCGCTGCTCGGCGTGCGCGCGGTGATCGCCGAGTCGTTCGAGAGAATCCATCGCTCCAATCTCGTGGGCATGGGGGTCGTGCCTCTGGAGTTCGTCAATGAGCAGACGCGGGATACGCTCGGGCTGACCGGCTTCGAGAGCTACGACATCGACGGCCTGGACGAGAAGCTCGAGCCGAGGTCCGTGCTGACGGTACGGGCGACGACCCCCGGCGTCGGAGCGAAGACGTTCAGCGCGCGCGTGAGGATCGATACGCCCGAGGAGCTAAGCTATTACCGCCACGGCGGCATCCTGCCGTACGTCCTGCGGCAGCTGGTGAAGTGAGGCCGGGACGATGACGGGGAAGCCGTTTACGGTAGGCATCATTCAGGAGAAGGTCACGGACGACGTGACGTCCAACGTCGACAGCGCGATCGCGCGCATCCGCGAAGCCGCTAAGCGCGGCGCGCAGATCATCTGCCTCCAGGAACTGTTCAACGCGCCGTACTTCTGCAAGTCGCAGCATGTGGAGCGCTTCGATCTCGCGGAAGCGATACCGGGGCCGACTGTCGACAGGCTCGCGGCCGTAGCGAAGGAGCTCGAGGTCGTGATCGTGGTGCCGCTGTTCGAGCGGCAGGCCGCGGGCGTGTATCGCAATTCCGCAGCAGTGATTGACGCCGACGGCGAAATGCTGGGCGTGTACCGCAAGATGCACATCCCCGACGATCCGCTCTACAACGAGAAGTTCTATTTCACGCCCGGCGACGCGCAAACGGCGTCGAACCCCGCCGGCGGATTCGCCGTGTGGAAGACGCGCTACGCGACGATCGGCGTGCTCATCTGCTGGGACCAGTGGTATCCGGAAGCCGCCCGCATCACCGCCCTCCTCGGCGCCGAAGTTATCTTTTATCCGACCGCGATCGGCTGGCACCCGTCGGAGAAGGACGAGTTCGGGGTAGCGCAGGTCGAGGCATGGCACACGGCGCAGCGCGCGCACGCGATCGCGAACGGCGTGTACGTGGCATCGCCCAACCGGTGCGGTCACGAAGACGAGCCGGGCACGAACGGCCTCGAGTTTTTTGGCCACTCCTTCGTCGCCGACCCGTTCGGCCGCATGATCGCCGAGGCAGGCACGGAGCCGGAAGTTCTGGTGGCGAAGTGCGATCCTGCGGTGATCGAGAGCACCCGCCGCAGCTGGCCGTTTCTCAGGGATCGCCGCATCGACGCCTACGGCCAGATTTTGAATCGCTATATCGGCCGGTAGCGGCAGCGTGCAATCGAGCGATCCCACCCGGGTGCGGATGCCCGCGGAATGGGAGCCCCATGCCGCAACCTGGATCGCGTGGCCGCACCACGAGCCCGACTGGCCCGGCAAGCTCGAGGCGATCACCTGGGTGTACGCCGAGATCGTGCGCGCGCTGGCGCGGTCCGAGCCCGTCGAGATCCTGTGCCACGACGACGACTCGCGGTCGCTCGCGGCCTCGCGGCTCGACGCTCATCACGTAGATCCGTCCAGGTTTCGCCTGCACGTCGTACCGACCGACCGGGTATGGCTCCGCGACTCCGCGCCCACCGGCGTGCTGCGCGACGGTTCGCTCGAATGGATGGGGTGGCACTTCAACGCCTGGGCCAAGTACGACAACTTCTCGCGGGATGCTCTCGTCCCCGAAGCTGTCGCAGCGATCAGCGGCGCGGCCGTGACCCGCGCCGAGCGCCCCGACGGCAAGGGCCCGCTCGTTCTCGAAGGCGGAGGCATCGAGACCAACGGCGCGGGCTCGCTGCTCGTCACCGAGGAATGGCTGCTCTCCGACGTCCAGGTTCGAAATCCGGGCATGACGCGCGAGCAGTACGAGCGGGCATTCGCGCGGTACCTCGGTGTCTCGCGCACGATCTGGCTCGGCGAAGGGTGCGTCGGAGACGACACCCACGGACACATCGACGACATCGCGCGTTTCACCGCGATCGATACCGTTGCCCTCGCGTACGAAGCCGACCCGGCCGACGAGAACCACCGCCGCTGCGACGACAACCTGCGGCGGCTCGAGCTCGCCGCGCGCGAGAGCCCGCTGTACATAGTGAAGCTGCCCTTTCCCGAGCCTGTGATGATGCGCGGCGAGCGACTCCCGGCGAGCTACGCCAACTTCTACGTGGCCAACAACGCCGTCCTCGTCCCGACGTTCAACGATCCCGCCGACCGCGTTGCGCTGCAGATCCTGGCGGACCTGTTTCCGGGCAGGCGCATCGTCGGCATCCACGCTACGGACCTCGTCTGGGGACTCGGCACGCTCCACTGTCTTACGCAGCAGCAGCCGGCGGCACGCAGCGGAGCGTAGGCGCCGTGCAGCGAGTCCAGCCATATGCGGTCATATACGACCGCGACTGCGGCGTGTGCAGCAGGTTCGTTGCCGGGCTCGCGAGATGGGATCGCGACGCCATCCTCGAGATCGTCCCGTCACAGGCGCCAGGGGTCGGCGCACGGTTTCCCTGGATCACCGCGGAAGCATTCGCCGAGTCCGTGCAGGTCGTCCGCGTCTCTGACGGAGAAACGTGGCAGGGCGCCGCAGCGATCGAGCGACTCCTCGGCGTGCTCCCGCGAGGGAAGTGGGCCTCCTGGATCTTCAGCGTCCCCTTCGTGCGCGGGCTCGCGGAGAGGTTTTATCGGTGGTTCGCGCGGAACCGGTACCAGATGGGTTGCGGGAAGCACTGTCGGATCCATCCCGGCTCACGCAGCGAATAGCTTTTTAGACGATGAAAGAGTCAAACAACGCAGTCGTGCTGCTCAGCGGCGGACTCGACTCCGCGACGACCGCGGCGGTCGCCATCCGTGACGGCTTCAGGGTGCTCGCCCTCAGCGTAGACTACGGTCAACGGCACGCCGGCGAGCTCGACGCCGCGCGGCGCGTGGCCGGTGACCTCGGCGTTGCGCAGCACGTCATCGTGCGCGTGGATCTGCGGGCGATCGGCGGGTCCGCGCTCACTGCCGACATCGATGTCCCGCGAAACGAGGACCCGACAGCGGACCGGATTCCCGTCACTTACGTACCGGCGCGCAACACGCTGCTGCTCTCTCTCGCGCTTGGATGGGCCGAAACGCTCGGAGCGTTCGACATCTTCATTGGAGTGAATGCGCTCGACTACAGCGGGTATCCCGACTGCCGCCCGGAGTTCATCCGCTCGTTCGAGAAGCTCGCGAACGTCGCCACGAAAGCTGGCGTGACCGGCGGGACCTTCACGATCCACGCGCCGCTCATCGATCATTCCAAGGCGGACATTATCAGGCTCGGAACGGAGCTGGGCGTGAACTTCGCGGGCACTACGAGCTGCTACGACCCGGATGCGAGCGGAGCCGCGTGCGGCGAATGCGACGCCTGCCAGCTTCGGCTGCGCGGCTTCGCCGAAGCCGGCCTGCCCGACCCGATCGCGTACGCGGGACGCTGACTTCACCATGTACACGATCAAGGAGATTTTTTACACGCTGCAGGGCGAGGGCGCGCACGCGGGACGCGCGGCGGTGTTCTGCAGATTCGCGGGTTGCAACCTGTGGACGGGACGCGAGCAGGACCGTGAGCACGCGACGTGCACCTTTTGCGACACGGATTTTGTCGGCGTGGGTCCGGACGGTGGGAAGTACGTTACGGCTGACGATCTCGCAGGTGCCGTCGCGCAACGGTGGCCGAGCACCGGCGCGCAACCGTTCGTCGTTTGCACCGGTGGCGAGCCGCTGCTCCAGCTCGATGCCGCCGCGGTCGACGCGCTGCACGCGCGCGGCTTCGAGGTGGCCGTCGAGAGCAACGGCACGCAGCCCGCTCCGCCGGGAATCGACTGGATCTGCGTCAGTCCCAAAGCCGACGCGGAGCTGGCCCTGACCTCCGGGAACGAGCTGAAGCTCGTTTTCCCGCAGGAGAGCGCGCGTCCCGAGAAGTTTGCCTCGCTCCCATTCGACAATTTTTTTCTGCAGCCGATGGATGGACCCGACGTTGCCCGCAACACGCAGCTGGCGGTCGACTACTGCCTCGAGCACCCGCAGTGGCGGCTGAGCCTGCAGACACACAAGCTGCTAGGAATCCGATGACCGGGTCGTGCATGACGCATCTGGAGTGCGGATCGTGCGGCGCGGAGCACGACGCGACCCGACTTCACAACCTCTGCACTGCGTGCGGCAAGCCGCTCCTCCCGCGGTACGACCTCGCCGTGGCCGGTAGGACGCTGACGCGCGACTCGCTCCGCTCGAGGCGGAGCGATCTCTGGCGCTACGCCGAGGTGCTGCCGGTCGCGGATCCCGCCAACATCGTTTCGCTGGGCGAAGGATCCACGACCCTTGTCCGCGCTTCGCGACTGGGCGACGAGCTGGGCTGCAAACATCTCTACATCAAGGACGAAGCGGGCAACCCCACCCAGAGCTTCAAGGCGCGCGGGATGGCCGTCGCCGTCTCGCGCGCGAAAGAGCTCGGCGTGAGCAAGGTTGCCGCTCCGTCCGCGGGTAATGCCGCCGGCGCTCTTGCTGCGTACGCCGCGCGCGCCGGCATCGAGGCCTATCTCTTCATGCCGCGGGACACGCCGCGCGCGAACATCATCGAGACGAGCTTCACCGGAGCGCACGTGCGGCTGGTGGACGGCCTGATCACCGACTGCGGCGCGGAAGTCGCGCGCGGCAAGGATGCCGAGGGGTGGTTCGACGTCTCGACGCTGAAAGAGCCGTACCGCGTCGAGGGCAAGAAAACGCTGGGTTACGAGCTGGCTGAGCAGCTCGATTGGCGCCTTCCCGACGTGATCGTGTATCCGACTGGAGGCGGCACCGGGCTCATAGGGATGTGGAAAGCATTTGCCGAGATGGAGGAGCTGGGGTGGATCGGATCCGAGCGGCCCCGGATGATCTCGGTGCAGGCCGACAGGTGCGCGCCGATAGTGCGGGCGTTCGAGAGCGGCGCGCGCTTCGCTGAGGAATTTCCCAACGCGGCGACAGTTGCTTCGGGGCTGCGCGTGCCCAAGGCCATCGGTGATTTCCTGATTCTCGACGCGCTGCGCGAATCGCGCGGGGCGGCCGTCGCCGTGACTGATGCGGAGCTGATCGACGGCGCGAGAGAAATCGCGAGGTTGGAAGGGATTTTTGCATGCCCCGAAGGCGGCGCCTGTGTGCCGGCCGTTCGGCAGCTTGTGGCCACCGGCATGATCGGAGCAGACGATCGCGTGGTAATCTTCAACACCGCTGCCGGCGTGAAATACCTCGACACCTACACTCAATGAGCGACACCCCGCTTCCCGACCGCGCCAGCGCCATGGCGCTGATGCAGGAGTACACGGCGAGTGAATCGCTGCGCAAGCACATGTTGTCCGTCGAGGCAGCCATCCGCGCGTACGCGACGCGACTCGGCGAGGATCCTGAGCGCTGGGGTCTCGCAGGGCTGATGCACGACTTCGACTACGAGAGGTTTCCCAACGAGGCGCATTCGGCCACGGAAGAGCACCCGGCCCATGGCGTCCGCCTGTTGCGGGAGCGCGGATACCCGGAGGACGTGCTGCAGGCGATACTCGGCCACGCGCACTACACCGGCGTAGCCCGCGAGACCGCCATGGCGAAAGCGCTTTTCGCGGTCGACGAGCTCACCGGTCTCATTACGGCGACAGCGCTCGTCAAGCCGTCGCGCAGCGTGCACGACGTGGACGCCCGCTCGGTTCGAAAGAAGATGAAAGACAAGGCGTTCGCCCGCGGCGTGAGCCGCGAGGACGTCGTCCAAAGCGCCCAGGAGCTGGGCGTCGATCTGGACGAGCACATTCAGTTCGTAATCGGAGCCATGCAGTCCTGCGCCGCGGACCTTGGCTTGCAAGGCACGCCCGCCAGTCCCTAGTCACCAAGATCCCGACATGCCGAACAAATCCAAGCCGTCACCCGTGGCCGGCCCCGTGAGCGCGTTCGCCCGCCACCACTTCCGACATTTCAACGCCGCGGCGCTGATCGATGCCGCGGACGATTACACCGCCCACCTCGACGGAGGCGGAAAGATGCTTGTCACGCTCGCGGGCGCGATGAGCACCGCGGAGCTGGGCCTCTCGCTCGCCGAGATGATCCGGCAGGACAAGGTGGACGCGATCTCGTGCACGGGCGCGAACCTCGAGGAAGACGTCTTCAACCTCGTGGCACACAACCACTACGAGCGCGTTCCGCACTACCGGTCGCTCACGGCGGATCAGGAAGAGGAGCTTCTCAGCCGGCACATGAACAGAGTCACCGACACGTGCATCCCCGAGATGGAGGCAATGCGGCGGATCGAGAACGAGGTGCTGGCCGAGTGGGTGGCCGCCGACAAGAAGGGCGAGCGCTACTTCCCCCACGAGTTCATGTACAGGATTCTGCTGAGCGGCCAGCTCGAGTCGAGCTACCAGATAGACCCTGACGACTCCTGGCTGATGGCGGCCGCGCGAAAGAACCTCCCGATGTTCGTTCCGGGGTGGGAGGACTCGACGCTCGGGAACATGTACTCGGGCCACGTCATCAGCGGCGACGTAAAGAACGTGCACACCGTGCGAACGGGCATCGAGTACATGACGCAGCTCGCGGAGTGGTACACCGAGACCGCGCCCCGCACTTCAGTCGGATTTTTCCAGATCGGCGGCGGCATCGCGGGCGATTTCCCCATCTGCGTCGTGCCCATGCTGCATCAGGACCTGAAGCGCGACAGCGTGCCGCTCTGGGGTTACTTCTGCCAGATCAGCGATTCCACCACCAGCTACGGCTCGTATTCAGGCGCGGTGCCGAACGAGAAGATCACGTGGGGCAAGCTCGGGAAGGAGACGCCCAAGCATGTGATCGAGTCGGACGCGTCGATCGTGGCTCCGCTGATTTTCGGTCTCGTGTTAGGCTGGTAGGGCCGAAGAACACCGAGATACGGCAAGCGGGATGCAAGCTTTGGGTGATGAGTTTGGGAGTCAGGAGTAGTGAGGTAAACTCCAAACTCGAGACTCATTGACTCGCCACCCACAGCTTGCATCCCGCCTGTCTACATCTCGATGCTGCTTGCAGTCAGTGCTACTGGCCTCCCGAGTCTCCCCGTCCCGCTACGGCCACCGGCGCCGCCGAAGGGGGCTGAATGACCGGCGACCAGGCCGGCAAGCGCGAACCAGGCGCATTCGTGAGCTGCCGCATGCGGCCACTCTCGACATCCATCACCCAGATCTCCTTGGTGCCCCCGCGGTTGGACGCGATGGCGATGTGCCGGCTATCTGGCGCCCAGGTGGGGTCTTCGTTCTCGGCGAATGTCGTCAGACGCTTCATCGCCCGCGTGCGAACGTCGATCAGCCACACCTGGAAGTCGCCGTTCTGCTGCATGTACGCGACTCGCAGTCCGTCGGGCGACCAGTCCGGGCTCGTCCGGTAGCTGCGGACTCCCTTGGCGCTGGGAGTGAGCTGCTTCTCCTCGCTGCCGTCCAGGTTCATCGTGAACAGCTGCGGGGTCATCCGCGTTCCCTGCCATGAGCGCGGGGATATGAACGCGAGCCGGCGCCCGTCCGGACTAAACGAAGGTGACGACCTGTCGTACAACTCCAGGCTTGAAATACGGCGCGCGGGAGCGAGCTCCTCCAAGTTTGCGATCACCAGATCCGCGCCCGCATCCCGGGCGTGCGCGTACACCACCGAGCGACCGTCCGGAGTGTAGACCGGCGTGAGGTTGAGGCCGCGCGGCGTTGCCGACAGCTCCCGCACCCCGCCCGTGACCAGATTGGCCTCCATGATCTGCGAGCCCGCGTCGTTCAGATCCGCGAACACCACCCGCGTGCCGCTGGGATGCCAGGAGGGCGAAAGCGCCGAGCCGGTTTGAGTTGCCGGCCGGTTGTTGGCTCCATCGCTGTCCACCACGAATACCCGACCGTTCTGCACGTACGCCACACGGGTCTGCGCCATTCCGCGATGACCCGTAAGCCATCGCTGCACTTCGTCCGCTATCCCATGTAAAGCGAAACGCTGCGCCAATACCAGCGAATCCCGCCGCGCCAGATCTCTCGCCACCAGCAACGGAAGCGCGGCGTCCCGCTCCGCGACGTCCCGATCGATTCCCGCCCGCAAGACGGAATCTTCGCGCGCCACCTGGCGCATCAGCGAGTCGCGGACCGCGGCCTCGGCCTCTCGCTTCTTTCGGTTGCGCGGCGGCTTCTTCGCGGCTGCTGCTGCCAGCGAGTCCCGCAAAAAATTGGCGCGCACCAGACCCGCACGCGACTCCAGGTCGCGGTGCTCCCAGGCCCGGATCACCGAATCGCGAATCTCCGTTTCGCGCAGAGCCGGAACCTCCGGGACCGCGAAATCCGCTTCGCGCAACAGCGCCTGCGTGGCGACGTCGTACACAGCCACCCGTAATCCGGTGGAGCTGCGGCGCGGCGCCACGATCGCCGCTACCTTGAACCCCGCGAAAAAAGAGTAATTCACACTCCCGTCCGGCGGAGCGTTCGGCTTGAGCAGCGACGCGTCGAGCGCCAGCAGCGTGAGACGATCACCGTAGTCCAAGTCGCGCTGAATGATCGTGCGAGCGGAATCTCCCGGCGTTTCGTCGACCGGCATCACGACTACGATGGGCTTCTGGACTGGCGCGGCGGAAGCTCTGGCGGCGGGCTTGCGCGAGGCCTGTTGGGCCTCCGCTACCGAAGCCAGGGCGATACCCGCGGCGGTTGCCGCAACGATGGTTTTGCGAAGCGTTGTCATTAGACCCTGCTGGCTGAAAAGCTTGGCGGAGCGGGTAACCCGCACACTACGGCCCGGACCGGGTGCGATGGTCCGGCGTTCCGCTGTGAGTATGACCAACGGGCGAGAAGCTCCGTCACTTCTATACACCGGACGCACCTCAAAGTCGTTGGTGGCAGAGGCTTAGCCGAAATGCGAATTCGCAACAACAATTCTCACCCGGTGACCCGGTCTCGCAATAAGCAATAAGCATTGCGGAATGCTGGCGCGTTCGAGGGCTGGATCCCGGCATCGAGCAGACGCTGGCTGTTGCGCAAAAAAAGAGACCCGCGCAAGGCGAGTCTCTTTTTTCATTGCCCGGACCTGCCTAGCGAACCGGCCGTCTCGTCAGCGCCTGACACACCGCAGGATAAACCCGGGCGCCTTCCGAGCCCGCGCGCGGCGGATCCCACGACATGCTCGCCAGAACGCGGCGGCTCACGGCCGGAACCTCTTCGACCACGCGGCCAGTGGAGGAGTACAGCGACGCCCCGATGCGCTTGACGCGGATCGGCGAGCACTTGATCTGGACCTGCTGGACCATGCGCGTATAGTCGCGGCGGCTTTCGGCGCGGCGCGGCGTAGCGTAGTCCCAGCGCATGAAAACCACATACGAGCCTTCGTCCGACAGGCGGATCCTGGTCGTATCGAGCGATGTCGTCATCTTCGCATCGCTGTGAATCGTGCGCCACGCGCTCTGCGCCGAGGCGTCGCTGGGGGCCAGGACAATTCCAACGGCGCCCGCGAAGATGAAACCGAGAAAAGTTCGTGTCATGATTGGCTGTAGGCTATTAGGTGTTTGTATTGCTCGGCCGGCTTCGGAAGGCATTCCGGCCCGGGAAGGCGCTCAAAACGCAGCAAGTGGACCAATCCAGGTATTACCCGCATCGGGTCCCAGTGGTCCACTGAAGGCCAGCGGCAGCTTTTTCAGGTCTCCGTGTCAGTTTTTTCGATCTCTCCCCCCGCCGCCTGCCAGGCCCGCCACCCTCCAGCCATCGAGACGACGTTCCTGTACCCCATCTCGCCCAGCGACCGGGCGGCGAGCGCGGAGCGGTAGCCGCCTCCACAATACAGAATGATCTCCGCGTCGGGATTCGGGAGATTCTTTTCGATGTCGCGCTCGATCACGCCCTTCCCCATGTGGATCGCGCCCTTCGCGTGGGCCTCTTCCCATTCCAGGTCTTCACGCACGTCGATCAACACCGCGCCCCGCGACATGCGGCGGCGCGCTTCCTCCACGTCGACCTCGCGAACCGCAGCGCGGGCGCTTTCAGAAAGCTTGAGGAAACCCGGCGAGTGGTCCACGAGGCCCCGCGGTCAGGACGCGCGGACGTACGTGAAGCCCTTCTCCTGGGCTCGGTTCATCGCGACGACCAGGCCGGGCACCACTACGGCCCCGGGCAGGACCGAAGTCTTGAGGTCGTTGTACACCTCGGCCTGCGGCACCGACAACGCGGTGGCGATCGAGTTGGAGAGACGCGTCAGTGCGACGTTGCATACGAGCAGCACGACTCCGCGCCGCATCACGGTGTCGATCGAGATCGGGCCGCCTACGGCAAAGATGTTTCGCTTGGCAGGCTCCTTCGTGTCCGGGTCGGTGATGCTCATCCGCTTGCCTAGCTCGTACTTCTCCCAAGCCGCGTCAACGAGTCCGATGGGGAGCGCGGTACCGTGGACGCCGATCACCGCGGAGACATGCTGCGGCCGGGCACCGTAGGCCGAGACGTAGATGTCGAGATAGTTCGCCGCCATCAGCATCGCCGCACCGTCGCCATGACCAGTCGCGTGAAATAATTGCCGGTGCTGGCCCTGCGCGCGCCGCATCCACGCATCGTGCTCCGGGTTCACACTACCCGCGGCGGCCTGCTGCGCGGTCGCGGGGACCGCGAAACCGGCAAGCGCCGCCAGCCCGCCGGACAGCTGGGCGAGAAATCTGCGCCGCGCTGGCTGTTTCTTGTCCGAGATATCCATTTCAAGCTCCCTGATTGGATGATGTGAGAAACGAACTCCGCGGCGGGGCTTCACGGCTTCGCCGCGAGCGCGCTCGTCGGATATGCCACGTCGGGCGGAGGGTCGCCGTTAGGCCAGTCTTTCTCCTTGCCGGAAAAATCCGGGCGGGGCCGGCTATTGAGATAGGCAGCTACGTCGTACGCCTGCTGATCGGTCAGCGTTCCCGGCTTGTCGTACGGCATTGCGACGCGGACGAACGCGGCAGCTGTTCTCAGTCTCGCCATCCCGGCCCCGATGTTGTACGACCCGCTCCCCCACGCGGGCGGTGCGACACCTCCCTGTCCATTTGCCCCATGGCACCGGGCACACGTCGTCGCGTAAATGGCCGCCCCACGGCTGGTGTCCGCATTTAGCGGCTTCACAGCCGGCATTCCCTGACCAGCTACCTCGGCGCCTACCGGAATCTCGCGCGACAGGAACGCCATGTACGCCACGATGTCGCGCATCGCACGACTGTCCGATGGGAGGGCCTTGCCGTTCATGCTGCGCTCGAAGCAGTCGTTGATCCGGTCTTCGATGACCTGCACCCCGCCGGACCGCGCCCGGTACTGCGGGAACTGCCCGTACACGCCGATCCACGGCATCACGTCGGCGCGTGTCCCGTTGTCGAAGTGGCAACTGGTGCAGCGGAGCTGATTGCCGACGTGATCCGGAAGACTGTCGCGCGTCGCTGCCAGGATCCCCCGCCCCCGCCGGATGGACGCGCCAAGAAAATCGACCGGAATCAGCGAATCGTGCGGTGCTGTCGCGCGCAGCGTCCCGGACGCCGCGCTGGATCGAGTGTCCTCGACCGCTACCTCTGTGGCGCGATCGCACGCGGCCACGACCAACAGCATTGCGGCCGCCAGCCGAACGAAGCTCATCGGCGCCAACACGCTAAGCGGCCGCTCTACGCTCGTCTTCCTGGCGCGTGATGTCGGCCGGCGGATCCGGCTCGTTTCTGAACGAGCGCGCTATCCATGAGAACGCGAGTCCGGCGACAACGAGCAGGCTCAACCCCGTGCCGAACTCCAGAAACACCAGCTTGCCGATCCCGAACAGACTCGCATACACGGCGATCACGCCCGCGAGCCAGTTGCTCCATGCCAACGCGCCGCCGGGTATCTTCTCGCGCCCGAAGCCAAGTCGGGTGGAAACCGTGACCCATCCGGGCCCGCCCGGCCGCACGCGCCGGTAAAAGGCGTCGAGCGTCGCATCGGACTCGGGCTTCGTCGCGAAAGTCACCGCGACCCACACCACCGTGCTCACGGCCACGGTCACGAGCATGACCCAGGCGTCGCCGTTCGGATCCTCCGCCGCGAACCGCGGACGGACGTACGCGAACGCGAGCAGCGAGACGATGAACGACGTGATCATGGCGCTCAGCTCCGACCAGGCATTGATACGCCACCAGTACCACCGCAGGATCAGCACAAGTCCCGAGCCGGCGCCGATCGCCAGCAGGAACTTCCACGCGCTTTCGATCGTCTCGATCTGCCACGTCACGAGCAGCGAGGCCGCGAACAGGAACACGGTCGCTACGCGGGCGGCGTTCACATAATGCTTTTCCGACCTGCCCGGCTTTACGAACCGCTTGTAGAAGTCGTTGATCAGGTACGATGCGCCCCAGTTGAGCTGCGTGGCGACTGTCGACATGTACGCCGCCGCGAAGCCCGCGAGCATCAATCCACGCCAGGGCGTCGGCAGGTAGTCCATGAACGCATGGACGTACCCGTGCTCCTTGTTCTCGAGAGTCGGGTACAGGATCACGGTTGCGAGGCCGGTAAGAATCCAGGGCCACGGCCGGATCGCGTAGTGCGCGACCTGGAAGAAGAGCGTCGCGAGCACGCCGTCACGCTCCGTCTTGGCCGAGAATATCCGCTGCGCTATGTAGCCGCCGCCTCCCGGCTCTGCCCCCGGATACCAGGCGGCCCACCACTGCACCGACAGGAACACCGTCAGCGCGAGGAGCGGCATCCACGCGTAGGCCGTGATTCCTCCGCCGTCCATCCCCACGGGCAGCACCGAGAGCGCGGCGGTCTCGCTCCCGAAATGCGCCGCTACGCCGGTGCGCAGCGCGGCTATTCCACCCACCGCATCCACCGCGAACCACGCCAGGATGATGACCGCCGTCATCATGATGATGAACTGGAAGAAATCGGTCCACAGCACGGCCCACAGGCCGGCGGCCACCGCGTATGCGACGGTGATCGCGAAACAGATTCCGACTGCGAGCCACGGCGAGATTCCCAGCGAGATCGAGAGGATGGTGACCATCGCCTTCGTGACCCAGCCGAGAATGATCAGGTTAATCGGTATGGCGAGATACAGCGCGCGGAAGCCGCGCAGAAAAGACGCGGGCCTGCCGCCATAGCGTACTTCGGCGAGCTCGGCGTCGGTAAGGACGCCGGCGCGGCGCCACAGGCGGGCAAAAAAGAAAACGGTGAGAATTCCACTCATCACCATGTTCCACCAGAGCCAGTTCCCCGCAACACCGCGGGAGGCGACGAGTCCGGTGACCACGAGCGGCGTGTCCGCCGCGAACGTCGTAGCGACCATGGAGACGCCCGCCAGCCACCATGGAACGTTCCCACCGGCGGTGAAATACTCGCTCATGCTCGAGCCGCCGCGGCGCGTGAAATAGAAGCCGATCGCGATGGTCAACGCGAAATACGCGGCTACGATCAGCCAGTCGAAGACGGAGAAGCCCATATTTCCCGGGGTTGGTGTTCGTCCAACCTACGACTGGCACCCGATTCCGGCCAGAAGGAGAGGCGTGGCATACCGAAAAACGCTGTTCGACCGCCTGGGCCCCGCAGCCGCCGACTATTTCAACGCGTTCCGCGGCGCGTTCATCGCGGGCGGGCTCTTCGGGGTTTACGGTGGCGCGCGGTACGCCAGCGAGCACGGTCAGAGTGCCGTCCTCGGAGGGCTCCTGGGTTTCCTCGGCGTAGGTCTGCTCACCTGGTTTGGCATCATGGCAATCAGCAGGGCTGCGGGCGGGTCGTTCAGCGCGTTTATCCAGCCGCAGGGGACATACGAGGAAACGTTTTCGTACGAGGAGTCGCTGCTTGCGCGCGGCAACCACGCTGCCGCGATCGCGAGCTTCGAAAAGCACGCGGCCGCCGGTACAGGGGGAACGACGCTGCTTCTCCGCACGGCGGACCTGCACGCGCAGCACGGCAATCCCAAACGCGCCAGCGAGCTGTACCGCGAAGTGCAGAAGCTCGCGCACGTCGCGCCCGCCCAGCACATGTACGCCACCAACCGGTTGATCGATCTGTACACGGGGCCGCTGTCCAACGCGGAGGCCGCCGTTTCCGAGCTGCGACTTCTGATAGCTCGACACCCTTCGTCGGCCGCAGCCAAGCACGCGCGCACCGCGCTGGTCAACCTGAAGCGCCAGCTGAGGTCCGAGTCATCCGACTGACCTCTCGCCGCGCGTGTTGTAGCTTGATGCCGTGAAGCCGCCCGAACAATCTCCCCCGGACCCCGTGGCGCAGACGCTGGCCGCGTCGCTCGGCGCCACCTACGAAATCAAGCACGAGCTCGGCGGAGGCGGAATGTCCCGCGTTTTCCTGGCGCACGACCGCTCGCTCGGCAGAGAGGTCGTGGTGAAGCTGCTGCTTCCGGAGCTTGCCGCGGGCGTGTCGATCGCCCGATTCCGGCGCGAGATCGCGCTCGCGGCCCGCCTTCAACACCCGAACATCGTTACGGTGCTGACCGCGGGAGAGGCCAATGGCCTGCCCTTTTTCACCATGCCCTACGTGCGCGGCGAATCCCTCCGGACTCTGCTGGACCGCGGCGAGCGCATCGAGATACGGCGCGCGATACGCATCCTGCGGGACGTGTCGTGCGCGCTGGCTCGCGCGCATGAGGAGAAGGTCGTGCACCGGGACATCAAGCCGGCGAACATCCTGCTGTCGGGCGGCGCGGCGATGGTGACCGATTTCGGCGTGGCGACCGCGCTTACGTCGGCGCGCGAGCCCGACGGTGTCACGGGCGATTCCACGCTGACCGTGGCCGGAACGTCGCTGGGCACGCCCGACTACATCTCGCCGGAGCAGGCCACAGCAGACCCGGCGATGGATCACCGCTCCGACATTTATTCCCTCGGCGTCACCGCGTACCACCTGCTCGCCGGGCACACGCCATTCACGTCCGGCTCGCACCGGGCGGCAATTACCGCGCACCTCACCCAGACGCCGCCAGACCTCGCGACTCAGCGCGACGACATACCGCCGGCGCTCGCTGGCCTGGTGATGCGGTGCATGGAGAAGGATCCCGCAGCGCGTCCGCAGAGCGCGGAGCAGATCGTCGACGAGCTCGACCGGATCTCACCGGACATGCCGAGAAGATCGCCGGCGGCGCCTTCGGCGCGGCGCCCGCAGTGGATGACGCGCGCAGTCTTGGGGCTACTGGTCGCGACGTCTCTCGGATTGGCGGTCGTCAATTACATGTCCCGCCCTGCAGCGGACGCCGCAGCCACTGCGGCTACGCAGACCGGTGACACCGATGTCCCCGCCGCGCGGGACGCCTATGCGCGGGGAGTGGATTACTTCCAGCGGTCCCGGCAGGACAGCGCCAATGCTCCGTTCCTGGCGCCGGCGATCCAGGCGTTCGAGGAGGCGGTGAGACTGGACCCGCGTTACGCGCAGGCGTTCGCGAAGCTTGCCGAAGCCCGTTTCTGGTGGGCTACGCTGGACCCGTCCGACGAATCCCGGATGGCTCTTTTCAACCAGGCGCTGGACAGTGCCATTGCCATCGATCCGGAGCTGGCCGAAGTGCGCGCGGCGCAGGCGTTGAGGCTGGACCACTAGCCGGAAAGGAGAAGGCCGCTACCTGACGATCATGATGTGCGCCCATGGCTTGCCCGGGTACATGAGCCACGGCGTGCCGCGCATCGCGTCGGTCGAGATGCCTGTCGTCTTGGTGGTCGCGCCCGGCATGTAAACAACGTCGAGGTACGACGGGCTCTTGATCGCCGCGGTCGCCACGTTCACACTGTCGTCCGCAGCGAAGATCTGATACAGCACCGCATTCGCCGGCATCTTGATTCGTCCCGCCCGAATGTCGATCAGCCGCAGGCTGTCGCTCAACTCGCGCCGGCTGCCGTAACGCGCGCGGATCTCGCGCCCGCGTGCCATGAATGGCTCGAGCGATTCGTGATAGCAGGACGCGTGGAAGCGCGCCTCCTTGGGATCGTCGGCCAGGCAGATGATCCCGTTGTCGCCCAGACGAAGGCGCACCAGCTGCCCGTCGGGACGGTAGCCCAGCACCGTCGAAGCCTCGCGAAATCCCGTCGGCGCGGGAAGCACCGCTAGCGTGATCTGCTGCGCTGGCGAGGCTACTTGAACCGTGGGAGCCTGCGCGGCTGCGACTGCCGGCAATACGGCTGCCGCGATAAAGACGACGATGCGCTTCATTAGATGATCTCCCTTCGGGTGGCTGGTCGGTGGCGACAGGCGAAGGTACCGGGCGCGGACGTTTCCGGCCAGCCCGAACATAGTGTCTGGTCGCATTGACACCCCGCCTGCATTTTCTGTGGTATGCCAGTCACCGATCGCCTCCGATCCTCGCTCGCCAGCCGCTATTCGATAGAACGTGAGATTGGCGCCGGCGGCATGGCGACCGTCTACCTGGCGCGAGACGTCAAGCACGATCGCGAAGTCGCGCTGAAGGTTCTCAGGTCCGACCTGAGCGCGGTGATCGGCACCGAACGGTTCTTGTCGGAAGTGCGCATCGCCGCGCAACTGGATCACCCGCACATACTCACTCTGATCGATTCGGGCGAAGCCGACGGCATCCTCTACTACGTGATGCCGTACGTGCGCGGCGAATCGCTGCGCAGCAAGCTCACCCGGGAGCGGCAGCTTCCCGTCGAAGAAGCTCTTTCCATCACCAGGCAAGTGGCGAGCGCCCTCGATTACGCGCACGGCAAGGGCGTCGTGCACCGCGACATCAAGCCCGAAAACATCCTCCTGCACGAGGGCGAAGCAGTGCTCGCCGATTTCGGCATCGCTCTGGCCGTGCGGGAAGCGAGCGGCAGCCGAATGACGGAGACAGGACTATCGCTGGGAACTCCGCAATACATGAGTCCGGAGCAGGCGACGGGTGACCGTGCCATCGACAAGCGCTCGGACATTTACTCTCTTGCCGCGGTCTTCTACGAGATGATTGCCGGTGAGCCGCCAGTGTCCGGTGTTTCGGCGCAGGCCGTCATCGCGAAGCTCATGACCGAGAAGCCCACGCGGCTCCGCGTGCTCCGCGATTCGATATCGGCAGAGGTGGACAACGCGACCGCAAAAGCCCTCGCCAAAGTTCCGGCAGACCGATTTACCTCCGCGGGCGAGTACGCTCGGGCGCTGGCCGTTACGCCGACAGCTGCGCGGCCGGCCAGGTTCAACTCGCGTGTCGAAATCACGATCGTAGCCGTCGTTGTGCTCGCGCTCGCTGGTTTGTGGATGGGGCTGTCGAAACGCGGTGGATCCGCAGATCCTGTCGCCGTGCTGCGCGACAGAACGCAGATCACATTCACCGGTCGCGTGTCGATGCCGACC
>Ga0136611_10001265_pt1 | contig 17571 bp, 12 predicted proteins | sample AntDrymUQ2232306_2_FD_106645 | JGI IMG/M metagenome (GOLD analysis project Ga0136611, IMG submission 106645) | Polar desert sand microbial communities from Dry Valleys, Antarctica - metaG UQ223 (23.06) | ecosystem: Environmental > Terrestrial > Soil > Desert | place: Antarctica: Dry Valley...
GACAACTGGCCCCGCCTCCCGCAGTTCCCGATAGACGGGATAGGGGTCACGGTTGAATGACTCCGTGCGGATCAACGGGGAGAGTTCGATCTTCATTGGGGCGGTTCCGCTTCCGGTGGAACTGGCTCAGCTTCATTCGACTTCGGGCCGGTCGCCCTGGTCACCACCAGTTTACAGAGCCGGTCCAACAAGAATTACCCTGAAATGCGCAAAGGAGAACATCCGGCAACACCCATCCAGTCAACGAGAGAAAACAACGACGGGCGACCACGCGCTATCACGCCGTCGCCCGCCATGTTGCGCCGGTGAATGACACGTCCGGACGAACTAGGCTGCGGCTTTCTCCAACGCCCGTCGCGTCGCGACCGTCACAAGGTGGGCGCGGTACTCGGCGGAGGCGTAATGGTCGCCGTTGATCTCGAGGCCCTGAGCCGCGACCGCGGCAGCGGCGGCTATGCCATCGGCGTCGAGCTTCTTGCCGGTGAGGGCGTCTTCGGCGGCCGTGGAGCGGGTCGCCTTACTGGTGCAGCCAGTGACCGCGATCCGGGCGGAGGAAACGGTTCCGTCAGCTCCGACTTCGACCGCGACGGCGACGCCGACGACGGCGTAGCCCGAGGCCGGGTGCTCGATCTTCTCGTACGCGCCTTTGAGCCCGTCCCCCTGCAGCGGCAGGTGAACCTCGGTGATGATCTCGTCGACGGTGAGGGACGTCGTCAGGAGGTCGAGGAAGAGATCATCGGCGGCGATCACGCGCTCGCCGGACGATCCGACGGCCTTCACCGAGCCGTTCAGCACCAGGAAGACGGCGGTGAGATCCGCCGCTGGATCCGAGTGCGCGAGGGAGCCGCCAATTGTCCCCCGGGTGCGAACCTGCGCGTCGCCGACGACGGCGGACGCCGCGTGGAGCAGTGGGACGGCGGCGGCGAGCTCGTCTGAGGACTCAAGCTGGCGATAGGTCGTCATCGCGCCGATGACGACGTTGCCGTTGACCCTGACCCCGGTCAAACCTGGGACGCGTCCCAAGTCGACGAGCGATGTCGGCATCGCCAGCCGCATCTTCATTGCCGGCAGGAGGGAGTGTCCCCCCGCAATCAGCTTGGCGTCCGGATCCGCGGCGAGGAGGGCGATCGCTTCTTGCACACTGCCCGGACGGTGGTACTCGAACTGTCCTGGAAACACTGCATCTCTCCTATCGGTCGTTCGCGGTCGATCGTGATCGCGAGATATGACGTTAGTCGGCCGCCATCGGCGTGGCGCCCCCGGCGTTTCGCAGCGCCTGCCAAACCCGCTCCGGCGTCAGCGGCATGTCGAGGTTCTTGATCCCGAGGTGCGCCACCGCGTTGACGACGGCGTTGGCGACGGCGGGCGTGGACGCGATCGTGCCCGCTTCGCCCGCGCCTTTGACGCCCATCGGGTTGGTCGGGGAGGGGGTGACGGTGCGCTCCAGCTCGTAGACCGGGACCATGTGCGCTTTCGGAATGGCGTAGTCACTCATGGTTCCCGTCAGGAGTTCGCCATTGTCATCGTAGACGGCGCCCTCGTAGAGCGCCTGAGCCAGACCCTGGGCAATGCCGCCGTGGATCTGGCCATCGACGATCAACGGATTGACGACGTTGCCGACATCATCGACGGCGACGTAGCGGATGACTTCGACCTTGCCAGTGTCTTGGTCCACTTCGACGACGCAGATGTGCGTGCCGAAGGGAAAGGTGCAGTTCGGCGGGTCGTAGTAGGTTGTCTCGTCCAGGTAGGGCTCCATACCTTCCGGTAGGTCGTAGGCAACGCTGGCGGCGAGGGCGATCTCGCCGATGGTCTTCTGGCTGGCGGGGCTGCCTTTGACGTACGCCTTCCCGTCCTCCCACACGATGTCCTCCGGGGACGCTTCCAGCATGTGAGCGGCGAGCAGTTTGGCCTTCTCCCGTACCTTGGCGACGCTCTTGTAGATGGCGGTGCCGCCGACCGAGAGCGAACGGCTGCCATAGGAGCCGAACCCGAACGGCGTCCCGAGCGTGTCCGAGTGTCGAATCTGGATGTCGTCGTACGGCACACCCAACTCATCCGCGACGAGCTGGGCGAAGGTCGTCTCGTGCCCTTGACCATGTGGCAGGCTGCCGGTCGTCACGACGACCTTGCCGGTCAGGTGCACCTTGACGTTCGCGCTCTCCCAGAGACCGGCCCCCCACCCTTCACCAGGGAGCCCGATCCACTTCGACGGGGCGACACCACAGACCTCGACGTACGTGGACAGTCCGATCCCGAGCAGCTTTTTCGCGTTCGATGCTCGGCGCTCGGCCTGATCGGTTTTCAGCCCCTCGTATCCGACGATCTCCAGGGCCCGATCCAAGGCCGGCTCGTAGTCGCCGCTGTCATACGGCAACATACCGATCCCAGTATCGTAGGGGAAGTCGGCGGGCTGAATGAAATTGCGGCGGCGGACATCGGCCGGGTCGACCCCGGTCGCGTCGGCGACGAGGTCACAGACGCGCTCGATCACGTAGGCGGCTTCGGGACGACCCGCGCCGCGGTACGCGTCGACCATCGCGGTATTCGTGTACGTCGCGACCACGTCGACTCGAATGTTCGGGATCTTGTAGCATCCCGCGATCATCCGCCCGTAGAGCGTCGTCGGGATTCCAGCGGCGATCGTGGAGAAGTAGGCGCCGATGTTGGCCCACGTCTTCACCTTTAACGCCGTGATAGTACCGTCCGCGTTCGCGCCGATCTCGACATCGGTGATGTGATCGCGTCCGTGCGTCGTCGTCAGGTAGTTCTCCGAGCGGTCCTCGAAGAACTTGACCGGACGGCCGCCGAGCTTCTTCGAGAGACAGAGCGTCAACGCCATATCGTAGTAAACGAAGATCTTGCAGCCGAAACCGCCGCCCATGTCCGGCGCGATGACCCGGATGTTCTGCTCCGGGACACCAAGGACGAACGCCGCGAGCAGCAGCCGGTGAACATGTGGCGCCTGGGAGGTTGCCCAGAGGGTGTACTGGTCCGTTCCCGGATCGTAGCTGCCGATGGAGCCGCGGGGCTCCATCGAGGTCGGGATGAGCCGCTGATTGATCAGGTGCTGCCCGAGCCGGACCTCGGACGCCGCCAAGGCAGCGTCGACCTCGGCGGTCTCCTTCCCGCAGGACCATTCCAGCACGACGTTGTTCGGCGCGTTCTCGTGCAATTGCGGCGCGCCCGGCTCCGTCGCCTTTTTGCCGTCGACGACGACCGGCAGTTCTTCGTAGACGACATCGATCGCATCGAGCGCGTCGACCGCCTGGGACAGACGTTCGGCGACGACGACCGCGACGGGGTCGCCCGTCTGGTGCACCACACCGACCGCGAGGACACGGGGAGTATTGACGTTGTTCTGGACCTTCGCCGCCTGCCACGCGGCCGGCATCGGGTTGACGTCCATGAAGTCGTCGCCCGTGAAGACGCCGACAACGCCCGGCATCGTCTTCGCCCGGCTCGTGTCGATGCTGATGATCTTGGCGTGGGCATATGGCGACCGCAGCATCGCGGCGTGCGTCATCCCCGCCAGCTTCACATCATCGAGATAGCTCGCCGCGCCCGAGATCAGGCGCGGATCTTCTCGGCGCTTGAGAGACTGCCCAACCATTTTCTTTGGCTGAGCGACCGCATCGAGGGTAGCGACCATTCATGACCTCCCACAGCGGCGTGAGCGACGAGTCGTGGGGTGTGCGTCGCTAGTCCGTCGTTCCCGCCATCTTGTTGGCGGCGTACTGGACGGACTTGACGATGTTCTGGTACCCGGTGCAGCGGCAGAGGTTGCCCTCAAGGCCGTGCCGGATCTCGGCCTCGGTCGGGTTCGGATTGTTTTTCAATAGGGAAACCGAAGACATGATCATGCCCGGGGTGCAGTAGCCACACTGGAGGCCGTGCATCTCCCAGAACCCTTCCTGAACCGGGTGGAACACACCGTCGGTCGCCAAACCCTCGATCGTCATCACCTCGGCGCCGTCCGCCTGCACCGCGAGGACCGTGCAGCTCTTGACGCTTTCGCCGTTGAGGTGGACCACGCAGGCGCCACACTGGCTGGTGTCACACCCGACGTGGGTGCCGGTTAACCCCAATGTGTCTCGCAAGAAATGGACGAGGAGCAATCGTGGCTCGACCTCCGCCGCGTGCGCCTGCCCGTTCACGGTTACTTCGATCGCCACCTTCGCCGGGGCCATCGTCGTCGCTTCCGCCATGCCGACTGCCTCTCCTTGAATAGCGCGCCTTCGCGCATCCGGTCGTCGTCAAAAAACCCATCGTCAGCGCGGCTCGGCGTAAACGCCCCGACCGCGAGCGCCAGGACCCGTTCCCTGTCACTCTTGCACGAGAGTGGTCAATCGATCGGATCGATTCCTGGACACTCGGGTGATCTTACCGCAACCACCGCGAAAGCGATGCAACCCCAGCGACATGGCCCTATTCAATGATTGATTAGTCGTTCAATGTCGCACGATACCGGGTCGACAGATCAGCTACGAAGCCACGATCGGACCAGTCCTTTACCAGGCCATCGTCGTGTCGGTCCACTCCGAGTCGGTCTCCACCAGTCCCGGGATGTCAAGCACGGCGTCGAGCGCCCGGATCGCGAAGACCGTCGCGATATCCCGCACCAGGAAGCCGGGCGCTAGTGACCCATCGGGCGGATGCGGCGCTTCTAGGAAAGCGCCGCGAACGTCGGAGTCCGCGACATCGTCGCCGAACTGGGCCGCCAAGATGAACCCCACGCCGCACCGTATGCCGTCCTGGTAGCGGTCCTCCCCAAACCGGCGCCACAGGTCGGCCCAATACAGGACGGCGCACGCGACAACCGAGGTGCAGAGGCCGTACGAGTTGTGGCGGCCATCGGGTGCCGGAGTGTAATAGAGACCGCCGTCCAGGTTCTGTTGCTCCAGATACCAATCCCCGGCACGCTTCCCGCCGTGCAGATACCGTTCATCTCCTGTCGCATCGTGCGCCGCCAACAGCGGCCAGCCCCACCACCAGTTCTTTCGGCCGTGGATTCGGCCTCGCTCCGGAGGCCACGGCGGAAACCGCAGCCAGGTGCCGGACGGCCCTTCGACCTCCAGCAGACGATCGGCCATCGCAAGGAAGACCTCGCGGTACCGTCGCTCGCCGGTGCGGTCCGCGAGCCGTAGCAGGACGGCGTCGTCGAGCATCGCCCGCCCTGGCAGGTCGTTCTCACCGTCCCCGTTGAAGGCGCGTCGGCCGAGGGAGTAGTGGTCTTTCATCAAGCGCTCGTCCGGTAGGTACGCGCCGTCGAGCAGCAGATCGATACTCTCCCGCGTCGCGTCGAGATACGCGCGGTCTCCGGTTGCGTCGAACAGGTCGATCAGCCCGCTCAACGCCTCGAACGTGACCTGGATGTTGATCTCGTCGTGGTTCTGCTCTAGAGAGAGGAGCAACCCGTTCTGGGGGTGGCCGGGGTCGTCGATGCGTTCTCGCATGAGGAAAGCGCCGCCTCGCGTCGCCGCCTCACCAAACGTGGTGTTGGCTAAACGGCGTTCCGCCACGAGCAACGCCCGGATCGCTTGCCCCGTGTGAAACGCGGGGCCGTTCAGCGACCAGGCCTTGGAGCGGGTGTCGTATTCGGTCCGCATCGACCCGGTGTAATCCGAGTGCGGATAGCGCTTCGGGTCGTCGAATGGCTGGTCCGGTCCGGAGATCTGCGCCGTGGCCGCAAGCCATGTGGCCCCGTGTTCGATCGCGGTCACGCAGGCGGCGCGCCGGGCCGCGTGTCGCGGATGAGACGGATGGTCGTGGGTCGAGGTCATCGCGGTCGCTCCGGTCTTGCGTGGCGTTCCAGTAGTCGCCGGGATGCTACCACCACACTCCCACGTCGCCCGTGCCAACGTGAATCGGAGCGTTAGAGGCTCGGTGGTATAGTCCCGTGCGCTGTTCGTCTCCTCCGTGGCCTGCGCCCAGACCACACGCTAGGCCGGAGTCTTCGTTTGCGGAACCCCCTCGCGCCCAGGCTCGCCGCTCGCGTTCCCGCCGTGCGTCCGGCCAAATCCGGTGTCACCCGGGCCACCACCGTCGTGGCGGACCGCCACGACGGCATGTTCGCCGCCCTCCATCGTTACCCCGTCTACCGCAAGCTCTGGACGGGGATGCTCTGCGCATCGCTCGGCCAGTGGATGCAGAATATCGCGCTCGCCTGGATCGCGTTGGAGTTAACCGATTCCGAGTTTTTCGTGGGGCTTGTCGGGTTTAGCGCTGGGTTGCCGTTCCTTGTCGTCTCGATACCCGCCGGAGTCCTGGTCGACCGCATGGACCGGCGCCGTCTGCTTCTGATCTGCCAAGGGCTCGCGGCGGTCCTGGCGGTGATCGTCGCCGCGGTCGTGTTGCTGGATCTGGTCCAACCGTGGCAACTCCTTGTGGCGGCGTTCTTGAACGGATCACTCCAAGCGACCATGACGCCGACCCAGCAATCGCTCGTCCCCGCCATCGTCGACCGCAAGGACCTGACGAACGCGATTGCCCTCAATAGCGCCGGGATGAACATGACGCGGGCAGGCGGTCCGTTCATCGCCGGCGCGTTAATCGGAATAGCGGGGGCGGGATCGGCCTTCGCGGTACAGGCGGTGGCGCTCACGGCATCGTTCTTCCTTGTCGCCCGAATCGACCTTCCCGCCCACCTTCCCCGACGATCGACCGGGGGGATCCGCGGCGCGTTCGAAGGGATTCGGTTGATCGCCAGCCGGGAGGATCTCCGAGCGCTGTTCCTGCTCGCCTGCATTCCAACGTTCTTCGTCTTCCCCTATATCCAGTTCCTCTCGATCTTCGCCCGCGACATCCTTGAGATCGGCCCCGCCGGACTTGGCATTCTCATGGGAGCGTCCGGCCTCGGAGCGGTCGTCGGGTCGCTGCTCACGGCGCGCCGCCGCGAGACGGCGGGCGCTGGTCGCCTCAATGTCATCTTGACCGTCGTCTACGGCGTGTTCGTGGTCGGGATCGCGCTGTCGAACAGCGTCTGGCTCTCGCTCCCGTTGCTCTTTTCCGCTGGCGTTTTCGGCGCGATGTACATGAGCTCGAACAATGCCCTGATCCAGTTGCGCATATCGGACGAGGTGCGGGGCAGGGTGATGTCCGCCTACCTGCTGACGTTCGGGCTGATGCCGCTGGGGGCGATGCCGATGGGGATCGTCGCGGATCAATTTAGCACCCAAGCGGCGGTCGCGGGGGGCGCGATCCTCTCGTCGCTGCTCGCGGCGCTCATCGGCGTGCGATCACGGGCATTGCGGGAGATCTAGAGAACGACCTCGGCCGGCGTCTCATTCATCGAATGACTGGTGGACTGTTCATCCAGTAACTGGGTGATGATCCGCGCCGTCTCTCGTTGCAGCGGACCATGCAGCGTGGCGGCGAACCGGCCGAGATCCCGCAGGGTCTGGGAGAGATTCTCGACCGGAGGTTCGATCGGGCCGAACTCATTCCGGAGTTGGGCGCGGTACCAGGCGCCGATCCGGCGTCGCACCTTGTTCATCGACGGCGCCTCGGCGCCGGACACCGCCGCGAGGCGGTTAATCAACTCCCGCAAGTCCCGGTTGACGACCGGCAGACCGGCGACCTGCTCGACGGCGAGGCGCTGGCCGCGCACCGTCTGCACATTGGCGTCCCAGCGGAGAATGAGATCCCAGGCGGATGACGCACTTCGCGACCGGGCGATCACCTGATCTCGCACGTCACCATCATCGACCTGCCGCTTGTCGTTGAAGACGAGAAGCGGCCCTGTCGCGTCTAACCAACAACCAACGGCCGCCCGCGCTACCCGAAAATAGTAGAGCGCCGCCAGCAAACTCTCGTCGATGGAGATCGAGAGATCGTCGAGGGCGGCCAGCGGCGCCATGATGCTCGCGCCAGCCACGGGGCCGAAGAACTCCGCGCCCGTGACCGCGAACGTCTCGACTTGATCGGGCCGCACCGTCGTTCGCACGATGCCGCGCCGCCGTTGCAACATCAGATGGGTCAACGGGAAATCCGGGCAGATGAACAGCCCCTCGACCAGCAGAGGATCGTCGACGTCTCCAAGCAAACGGTCGATGACCGGCCCCAGCGTCAGCATGCCGGAAACGACTTCGCCGCTCACCTGCTTCGCGCGGGCGGTCTCGACCGAGAACTTGGCGTCGGCGGCCTGCAGGGTCGCGCGGCCCTCGTGCGCCCCGATGATGAGAAAATCGGGGTTTTGAAGGGACCGGCTGGCCGCGGTCGCGGCGATGGCTGGCGTGTCATCAAGCCGGACGACGCGCACCACCCGATGCTCGGGGAATGGGGCGGGATGGGTGGCGTTTCCCGGCACCGTTACCGCGCGCCCCGCCCACGACTCCACCTGTTCTGCGCAAAGGTCGGCCCAGCGCGCTCCAACGAGCCCACTGCCGCCGCCCCTATCCGCCAGTCCCATCACGTTGCGGTCGAGGGTGGCGTCGATCAGGCTCCCGCCTGGGAGCAGGGGAGAGTAGACCGGAGGACTGGTCATTTCGCGGACACCCGCGCGTCGCCCGCGATCATCATCCAAATCCACGCGATGAACGTCGTCCGCACGCATCCCACCCAAAATGATTCGCCAACAACGCCGTCGAACCGCCGAAACCGCCTACCGCAGTGCACCATCCAATGATAGCAGGCCAGATTCACCCCTTCGCGCCGTCGCCAAACCGGCGTGCTAGACTCCGAGTCGCCTTTTCACCTCGATCAGTGAGCGCATCATGCTCAGGAGCAGCCACGTCCGCAATGGGTACTCGTCCGTACGAATCACAGGCGCCCTCTCCGCTCGACGCGTCGCTCCGCGCATTCTTAGGGCACGTGGCCACCCTCGACGGCGGATTCGCGCCCACCACCGATGCCGGATCCGCGGCGACAGCGTGCGGCGTTCCATTCCCGTTCATCGAGGCGCTCTTCACGAGCGCCCGAATTCGCGGCCTGATCGAACCGTTTCAGCCTCGCGGCGCGCGTGGGCGCTATCGCTGGCGAGTCTCCGCCCGCGGAGAACGATGGCGATCGGAGTTTGAGGCTACGTCCTGACCAGCTCCGTCAAGCATCGATCGTTCGACGAATCCGCTCAATACGCTGATCACGCTTACGCCGGTGGAGTCCACCGGAGACGCGCCAACCATACTGGAGTCCCACACGATGACCGTTACCGACACGCTCGTCCCCGCCCCAACGGCAGCCAACGGCGTCGAAACCGGCCACACGACCGCGGCGGAGGTCGCGATCGCGACGCTCGAAGCCCACGGGGTCGAGACGGTCTTCGGCGTCCCCGGCGTTCACACCCTGGCCCTCTACGACGCGCTGGTCCACTCATCGATCGTCCATGTTCTGGCCCGACATGAACAGGGCGCGGGCTTCATGGCGGATGGGTACGCGCGGGCGTCTGGCCGTCCGGGCGTGGCCGTGATCATCACCGGGCCCGGCATCACGAACGTCGCCACCGCCGTTGGCGAGGCCTACACAGACTCGTCCCCGGTCTTTGTCCTCTCATCGAACGTCGAGCGGGCGTACATCGACGACATGCGCGGCAGTCTGCACGATCTCAAGGACCAACTTGGGGTCATGGCGGCGGTCACACAATGGAACACCCGCGTTACGGACCCGAACCGCATCTCCGCCACGATCGCCGAGGCGATGCAGCGAATGGGCAGTGGCCGCCCGCTGCCAGTCCACGTCGAAGTCCCCCTCGATGTCCTGGATGCCCCTGTGACCGCCACCAAGCCGACGGTCGCGCGGCGGCCAGGGGCGATGCGTCCCGACCCGGACAAGCTCCACACCGCCGCCGAACGCCTGGCCGCCGCAAAACGGCCCGTCATCTACTGCGGCGGCGGTTCGGTCTCGTCCGCGGCTCCGGACCAGATCATCGAGATCGCGGAGCGCCTAGGGGCGCCGGTCATCACCAGCATCATGGGCAAAGGCGGCGTCCCAGAGGATCACCCGCTCGTCCTCGGCTGCCTCTGGGGTCCAGGAAACGCCGTCGACGCGCTCCTGCGCGAGGCGGACTGCCTCCTGGTGATTGGCTCGAAACTCGGGGTCCAAGCGACATCCAACTTCCAGATGCCGTTGCCAGCCGAACTGATCCGGGTCGATGTGGACGCCCGCGAACTGTCCTTGAACGCCAAGCCCTCGCTGCCGATCCTCGGAGACGCCGCCCTCGCGGCGGAAGGGATCGCGGCCCTGCTCGCGGGTGACAACGTCCGGCGTTCAGGGTTTGGAGCCGAGCGGATCACCGCCATCCGAGATGCCACCAGGGCGGAGTCGTGGGGTGTGGACCGTCTCCCATACGTCGACGCACTCCGCCGGGCCGTGCCGCGCGACGGGATCGTCGCCTTCGACATGACGATGATGAGTTACGTCTCCTGTGGTCTCTACCCGGTCTACGAGCCACGGACGTTCCTGTTTCCGTCCGGGTACGGAACGCTCGGGTTTGCGGTGCCCGCCGCCCTGGGCGCCAAGGTCGCCCGCCCGGACACGCCGGTCGTCGCGGTCTGCGGCGATGGCGGCTTCCAGTACACGATGGAGGAGCTTGGGACCGCGGTCCACCATCGGATCGGCGTCCCGATCGTCATCTTCAACGATTCGACCTACTCCGCCGTGAAAGATGAGCAGAGCCGGTCGCGCGGGGGACGCTTCATCGGCGTCGATCTGGTCAATCCGGATTACGTCAAGCTCGCCGCCGCGTATGGCATCGAAGGAGTGCGGGCTGAGTCTCCAGCGGCCCTGACGGACGCGATCACGGCGGCATTCGCGCGGGATCTTCCGACCATCATCGACGTGCCCATCGCGCCCTGGGCGTAGGGTCCCGCCTTCGTTCGCGTGCGGACCCAGCGCTGTGTGGCGCGCTGGGCTCTTCGTCCATGGTCATGCCCTTCTCCTCCGAACCGGCGACGAAAGTCCGGGTCCAGGGTTCCCAAACGGCCTATGATTTTGACCCGAGGGGTCACCCGTGTGGATGACCCGAATCGCCTATGGCGGTCCGCGCTTTGGCCCCCTACCGTAGAAGGATCGCATTCCGAACCAGCGGGATCGGTTGGGCCGCCATCGGAGGCGGGAGGTGCTGGCGACGGGGCCGTCTCATGCGACACCGGCACACACATGGCCGCGCGGGGCCACGTCCTATTCAGGTGGGGACCGAAAATCCGACCCCGCATTTCGCGAGCTTCCGCGCAATCCGCCGCCTCGCGATCTTCGCGGCGGTAGCCGCCACGATCTTCAGCCACATCGGCGGCCACATCGGAGTCCTCGACGTCGAGCGTCTTCGCCTCTTCGAGCTTGTCGGCGTCGCCGCCGTCATCTGGATCGTCTTGCTGATGATCTTGCCGCTAGAACGGTTCCCTGTCGGCGGCCTCACCTTGATGAGCGTCGCCGCCACCCTTGTCGTCCTGGCGGCGGTGTCGCTCAGCGGGGGATCGGACAGCCCGGCCTGGATCTACTACGTCATCATCGCCGTCTTCAACGCCCTCTACTTCCGGCCGCGTCTCGCCTACGGACTCCTCAGCGTCACGATCGCGGCGTTGATGGCGCCGCCGCTCATCGCGGGCGACGGTACGGCGATCGTGCTCGAATTGATCATCACCCTCCCGGTCTACATCGCCCTGACCGTCGTCGCGTCGGGCGTCAGCGCCGACGCCCGCGCCGCTGAACAACATCGGGTCAACTTGGCCACCGCACGTGCGCGGCTAGCCGAGGCGGACCGATGGGCGGATCGCCTCGAAGCGATCCAGCGAATTGGCGGCGAATTGCATCTCGTCACATCCATCCCGGTTCTCGGAGAGACCCTGTTGCGACAGACGGCGCACGTCGTTCCGTTCGCGAGTGGCCGGTTCGACCTATTGAGCGAGAGGGAATTCGTGGAGATCGCCGAGGTCGACGCGCGAACCGATTCGACAGCCGAGACGCATTCCAGGCGATGCTCAGTCGTGACCGTCGCCATCGTCCACGATGGCGTCAAGCTTGGCCGTCTCACTTTGGAGCGGGCGGCGACGAACCCGTTCACCGCCGCCGACCGCCGCTTACTCTCCATCATTGCCACGTTCACCGCGGGCGCGGTCGCCAACGCGCGGCTCTTCGAACGGGCGCGATACGACGCGGAACGCGATGACTTAACCGGACTCTTCAACCGGCGCGCGGGTCTCACCAAGCTCACCGAGGCGATTGTCCAAAGTCGCCAGTCTGGCAAACCTCTGGCGGTCTGCATGATCGACCTCGACGTGTTTAAGGGGTGCAACGACCGCTTCGGCCATCCCGCCGGAGATGCCGTCCTGCGCGACGTGACGCGACGTCTGCTCATGGAATGCCGTGACGACGACATCGCCGCCCGCTATGGCGGCGACGAGTTCCTTGTCGTCTTGCCCGAGTCTGGGGCGGCGTCGGCGTCGACGATGTACGATCACTTCCACGACGCAGTGACGGGTTCACCCATAGCGCTTGGCGTCGGCACTCACGTGACCATCTCGTTGAGCGCGGGTATCGCGATCTTCCCTACCGACGGAGACACCGCCGAAGCCCTGATCATGGCGGCGGACGAGGCGCTCTACGCGGCGAAGCGCTCCACGGCGGAGCGGCAAATTCCTATTGTCTACGGCGACACCCCCTTGCCGACCCCGGATGACATGGGCGGCATCAGGGTCATGACCGGATAGATTGGTAGACGCGTGGCCGGTCGCGGCCGAAGGCTATGCTAGACTCGCAGGCCGAATCGACGCTGATTTCCTTCGCTCGGTCGCTGGTTCATGACCGCGGTTCACCCCATTGCCGCCCAAGGATTCGCTCATGTCACAACCTACGCTCTCCATCGCCGACGTCGAACACGTCGCGGCGCTGGCTCGGCTCGGATTGACCGCCGACGAGAAGGTCCGGCTCAGCAAGCAACTCTCGTCCATCCTGGAGCACATCTCCGTTCTCAGCCGCCTGGATACCGAGAGCATCCCGCCGACGGCCCAGGTCATCGAGGTCGCGAACGTGCTGCGCGACGATGACATTCGCCCCTCGCTCCCACGCGAGGCGATCCTCGCCAACGCTCCCCGGTCGGAAGGTGGATTCTTCGCTGTGCAAGCCGTGTTGGGCGGCGGCGAGGAGGACCCGGCATGAGCGATTCGGGCGCGCTCGTCTGGCTTACGGCGGCGGAGATGCGCCGCAAACTGGACGCCCGTGAGATCTCCGCCGTTGAACTGGCGGACGCTCACCTCGACCGGATCGCGGCGCTCGATCCCGAGTTGCACTGCTTCATCTCGGTCATGGCGGATGTCGCCCGCGGCCAGGCCGCCGACGCGGACACGCGGATCGCCCGCCACGACGCCGCCGCGCTGACGGGGATTCCCATCGCGCTGAAAGATGTCCTTTGCACGACGGACGCGCCAACGACCGCTGGGTCGAAGATGCTCGCCGGATATCGCTCGCCTTACGATGCGACTGTGGTCTCGAGGCTTCGCGCCCAGGGGGCCGTCTTCGTCGGCAAAGCCAACACGGACGAGTTCGCGATGGGCTCCTCCACGGAGAACTCCGCGTTCTTCACCACCCGCAATCCCTGGGACGTCAGCCGCGTGCCAGGTGGAAGCTCCGGCGGATCGGCGGCCTCGGTAGGCGGCGGGCTCGCACCGCTGGCGCTCGGCTCTGACACGGGCGGCTCGATCCGGCAACCCGCCGGCTTCTGCGGCACGGTCGGCCTCAAGCCAACGTACGGCCGCGTCTCCCGGTTCGGCCTGATCGCCTTCGCCAGCAGTCTTGATCAGATCGGTCCCTTCTCGCGCACGGTCGAAGACGCGGCAATCCTGCTGGGCGCTGTTGCCGGGAAAGATCCGAACGACGCGACCTCGGCGGCGATGTCGGTGCCCGACTTTCCGAAAAGTCTCGGATCGGGTGACCCGGATCTGCGCGGAGTCCGGATCGGGGTCGCGCGGGAGTACAACGTCGCGGGGATGGAACCCGGCGTCACCGCCGCCTGCGACGCGGCTATCGCCGAATGCCAGGCGCTCGGGGCGGAGATGGTCGACGTCAGCCTGCCGCACACCGAGTACGCGCTCGCCACTTACTACATCACCGCCCCCGCCGAGGCCAGCGCCAATTTGTCGCGGTACGACGGCGTTAAGTACGGTCTCTCCGTCCAGGGCGAAAGTCTCCGGGAGACCTATGAGCGGACCCGTGGCGAAGGGTTCGGGCCTGAGGTCAAACGCCGGATTATGCTCGGGACATACGCCCTCAGCTCCGGTTACTACGACGCCTTCTATCTCAAAGCCCAGAAGGTCCGGACACTGATCAAGCGCGACTTCGACGAAGCGTTCGCCCAAGTCGACGCGATCATCGCCCCAACCTCCCCGACCGTCGCTTTCCCGATCGGCGCCCGCACCGATGATCCCTACCAGATGTATCTGGCGGATGTCTTCACCATTCCCGCGAACATGGCCGGGATCCCAGGCTTGGCCATCCGCTGCGGATTCAGCGACGGCCTGCCGGTGAGCCTCCAATTGCTCGGCAAAGCCTGGAACGAAGCGACGATCCTGCGGATCGGCCACGCCTATGAACGGGCGACGGAATGGGTGAACCGGCGGCCAACGCTTGAAGCATCGGCGGTCCTATAACGAGCCCGAACTCGTCCCCGCGACGTACCGGTGCATGCACAAACCCGCATACGTCGGACGCTGACCGCTAGACCGTTCTCTTGGCAAACAATGCTAGAATAGACGGAATAGCTCCCGCGATATGAGACGGGGATCTGAGGCCCGACCTGGGTATCTGGATCCGCTCCCGGACATCGCGGTCGAGCGCAAGGCAAGGCCGGCAATGGCGGCGGTCGTGGGTTGGGTCGGGGATGGTGTCTCGTCGCACCGGGACACGGCACAAGGGTTCGCGCCTCCGAGGTACTCCCGGAGCAGGCCGCGCGACCCTGGGACACCGGCTACGTGGGAACTATCCGACGCTCTCCAACGTTTTAATCGTAGCAACTCCGACGGTCCACCAGGAGGAGGCCAGAGATGCTGGCGGTCAACGATGTCCTCGACGCCATCTATCTCGGCGCCTTTCTGTTCGGCATCCTGTTCGTCCTGGCGACCCTGGTGATCGGGTCCGTCGATATGGGCGGTCACCACGATGGTGACTTCGGACCGTTCAATCTCAGCACGATCCTCGGCTTCGTCGCCTGGTTCGGCGGGGTCGGCTATCTCGTGAAGAACGGAATCGGGGGGGCGGCCGCGGTCAGCGTCATCGCGGCGATCCTGGGCGGGCTGGTAGGCGGAGCGGCCATCTACTGGCTGCTGGCGAAGATCGTCTCTCCCGCAGACCGGCCGCTCGACCCGAAGGATTACGAGCTGCCCGGCACGATCGGCCACGTGTCGTCGTCGATCCGATTGGGCGGCGTCGGTGAAGTCGTCTTCGAGCAACAGGGAACCCGGCAGGTGATCGCCGCAAAGAGCCTCGATGGGGTCGCGATCCCGCGCGGGATCGACGTGGTGATCCTCCGCACCGATCACGGCATCGCCTACGTTCAACCGTGGGAGACGCTGCTCGCGGAACACGCGGAGCCGACCGCCGTGCTGGCGGTGGGGGATGAGGCTCCAGTTGTTCGAGCCTGACGGCCCGCCGGGGATCCTGATCGGACCCGGGACCTAGGCCGGAAGGCCCCGACCCTATGCCCAACCCGCGATCGGCAAGGATCGCGAAATCCATGAGTGACCTGTGGCCAGCAGCGGTCGTGCCGGCCTACGAAAGGAACGGACAATGGCTTCAGTGATTGTCATCGTCGTCGGACTGGTCTTCGTCATCCTGGCGATCCTCGCCATCTCGGCCACCCTCTTCCGCAAAGTCGGGCCGAACCAGGCCCTGATCGTCTATGGCTTCGGCGGCACGAAAGTCATCAAGGGCAGCGGCAAAGTCGTCTGGCCGATGGTGCAGCAGGCGAAAGAACTCTCCCTCGAATTGATGAGCTTCGACGTCGCACCAACCCAGGATCTCTACACGAATCAAGGCGTCGCGGTAAACGTCGAAGCGGTGGCCCAGATCAAGGTCAAGTCGGACCCGGTCAGCATCCTGACCGCCGCTGAGCAATTCCTGACGAAGCCGCTGGAAGAGCGCAAGGCGCTGATCCGACTGGTGATGGAGGGCCATCTTCGCGGCATCGTCGGCCAACTCACGGTCGAGTCGATCGTGAAAGAACCGGAGATGGTCGCGGACAAGATGCGCGGCAACGTCGCGGACGACATGAGCAAGATGGGCCTGGAGGTCATCTCCTTCACCATCAAGGAAGTCCGGGACGGCAACGACTACATCCTGAACATGGGCCGCCCCAACATCGCTCTGGTGCAACGGGAAGCCGACATCGCCACGGCCGAAGCCGACCGCGACACGGCCATCAAGCGCGCCAACGCCGCTCGTGAGGCTCGAATCGCCGAAGCCGTCGCCCAGCAGGACGAAGTGATCGCCCGCACCGCGAGTGAGACGAAGCAGGCCGAAGCCACCCGCGACCTGAACTTGAAGCAGGCCGAGTACGCCGCGTCCGTCCAGACGCAGCAAGCCGCCGCCGACAAGGCCTACGAGATCCAGACCAACATCCAGCAGCAGCGGGTCATCCAGGAAGAGGTCAAGATCGACCAGGTTCGCAAGCAGGGCGAGATCGCGGTCCAGGAGGCCGAAATCCTGCGCCGTGAGAAGGAACTCATCGCGACCGTCCTCCGCGCCGCCGAGGTCGAGCGGCAGCGGATCGAAACCCTGGCCGCCGCCGACAAGGCGCAGCAGGTCCTGCACGCGTCCGGTCAGGCCGAGGCCGTGCGCCTCGCCGGTCAGGCTCAGGCGGAGGTCATTCGGGTCCAGGGTATGGCCGAGGCCGAGATCATCGAGGCCAAGGGTCAGTCCGAGGCTCGGGCCATGACCACCAAGGCTGGGGCGTACCAGGAGTACAACCAGGCCGCGATCGTCGACCGTCTCCTCGCCAGCATGCCGGAGATCGTGAAGTCGCTGGCGGAGCCGCTGTCGCGGGTTGACAAGATCACGGTCGTCTCGACGGGAGACGGCAACGGCAATGGCCCCGGCACCGGCATCAACCGAGTGACCGGCGACATGACCCAGATGATCGCCCAGGTCCCCGCCATCTTCGAATCCCTCACCGGGCTCAATTTGGCGGAGATGATGCGAGGCGTCGCCCCAGTCCGCGGCACGGCGGAGGCGCCGCACCAGAACGGATCCGCTGCTGGCCACTCGAACACCGCCGTCGTGGCGATGCCGAAGGTGGCCACAACCGGGACGATCGAGAAGCCGTCCGGTCCAGATTCCACGAACGCCGACACGACGGGTGGCGATCAGTAGGATCCAACCGACGCCGAGCGAGACGGATGCGCCACGTTGGCGCATCCGTCTCGCGATTTCCCATTTCATTGGCGGGACCTCTTAAGAGAGGTCGGGCCGCCGAACCAGCGTGCTATCCTTTCGCGAGTGGTGGCGCGATCGCCCGCGGCCCCGTGCAGTCGCCACCTGACCGCGGGGCGAGTAGGAACGTGGAAGTAGTCGGATGGCCGACGATGCGTTTGAATCTGGCTCCGGCTCGGCCCTCGAGGCGCAGCGACTGATGGTCGAAGCGATCGGCCA
>Ga0136611_10001266_pt1 | contig 17567 bp, 15 predicted proteins | sample AntDrymUQ2232306_2_FD_106645 | JGI IMG/M metagenome (GOLD analysis project Ga0136611, IMG submission 106645) | Polar desert sand microbial communities from Dry Valleys, Antarctica - metaG UQ223 (23.06) | ecosystem: Environmental > Terrestrial > Soil > Desert | place: Antarctica: Dry Valley...
ATGGATGAGGCAGACTTCATCGACAGGATAGCGAGCTCGAAACAGGTGCGGGAGTATGCGGAGGCTGTTGACCGGGAGAGTGCGCGCGAGATGCTCGCGGAGCGCGCACTTTCGGCTGCCCAGGTGCGGAACAGCGAGGGAACCGTTCTCGACATGCCGGCTTATGTGCCCCCCGGCAAGGCGCCGCCGCAGGCGGCTTCGCGGAAGCCAACGAAGGAACCGCCAAGTCGGATGGAGCAGATCATGAAGTCGCCGGTTGCGCGGACGGTGGCAGGGGCGATTACGCGGGGCTTGATGGGTGCGTTGTTGGGGACGCCGCGGCGGCGGAGTCCGCGCCGCTGGTTCTAGGTGTTGATTACAGGTGTTGGATATAAGTAGCATTGTGCTACTAAAGCGTTTTATCGATTGCTATGGCGTACGATCAGGGGCTGGTTGCGCGCGTCGATGACGTACTCATTCAGATGGGCGAGAGGTCTGCGCGTCAGAAGAACGTCTTCGGAGGCCGCGGCTTCATGGACGGCAAGTCGGCGTTTGTAATCGTGTGGGGCTCTGATCTCATCGTGAAGACCACGCCGGCGGAGTATCAGGGATGTCTTGCGGAGCCCGGCGTCGTGCCATTCGCGCCGGACAATGAGCGACCGATGAGCACCTGGGTGGTGGTGTCGGCTGAGGTTATCGCCGACGATCCTGAGTTGACGGAGTGGCTGCGGCGCGGGTTGAGGGGGGGTGCGGCGGTAGGTGGGTGAGCAATGCTTGGTCACACCACGCCAGCGAACCCAAGAACGGCCCCTGCAGCAATGAGCCACAAAACGTGAACGCGAGAGCGCCAGACAACAAGCGTACTTATCGCTGCCACCAGATACACGACATGATCTGCCACTAGAGAGTTGGGAATCGACGCTAGACGCCACCCGCTTGCGACGAGCAGGCCAATTACGATTGGGGCGACGCCGCTGCGAAACGCTTGAACTGCTCGGCAATTGCGATTGTGATTTAGCCAGCGGCCGGCGAAATAGGCAAATGAAGCTGATGGTGCGATGATGCTGAATAGCGCAACGAGAGCGCCGACAATGGGCACAAACCCTGATAACGATGCACTGGATCCCATTTCAGTGCTCGCGTTGACCCCAATGTTCCATCCCAGCAGCGCGACAAAAAGAACGTTTGGGCCGGGAGCAGCCTGTGCCAAGGCAATTGAGCTGGTGAACTGCAGGTCTGTCAACCAGTGCATATCATCGACAAGAAATTGATGCATCTCGGGAGCGGCCACGAGCACGCCGCCAACTGTGAACAACGATAGTGAGAGCATATGAGCCGATAGCTCCAGCCACTGCTCCATCCCAAATTCTACTGCGTTCACGAGCGTTTCGGCATTTCGGGTCGGGTTAGTGCCCACAGTGAGCCGAGTCCACCGAGTATGAGCATTGTGATCGGAACGGGTATCTGAAAGACGCCCACAGCAAGAAAGGTTGTGACGGCCAAGACGGCGCATGCCGACCGGCTCAGCAAATTCTTCCGAAGTCCGGGAAGCATTCGAAGTCCACTACCAGCGACCAGTGCTCCGGCTATTACTCCCATGCCGCGCAGCGCTCCCTCGAGGGCTTGGCTTTCAACGGCACCTTGGGTGAGCCTGACCACGGTGAGCAGAATCACGAGGGGCGCGGTGAGCAAACCAGCGACGGCTGCGCAGGCCCCGCGAAACCCAAACCGACGTTCTCCGAAAATGATCGCCAAGTTGATGACGTTCGGACCTGGCAGAGTCTGAGCGACGGCCCAGTCTGACAGGAACTCGTCAGGGGTTAGCCATTTCCTTTTTTCCACCAACTCCCGTTGGACAATTGCTATGAGGCCGCCAAACCCTTGGAGGCTCAAAAGGCTAAAGGCGAGGAAAAGATGTCTTGGCGTTCGCGGTCCCATCTGCGAATCACTACAGCTCGATTTCGTCATTCTGGTCCACCTCCCCATTCATTGAATCATTGGGTGGAAGGGGCGGGAAAACGGCTCTTGACAGAATTGAGCCCCCACCTATCTTCGATCTCAAACAAAGGATTGAAACAAACGAATGATACTATTGTTACAATCACCTTGTTGAAATTGCTTTTCGTGCTCTGCTTGAAGTAGTGGTGGCGTGTCCGTGCAAGAGGATCGATCGGGTTTCATTCCATGCAGGTTTTGAACAGGGGAGCTCCAAATGATCGGGCATTTCCGTGAAAGTGGTTGGCTTCGAGCCATGGGGCGCTTATCTCACTTCGGATTTCTGGCCACTGTAGTTGCCGGATTGATGAGTGGGTCGGCATCTGTCGCATTTGCTCAATCAGTCGGGACAATTTCGGGTAGGGTCACAGTAGAAGGAAGCCAGCAACCAGTTTCATACGCACAGGTCTTCATCGTCGGAACACAGATTGGTGTGCAGACGGGAGCGGATGGCACGTTCCGGTTGCTTAACGTTCCGGCTGGAACGCATCAGCTCCGTGTAATACTCATCGGCATGAAACCGGTGACCCGAAGCGTTACGGTAGGCGAAGCGGCGACTGCGACTGTAGATGTCGCAATGGCGAAGGCCGCCTTGGAACTCGACGAGATAATCGTAACGGGGACACCTGGCGGTGCCCGGCAACGCGAGGTCGGCAACTCGATCAACGTTCTCACTCCAGCCACCTCGCCGGAGATTCCAATAAACCTCGAAACGTTGCTACAGGCACAAGCGCCGGGCATGACAGTCTTGCAGGGTTCTGGACAGATTGGTGCCGGGGCGCAGATACGTCTCCGGGGAAACGTCAGCGCAACGATGAGCAACCAGCCGCTCTTCTATATAGATGGGGTACGTGTCAGGAGCGATCCGTATCCCAATCCGTCTGTTGTCGGCAGGAGAAGCAATAACGAGAATCAAAGCCCGCTCAACGAGATCAATCCGGCTGATATCGAGCGAATCGAGATCATCAAGGGAGCTGCCGCGTCGACGCTCTATGGAACCGAGGCGGCGGCCGGTGTCATTCAGATCTTTACCAAGAAAGGGCGCGCGGGGCGCACCTCGTGGGCCCTGGAGACCCAGCAGGGATTTCAGAAATTGCAGCGATTCGCTCCAGACCCGGCGCCCTATTTCTATCTCGATCCGTGGTTGAAGAATGGTGCACAGCGCCAGTACAACTTGAGCGTGCAGGGCGGAAGCGAGACACTCAAATATTTCATGTCTGCTTCAATGGAAGATCGTGAAGGTGTTTTGCCTAACGAATCACTGGACCGGAAATCAGTCAGGGGCAATTTCTCGTTCACCCCTTTGAAGGGACTTACGCTTGCCTGGAACAATTTTATCTCCGCGGGTGACATCTCGAATGTTGCGGGCGGCGTTAACCCTTCCGGCTTCATCATGGGTGTCATGCGGCAGGAGTTCAATCACCTGAGCAGCAAGGACACGGCCGATCTCAAAAAGCTCCTCGATCAGGAATTCGGTAGTAGCCTCGACCGCGTGAACTCCGGAATGACTGCGACCTACACACCCTTCGATCGCTGGTCGCACCGGCTGACAATCGGCTATGACCGGTCGACCAATGTGCTCAAGCGGCTTCGGCCCTATGGGTTTGTCCTAGAGCCCCGCGGTGATCTTGGCGTGCGGAATTTCCGCGCTGAGCAGGGAACGATGGATTATTCCACGACTCTCGATATTCCGCTCGGCAAGACGCTCAGCACCAGCATGTCGGCTGGTGGGCAGTTCACAAGCAATGATGAGCAGACGATTGACGGATACTCCCTGAACTTCCCGGGCCCAACTAATCCAACGCTATCCACCGGATCCATAACATCGGTGACAGAGGAACGTCTCCGCGTATTAACTGGTGGATTTTTCGTGCAGAACCTGCTGCGGTTCAAGGATCGATTCTTCCTGACAACCGGACTCAGAGTCGACGGCAATAGCGCGTTCGGATCCGGATTCGGGCTTCAGGCATACCCGAAGATCAGCGCATCCTATGTCGCCCATGAGGAAGGTTTCTGGAACCCGTCGTGGGGAGAGCTAAAGCTGCGTTATGCACTTGGAAGCGCAGGCCGTGCTCCTGGCGCGTTCGACGCCTTGCGAACCTGGAACTCCGCAGGTTGGGGAGTGAATGCGGCCTACCTTCCCCAGAACCTCGGAAACCCTGACCTCGGGCCTGAACGGACAGTGGAATCTGAATACGGGTTCGACTGGTCGGTTTTCGACGGACGCGTAACCACCGAATTCACTCGCTATTCCGGAAAGACAAAAGACGCGCTCTTTCCCGTGCGGTCGATTCCATCGACCGGCTTTCAGAGCTCACAGTTGAAGAATGTCGGAGTGATTCAGAATCAGGGAGTCGAGCTGGCGATCAATTGGAGCGTTCTGGAAAGGCAGAACTTCAAGTGGTCACTGGGGACGAACATCGCGACAAATCGGAGCAAGGTCCTCAGCCTTGGAGAAGCAACCCCCGTTAGCCTTGGCAACCATGGGTGGCTGAGGGAAGGAGAGCCCTTGATGGTCATCATCGGCGTAAAGCTCATGAATCCCGATGAGATTGCAGACCCGGTGCTTGAGAGGAACCACGTCTTCGGGCCCAATACGCCGACAAGAATTATCGGTGTCAATACGAGCTTCGAGCTGCCATTCGGAATCAATCTTTCCAGTCGCGGAGAATTCCAGGGTGGCCACTATGTCAGTGACGGCTCGTCTGAAGATGCTGCAAGCAGAGCGATTACATCGTGGCCGCGTTGCCTCGCTGGAAACGCACTGCGGAAGGCAGGACGCGGCAATGAGACGACAGCCAGGGATCGACTGCTGTGCGACAGCAAGTTCTACACACAGGGGTCGTTCATACAGAAGGCGGATTTCTTCAAGCTTCGAGACGTGACAGCGCGCGCTCGCCTGCCGTTCCACGTGCCGGGAACCACGAGCACGTTCGTGACGCTCTCGGCGCACAACTGGTATCGGTGGCTGAACGATGATTGGGACATCTTCGAGCCGGAAATGATGGGGTCTGCGGAGCCCGGGGTGCAACGCGTACGCGCTCTCGGCATTGGAGTAACACCGCCACCTGTCACCTTCACCGGGTCGGTGCGCCTTGTCTTCTGAGTCGAGCCGTAAAAAACCATTGGGGGATCATGTGAGAAAGATGTTACTTGCCAGCCGCATCCGGGTGCTATCCGGACTTGCACTAGCTGCGACTTTCGGAGTTGGCGCGTGTGACCTGAGCGTCTCCAATCCCGGGCCAGTCGAAGACTCATTCCTGGACGTCGCGGCTGCACACAATGCAGTTGTCTACGGAGCCATGCGCGCATACAACAGCGCGCTAGGTGGCGACGGAGGCAACCTTGCCATGTGCGGTGGCGTAGTCGCGCGCGAATGGTTTCCAGCTGGGCAGACGGGGTCGTTCGCGTGCACCGTGCAGGAATTTCGCAACCAGCTCCTGCCAGAGGGCGCAGACGTCTTCAATCGGGCACACCTCGCTAGGTGGCTCGCCGAGCAGGGTGCTGTGCGCATAAGGGCAGCCCGAGGAGATGCGTTCAAGGACTATCCACTCGCGGCGCCACTTCTGTTATACGTCGGCTATGCAAATCGCCAGCTCGGAGAGCATGTCTGCTCTACGGTAATTGACGGGGGACCCGAAGAACCGTTCACCATTCATTTCGAGCGCGCAGAAAACGCGTTTACCGAAGCGCTCGCGATTGCAACGGCGCAGAACAACACGGCGTTGAGGAATGCAGCACTGGCCGGCCGTGCCTCCGTACGGACTTGGAGAAAAAACTGGGCCGGAGCTGAATCGGACGCGGTACTTGTACCGAAGGATTTCGTTTACGCAACTCCCTTCAACATTGTTGCGCAAACGCAATCGAATAGCATTGCGATCTCCACTACCGATCAAGTCCGACGGAACTTTAGTCAGTGGTCGACGTTCTATGCGGAAAATTTCGACCAGTACAAGGATCCGCGCACCCCGTATCGGAAATTTCCAGATACGCCGTTCCGTGTCGGCCTCGGTAGCCTTCCCGACCTCGGTGATGGTCGTGGCGCTCTGGGACAGGTTCAATACTGGCAGCAGCGAAAGCACATCCGCGAGGATGGTCCGATTGAGCTCTCGTCAGGCCGTGAAACGATGTTGATCCGAGCTGAGGCTCGCCTTCGTGCAGGGGACTTGACGGCTGCAATGGCCATTGTCAACGAGATCCGCACTACGGTGGGTGTAGCAACCAAGCAGGCATCAAATCTGGACGAGGCGTGGACGGCGGTGAAACTCGAAAAGCTGATCGAGATCTGGCTTGAGGGGCGCGCTGTTGGAGAACGTCGTCGCTGGGTTGGGGACGGAGGTGATACAGTCGCACCGGGGCCGCTTCCCGCATCGCTGAGGATGGACGACCGCACTGGAAAGGATCGCTGCTATCCGATTTCTCGGCAGGAGCGTGACACCAATCCGAACTTCAGGCCAGCTCCGTGATCGTCGCGAATGCTCGGCCAGGCTGCACCTCCTGATCAATGCACTGGAGGAACGTTGTACAGTCCTGCTCACGGGTGACGATCCTGAGCGTTTGCGCAGTGGCCATTTTCTCTGACCCGCGCATTCAATCCCAGACGCATGGTCCTTCCCGTGGCTATCTGGTTGTGTCGGGTGGCGCAGAAACGAGCACCGATATCTACACTCGGTTCATCGAGCTTGCGGGGGGACCCGACGCACTCATCCTTGTGGTACCCACCTCGGGCGGTGCGCAGACGTATGACGATTCATGCGAATGCCTTTTGTGGTTGAAGCGAGCAGGTGCGAGAAACTTGAAACTGCTCCACACTGCCGATCGGGAAATCGCCAACAGCGACGCCTTTGTCGAACCGCTTCGTCGTGCCCAGGCGATATGGTTTGCGGAGGGAAATTCCTGGCGGCATCAGGACTCGTACCTGGATACGAAGGTGCATAAAGAGGTTCTGTCTCTCCTTAATCGTGGCGGAGTCGTGGGAGGCGGGTCAGCCGGCGCGCGAATCCAGAGCGACTATCTACCCCTGCGATCGCCTGAGCCCGCACAGCGGGCAATAGCCCGGGCCCGATGGAGAAACGGCTTTGCCCTGCTTCGCAATGTCATCGTTGACGTCCACGTTCTGGCACGAAACCGTCAGTTCGACTTGATCGGCATGGTGAAGGCGAATCCCAAGATGCTTGGCATTGGTCTGGACGAAGATGCCGCAATTGTCGTCAGTGGAGACAAGATCGAGGTGATTGGCAACAGCTACGCAGTCATCTACGACAACAAGCGCCAGATCGCGCCGGATAACGAAGCGGCTCTTCGAACCGTGGGCGGATTGTTCTACTTGCTGCGGCCGGGCGACACCTACGACATGGGGACGCGACGGGCCGTGCGGCCGTCAACAGGTCGATCACCAGCTGAAAGGCTTGTAGAGCAACCATGGCAGACGCAATGAAAGGGTCAGGCGGAACCTACACTCGGTCACGGTCCGAAGCCCCGCGCATTTCCAAAGAGCTTATGACACATAGCCCGCCGGAAATTCCTGATCTACAGACTCCTGATCGAATACTTGCGACGGCCGAAGAGATGTTCGCGGAGCAAGGCTATTGGGGGGTGTCGCTCCGGTCGATAACACGTGCATCCGGCGCCAACATCGCGGCCATTCATTATCACTTCGGGTCGAAGCAGGAACTGCTGGAGCGCATTTTCGAGAAGCGCTGTGGGCCTATGAACAAAAACCGTCTTCGGCTCTTGGCTGAATGCCACGAGGGGCCCGGGCGGCCTCCCTTGCTTGAACAGATTCTCGAAGCCTATCTGCGGCCTTCATTCATATGGCCGAGTGATCCCGACGGGGCTCGTCGGTTCCTTCGGTTGAGGGCCGTTCTCTCGCACGAGCACGAGACATTAGCGGCAGATCTCATTTCGCGCCATTTCAACGAGGTCAGCCGCACGTTCGTCAATGCGGTAATGGTGGTGCTTCCTGACTGTTCGGAAGAGGAAATTTTCTGGAGGTTCCAGTTCCTCTTGGCTGCTCAGTACTACACTCTGTCAAATCCCGGGAGGATCGTGATTCTCTCCAACGGAAAATGCGATCCCGAAGATGCAGAGGCGTCGCTAAGGCACATGGTGCCCTTTTGCGCAGCGGTCTTTCGTGCGCCAGTACCATCCGCTGAGGGGCTGGCTTTTGCACCGCTGGCCGTAGCCTCTCTCGCGAAGGTGGGATGAGACATCAGCCTGCCCTCGCGCAACGGTTTCGCACCCTGAAGCCGTCGGCGACAGTCGAGATGTCGGAGCGCGTCCGAGAGGCGCGTGCAGGCGGCCGCCAGATTATTGCTCTCTCGAGCGGCGATCCGAACGTACCAACCGACCCACGAATTATAGACGCTGCCGAACGCGCCCTGCGAGGGGGTGCTACGCACTATACATCGTCGAGCGGTGAGCCGGCCCTTCGATTCGCTATTCAGCAACGTGAGCTGGAACGATCCGGCGTTCATTACGCGAGCGACGACATCATTGTAACGCCCGGGGGCAAATTCGCCGTACTAAGCGCTCTCATGGGAGTGGTCGAGCCCGGAGATGAAGTGCTCATCCCGCAGCCGGGCTGGGTAAGCTACGGTCCGTGCATCCGCCTGTGCGGCGGGGTTGCCGTGCCGGTTGAAATGCCATCCGGTTTCAACATCGAAGCCCTCAGAGCCGCACTTACTCCTGCGACACGTGCTGTAATCGTAAACTCCCCGGTCAATCCTACCGGCGAAGTGCTGACCGAAGAGGAAATCAGCGGGCTTGTTGCGCTGGCGACGGAATCCAATTTATGGATCATCTTCGACCAGGTATATGCCGACATGAGCTATACCGGTCCAATCTGCTTTCCGCAGTCGCTCGCTGCCGGATTCGAGCGGACTCTGGTCGTGGATAGTCTTTCAAAGTCTTTCGGAATGACGGGTTGGCGCCTCGGTTATCTCGCTATGCCGCCGGGCGTCGCAAGCTTCGTTGTGAAGTTCATTCAGCATTCCATCTACTGTGTGCCTGCCTTCATTCAGGCCGCGGGTGTCGCAGCGCTCGCGCTTGCAGACGAGCTACTCCCTGTATACCGGTCGATGTTCCATGCCAGGGTGCTGCGCGGTGCTGAGGCGCTTCAGAGTGTCGAAGGGCTGTCGTGTACGGTTCCTTCTGCGGGCTTTTTTCTCTTTCCGCAGGTCGAAGGCGATGAAGTTGAGATTTCCAGGCGATGGCTCGACGAACTGAATATCGCAGTGCTTCCAGGCACTGCCTTCGGAGCAGCTGGAGCGGGGCATATTCGACTCTCCCTCAGCTGCACGGACGAAGAACTCGATATTGCGCTTGACCGTATCGCCGGAGCGGGAGTTTACAGTTGACGGCATGGGCTCGCGTCCCGCGCATGAGTGAAACAGCTATTCCATGCACCCTCATGAGGGGTGGAACTTCCAAAGGTCCGTTTTTCGACGCGGCTGAACTACCCATGGATGCAGATACTCGCGATCGAGTGCTGCTCGCTGTCATGGGATCTCCAGATAAGCGTCAAATCGATGGCATCGGCGGCGCTGACCCGCTGACGAGCAAGGCAGCAATCGTTTCCCGTTCAGATCGCGATGGAGTCGACCTGGAATTCCTCTTCGCGCAGGTCGGAATCGAGCGCGCACAGGTCGACACCACGCCGAACTGCGGAAACATGCTTGCTGCTGTCGTACCGTTCGCTCTCGAGAAAGGAATGCTGTCTGCAGAAGGTGAGACAACTACCGCGCGAGTGCTGACTCTCAACACCGGAATGCTCTGCGATATCACCGTCCAGACACCTGCAGGTAGTATCGCTGCCGAAGGTGACTGCCACATTGACGGAGTCCCAGGATCGCACGCTCCGGTTGCTATCGATTTCGTCGACATCGCTGGCTCGGTCTGCGATTCCATGCTGCCGACGGGGAACGTGCTCGATGAGATCGAAGGAATTCCGGTAACTTGTATCGACAACGGCATGCCAGTGGTGATTCTTCCCGCCTCGGCGCTGGGGAAAACCGGCTATGAAACTCGCGATGAGCTCAACGCTGACACGGAGCTGAAGCGACGGCTCGAGCAGATTCGCCTCAAGGCCGGGAGAATGATGGGGCTCGGCGACGTCGCGGACAAAGTTGTCCCGAAGATGACTCTCGTGTCACCACCGAGGAACGGCGGAACGATTTCGACTCGGACGTTCATCCCAAGGGACTGTCACGCGAGCATAGGGGTGCTGGGAGCGGTAAGCGTTGCTACCGCATGCATGCTTCCAGGCTCGATGCCATTCTCAATGGCAGCAGTGCCGACTGGGTCAGCGGTCCAGTTGTCGGTCGAACACCCATCGGGCGAATTCAGCGTTGACCTCGAGGTCGTTGCCGGACCAGATGGGCCTGAGGTAAAACGCGCAGCACTGCTGCGCACAGCTCGACGGTTATTCGACGGGCACGTCTTCATTCCCTCAAGCGTCTGGGCCGGCAACTGAATGAATGCACGTCAAAAGGGGACAGCGTGAGCACTAAAAAAACGGCGCTCGTGATCAGCGCTCACTCAGCCGATTTCGTCTGGCGGGCTGGCGGCGCCATCGCGCTACACGCCGAACGTGGTTACCGAGTGCGAGTGATATGTCTCTCGTTTGGGGAACGGGGCGAGTCGGCAAAGCTATGGAAGAATGAAGGGATGACTCTCGATCGCGTGAAGGCCGACCGCAAGCGAGAGGCTCAAGCCGCGGCCGATGTACTTGGATGCGAAATAGTGTTTCTCGACACTGGCGACTACCCACTCCGCGTCGGAGAAGCGCTCCTTTACACCATCGTCGATCACTACCGCGAGCTGCAGCCTCAATTCGTGCTTACACATTCACTTGCTGACCCGTACAACTTCGATCATCCGCAGGCCGCACACCTCGCGCAAGAAGCACGGATTGTTGCGCAGGCCCACGGCCACAATCCAGCGGAGCCAGTCCTTGGTGCACCCCCAGTGTTTCTGTTTGAACCACATCAGACTGAGCAGTGTAACTGGCGGCCCGATGCCTTTCTCGACATTGGTTCCGTTTGGAAGAAAAAACGGCAGGCATTCGAATGCATGGCGGCGCAGGAGCATTTGTGGGAGTACTACACACGCGTCGCGCTCCAGCGGGGGAATCAAGCGGCTCGAAATTCAGGGGGCAAGGTGACCTACGGCGAGGCTTACCAACGCATGTTCCCTGAGCTGGTCGAAGTGCTCGCATGAATCACGTTGCAATTCGGAACATTCCGCGTGCTCCCATGGACACAGTTCGCCGCCTTGGCGAAGCCGGGGTGGCAACAGTTCACGAAGCTCAAGGGCGTACGGGGCTGGCGAAGCCATATCTCCGGCCTGCCTGGTCTCCAGCCGCAGCTTCGGGAAGTTCAGTAACGGTTCTCACTCATCCCGGCGACAACTGGATGTTGCACGTCGCGGTGGAGCTCTGCCAGCCAGGCGACATGCTTGTCGTGGCGCTGAGCTCCGACAACGAGGATGGAATGTTCGGTGAGTTGCTTGCGACGTCACTTATGTCGCGCGGCGTAACCGGGCTGATCATCGATGCCGGAGTCAGGGATGTGAAAGCACTTCGCGAGATTGGATTTCCGGTTTGGTCACGGTCAATCTCCGCGAAGGGAACAGTCAAGGCAACGCTTGGGGCGGTGAATATTCCGGTCGTAATTGCGGGCGCTCTCGTCAGCCCAGGTGATGTAGTCGTAGCGGATGACGACGGAGTGGTTTTCGTTCCAGCAGGTCGCGCCGTTGAGATCGCCAAATCATGCGACGCGCGTGAAGCAAAGGAAGCTGTGGTTCGGGAGCGCCTGAGTCGGGGCGACCTTGGCCTCGACATCTACGGCATGCGGGAGACGTTGGAGAAGCAGGGCCTCATCTACCTCGATTCGATAGATGAGCCGTAAGTCGGTCAACCGTGTTACGCGCTCTTGAAAGCCAGCGGCGGGGTTCTTCGCGAAATTCCATCCTACGTTTGGGCGTTTACTGCCCTTATAACAGGAATAATGCTCGGTGGCTTGCTGCCAGAGCCAATGACACCTATTGCAGATGGAACCCGATGGGTTCTCTCCATCGTTGTTCTTGCAGCGCCCGCGCTTATCGTCGGTGCGTTGAGCCCCGCCATTGCAACGCTCATCAGACGCGGACTCGCTGGCAAGTTCGTAGCAGCCGTTCTCGCATGGTTTGTTTTCGCGACCATAATGGGAAGTCTGCTCGGAATGATTGTCGCCGCGATCGTGTTTCGGTTGCCGTTCACTCCTGGGGGCGGAGCTTTCTCCGACGCATCTGCCATGCTGAGCGAGCTGCGTGGTGGAAAGGCATCTATCGCGGTGATAGCAGTAGCGATCTCGATCATCATCGGATTGATGGGGGTGAAGATCGAATGGATATATCAAATTCTCCGGCGGGTCGAGCACGCTATTGCCCGAGCAGGCGCTTCGATAGCGATTGCCCTCGTTCCACTCGTGCTTGCCCTCGGAATAATGATCGGTGTGAGCTTTGGCGCGCGCCTCGGTATGGGGCACTACGCGCTGATGATCCTCTATTCGGCGGGGATGGCAGTCATCTGGTGGCTGCTCTACTTCGTGTTATTCCTGCCAGTTCTCGGTGGTGTGCGTGACCGCGCAAAGTTGATGCGCGAGTACTACATCCCGACGGCGCTGTTTGCGGCCGGGACCTGTTCGTCGCTAGCTACGATTCCCGTCAACATCGCAAACGTAAAGAAGTATGGCGCGCGAGAGGAAGTCGCTGACTTCGTGGTGCCCATTGGTGCAGTGGTGCACAAAGGGGCGAGTGCCATGCAGTACATGGCGTACGGTCCCATGATCGCCGGCTACGTGTTCGGCCTCGAGGTAGGATGGGCGCACATGCTCGTGGTATGGCCCTTCATCGTTCTGTATACGATGGCTGCGCCCGGCGTTCCGGGCGCCATGGGCCTGGCACTCTGGACGGGTGTGCTGTTCGCCTCGTTGCTCCGACTGGAAGAACCGCTTCGCACAACCTTTGTCGGAACATGGGTAGCTCTCGCGGGAGGAGTGCCGGACATGTTCCGCACCTCTGGCAATGCGACTGCGGATGGATTTGCCGCCATCATCTTCAGCAACCGCTTCGAAAAGTACTTCTCACGCAGTCACATCCCGGTTGGCCCCGCCATAAGCCCTTCTGTCGCGGTGCCTTTACCCGATCTCTCCACCCGAAAAACGGAACCATGAACCTGCTCCGGGACTATCTCCGCACCTCTACGCCTAAAAGTAAAGGACGCAATCTGATGCAATTCCGACTCGGTTACGCATCCTTCTCCGCTGCCGCTGCTCTCATGCTGCTGAGCGGCTCGGCTGCGGCTCAACGCTCCGAAGCCCCCGCTTCGCGACCGGCCCCAATCAACCCGACGTCGGACCAGTTTCTGCGAAACTTTCAATGGCGGTCGATCGGTCCCTCGGATCTCGGCGGCCGTGTGGATGACATTGCAGTTGTCGAGTCCGATCCGCGCACCTATTTCGTCGGGTACGCCACGGGCGGGGTCTTCAAGACGACGAACGGCGGTACAACCTTCGCCCCGGTCTTCGACACATACGGCACCGTGCATGTCGGCGCTATCGGCATAGCGCAGTCCAATCCTCAGATCGTCTGGGTCGGCACTGGCGAAGGGAACAACCGGCAGAGCTCCTCTTATGGCGACGGAATCTACAAGTCCACTGATGGTGGCAACACTTTCGCCCACATGGGTCTTCGCGCCTCACAGAGTATCGAACGAATTCTCGTTCACCCGACCAACCCTGACGTCGTTTATGTCGCTGTCGTCGGCGCGCTGTACGGCGCGAGCGCCGAGCGCGGGCTCTACAGAACCACTGATGGCGGCCAAACCTGGACGCGTGCCCTGTATGTGAACAACGATACCGGAGTGACCGATGTAGTGATGGATCCAAGCAATCCTTCAGTCATGCTTGCCGCGACTTACCAGCGCCGGCGAACAGCCTGGGGGTTTAATGGCGGGGGCCCCGGGAGCGGCATCTGGAGGTCGGATGACGCTGGCGTGACGTGGAAACGGCTCTCAGGAAACGGCCTTCCCGGAAGCACCGCAGGACGCATTGCCCTCGACTTTTCGCGATCGAACCCGGACGTCGTGTATGCGCAGATCGAGACATTGCGCGACGAACAGCGAGTTGCAACGAAGCGACCCACTTCCGGTGCGCCGAGAGCCACTGTCGTTGGCGATAGCGTGGGTGGAATCTGGAGATCGATGGATAAAGGCAGGACGTGGGAGTTTCGTAGCAGTCACAACGTCCGACCATCCTACTTTAGCATCATCAAGGTAGATCCGAAGAATCCCAACGTAGTGTATACCGCGGGAAGGCAGTTCTACCGATCCGAGGACGGCGCAAAAACCTTTCGCGTCATTCCTGGGCCCGGTCATGCGGATCACCACGCGATCTGGATCAATCCGACCAACAGCGACCACTTGCTGGTTGGCAATGATGGCGGCTTCGATGTCTCATACGATCGCGCCCGTACCTTCGAGGCACTGCGCCCCGCTGCCGTCGGACAGTTTTATCAGGTCTCAGTCGACATGCGGCGACCGTATAACATCTGCGGAGGACTTCAGGACAACACCAGTTGGTGCGGCCCCAGCGCGACCGGATCCCGATTCATTTCTGCGTACGACTGGTACAACATTGGTGCAGGGGATGGTTTCTACACAGCTGTTGACCATACCGATCCTAACATCGTGTACGCGGAGGGTCAGCGCGGCAGCATTCGACGACTGAATCTCGCTACAGGCGAAATTAAGCCGATTCAGCCTAGGCTTGCGACGCGCCAGATTCCAGGCAACATCGTCCCACAACCAGACGCCAACACGAGCCTCAGGTGGAACTGGAATACTCCTTACTTCCTTTCGTCACACAATCAGAGCACGATTTACATCGGCGGTAGTCGGCTTTTCAAATCCGTAAACCGTGGCGAAACGTGGACGATGAGTGCTGATCTGACCAAGCAGGTCGACCGCGACCGCCTGGAGATATTCGGAGTGAAGGGAAGTGCACCCGATTGCCATGGAGATGGGCCGATAGCCAGGGGCCAGCCATGTATTCAATCCAAGAATGACGGTACGTGGTTCTTCAGCTCGATCGCGACGGTCGCGGAGTCGCCGGTTGTTCCCGGAGTACTCTGGGTCGGGACCGATGACGGAAACCTCCAGGTCAGCCAGAACGACCTCGCGAACTTTACAAACGTGACGTCCAACGTCACAGGCGCTCCGAAGAACTGCTACATCTCGCGGGTGGAGCCGTCATACAGAGATGTCGGCACGGCGTACGTGTCGATCGACTGTCATCGTAACAACGACATGAAGCCCTACGTGTACGTGACGCGAAACTTTGGGAAGTCGTTCACGTCCATTGCCAGCAACCTCCCCGAATTCGGTTGTGTAAACGTGATCAAGCAGGACCCGAAGAATCCGGCGCTGCTCTATGTCGGAACCGAAAATGGGTTCTACCTATCGCACGACGAAGGGAAAAGCTGGAAAAAGTTCATGAGCGGGCTCCCTCCGGTAAGAATCGACGATGTTGTCGTTCACCCGCGAGACGGAGATCTGGTGCTTGCGACGCACGGACGAAGCATTCTAGTGGTCGACGATATTACGCCGTTACAGCAGCTTACCCCTGCGGTAATTGCGAAGGACGTGCATCTGTTCGAGCCACGCGTCGCGTTCATCATCCCGAACCAGATCACACGAACGCGCGTCCAAGCGGGGAACAAGCAGTTCCGCGGGACAAACCCTGAACCTGGTGTGCCTCTACACTATTTCCTCAAGCAGAGAGCGACGACCCCGGTGAAGCTCTCAGTTGTGGACGCGCGGACGGGCGCGGCAGTGCGTGAGCTGACTGGCCCCGCAGAACCCGGGATAAACCGTGTGCAATGGAATCTTATCGGAGAAGCGCCACCACGCGTCGCCGATCCAGACATGGACGAGGGCCCACCACCGCCCGCCCCTCGAGTGAAGCCCGGGCTCTATCGGATCACGCTAGCGGTGAATGGTGTGCAGCAATCCCAGATGATTCTCGTAGAGTAGTCATGAGTCTTAGAGCGACACTCTCAGTCGTCCGCCCAGCATGAGCGCTGCTGGGCGGAGCTACCGTCTGCTGCGGCTGCTTATGGCGTTCATGCCTTCAGCGCTGGTTCTTGGGTGCTTCGAGTATCGACAGATTCCGCTGGTGACGGCGCCTATTGGAAAGGATGTACGTATCAACCTGACCGAAGACGGGCACACTCGACTCGTTCAATCTGTCGGCAACGACATGCTTCGCGTTGGCCAAACATTTAATGGAACGCTGATCTCGCTGAACGATCAGAGGGTCCTCGTCGGTGTCGAAAGTTGGGCCGGTCGTCCAGGAACCCGGGAAGGCTTGCAACAGCGCATTAGTGTCCCGGTTTCAGATGTCCTTGGATTGCAAAAGAAGCTTCTCAACAAGAAGAAAACGACGATTGTTGCCGTTAGCACGGGTGCTGCCGTGATAGCGTTTATCGCCTATTATGTCAGGGGAGAATTCGGCGGAACAACGAGTCCGTTTCCGGAGCCGGGACCAGGGGAGTCGGTTCAAGTTCCATTCAGATTTTCCCGCTGATTCGGAAATTGACTTGGGAACAGACTCCCCCTCTCACAGCTCCCGCAGTATCGCCCTCACCGGCGCAGCATCCAACGACATCACCTTCAACGGAAACGCCATCAACTCATAAACTCCCGGCGGCGTTCGTCGCAGATCCAGATTCTCCAGAATGCATGCGTTGTCGGAGAACAGCATCTTGTGGACCGGCAGCGATTTGCTTTCCCGCGCGTCGACCGATGGCGCATCGACACCAAGCAGCCTCAGCCCACGCCCCAGCAGCGCGCGCGCGCAAGGTTCCGAGACCGTTGGCCAGTCGTCTGGAAATGACCCGGCAGCAATCGTGCGGCCAGTCTTTAGGAGGAGCCGTTCGATTCCGGCAGAGATCAACGGTTCGATCACGTCGAACGACAGCTCGCCGCTCTCGGCGCTTATGTCGATCACGATTGCCGGCCCATAAAAAGCTTCGAGCGGCAACTCGTGCGAACCCGGCCACCCATCGCGCACATGAAGTGGTGCATCGGCGTGGGTTCCCACATGCGGGCTCGAGGTGATGGTCGACACATTGACGCTCGACCCGTTGGCGATGGTTCCAGCCCAACCGCACGAATACGGTGTGTCTCCCGGCCACTCGGGCGTACCGGCCGAGAGCGGGATGCTGATGTCGCGAAGCCTCACTATACGAGAGTTTTCGCCGCTTCCACAATGCTGCTCACGGTCAGTCCGAGTTTCTTATATAGCTCCTTATACGGAGCAGACGATCCGAAGCGGTCGATGCCAATCACCACCCCGTCGGTACCGACCCAACGGTACCAGGACATCGGCTGCGACGCCTCGATCGACAGCCGTTTTACGCCCACTGGCAGAACACTGTCGCGATACTCCTGCGATTGAGCCGCAAACAACTCGTGGCTCGGCATACTCACCGCCCGCGCACGAATCCCTTCGGCCTCCAGTTTTTCCCGGGCTTCGATGATCAACGCGACCTCA
>Ga0136611_10001267_pt1 | contig 17561 bp, 16 predicted proteins | sample AntDrymUQ2232306_2_FD_106645 | JGI IMG/M metagenome (GOLD analysis project Ga0136611, IMG submission 106645) | Polar desert sand microbial communities from Dry Valleys, Antarctica - metaG UQ223 (23.06) | ecosystem: Environmental > Terrestrial > Soil > Desert | place: Antarctica: Dry Valley...
ATCCAGGACGATGCGAAGATCGGAATCCTTGCCGCATCGGTCGTTGCGGCCCTCGCGGGGGCGGCACTGCTCGCCTCGGCCGCTCGGCGATCGACGCCGACCACCGACACCAAACCCGCCCACGACGGCGATATCGACGAGCTGGCGGCGGCCACATAGTCTGCAGCTGACTAAACGGGGGGGAATGCGCTGAGTCGCCGAAGGCAGCGCCAGGGATGGGATGTCCGAGAAATCGTCGAGCCGGACGGGTCATGGTTGACGCCGGGCGTCAAAGGGATCGGTGGGGCCAGCCTGCTCGCCGACATCGGCCACGAGATCCCGACCGCTCTGCTGCCTTCGCTGCTGACCTTGACCCTCGGGGCCCCTGCGTCCGCGCTCGGCGTCATCGAGGGTGTCAGCGATGCTCTCGCAGGCGTCGCCCGCTTCGGCGGTGGTGCACTCTCGGACGAACCCGAGCGACGCCGAAACCTCGCCATCGGCGGCTACACAGCAACCGCTGTGCTTGCGCCTGCGATCGCACCGGTCACGGCCACCTGGCACGTGGCGGTCTTGCGAGCGGGGGCCTGGACCGCACGGGGCATCCGCGTCCCAGCTCGCAATGCTCTCCTCGCAGATGTCGTCCCGGCAGCTGCCTACGGACGTGCATACGGTTTCGAACGGGCGATGGACAACCTCGGCGCGATTCTCGGACCGCTCGCGGCAATTGCACTCGTCTCAACGTGGGACACGCTGGGCGATCGGTTTCTCGGTCATCCCGGGCCTCTTGGCGACACTCGCCGTGATCTACGCGATCCGTCACACTCCGCGACCGACACCCCAACCCAAACGGGCGCTGCGGTTCCACATCCGCCCGATACTCGCCGGCCCGCTCCGTCGCCTGTTCGTGGGCATCGGTGCATTCGAGTTCGGCAACTGCGCAGCGACCCTGCTCATCCTGCGCGCCACCGACCTCCTCCAAGCCGGCCACACCGCGAAACGAGCAACCACCATCGCTCTCGCGCTCTACGTCACCTACAACGTCGCCGCGACGATCACCAGCGTCGCGGCTGGCAAGGCCACGGACCGCAGCGGCGCGAGACACGTCCTCACCGCTGGTATCGCCGCCTTCGGCATCGCCTACTCGGATTCACCCACGACCCCAACGGCTGGGCTGCGCTCATGCCGTGGTTCATCCTTGCCGGGATCGGCATCGGGTGCGTCGAAACGGCTGAACACGCCGCCGTCGCCACGCACGCCCCTGAACACCTCCGAGGCTCTGCCTTCGGACTCCTCGCCGCCACACAGAGCTTCGGCAACCTGGCTGCCAGCAGCATCGCCGGAATCCTCTGGAGCGCACTCAGCCCGACGTGGGCCTTCGCGTACCTCGCCGGAGCCATGGCTGTCGCCCTTGCAACACTGGCCGGTCCGGCCAAGCTCCGCCTGCGAGCGGACCTACGAGCGTTCGGTGAGGACGAACCCGAGGCAGTAGGCGATGAGCACTGCTACGGCGCCCAACACTATTCCCGCTGATCGAAGGTGGCGTAGACGTGCGCGACTCATCAGCCGCGACGGTACGGACCCGATGTTGTCGTTTCGACTCGAGCCCGTGCCGAATCTGTGTCAGCGCCTTGGCCGGTGACTGGGGACCGACGCCGAGCTCCTCACGGCGCATCGGGCAGCGCCGCCTTGCGCGTCGAGCGGGCCCGTGAAACCGACCCCTTGACTCGTCTGCCTCCTGAGGCGCCGTCGCGAACAGGCGTCGACGCGAGCCGCGCCTCCGAGTCTGAAAGTTGATCTTCAAGGCGACACCGTCTGCGCGTTCGCAAAGCACCGTTCGCCCTGGACTTTTCTGCACAGCTGAGTGCGCCGACGCGGAATCCACGAGCGCATAACGCTCACCACGAGCTGCACCGAACGTGCGGCGCATCGGTGAGAAGCGCACGCCGATCCGGCGATCTGCTCGGCGTGGACTGCCCCATATCGCGCAGCAAGTCGACCCCGACCCCTCGCCCCGATGTGCCGGTAGGAGACGCGCGCGAAGGGCCAGCACGAGCAGTGAACTCAGGCGGCAGCGGTCCAATCGTCAGCGCGATGTTCGGGGATTGCTTCGACGATCCGCGTCTACGTGAACAGCCCGTCCAGCCGATCGGCGGCGTCTTGGTCTTGCTGCGGCATCCAGTGGGAGTAGCGGTCGAGTGTCGTCGAGGTGCGTGCGTGCCCGAGTCGGTTGGAGACGGTCGCCAGCGGCACGCCGTCCGACAACATGCTGGTCGCGACGAAGTGGCGGAGGTCGTGCAGGCGCACGCTGTCCAGGCCGAGCGTCGTGCGCAGCCGGCCGAACGCGAGGGTCACGTAGTCCGGCCTCCACGGAGTCACTCCTGCGTCGTGGCTGAACAGCCAACGCGGTTCGGGCAGAAGGTTCTCGGCGGCGGCGGCTGCCTGCTCTTCTCGGTAGGAGACGAGCAGCTTCACGATGGACTTGCCGAGGCCGATGCTCCGGTGGCCCTTGCGGCCGGTCTTGCCTTCGGTGACGACGAGTCCTGATGCCGTCGTGTGCGAGACCGAGCGGCGGATGACGACGCGTCCGGTCTTCAGATCGAAGTCCTGCCATTGGAGTGCCAGAACCTCGCCGCGCCTGGCTCCTGTGTTCGCCGCGAGTCGGAGGAAGAGGTCGAGCCCTCGGGGCGCTGCGGAGAGGAGCTTCTGCACCTCGGCGACCGTCGGAGGGACGATCTGATGAGACGTGAGAGGAGGCGGCTTGACGTCGCGTGCCGGGTTCGTCGTCGCCCATCGAAATGGGATCGCTCGCTGTCGATACGCGGCGCCAACCAGCTCGTGGACACGGCGAACGCGGTTGGCAGTCCAGCCCCGGCCGGTCAGTTCCCTATACAGCCCGTCGAGAACGTAGGGCGTCACGTCCCGGACGTTGCGGTCGAGGAACGGCGCGGGCAGCATGCGGTGCACTCGTCGCATGTCGTCCAGCGTCGTCACGGCATACCTGCCCTGTTCGATTTGCTCGCGGAGGAGGGTGTCGACGGTGATCTCCGATTCGTCTGGCTCGGCCCCCATCTCGAGGCGGATTCGCGCCTCATCGGCCAGTGCGTCGCGACGGTTGTCGTGTGCCGTTCCGTTGCGCTTCACGCCCGCCTTGCGGACGACCGCGCGGTACTTCCCAGAGGGCAGTTTCTGGATCGACACGAGGAAAATCGTCTCACGCGTCTCACGAAACCGTCAACGTCTTTGGCCAAAAGTGCCTCTGACCAGGTGGGCGATGCGGGGCTCGAACCCACGACCTCCACGGTGTGAACGTGGCGCTCTAGCCGACTGAGCTAATCGCCCCTCAGGGCGCCGGAACTCTACCAGCGCGGGTACCCGTTGCAATTCGACCGTGGTCGGCGGCGCGGGCGGCGGGCACTGCGAGCACCAGCACAGCGAGGTCGTCCTCGATGCCCGCCGACGCGTGTTCCCGCACGGCCTCGACGATCGCATCCGCCATCGTCCCGGGTGAAGTCGCGTGCGTCGCTGCGATCAGGTCCACCAGACGGCGCTCGCCGAACTGTTCGCGACCCCGACGCGCCTCGAGGACGCCGTCGGTCACGAACACCATGCAGTCGCGGGGGAGCAGCTCCAGTTCGACGTCATGGAAGTGCACCGTGGAGAGGATTCCGACGACGGTCCCGGGCGAGCCGACCACGGCCGTGGCACCTGACGCGCGGCGAACCAGGGGGAGTGGGTGACCCCCGATGGCGATCGTCACCTTCGTCGCGCCGCGCCCGGGGACGATGCGCGCGTTCGCGACGGTGACGAAGCGTCCCGGCCCGCCGTCCTGGGCCTGGCGGAGCATCGCATCGTTGAGGAGTCGAAGCGCCCGGGCGGGCGACCGGGTCTGGGCGGCGGCGGCGCGGATCGTGTACCTCGCGAACGCGGTGATCGCCGCAGCTTCGGCACCGTGTCCGCACACGTCGCCGAGCACCGCACCCCACGTGCCGCGTCCGATGCGGTACACGTCGTAGAAGTCCCCGCCGACATCGACGCCGTGCGCTGGCAGGTACCGGGCGGCGAGGTCGAGGCCGGGGATCTGCGGCAGCGCCGGTGGGATGAGACTCTGCTGCAACGTCCGCGCGAGCGCGTCCGAGCGTGCCGCGGTGTCGGCGAGGTCTCGCTCGATCTGCTTGTGGTCCGTCACGTCCCGGAAGTACCACGCGTATCCGAGGTCGACGCCGCCCTCGTCCAGCGGCGCGCCGATGCGGTCGAAGACCCGGCCGTCGAGGAGGTGGAGCTGGTCCCGCCCCGGCTGGCGCGTGCCGAGCAGGTGCGCCGCTCTGCTCAGGAACCCGTCGGGGTCGACCACCTGCGTCGCTGCGACATCGAGCGCAGCTGCGTCCGATCGCAGCAGCAGAACGTCGTCGGGAATGTTCCACATCTCGGCGAAGCGACGGTTGAAGGAGACCATTGCGCCGGTCGGACCGACGACCAACTGCCCCTCCAAGCCCGCCTCGCCGCGGGTCCGCAGCAGCGCCGCCTGGAGCTGGACGTCCCGGTGCAGGCGCGCGTTGTCGATCGCCATGGCGGCGCGTCGTGCGAGTTCGACAACAGTCGCAACCGTGTCGTCGGAGAGCGCGACGCCACGCTCGGTTGCCACCGTCACCGCGCCGATCGGTCCTCCCGCCGCCTGCAGCGGCACGGTGACGAGCGCCCCGAACGCGAGCCGGCGCAGCAGTGACAGGTGCCGCTCGTCCCGTGCGATCCGCTCGAGCACCTCGTCCGTCACGTCATCGTGCCGGATCAGCTCACCGGTGCGCAGGACGCTCCCGACGCCGTCGCGCGCATCGATGTCGACGGGGTAGTCCTCGTGCACAGCCTTCAGCAAGGCGATCCGGGCAGCGTCCTCGTGGGCGACTGCCGCGACGCGGACCGCTCCGTCCTCGGCGAGGTGGATGACGCACCAGTCCCCGAGCGCGGGCACGGCGAGGGAGGCGATCCGCTCCAGGATCACGTCCAGGTCGAGACTCGCGCCGAGCACCGTCGATGCCTCGCCGAGGTACGCCAGGCGTGATCGAGCTCGTTCCGCAGCGGCTCGTGCCTCACGTTCCGCCTCGAGCAGCGACAGTCGTTCCTCCTCGGCGACCCGACGCTCGATGAAACGACCGAGCTCGTGACCGAGGGTGCGCATGCGCTGCACGAGGTCGTCGCTGATCCCGTGCGCCTGCGTCGAGAGCATCTCGATCACGCCCACGACCCGATCGTCGGACACCAGCGGGAAGGCGAACGCTGCTCGCAGATTCGTGGTCGCCGCCGCAGCGGCGCGCGCGAAGCCGTCGTCCGTGCTGACGTCCTCGATCCACGCGGGAGCGGCCGTCGACCACACGCGGCCCGGGAGCCCGACGCCGCGCTCGAACCCCTCGTCACGAGCGGCGATGAACGTTGCCGCAACGTCGTCGTCGGTGCTCCAGGTCGCCCGTCGCCGCAGAAGAGTGCCGCGCCCGTCCAAGAGCCACAGTTGCACGAGGTCCCAGTTGAGCGATTGACCGACGCCGGCGAGGACGCGCGGGATCGCCTCGGCGAGCGTGGGTGCCTCCGTCAACGCCGAGACGAGAGCCTGCGTCAGCTCCCCGAGTCCCTCGAGCTCGAGCCGCTCCGACATGTCGCGAAGGAGGCCGATCAGGAGCGTCCCGCCGGGAAGATGCGCCCTGCTGACGACGAGCTCGATCGCGATCTCGCTGCCGTCGGGACGCAGCGCGGGAACGCGCAGCGGGACGCCCATCACGGTCGCCTCTCCACTGCGGAGGAAGCGATCGAACCCGGCCACGTGCTGCGCGCGGAAGCGTTCCGGCATGATCGCCGTCAGCGGTTGCCCGATCAGCTCCTGTGCGCTCCACCCGAGCAGCGACTCTGCGGCGGTGTTCACGTACACCACGGTGTTCGTGGTGTCGGCGGCGACCACCGCCTCATGGAGGTCGTCGACGAGGTTGCGCCACTGCTCACCCGTCGGCAGGGGAGGGGCTGTCACGCTCGAGCTGTCCCCACCGCCGGAGTCTCGCACGCTGCCTCGACGCCTGTCTCGACTGTCGAGCGATCCACGACGAGGCGCAGCATGCGGTCATGATCGTTCCGTGACCAAGAACTCCGGCGGGCTCGAGGTGTTCACCGTTGTCGCGGCGAACCTCCCGGAGCACGCCCGCAACCCGATCCACACCGACGCGGGAGCGCAGGCGGCGGGCTTCCCGCGCGCCCTCGTCGCCGGCGTGACGACCTACGCGTACCTGACACATCCGGTTGCCGCCGCATGGGGGATCGACTGGATCGGCTGCGGAGGTGGCGAGGTCCGCTTCCGCAGCCCCGTGTTCGACGGCGACCTCGTCGACTGCATGCCGACGGTGGACGGCGACGACGCAGTGATCGTCGGCGCGCATGTCGAAGGCGACGACCACCCACGCGCGACGTTCCGCGCCGTGCGTGAGAGCGGCGGGTGCCCGCCGCTGCGCGACGGCGAGCGGCTCGAGACCCGTCACATCCGGCTCGAAGGTCTGTGGGGTCCCGACTACGCGTCACGCGCAGGCGACACGCTTGCGCTGTACGAGGATCAGGGCATCGTGCACCCGGCGGTGTGGCCGGCTCTCGCGAACCACATCGTGCACACACAGGTCGCCCGCGGCCCGTGGATCCACCTGCGCAGCATCGTCCGCCACCACGCGACGGCGCCGGCCGGCGCGGCGGCCTTCGTGCATGCGGTCGTGACCCGCCGGTACGAGCGCGGCGGCGAACGAGCAGTGCTCGATGTGCACATCGAGGTGGACGGCATCGTGGTGGCGAGCCTGGAGCACGAGGCGATCGTCGCACTCCCGGGACCGTGACCTGCTCTCAGGGGAGCGGGCGCTCGGGACAGGTTGCCCGGTACTCGGCGTCACCCATGTTCTGCTCCCACTCCTGCAGCGTGAGGTTCCGCCCCGCAACTGCACACGCCGCGTCGATCCACGTCGCTGCGTCCAGGTTCCAACGAGTGAGACCCAGGGAGGAGGACGTCACGACTGCGACGCGCGTCCCGTCGCCCGTCAGTCCGACGGCCGAGACCCCCTCGGGATCCGTGAACAGGCCGCCGATGTGATCGCCGGTCGCCGCCTCGACGATCACGGCGGTCCCTGTCCCGGTGAGCAGAGCGAGGCGCGAACTGTCGGCGGAGAACCCCGCTACGGACGCACCTGTCGCGAGCAGCAGCGTCGCGTCGCGGTCGGGTCGATCGGTATCGCGTCGCCGGTCTCCAATGCGAGCTCGAGCCGGGCCCGCACCGAAGCGCGGCGTGAAGCCACTTGCCGTCCGGGCTCACGGCGCGCACCATCGACGACTTCCCGCTCCCGGACGCGCCGACCACTGCGAGCATCCGCTGTGACTCGATCCGCTGCGCCAGCGCAGCGACCAGCGTCTCGCGCCCGAAGAACATCGCGCGATCGTCCGCGGCGAACACCACGAGACCGCGAGAGGGGGAGGCCATCGCTGCTGCGGCCCGCACTGCGGCGACGTCGCGCAACGCTCCCGAATCCACGTCGCGCAGCCGGCGCGACAGGTCGATCGCGCGTCCAGGGTTGCCTCCGGCTGCGCGCACCGCTGCCGCGGATCGCATGCGCGAGCATTCGATCGGCGGGGGAACCGCGGCGCGGCGGTGGACGTCAGAATGCACATGACACGCCGCACGACTTCTGCACTCGCCTCACTCGCCGCCGTCCTCGCCGCGACTGCGCTGGGCGCGGGTTGCACCGACGACAGCTCGGCCGACGCGACGACCAGCACGTCCGTCAACGGATCGACAGCGACCTCCGGAACGACCGGCTCGACGACCGGCTCGACGACCGGGTCCACGGGGACCACCGCGTCCTCCGGCGGCGGCAGCGGGACCCGCGTCGCCTACCGCGACTTCGACTCCTGCGACGATTTCCTCGAATGGACGAGGGAGGAGATGCTCGAGCGGGTCACCCCGTACGGGCTCGACCACGGGTTCTACCCGTACTGGCGCGAGGGCGATGTCATCCTCGAGGGGATGCCGGACTCGGCGACAGCCGACACCACAGCAGCCGGAGATGCGTCGGGTCCGCCGATGCCCGGAGAAGCCCCCGAGTCCGCACCTCAGACGACCGTCGGCGGTACGTCGACCACGAACACGCAGGAGGTCGGCGTCGACGAGGGCGACCTCACCGAGACCGACGGTCGCTTCGTCTACAGCATCCTCGACGACCGTCTCCGTAGCGTCGACCTCGACACGAAGGCGGTGCTGAGCGAGATCGAGTTGACGCCCGGCGAACACCAGATGATCCTCTTCGGCCAGCGGCTGCTCGTCGTCACGCAGGATTGGTCGACCGGCGACGGCGAGACGCTCGCCAGCCGGTACACGATCGCCGACGGCGTGCTCGCAGTGGAGTCGGTGTCGCACCTCGAGGGGCAGCTCGTCGCCGTGCGATCGATCGACGGAGTCGCGCGGATCGTGATGCAGCAGCCGTTCGCCACGCGCCTCCCGTTCGTCCAACCCCGCTCGGGCAGCGAGGACGACGAGGAAGCGGCGCTCGAGGAGAACCGTCGCATCATCGAGGAGGCGACGCCTGAGCAGCTTCTCCCGCGCACGTTCCGGCAGAACCCGAACGGCACCAGCTCCGCGGTGACGCAGGCGCTGCCGTGCGACCAGGTCGGCGCACCGGAGGAGTTCTCCGGCTTCAACATCGTCTGGGTTGCCACGGTGGCTCTGAACGGCGATGGTGGTGAGCCGGCGGGCGCAGCCGGCGTGGTCGCAACGGCCGGTGCGACGTACGCATCGTCCACGAGCCTCTACGTCTCGACCACCGTGTACCCCGACTTCACCGGCGAGACGGTCCCCGTGAACCCGGAGCCGCCGTCGACGCACCTCCTCGCGTTCGACCTCACCGTGGACGACGGCGCGGACTACGTCGCATCCGGCGACGTCGACGGCGAGCTGCTCAACCAGTACTCGATGAGCGAGTTCGACGGGCACCTGCGTGTCGCTACCACGACGTGGGCAGGTGGATTCGGTGACAGCCAGGAGTCGGGCGTGCACGTGCTGAAGCGGGACGGGGACGCGCTGGTCGAAATCGGCGCCGTCAGCGGCCTCGGCATCGGCGAGCAGATCCAGGCCGTCCGCTTCCTCGGTGACGTCGGCTACGTCGTGACGTTCCGTCAGGTGGACCCGCTGTTCGTGCTCGACCTCTCCGACCCGACGGCGCCGGCGCTCGTCGGTGAGCTGAAGGTCCCGGGCTACTCGACCTACCTGCATCCCGTCGGCGAGGACCGGCTGCTCGCGATCGGCTTCGCCGGCGACGACAACGGCCTCGACGGCGACATGCAGCTCTCGCTGTTCGACGTGAGCGACCTGACGAAGCCGACCCTGCTCTCGACGCTGCCGCTCGTCGGCTGGAGCGAGGCGGCGTTCGACCCGCACGGCTTCCTCTACTGGCCGGAGACCGGTCAGGTGGTCGTGCCGAAGGACGTGCTCTGCTTCGAGCACATCTTCGACTGCACCTCTGCCGTGGTCGCGAGCATCGAGGGCGACACGCTCACCGAGCAGGGCCGGCTGTTCTCCTGGTGGCCGATCCGCCGCTCGATGATCGCCGAGGGCGAGCTCGTCACGGTGTCGTCGATCGGCACGAAGATCTGGGCGCTCGACACGCTCGCCGAGATCGCCGACATCCGCTTCGACGTCCCGAACACCGACGAGGACGACGACCTCGACTGATCCGGACGAGGGGTTGCGGAGAGGGGGAGGGCTTCGGGGGGTACACGGGGGGCTTGCCCCCGTGTGTACCGTCCCTGTGCGACAGGGGCGGTCGCTGTACTTTTGTGGCATGAACAGGCTGTGCGAGCGTCCGGGATGCTCGGCGCCCGCCGAGGTCGCATACGGGTTCGACGCCGACCTGCTGATCGTGTGGCTCGACGCTCTTGCCGAGGTGCAGGGAAGGAACCACGGCGTGCTCTGCCGCCGCCACGCCGACGCGATGATCGTGCCACTCGGGTGGATGCTCGACGACCGCCGTGAGCCGACGCTGCGACTGTTCAAGGCACCTGCCGTCGAGGTCACGAAGCAGCCGGTCCGGCGCGAGCGGCGGCCGCGCGACGAGACGGGGGAGCAGCTGCGACTCGATGCTGCGCTGCTCGACCAGCTCGACGCGACGGAGCTGGTCGGGGAGGTCGCGATCGCGACGCACGCGGTGGAGGCGGCCGACGCCGAGCCGCAACCGGAGCCGTCACCCGAGTCGACTCCGCAGTCGCCGGACGACCCGTCGGACGAGGTGCCGGACGAGGTGCCGGCGTGGGTGCCGGTGTTCGATCCTGCCGACGATCTCCACGGGCTGCTGAAGGCGCGCGGGCGGCTGCTGTCGCGTGCGTTCAACGGCGCGCCGACCGACTCCTGAGGTCGGTGACGTCATGGACGTCTCGGCGACCCTGGACGCGCCCGCACCAGCCGACCGGCTGTTCGAGCTCGTCGAGGAGCTGACCCGCTACCCGTCGTGGATGCCGCTCGCGCATCGCGCGGATCCACTCGGGGCGGACGCAGAGGGCGTGCCTGCCTGGGACGTCGAGATCCGGGCGCGGCTCGGGCCGCTCGCGCGGTCGAAGCGGCTGCGGATGGTCCGCCGCGGGCATGACCCGATCAGTCGTCGGGTGCGCTTCGAGCGCAGCGAGACCGACGGCCGCCGGCATGCGCCGTGGATCCTCGACGCGCAGGTCATCGAGACCGACGGCGGGAGTCGGCTCGAGATGCACCTCCATTACGGAGGCGCGCTGTGGACGGGAGGACTGATGGAGCGTGTGCTCGCGGACCAGATCGTCGCCGGGCGCGAGCAGCTGCTCACGCTCCTCGCCGCGGAGGAGTAGCCCGCGTCGCCCACGCTGCGAGCCTGCCATCGTCGCGGCGCTCCAGCGACAGCGGCATCTCGAAACACTCGCCGAGTGCGTCCGCGGTCAGCGTCGCATCGATGTCTCCACGGGCGACGACCTCGCCGCGACGCAGCATCATCACGTGCGTCATCCCCTGCGGCACCTCGTCGAGGTGGTGGGTGACGAGGACGAGCGGCGCGGCCGCCAGGTCCAGCGTCAGCTCCGCAAGCGAGGCGACGAGCTGCTCGCGCCCGCCGAGGTCGAGCCGTGCGCTCGGCTCGTCGAGCAGCAGCAGCCCCGGGTCGTTCATCAGCGTTCGTGCGAGCAGCACGCGCTGCTGCTCCCCCGAGGACAGCGAGCCGACGGTGCGGCTCGCGAACTGCCCGACGCCCATCCGGTGGAGGCACTCGCGGGCACGGTCACGATCCGCGCCCTCGTATCTGTGCCACCACGGCTCGAGCGCGGCGAACTTCGCCGTCATCACGACGTCGAGCGTTGTGAGCTCCTGACGGATCTGCGACGCCATCGCCGCCGGGTCGGCTACTCGTCGGCGGCGGAGCTGGCGCACGTCGGTCGACCCGAGCTGCTCGCCGAGCACGCGCACCACGCCCTTCGACGGGTGCTCGTAGAGCGCGCACAGGCGGACCAGTGTCGTCTTCCCGGAGCCGTTCGCGCCGAGCACGAGCCACCGTTCGCTCGGCCGGACGCACCAGTCGAGCGGAGCGAGGATCACCCGGCCGTCGCGCACGAACGTGACACCGAGGAGCTCCAGCGCCGGCGTCGCGTCGGCGACCGCATCGCGAGTCGCGGGCATCGGCTTGGGCACTCGCCGGAACCTAGTGAAGCCCCGGTCGCTTGCGCGACCTCGCCTGCTCGTCTGACAGAGTGGTGTCATGGCAACCGACCTGGTGATCGAGGTGCAGAACGAGCCGGGCGCGCTGGCGAAGATCGCTGCTGCGATCAGTGATGCAGGCGTCAACATCGCCGCCGCGACGTGTGTCGGCGCCGGCGACCGCGCCGAGCTGCACATCCTCGTGCCGCACGCAGAAGCGGCCCGCCACTCCCTCGGGATCTCGCACCTCGGCGTCACGCGCGAGCGTGAGGTCGTGGTCGTCGACGTGCACGACCGGCCCGGCGTGCTCGCCGATCTGACCCGCAAGATCGCGAAGGCGGGCATCAACCTCGACCTCGTCTACGTCGCGACGAACAACCGGGTGGTGTTCGGCTCGAACGACCTCGAGGGCCTCCGCGCAGCAGTCCTCGACACGCCTTGATCGCGAAGTCTGAATCGCGGACGCGCCTTTCGGCTCACACGGCTCAGACTTCGCGACGACGCGCGATCACTGCGCGATGCGTGAGACTCCCTCGCCCCAGTACCGGTCGCGGAGGACGCGCTTGTAGAGCTTGCCCGTCGGGAGGCGGGGGAGCGCCGGGTCGAAGTCGATGCTCCGCGGGCACTTCTGCCGGGCGAGGTGCTCCTGACAGAACGCGATCAGCTCACGCTCGAGCTCCGGGCCGGCGTCGACGCCCGGCATCGGCTGCACGACCGCCTTCACCTCCTCGCCGAGGTCTGCGTTCGGGACCCCGAAGACTGCTGCGTCGGCCACCTTTGGATGCGTGATCAGCAGGTTCTCGGCCTCTTGCGGGTAGATGTTCACGCCGCCGGAGATGATCATGAACGTCTTGCGGTCGGTGAGGTAGAGGAACCCGTCGTCGTCGACGTAGCCGACGTCGCCGACCGTGCTCATCGTGCCGTCGGGCGACATCGACTCCTTGCTCTTCTCTGGCGCGTTGAAGTACTCGAGCGGCGCCGGCACGCGGAACCAGATCGTCCCCGGCGTGCCCACGGGGCACTGGTTCATCTCGTCGTCGAGGATGTGCAGCTCGCCCATCAGCACCCGCCCGACGGTGCCGCGATGCGCGAGCCACTCCTCGGAGTCGCACGCGGTGAAGCCGATCGCCTCCGTCGCGCCGTAGTACTCGAGGATCTTCGGTCCCCACCACTCGATCATCTGCTCCTTGACCGGGATCGGGCACGGCGCGGCGGCGTGGACGACGGTCTCGAGCGACGAGAGGTCGTACTTCATTCGCACCTCGGCGGGCAGCTTGAGCATCCTGCTGAACATCGTCGGCACGAGCTGGCTGTGGGTCACGCGGTGGCGCTCGACGAGCTGGAGGTACTGCTCCGGGTCGAAGTTCTCCATCACGATCACCGTCCCGCCCATGCGGATCGTGAGGTTGCACGCAGCCTGCGGTGCCGAGTGGTACAGCGGCGCGGGGGAGAGGTAGATCATGTCCTCGCGATAGCGCCACAGGTTCTTCAGGAACGTGAACACCGGCAGCGGATCGCCGGGCGGCTGCTCCGGCAGCACACGGATGATCCCCTTCGGCTGCCCGGTCGTCCCCGACGAGTAGAGCATCGGCGTGCCGAGGCGCTCGTCCGGGAGCGGCGTGGTCGGGTGCTCGCCGACTGCCGCCGCGTAGTCGACGAACGGGCCGTCGTCGCCCGTCGCATCGACGATCAGGAACAGCTCGAGCTTCGGGCACTGCGCTGCGGCCTCCATCGCGACATCCCGCTTCGCGCGGGAGGTGATCAGCACCTTCGACTCGCTGTTGTCGACGATGTACGCAAGCTCGGACGCGGTGAGGTGCGAGTTGATGCACGTGTAGTGCAGGCCCGCGCGTTCGCCGGCGCCGCACGTCTCGAGGTAGCGGCTGTTGTTCTCCATGAAGATCGAGTAGTGGTCGGTCGGCGCCAGCCCCTGCGCGCGCAGCAGGTGCGCGAGCTGGTTGCAGCGCGCCTCGTACTCGGCGTACGTCACGGCCTCGCCCGAGCTCGCCATCACGAAGCACGCCCTGTCCGGGTGCTCCAGTGCGTACCGGCCTGGATACATCGCCGACCTCCCCACGGTCTCTGGTGCAGACACGGTACCCGGCGCGGCAGCACCGCTCGATCTGCCTACTGTCGCCTCGTGGAACCGCCGACGCTCGACCGCATCATCGCCGTGCGAAAGGTCGTGGGGGAGGCGTTCGCGACCGATCCGCTGCTCGTGTGGATGCTCCCGGACGAGCCGACGCGACTGGATGCGTGCACCGCGTTCCTCGGGCTGTTCGTCGAGGAGTACCTCGGCGGCGGCCGCGTCGACACTGTCGAGGAGGACGGCGAGGTGGTCGCCGCGGCGATGTGGCGCGTGCCGGGCGACGCGGAGCTGCCGGAGCCGGCATCGCCGACGATCCCGGGGCTGCTCCACGCGCTCGTCGGGGCGGAGCACCTCGGCCGGATCGGCCCGGGGCTCGGCGTCTTCTCGCAGGGCCGCCCGACCACTCCGTACGCGTACCTCCACTTCCTCGCCGTGGCGCCAGCGCACCAGGGTTGCGGGGTCGGACGGCGCGTGATCCAGCCCGGTCTCGACGCGGCCGCCGCGGCGGGCCTCGGCGTCCACCTCGAGACGATGAACCCGCGCAACCACGGCTTCTACCGATCGGTCGGCTTCACCGAGTCCCAGGTGCTGCCCATCCCACCCGACGGCCCGCCCGCCACCTTCATGTGGCTCCCTCCGCCGACAGCCGAGAGCGAACTGGGCGCGAAACGTTCCAGCACCTGACCTGGAACGCGCCCAGAACGCCGCCTGACACGATTCGCGCCCAGAAGCCCTCGTCGCGTCAGCGAGCTCGGCGGCCGATCGCGACGGGTTGACCGGCGGCGAGCTGGCCGCAGGCGGCGTCGATGTCGGTGCCGCGGTTGCGCCGGACCGTTGCGTTGACGCCGTGGCCGACGAGCAGGTCGCGGAACTCGTCGACGCGCCGCGCGCTGCTGCCCTTGGTCGGCCAGCCGGGCGTCGGGTTGAGCGGGATCAGGTTGACGTGCGCCGGGAGCCGGAAGCGCCGACACAGCTCAGCCAGCTCCGCCGCGTCCGAGTCGCGATCGTTGACGCCGTCGATCAACGCCCACTCGAAGCTGATCCGCCTTCCCTTCACCGCAAGGTATTTGGCGCATGCCTCCATCAGCGCGTCGAGCGGGTAGCGGCGGTTGATCGGGATCAGGGCGTCGCGCAGCTCGTCGTTCGCCGCGTGCAGCGACACCGCGAGGTTGACCGGGAGCGGCCGCTCCGTCAGGGCCTTGATCCCGGGAACGATGCCGATCGTCGAGATCGTGATGTGGCGCGCCGACAGGCCGAGGTCCTCGTGCAGTCGTTCGACCGCACCCCACACCGCCGGCTCGTTCGCGAGCGGCTCGCCCATGCCCATGAACACGACGTTGCCGAGCCGGCGGTCCATCGCCCGCGCGTCACGCGCCGCGCGCACCACCTGCTCGACGATCTCGCCCACTGTCAGCTGGCGCGTGAAGCCGGCCTGGCCCGTCGCGCAGAATCCGCAGCCCATCGCGCAGCCGGCCTGGCTGCTCACGCACACGGTGACGCGGTCCGGGTACAGCATCAACACGGTCTCGATCGGGCTCCCGTCGTGCAGCCGCCACAGGTACTTGACGGTGTCGCCGCCGTCGCTGACGCGCCGCACCTCGGGCGTGAGCGCGAGCGGCAGGTTCTCCGCGAGCCGCGCGCGCAGCGCCTTCGGCAGCGTCGTCAGCTCCTCCGGCGAGGCGAGCTGCTCGTACAGCCCGCGCCACACCTGGTCGACGCGGTAGCGCGGTTCGCCCGAGAGCAGCTCGCCGAGCTCGGTCCGGGAGGCGTGGTACGCGGTCGTCAATACGGTCGGTGCGCGAGCGTCAGCGCGCGAGCTGCTCGTACTGGTCGATGCGGTCGCCGATCACGTCGAGGCTCGCGGTCCAGAAGTCCTCGCCGCTGACGTCGAGCCCGAACGCATCGCCGAGCTCCTCCGCGGTGTTCATCCCGGCGCGCGACAGCAGCTCGTCGTAGCCGGACTGGAACTTCTCCGGGTCGAGCCGGTACTGCGCGAACAGACCGAGCCCGAACAGCAGCCCGTACGTGTACGGCCAGTTGTAGTAATGGCTGCCGTAGTAGTGGCCCTTCAGCAGCCACATGTACGGATGCGCCGTCGACTGGTCGAGCCCGTCGCCGTACGCCTGCGCCTGCGCCTCGCGCATCATCTCGTTCAGCTCGTTGACGCCGAGCGTGCGCCGTTGCCGGCGGGCGAACACCTCGGTCTCGAACAGCAGCCGCGAGCGGATGTCGACGACGACCTGCGTCGACCCGATGAGGTCGACGTCGAGCAGCGCAAGCCGGTCCTCGTTCTCCATCCGGCTGAGCCCCTCCTCGACCACGAGGGTCTCGCAGAAGATGCTCGCGGTCTCGGCGAGCGCCATCGGCACGTGCTTCTGGAGCGCCGTCCGGTGGGCGAGCTGGGTGTTGTGGTAGGCGTGCCCCAGCTCGTGCGCCGTCGTCTGCGCCGAGTCGACCGAGCCGCTCCAGTTGAGCAGCACGAGTGAGCGGTCACCGACGAACGACATGCAGAACGCGCCGCCGACCTTGCCCTCGCGGGGTGCGGCGTCGATCCACTGCTCGTCGACCGCGCGGTCGACGAGGCCGGCGAGCGCGGTGCTGTACGACGAGAACGCGGTGCGGACGATGCCGACTCCCTCCTCCCAACTGATCCGGCCGGGAGCGACCGGGAGCGGCGCCATCAGGTCCCACCACGGCAATCCGCCGTCGTGGCCGTGCAAGCGAGCCTTGGTGCGCATCCAGCTGCGGAACTTCGGCAGCGACGCGTCGATCGCCGACTGCATCGCGTCGAAGGTCTTGCGCGAGACGCTGTTCCCGAACAGCGACGCGTCGAGCGGCGATTCCCAGCCGCGACGACGGTTGACGATGTTCGCCTCACCCTTGATCGCGTTCAGCGCGGCCGCGCACGAGGTGGCGACCTTCGGCCACGCCTCCAACTCTGCGTCGTACGCGGCGCGCCGGACCGCGACGTCGGAGTCGGTGGCGAGACCACGGACCGCCGGCATCGGCATCGTCGTACGGCCCGTCGGCAGGTCGACCTCCGCGGTGAGCTGCGATGTCACGTCGCCCTGCAAGCGCGCCCACGACGACGAGCCCGTCGTCGACAGCTCCGCGTACAGCCCCTCCTCGGCCTCGCTCATCTGGTGCTCGGCGCGGGCGGCGAGGCGCAGCAGCGGGCCGACGTGGTCGGCGGCCAGCGGGCTCGCCGCAGCCAGCGCCTCGGGGCCGAGCGCCTTCACCCAGTCCGCGAAGCGGGCGAGGAGCGGGCGCGCCCTCGCCTCCGTCGTCTCGATCTCCGAGAGCAACGCCTGCGCCTGCTCGTCGCGCGTGTTCGTGCTGACGTTCGAGTAGATGTACGCGCCGAGGTGCTCCATCTCTTCGGACGTCGCGTTGAACGCGTCGAGCACGGCCTCGCACGCCTCGACGTCGTCGGGAGTGGGCGTACGGGGGTCGATCGCACGGATGCTGCGCTCGTCGAAGAGCGCCTCCAGCCGGCTCACGTCGGCTGACGAACGCTCCATCGCGTCCACGAACGACCGCGCCGAGAGCGACTCGTGGACGTCGCTGACGCTCCAGCGGGGGAGCGTGTCCGCAGCCCCGGCCGTGTCGGTTCCGGTGGTCGTCGTCATGCAGTGTCTCCAGATGTGAGGTGCGGTGGTGCGGCGGCTGGCACGGTGGCCACGAACGCCCTGTCGGTGCGATGGGTCGTGAAGCCGAGGCGGCGGTACAGCGAGACCGCCGCGGCGTTGTCGCGATCGACGTACAGCATGCCGGTCGTGATGCCCC
>Ga0136611_10001268_pt1 | contig 17556 bp, 16 predicted proteins | sample AntDrymUQ2232306_2_FD_106645 | JGI IMG/M metagenome (GOLD analysis project Ga0136611, IMG submission 106645) | Polar desert sand microbial communities from Dry Valleys, Antarctica - metaG UQ223 (23.06) | ecosystem: Environmental > Terrestrial > Soil > Desert | place: Antarctica: Dry Valley...
CCGTCTCGCCTCCATCCTCCGCCGCGGGAGCGCGCTCGGGATCGTGTCGCACGGCGACGCCGAGGAGCGCCACCTGCGCACTCCGTCCGAGGGCGGCGAGATGATCGCGATCGCGATGGCCGGCCGTGCAGCCGAGATCCAGGAGTTCGGCGAGGCATCGAGCGGCATCGCGTCCGACCTCGCCGCTGCGACCACGATGGCGGCACAGCTCGTCGGACAACTCGGCGCCGCGGACACGCTGCTCAGCCTCGAGGCCGCGCTCATGCCGGGCGGCGGCAACCTCGTCGCCAAGGTGTTCGCCGATCAGGTCTCCCGCGACAAGGCGGAGACGATCCTCGCCACGGCCGCCGACCGTGCGGCGTGCATGGTGCTCGAGCACCGGGACGCGCTCGTCGCCCTCGCCGATGCGCTCTGCATGAACGACGAGCTCTCGGGCGACGAGGTCTCCAGGATCGTCACGGCCTCTCTCCCGGCCTGACACCTTCGCGGGGCCGGCTGCCCACGTCAGCGACGCAACGGCGTCGCAGGCGCTGGGGCGGAGCCCACTGCGTCGCCAGCGCTTCGTGCGGCTCAGCCGGCGGGGCGGAGCCGGCGGCCGGTCCCGCCACCTTCCTCCACGAGCACGTCGGCGAGCGTGCGGTCGGTGTGCGTCGAGCGCCACACGAGCATCGCCTGGGCGAGCGGCAGCACGACCGCCGGGTCGGTGATCGTCGTGCGCCACGTCGGGTCGGCAGCGAGATCGAAGCACAGCCACGAGCCGTCGCCGAACTGGACGTAGGCCGCCGTGGCGTTGCGCAGGACCGCGAGGTGGCGGCGCTCGGGTCGCCGGTCCCACGGCCACGGGCCGACGCCGGCGCGGAGCACGAACTCGCGGGAGTCGAACTCCCAGTGCGCCGCATCGCGCCACCACGGCGGCTCCTCGCCGTACAGGAACGGCGTCAGCGGCACGCCGTCGCACTGCAGCGGGACGTCGACGCCGATCGCCTCGCAGATCGTCGGCATCACGTCGACGTTCTCGGTGAACCGGTCGACCACCGTTCCCCACGCCGCCGGCGCAGACGGATCACGGACGATGCCGACGATGTGGTAGCTCGACTCCCAGTAGCCGAGCTTCTGGATCAGGCCATGATCGCCGAGCTGCTCGCCGTGATCCGCGGTGACCACGATGAGTGTGTCGTCCCACGCGCCGAGCTCGTGCAGCGTGTCCCACACCCGTCCGAGCTGACTGTCGACCTCGGACACCATCCCGTAGTACTGCGCGCGGATCCAGCGGATCTTGTCCTCCTCCACCGGCGCAGCGGCCGCCGGGTGACGCAGGACGAGGTCGTGGAAAGGGTGCCGGTCGTCGGACGGGGCGATCGGCATGTCGACCTCCGCGGGGTCGTACATGCTCCCCCACTCCCCCGCGGCGGAGTACGGCGGATGCGGGCGGAGATAACTGAGGTGCGCGAACCACGGCCGTTCCTGCGCACGCAGCCACTCGATCGCAGCGTCGGTGACGAACGCAGAGATGCTGTCGGCCGCAGGGCGCCGGTGTTCCGTCGAGAGCAGCCGGCCGAGACCCGGCGACGTGTCGTGGTCGCGGGACGCGAGCCACTCGAGGTACGGCTCGTAGCCGCGGGTGAGGTCGAGGACTGCGTCGAACCCCGGCAGCACGCCCTCGTACGTCTGCAGGCGCGGGTCGTCCGCATCCGTGACCTCGCGCGGGTCGACGGCCTGGTCCGTGTAGCCGAACAGCGCCGGCTCGTATCCCGCGCGCCGTGCTGCGAGCGCGACGTTGTCGAAGCGTGCGTCGAGCGGCGACCCGTTCGCGACGACGCGGTTGTTCATCTGGTACATGCCCGTGTACAGCGCGGCGCGACCGGGCGCGCACGGGGTCGCCTGGCTGTAGTGGCGCGAGAGGCGCACACCCCCGGAAGCGAGCGCGTCGAGGTTCGGGGTCTTGACGAGCGGATGGCCGGCGCACGAGAGGCAGTCCCCTCGGAACTGGTCGAGCGTGATGAGGAGGACGTTGCGCGGGCCGGCCATGACGCGCCGACGCTAGCTTCGGCCGGATGACCCGCCGACCGCTCGCACGCGCCGCGCTCGCCACGTTCGCCTCCCTTGCGCTCGTCGCCTGCTCGTCGGATGACGAGTCGTCGACGACGAGCGTCACTGCGCCGGCGACGGCTCCGGATGCATCCGCACCGGCAGCGCCGACGTCGGCCACCGCACGCGCGAGCGACTCGGTCGCGACGTCCGACTCCGCGACCTCCGACTCTGCATCCGACACGACCGAGAGCGTCCCCGCTCCGGACACCGTCGAGTCCGCCCCGACGTCGGACACGACCGGCGACACGACGGAGACGACCGACGACCCCACCGACACCACCGAGCCGGCGTCGGGTGAGCCGCTCACGATCGACGAGCTGCTCGCGCTCGAACGGCCGATCGTGCTCGCGCATGCGGGCGGAGAGGACGTACATCCGCACTCGACGCCGTTCGCGTACGCGGAGAGCGTCGCCGCGGGCGTCGACATGCTCGACTTCGACGTCCGCCTCACCGCCGATGGCGTGCTCGTGGTGCACCACGACGACGATGTGGATCGCACGACGAACGGTACCGGTCTCGTCGCGACGATGACCTACGAGGAGCTTCACGCGCTCGACAACGCGCACTGGTTCACGGACCGCTGCGTGTGCACCGACGCGCCGCCGTCGGAGTACGTCTACCGCGGCATCCGCACGGGGGAGGTCGACCCCCCGCCCGGCTATGCGCCGGAGGACTTCGCCGTGCCGCGCCTGCGCGACATCATCACCCGGTTCCCGTCGATGCCGTTGAACATCGAGATCAAGAGCAGAGGCGAAGAGGGGCTGGAGGCGGCACGCATCCTGGCCGAAGAGCTCGCCGAGCTCGATCGGCTCGATCACGCCGTCGTCACGTCCTTCGACGACGCGGTGAACGATGCGTTCCGCGCGCTCGCCCCGGACGTCGAGATCACTCCCGGTCTCGGCGCCGCGTCGGGCTGGGTGCTCGAGCGCGTTCCGTTGCCGCACGGCATGCGCATCCTCCAGCTCCCGCCGGAGTTCCAGGGAACCGAGGTCCTGACGCCGGCCGTGATCGCCGACTCCATCGCCGCCGGCTACCCGATCTGGGTGTGGCCGGACGACCGCTCGCTCGAGGACTTCGGCGGTTACCAGCGCTTCCTGCTGATGGGTCTCGCCGGCCTGAACGCGAACGATCCTGCCGCCGCGGTCGCGGCGGTCGAGGCGCATCTCGCCGACGAGCAGGACGACCCGCCGAGCACGCCGGTGGAGGCGGCCGCATCGGCGGCACAGGCGGCGCTGATGGAGGGCGACAGCCTCGGCGACTGCCCCTACGGCCCGACGGTCGACCTCATCGCCGCGCTGCCGGAGTCGCTTCCGCTCGCTGAGGGGTTCTTCGGCCCGGATGGGGTCGAGGACAACGGGCAGGTCTTCATCGGCGGCGACGTCGACATCGTCTACTGCGTCCTGCGGCCGGACGACAGCAGCGAGGGCCCGCTCGAGGAGATCCGCCTCGATGTCGCGCCCGATTCGGGCGTCGACATCGCGCAGTACCTCGACGAGGAGTTCACGAGCGACGACGTCGAGCTGACCGGCGGCGGTGACCTCGCGGACGGCACGTTCTCGACAGGCTGCTGGGACGACAGCGATGCCTGCGGCGCGTTCTGGCAGGGCGAGGGGCTCTTCATCGCGACCGTGTTGAGCGGCGAGGAGGCGCAGGCGGAGTCGGATGCGGCGACGGTGCTCGAGGTGCTCGTGCCGCTCGTCATCGAGCGACTGGCGGCGCGCGCTACCTGAACAGGTCTCGGCTCTGGTCGCGCAGCACGGGCGCGATCGTGGCGGTGTCGTCGTGCGTCCACTGATGGCCGCGGATCACCGCGACCGGCACCCGTGACACGTTCCCTTTGACCAGCTCCGCCGCCCCGGCGAGCTCGTCCGCGGTGCACAACGCCTGCACGCGGAACTCGTGACCGTGCGGGTCGACCTGGCCGATGTAGCTGTGGATCGGCTGCATGCCGGCGATGCCGATCGCGATGTCGGTCTGACCCTCGCGCCACGCCCTGCCGAAGGTGTCGCTGATGATCACCGCAGCGTCGACGCCGGCGCGCGCGAAACTCTCGCGGATCGTGCGCGCGGAGCGGTCCGAGTCGATCGGCAGCAGCACGACACGACCGTGTGCGCCGCTGCTCGACTGGTCGATCCCGCTGTTCGCGCAGACGAACCCGTGGCGCGTCTCGGTGATCAGCACCGGCCCGAGCTGACGCACGATCCGCTTCGACTCGCGCAGCACGAGCTCGGTGACGGCAGGGTCCTTCTCCCACTCCGCCGACCATGCGACCGCGAACGGCGACGGCACGATGCCCGCCAGCTCGACGAGCCGGTTCTCCGCCTTCGACACGATCTTCGACGTGACGACGACGACGTCATCGTTGGCGAGCGGTGTCCCGGCCGTGGCCGCCGCCTCGACGATCATCGTTGCGAGATCCGCACCCGGCACGATCTCCGGAAGGCCCGGCACGCCGAAGATCTGCAGGCCCATCGTCATGCGATCCGACGGCGGTTCAGGCCGGCAACGCGGCGAGGAACGCCACGATGGCGTCATTGACCGCATCCGGGTGCGTCATGTTGGCGGCGTGCGCGCCGGGAACCTTCACGACGGGTCCGCTCCCGGGGAGTCCATGGGCGAGCTCCTCGGCACGGTCCATCCCGATCGCGGTGTCGCTCGTTCCGTGCACGACGAGTGCAGGGGCGGTGATCTCACCCAGGCGCTCGGTGATGTCGTCGCGGCCGTAGAGGCATTCGCCGGGTTCGGCGATCAGCTCGCTCGGCCGGCTGCGCCACTTCGCGATCCACTTCTCGTTCTCGCCGGGCTGGTCGATGATGATCGTCGCCACCGTGTTCGCGAGCTCGTCGACCGGGCCGGCGGTCTTCCAGATGTCGAGCATCTGCCGGTACCCGGCGGTGGTCTCCTCCGCATCGACGCCCGCCTGTGTGTCGAGCAGGATCAGCGCCCGAACCCGCTCGGGCGCGAGCAGCGCTGCGCGCAACGACAGGAACCCGCCCTGGCTCATCCCCGCCAGCACGGCGCGGTCGATGCCGAGGTGGTCCATCAGCCCGAGCAGATCCTTGGCCGAGTCCCAGTACGTGAACGGCCGCCCGTCGAACTCCGTCTCGCCGAAGCCGCGCTCGTCCCATGCGACGATGCGGTGACGATCGCGGAGCACTTCCACCTGCGCATCGAACATCGTCCGGTCCATGAGGAACCCGTGGCTGAAGACGATCGGCGGGCCGTTGCCCCCTGTGTCGTCGTAGGCGATCCTCTGTCCGTTGACGTCGACGACCGGCATGGGCGCAACGTAGCAGTGCGGCCGCGGCGGGCCCGGGCGGTCAGAATGACCGCGTGACGACCACGTCGAGCAACGGTGTCAGTGAGATCTTCGACCCCGCCGCATGGCGCGAGGTGCCGGGCTTCGACTTCGACGACATCACGTACCACCGCAGCGTCGACCACGGGACCGTGCGCATTGCGTTCGACCGGCCGGAGGTGCGCAATGCGTTCCGGCCGCGCACCGTCGACCAGCTCGCGACGGCGCTCGATCACGCCCGGATGAGCACCGACGTCGGCTGCGTCCTGCTCACCGGCAACGGCCCGTCGCCCAAGGATGGCGGCTGGGCGTTCTGCAGCGGCGGCGACCAGCGAATCCGCGGCCGCGACGGGTACAAGTACGCCGACGGTGACTCGGCGGAGACGATCGAGCCCGGTCGCGCCGGGCGACTGCACATCCTCGAGGTGCAGCGCTTGATCCGCTTCATGCCGAAGGTCGTCATCTGCGTCGTGCCGGGTTGGGCGGCCGGCGGCGGGCACAGCCTGCACGTCGTCTGCGACCTCACACTCGCCTCGCGCGAGCACGCCCGCTTCAAGCAGACGGACGCCGACGTCGCGAGCTTCGACGGCGGCTTCGGCTCTGCGTACCTGGCGCGCCAGGTCGGCCAGAAGTTCGCGCGGGAGATCTTCTTCCTCGGCCGCGAGTACACCGCCGACGACGCGCACCGGATGGGGATGGTGAACGCCGTCGTCGACCATGCGGACCTCGAGCGAGAGGCCCTGCAGTGGGCGAAGGAGATCAACGGCAAGAGCCCGACCGCGCAACGCATGCTGAAGTTCTCCTTCAACCTGATCGACGACGGCCTCGTCGGCCAGCAGGTGTTCGCCGGCGAGGCGACCCGACTCGCATACATGACCGACGAGGCGCAGGAGGGCCGGACATCGTTCCTCGACAAGCGTGACCCCGACTGGTCCGCCTACTCCTGGCTGTATTGATCCGCGACGGGAACGAAGTGGGGAACGTCCGCACGGTCGACATGCCGTCGTTCCCCACTTCGTCGACGCAGCTGTGTTGATCCCGGTCGAGGATCCCTCGGATCCGCGGCTGGCGGCGTTCCGGTCGCGCGAGCGGGAGCTGTCGAGCCGGCCGCAGCGGCGCAGCGACGAGGGCGAAGGCCTCTTCATGGCGGAGGGCGACCTCGTCGTCGAACGCGCGCTCGACGCCGGCTGCGTGCCGGTCGCAGGGCTCGTCGACGCCGCGCGGCCGCCGGCGATCAGTGTCCGGGTGGCGGAGTCGGCGCCGGTCTACGCGGGCGGCGCAGAGATCCGCAGGCTGGTGATGAGCCTCGGCGTGCCGAGCGACATCGTCGCCCTGTTCCGCCGACCACCGCGGCCGTCCGTCGCCGATCTCGCCCGGCGGACGAGCCGGCTCGTGCTCGTCGAGGCCGTCGACAACCCGGCGAACATCGGCGCGATCGTGCGCAATGCGGCAGGGACGGGGTGGGACGGCCTCGTGCTCGACCACACGAGCGCCGACCCGCTCGCCCGGCGCGCGCTGCGCGTCTCGATGGGCCACGCCGTCGCGTTCCCGCACGCACGGACCGATGACGTCGCCGCAGCGGTGACGCAGCTGTCGGACGCCGGTTTCACGATCGTCGCGCTCGCGCCCGGCGGCGAGGTCGAGCTGCGCGACGTCCCTGCGCTCGACCGTGTCGTGCTCGCGGTCGGCGCCGAACGCTCCGGCCTCGGCGACGCTGTGCTCTCGGCGGCGCATCTGCGCGTGCGGATCGAGATGGCAGGTGGCGTGGACTCGTTGAACGTCGCCGCCGCGACGGCGATCGCCTGCTACGCGCTCGGCCCGCGACGCTGAGCCCGCGACGCCGCGATCGGCAGGCCGGTGTCGTTGCGCATGTGCTCCGCAGTGGGCACGAAGTAGCCGACCAGCGCGTCGCGCACCACGGGATCGTCGGTCGCCGCCTCTACGGCAGCGATCATGTGGTGGAGCCAGCGGTCGCGCTCGCGTGTGCCGACGGTGAAGGGCATGTGCCGCATCCGGAGCTGAGGGTGACCACGCTCGTCGTCGTACGTGCGTGGCCCACCCCAGTACTGCGCGAGGAACAGCGTCAGCCGGCGTCGGGCCCCGCTGAGATCCGACTGCTCCGGGTACAGCGGGAGTAGCACGATGTCCGTCGCGACCCCGTCGTAGAACGTGTCGACGAGCCGTTCGAAGAACGGCATCCCGCCAGCACGTTCGTAGAGCGTCGCGCTCGACCTCTCCTGCTCCACGACGCAGAGGCTACGAGCGGCCCGCGCTCTCACGCATCGCTCAGTCGACGGTCAGCACCGCCTGATCGAGCGTCTCACCGGTCGACGCCCCCACCAGCCGGACTGTGTGCTTGCCGTCGTACCAGGACTCGCCCGAAGGGCTGGCGATGGTGTAGCTGCCACTGCCCGACACCGACACCGACACCGACACCGCCATCGACCGCGACTGGGCGCCGGGCCCGATGGGCGAGCCGGGGTCGTAGGCCAGCAGCGAGCCGCACGAGCCGGAGACGTTGACGACTGCCACCACGGACGTCTGCACAGTGGACCCGACGTTTCCGTCGGAGCCGTTGGCGACCTTCTTCGGGCTGAGGTCGAACGAGCTTCGGCACGGATCCGACGGCGCCGGTGTGGTGACCGGCGCCGTGGTGACGACCGTCGGTGGCGCCGTCGCCGGCGGTGACGTCGCCGGTGGCGGTGGTGGCGAGGGCGATGACGTGGTCGGCGCGGGACCCTCGCTCGCGACCGACACGGGCGGCGGAAGTGGCGCAGCCGTCGTCGCAGGTGAGGTCGGCGCCGGGCGCGCCGTCGTCACCGGTGGCCGGATCGGGGTCAGCGGCGGACGCGTCGTGACGGGCGGAGTGGCCGAGGGTCGAGTGGTGGGCGGCGGCGCAGTGACCGGCGGCGCGGCGGTCGGCGGTGCCTCGGTCGGCGCCGGTGCTTCGATCGGCCGTGCCTCGGTCGGCGGCGCCGTGTCCGGTGCGGACGCGGCTGTCGTCGGTGCCGCCTCCGTCGTCGGCGGGGTGGTCGCGACCTCGGTGGTGGCCGTCGTCTCCACCTCGTCCCTGGTCGCCGGCGCAGCCGGGACGTCGCTCGTCGTCGCGCCCGTGGTGTCGTCCGTGCCGGCGCTCGACGAGGGGCCGGAGATCGTGACGACGAACGCATCGCCGACATCGCCGGCGGGGTCGAGGTTCTCGGTCGCTGCATCGTCGGAGACGGCGTCTCCTCCGTCGGGGTCGGACCCGTTTGTGACGAACAACGTCACCATCCCGAGGACCACGATCACGAACGTGATCCCACCGCGGCGCACGGCCTGAGTCTTGTCGACTCGCGAAAGCGATGCTGCACGCGCCGGTCGGGCAGGTCGGCACAGGGTCCTGAGGGACCTGCTGCCCGTCAGCGACGGGCTGTGTCGTTCAGGAACCGCTGAGTCAGGCGGCGAGCTCGTCGACGGCGTCACCGTCGAAGATGCGCACGTTCACCAGCGCCGAGGGATCGACGACGAACGGCGTGGAGCCGTCGCACGCGTCGAGGATCACGGCCTCCGGCGTCGCCAGGAGGATCAGCGCCGTCACGGGGCCACTCTCCAGGTCAACTTCCACCACATCACCAGTCATCACGTTCATCGGTCGTCCTTTCGCCCTGTGGGGTGCAACGCCGATCGGCCCGCTTTGAATCCTGCCCTCGCTGTGATATCAATCACATCGGCACGATCCGTGACCGGCTTTACGAAAACTTCCGCTCCTCCCAATCAGGGAAGACGGATGGGAGGCCGTCGCTGACCTTCACCGGGAACTCGGCCGGACGCTTCTCGAGGAAGCTGGTGACGCCCTCGCGCGCATCGGCGCTGCGACCGCGGGACGCGATCGCGCGCGAGTCGACGCGGTGCGCCTCCATCGGATGGTCGGCGCCGAGCATCCGCCACAGCATCTGGCGGGTGAGTGCAACGCTGACCGGCGCGGTGTGGTCGACGATCTCCTTCGCGATCACTCGAGCCGCGGGCAGGAGGTCGTCGGGCGCATGGAGGCTGCGCACGAGTCGGCCGTCCTTCGCCTCCTGCGCGCTGAACAGCCGGCCGGTGTAGCACCACTCCGCAGCCTGGCTGATGCCGACTGCGCGCGTCAGGAAGTACGCCGACGCCGCTTCCGGCACGATGCCTCGTCGCGCGAAGACGAAGCCGAACCGCGCGCCCTCGCTCGCCAGCCGGATGTCCATCGGCAGAGTCATCGTGACGCCGACGCCGACCGCCGCGCCGTTGATCGCCGCGATGACCGGCTTCTTGCATTCGAAGATCCGCAGCGTCAGCAGCCCGCCTCCGTCCCGTGTGACGGTGTGCCCGTCGACCTGCGCGCTGCTCTCCTCGTCGCCGCCGCCCCCGGAAAAGGTCTCCCCGCCGCCGGACAGGTCGGCGCCCGCGCAGAACCCGCGCCCGGCCCCGGTGACGATCACCGCGCGGACGTCGTCATCCGCGTCGATGCGGTCGAACGCGTCGATCATCTCCCGCATCATCCGCCCGGTGAACGCGTTGAGCTGATCCGGCCGGTTCAGCGTGATCGTCGCGACACGGTCCTCGACCGCGTAGATGATCTGCTGGTACTCGTCGGGCTCGCTCATGCGCCGAACGTAGGTCGTCGCTCTACACGTCCAAGAAGCGGGAGGCGGCGGTGCCGGAGCCGATCGCGCCGACGAGCATGCCGAGCAGGACGATCCAGAAGACGATCCACAGCGGGAACCCGTCCGTCACCACGAATGCGCCGAAGCCCGACTCGGACGGGAACGTCTTCACGCCGCTCGTCCAGTTCTGGTTGAACCACAGCATCGCTCCGCTCGCGAGGACGCCGCCGATCAACCCTTGCAGCAGACCCTCGAGCATGAACGGGAGCCGGATGAACCAGTTGGTCGCGCCGACCAGCTTCATCACCTCGATCTCACGCCGCCTGGCGAACATCGCGGTGCGGATCGTGTTCCAGATCAGCAGGATCGCCGACACGAGCAGGAACGCGGTGATCAGGAGCAGACGCACGCCGATGAACCCGCGCAAGGTCGTCAGCACGTCGATCTCCTTACCCGGGAAGACGACCGAGTGCACCCCGGGCAACCCGCGGAAGCCGACGCTCAGCTGATCGAGCAGCTCTGTGCTCGCCTCGTCCGTCGGCACGACCTTGAACTGTGTCGGCATGTTCTCCGGCGTCAGCAGCTGCAGCGTCCCCGGGTCGCCTGCGAAGAGACGCTGCGCCTCGGCGAACGACGCGTCGAGGTCGAGGTACTGCAGCTTCGAGGCGTCGACGACGTTCGGCGTGCTCTCGAGTGCTTCGCGCACCTCGCGGATCTGCAGCTCGGACGCGTCGTTCTTCATGTAGACGATCAGCTCCACGCCGCCCGACCACTGCGACAGCTGGTTGTCGAAGCCGCGCTGGATCAGCAGCGTCAGGCCGAAGAGGAGCAACGACACCGACGCAGTGACGATCGCAGCGACGGTGAGCGTGAGGTTGCGGCGAAGGCTCGCCCACATCTCGCGGAACGTGTAAGAGATCCGGGACAGCATCTACTCGTACACCCCACGGGTCTGGTCGCGGACGATGATGCCGCGGTCGAGTTGGATCACGCGCTTGCGCATCATGTTCACGATCCGCTGGTCGTGCGTTGCCATCACGACCGTCGTTCCGGTCTTGTTGATCCGGTCGAGCAGCCGCATGATTCCCTCCCCTGTGGCCGGGTCGAGGTTGCCCGTCGGCTCGTCCGCGAGGAGGATCAGCGGCCGGTTGACGAACGCTCTGGCGATCGACACACGCTGCTGCTCACCGCCGCTCAGCTGGTGCGGGAAGCGCTCCTGCTTGCCGGCGAGGCCGACGAGGTCGAGCACCGCCGGGACCTGTTGGCGGATCACGTGCTTCGGCCGGCCGATCACCTCCAGCGCGAAGGCGACGTTCTCGAACACCGTCTTGTTCGAGAGCAGCTTGTAGTCCTGGAAGATGTTCCCGATGTTGCGCCGCAGGTGCGGGACCTTGGCGTCGGGCATCTCGTTGATGTTGCGGCCGGCGACCCACACCTCGCCCTTCTCGGGCTTCTCCTGGCGGTTCATCAGCCGGAGCAGCGTGCTCTTGCCCGAGCCGGACGGCCCGACGAGGAAGACGAACTCCGCCTTGGCCACGTCGAAGCTGGCGTCCTGAAGCGCGGTGACCTCGGCCGAGTAGCTCTTGGTCACGTTCTCGAGCTTGATCATGCGGGATCACAAGCTAGTGGCGTGTTACGGATTCGTGACGGCACCCCGCGCGCGTACTGTTCTCGGATGGCATCACGCGACACGCAGTTGTGGCTCGATCCGGCGGTGTCGGCGTACGTCGCGGACCGAGCTGCGCAACCCGATGACGTGCTGCGCGACCTCGCCCGCGAGACGCGTGAGCTGCTCGGTGACCGGTCGATCATGCAGATCAGCGGCGACGAGGGCGCCCTGCTGTCTCTCCTGACGGGCATCGCGCGTGCGCGACTGGCGGTCGAGGTCGGCACGTTCACCGGCTACTCCGCGCTCTGCATCGCGCGCGCGATGGGTGAGGGATCCCACCTCGTGTGCCTCGACGTGAGCGAGGAGTGGACCTCGATCGGGCGTCGCTACTGGGAGCGCGCCGGGGTCGCCGATCGGATCGACCTTCGCGTCGGGCCTGCGCTCGAGACGCTTCCGACGCTCGGCCTGCGCGACGTCGACCTGGCGTTCATCGATGCGGACAAGCCGAACTATCTGCGCTACTTCGAGCTCCTCGTGCCGATGATGCGCCGCGATGGACTGATCCTCGTCGACAACACGCTGTGGAGCGGCGCCGTCGTGCGCGAGGCGAAGCAGGACGAAGAGGACACGCGCGCGCTCCAGGCGTTCAACGACGCCGTGGCCGCGGACGACCGGGTGGAGAGCTACCTCCTCCCCGTCGCCGACGGCCTGACGCTGATCCGGGTGCGCTGAGTTCTTCCGCGGCAGCGGTGCCGTTTGGAGTTCAAGAAGAAGGCGCTCGGCGAGTGACGGCCGCGGCGGCGGCGCGGAGGTAGGGCGCGGTCCGGCTCGCGGCGGACGTGGCGACGACAGCGAGCTTGATCCGCTGCGCTTCGCCGCCCGACAGCTCAGTCGCCGGCTGCCCGAGCCGGAGGTAGCCGAGCCCGACCTCCTGCAACGTCGTCAGGCTCCTGGATCCACCCGGGATGTCGGCGAGCAGATCGGCTGCGGAATCGACGGTCAGCGCGAGGACCTGCGCGATGGTGAGCTCTCGCCAGGTGACGGCGAGCGTGCCGTCGTCGTAGCGCGCCCCGTGGCAGGTCGGGCAGGACGCATGCGTGCCGGGCAGGAAGAGCAGCTCGACCGCGACGAACCCCTCGCCCCGGCACGTGCGCATCGACCCTCGGCGACGTTGAACGAGAAGCGGCTCGCCGTGTAGCCCCGACGCCGGGCTGCGGGCGTCGACGCGAAGAGCTTGCGGACGTGGTCGAACATCCCGGTGTAGGTCGCGAGGTTCGAGCGTGGCGTCCGGCCGATCGGACGATGGTCGACCCGGACGAGGCGGTCGAAGGACTCCAGTCCGTGCGCGACCACGCCGGTGGCGGCGTCGGCCGCGTTCTCGATCTCGACGTCCGGGTCGTCGTCGGCGGTGTCGTCGGTGCCCAGATGGCCAGCGACGACGGCCGCGAGCACCTGCGTGACGAGGGTCGACTTCGACACGCCGGTCACGGCCGTGAACACGCCGAGCGGGAAGTCCGCCTCGACGTCGTCCAGGTTGTGCCGGGTCACGTGATGCAGGTGGAGCCACCCGCACGGTTCGCGGACCTCGTCGCGGAGACGACTGCGCTCGGCGAAGAGCGCGCTCGCGGTCGGCGAGCCCCGGGTGGCGGCGAGCCCGTCGACCGGGCCGCTGTAGAGCACGCGACCGCCGGCCTCGCCGGCGCCGGGACCGACCTCCACGAGCCAGTCCTCGCGGCGCACGACGTCCATGTCGTGCTCGACGACGAACAACGAGTTGCCCGCCGACTTCAGCTGTGCGAGGAGGTCGATCAACGGCTCGGCGTCAGCCGGATGCAGACCGGCTGACGGTTCGTCGAGGACGTAGACGACGCCGAACAGTCCCGAGCGCAGCTGCGTCGCGAGCCGCAACCGCTGCGTCTCGCCGGCGGACAGCGTCGGCGCCGACCGGTGCAGGCTGAGGTAGCCGAGTCCCAACTCGACGAGAACGTCGAGCCGGGCGACGAGATCGCAGGCGATGGTCACGGCGACCTCGGTCCGCTCGCCGGAGTCGAACGATTCCATGGCAGCCGTCGCCTCGTCGAGCTCTGCTGTCGGCTCCAACACGTCGCGCAGCTGCGACAGCGGGAGACGGGCGAGGCTCGCGACGTCGTACCCGGCGAAGGTCACTGCGAGCGCCTCTGGTCGTAGCCCGCTCCCGCCGCACGTCGTGCACGGCACGCTCTCGACGAAGCGGAGCGCGCGCGCGCTGGGTGTCGCTCTTCGTCGTGAGCAGCGTGTGCATCACGTGGCTCCTCGCACTCCAGAACCTGCCGTTGTACGGCCCCTCGTTGCGATCGGGTTCGGGGTCGACGAGCACCACCGGCTGCTCCTCGGTGAAGAGGAGCCACGTGCGCACCCGCTGCGGAAGCTTGCGCCACGGCACGTCGACGTCGTGTCCGAGCGCAGTGACGACGTCGCGCAGGTTGCGCCCCTGCCATGCACCCGGCCACGCCGCGATCGCGCCCTCGCGGATCGACAGCGCGGGATCGGGCACCAGCAAGTCCTCAATCACCTCCTGCACGACTCCGAGGCCATGACACGACGGGCAGGCACCGTTCGCGGTGTTCGGCGAGAACGCGTCGGAGTCGAGTCGCTCGGTGGTGCCGGACGGGTAGGTGCCGGCACGTGAGTAGAGCATCCGGACGAGGTTCGACAGCGTGGTCATCGTGCCAACGGTCGAACGCGACCCCCCTGCGCTGCGGCGCTGCTGGAGCGCGACTGCCGGTGGCAGTCCTGTGATCTCGTCGACCTTCGGCGCGTCCACCTGCTGGAGCAGGCGGCGTGCGTATGGCGCCACGGACTCGAAGTAGCGGCGCTGCGCCTCGGCATAGATCGTGCCGAACGCGAGCGACGACTTCCCGGAACCGGAGATCCCGGTGAACGCGACGAAGGCGTCACGCGGCACGTCGACGTCCACATTGCGGAGGTTGTTCTGGCGCGCGCCGCGCGCCCGCACGTAGCCGTCGAGTCGCGGCGACGTCGCCGAGCCGCGAGCCATGCGGAGGAGCTACCCGGTCCGGCTGTCGGTCAGCCTTCTCGGCGCCGCCACTGGAGGTAGCCCTCCATGAACACGTCGAGGTCGCCGTCGAGCACCCCGGTGATGTTGTTCATTTCGACCTCGGTGCGCAGGTCCTTGACCATCTGGTACGGCTGCACCACGTAGGACCGGATCTGGCTCCCCCACCCGACCTGCGCCTGCCGGCCGGCGATCTGGTCGAGCTCCTCTTCGCGCTCCTGGATCACCTTCGCCGCGATCATCGTCTTCAATCGGTTGAGCGCCTTCTCGCGGTTCTGGAGCTGGCTGCGCTCCTCCTGGCTGCTCGCGACGAGGCCGGTCGGCTCGTGGATGAGCCGAACGGCGGACGACGTCTTGTTGACGTGCTGGCCTCCGGCGCCGGACGCCCGGAAGACCTCCATCCGGATCTCGCTCTCGTTCACCTCGACGTCGGGGTCCTCGAGCACCGGCCATACCTGCACGGCGGCGAAGCTCGTCTGGCGGCGGCCCTGGTTGTCGAACGGGCTGATTCGCACGAGCCGGTGCGTGCCGCGCTCGGACGTCATCAGCCCGTAGGCGTAGCGGCCCTTGATGGTGAACTCGGCCGACAGGATGCCGGCCTCGGTCCCCTCGCTGATCCCGTCGACCTCGAAGCCGAAGCCACGGCGCTCTGCCCAACGGCCGTACATCCGCAACAGGATCTCGCTCCAGTCCTGCGCGTCGACCCCGCCGTCCTTCGCGTTGATCTGGACGATGCAGTCGAGCTCGTCGTGCTCACCGGTGAAGAGGCTGCGCAGCTCGAGGAGGCGCAACTTGCGTGAGATCGAGTCGGCTGCGGCAGCGATCTCCCCCTCTTGGGACTCGTCATCCATCTCGCGAGCGAGGTCGTGCAGGACGTCGTTGTCCTCGAGCTCTCGCGACAGCGCGTCGAACGCGTCGATGTCGCCCTTCACGTTCGCGTACTCGGTGTTGACCTTCTTCGCGACCTCCTGGTCGTCCCACAGGTCCGGGCGCGCGACCTCGTGCTCGAGCTCGACGAGTCGAGCCCGGTTGACGTCGATCTTGAGATATCCCTGCGCCTCGTCGAGACGGCGACGCAGATCCTTCAGCTCGTCGGAGAAGTCACGCATTCGCGCCGTGGCAGAGCTTGAACTTCTTGCCGCTGCCACACGGGCACGGAGCGTTGCGCGGCGTCTTCGACCACTCGTCCTTGACCACCGTCTGCTGCTTCACCGGCGCAGCCGCCTGCTGCGCCGTCGCTGCGACCTCGGGCTCGATCTCGCCCGCAGCGGCGGCCGCCTGCGCCGCTGCGGCGAAGCCGGAGCCGACGCCGCCCGGCGCGTCGTCGCTCGAGCTCTGCGTCACGTTCTGCGGTGCCGGCGCCGGCGTCTCGTTGCGGATCACCTGGACGTGCATGACGTACTTCACGAAGTCCTGCGCGATGCCCTTCATCAGCGACCCGAACATCTCGAAGCCCTCGCGCTGCCACTCCGTGAGCGGGTCCTTCTGGCCCATGGCGCGGAGGTTGATGCCCTCCTGGAGGTAGTCCATCTCCTCGAGGTGCTCGCGCCAGCGCTGGTCGATGATCCGCAGCATCACCTGACGCTCGACGTCACGCATGACGTTCGGGCTCAGCTCGGCCTCGCGCTTCTCGTAGAACGCCGACGCATCGGCGAGCACGAGCTCGGCGATCCGCTTCGTGGTGCCCGCGTCCTCGAGCTGCTCGACCGTCAGCTCGTTCGGCCAGAACGTCTTCAGCTCCTTCGCGAGCCCGTCGAGGTCCCATTCGTCCTCCGCCGCACTCGCGCAGTGCGACTCGATGAGCGAGTCGACTGCGTCGGAGAGGTATTCCATCGCCGCCGACTTGAGGTCGACGCCGGCGAGGATCTGGTCGCGGCGCTGGTAGATCACCTTGCGCTGCTCGTTCATCACCTCGTCGTACTTGAGGACGTTCTTGCGGATCTCGCCGTTGCGCTGCTCGACCGTGGTCTGCGCGCGCTCGATCGCCTTCGTGACCATCTTCGCCTCGATCGCCTCGTCGTCGGGGAGGGCACGGCCCATCACCCACGACAGCGCGCCCGTGGCGAACAGACGCATCAACTCGTCGTCGAGGCTCAGGTAGAAGCGGCTCTCGCCCGGGTCGCCCTGGCGGCCGGCGCGGCCACGGAGCTGGTTGTCGATGCGGCGGCTGTCGTGCCGCTCGGTGCCGAGCACGTACAGGCCGCCGAGCTCGCGAACCTTGTTCCCCTCGGCCAACGTCTGCTGCTTGAACTCGGCGAGGTACTCGTCGTAGCGCTTGAGCGCGGCGACACGGGCGGCCGTGAACTCCTCCGTCTGCACCTGCGGCAGCGCGAACTCGTCGACGAGCGTCTCCGCCGCATGACCCTCCTTCAGCACCGCCTCACGGGCGAGCCCCTCCGGGTTGCCACCGAGGATGATGTCGACGCCACGGCCGGCCATGTTCGTCGCGACGGTGATCGCGTGGAGCCGCCCCGCCTGACTGACGATCTGCGCCTCACGCGTGTGCTGCTTCGCGTTCAGCACCTCGTGCGGGATCCCCCGCTTGTCGAGCATCTTCGACAGCCGCTCGCTCTTCTCGACACTGATCGTGCCGACCAGGACCGGCTGCCCACGCTCGTACTTCTCGGCGATGTCGTCGGCGACGGCACCGAACTTGCCGACCTCGCCCTTGAAGATCAGGTCTGCCTGGTCGACGCGACCGACCGCCTTGTTCGTCGGGATCGGCACGACCGCGAGGCCGTAGGTGTTCATCAGCTCGGCCGCCTCGGTCTGGGCGGTGCCCGTCATGCCGGCGAGCTTGTCGTACATGCGGAAGTAGTTCTGGAGCGTGATCGTCGCGAGGGTCTGGTTCTCCTCCTTGATCTTCACGCCTTCCTTGGCTTCC
>Ga0136611_10001269_pt1 | contig 17552 bp, 20 predicted proteins | sample AntDrymUQ2232306_2_FD_106645 | JGI IMG/M metagenome (GOLD analysis project Ga0136611, IMG submission 106645) | Polar desert sand microbial communities from Dry Valleys, Antarctica - metaG UQ223 (23.06) | ecosystem: Environmental > Terrestrial > Soil > Desert | place: Antarctica: Dry Valley...
CCAGGGGGATGGAGGTCGCCTACACCGCCAAGGCCGACTCCGACGTGGTCTGCCACGCGGAGACCACTCCCGCCGACTGGGCAGGGCCGGACGTCCCGGTCCGGGTCCGCGGCGTACGCCGCGATGGCACCACCGTCATCGAAGGCACGATCCGGCTGTGGGTCACCCCCCGGCCGCCACGACGCTGAACGGTCAGCGCGTCCCGGGGCCGAGGCCGCCCGCGTCGGTCTTCCCGACCAGCGACACCTCGAGCGGCTCCTTCTCGCCGACGAACCGCCTCTGCACCCAGGTCGCGAGGGCGGTCAGCACCAGGTTGATGGCGATGTAGAGCGCCGCCAGCACGATCACGGTCGGCACCTGGTTGCCGAATCCCTGGTAGATCAGCCGTCCCACCGCTGTCAGGCCGGGAGCAGCCACGGCATAGCCCAGGCTGGTGTCCTTGAGGGCGACCACACACTGGCTGATGATCGCCGGCAGCATGATCTTGACCGCCTGCGGCAGCAGCACGATGTTCATCACCTGCGTCTTGCGCATGCCGATGGCGTACGCCGCCTCGGCCTGCCCCGTCGGCACCGCGAGCACGCCGGCCCGGAAGACCTCGGCGAGCACCGCCCCGTTGTAGAGGGTGAGGGCGATGACCACGCTCCAGTAGGCGCCGCTGCTCCCACGGTCGATGCCGTAGGAGAAGAAGATGAAGATCATCAGCAACAGCACCGGCACGGCCCGGAAGAACTCCACGACCGCCCAGCTGAACCACCGCACGACGGCGCGGTCCGAGAGCTTGCCGGCGCCGAAGACCAGGCCGAAGACCACCGCACCCAACACCGCGCTGAAGGCCATCTGCAGCGTGACGAGGACCCCGTCGACCAGCAGGGCGGTGATGTAGCGGGGGGTCAGGAACGGCTCCCACTTGGCGTACTCGAGCTGGTCGCGGTCGTAGAGGCGCCAGATCACGAACGCGAGGATGCCGACCAGGGCGATGCCGGCCAGGATCGTGTAGAGACGGTGCCGGGCGACGGTCTTCGGGCCGGGGGCGTCGAAGAGGACGGCGGGGGCGCTCATGAGGCGCTCCAAGCGGTGAGGATCATCGCGCGACCCGGTAGCGACGCTCGAGGCGGTTGGCCCCGAAGGACACGATCTCGACGAGCACGACGAAGGTGAGCGCGAAGGTCAAGAAGATGCCGACCCGCTGGGTCACGTCGTCGTTGATCAGGCTCTTCATCCGGGCGAAGGCCTCGAACACGCCGAGGGCGCCGGCCACCGTGGTGTTCTTCAGCAGCGCGATCTGCACGCTGGCCAGGGGTGGGACCGACGCCCGGAACGCCTGTGGGAGCACGACCTCGCGCATGACGCCTGCGAACGGCAGCCCGATGGCCCGGGCGGCCTCGGCCTGGCCGAGCGGCACGGCGTTGACGCCCGAGCGGATCGCCTCGCACACGAAGGTGGAGGTGTAGACGGTCAGGCCCACCACGCACGCGACGAAGAGATTGGTGAAGCTCAGCCCACCGATCTTGATGTCGACGAACGTGAAGGAGATACCGATCTTGGGGCCGGCGATCCGGAAGAAGATCAAGATGATGATCAGCGGGGTGTTGCGGATGGCCGTCACGTAGACGGCGGTGGCCTTGCTGAGCACCGCGATCGGGCCGACCCGGAAGGCCGCGAGCAGGGTGCCGAAGACCAGGGAGAAGACGCCGGCGATCAGGAACAGCAAGATCGTGTAGGTGAAGGCGCGCAGCGCCAGGTCGAGGTTGTCGAGGACGGCGTTCACCGGGGGCGTCCTCTCGTTCGGGCCGGGGCTGGATAGTGGTGGTGAGGGTGGCCGGCCTGGCCGGCCACCCTCACGTCAGGGACGCTCAGGCGCACTCGTCGAGCGCCGGCGGCTCGGGCGTCTCGACGTCGTCGCCGCCGAGGGTGGACTCGAACGCCTCGGCCCAGGCGCCGGAGTCGTAGGCCTCGGTCAGCACGTCGCTGATCCACTGGCACATCTCCGGGGTGTCCTGGCTGTAGCCGACGCCGATGCGCTCCTCGGAGAACTCCTCTCCCACGACCTTGAGCTCGCCCTCGTTCTGGGCGGCCAGGCCGAGCAGGATGGCGCCGTCGGTGGACATCGCCGCGACGGAGCCGTTGAGCACGTCCTCCGCGCACTGGGAGTAGGTGTCGGCCGGGGCGCCCACGGCGCCGGCGGCCTCGACGTTCTCCAGCGAGGTCGAGCCCGTGACCGAGCAGACCTCCTCGCCCTCGAGGTCCTCGATGCTGGCGATGTCGCTGTCGGCGGCGACCAGGATCTGCTGACCGGTGATGAAGTAGGGGCCGGCCTGGCCGACGATCTCACGTCGCTCGTCGGTGATGGAGTACGTCGCGAGCACCAGGTCGACGCGACCCTCCTGGAGGTAGGGCTCGCGGTTGTCGGAGATGGTCTCCTCCCACGTCACGGCGTCCGAGGTCGGGTCGATGCCGAGGTCGGCCACCAGCAGCTTGGCGATCTCGACGTCGAAGCCGGTGGGGATGTCGCTCGAGGCGTCCTTGAAGCCGAGGCCGGGCTGGTCGTACTTCACGCCCACGGTGAGCTCGCCGGCCTCGACGAGCTCGGCCATCTTGGTGCCGGCCTCGAACTTGCCCTCCTCGACCTCCTCGGCCTCGACCTCGACGCCCTCGCTGTCGCCGCCGGCGTCGCCGCAGGCCGCCAGGCTGAGTGCCAGACCGATTCCCGCGAGCGCGGCCCCGGTCCTGCGCAGGTTGCTCTTGAGTCGCATGATTTCTCCTTCTTCTCCGAGCGGATTGGGTGATTGCGCGAAACTCAGTGCTTGAGGATCTTCCCCAGGAAGTCCTTGGCGCGGTCGGACCGCGGGTTGGTGAAGAACTCCTCCGGGGTGTTCTCCTCGACGATCGCTCCATCGGCCATGAAGAGCACCCGGTCCGCGGCAGTGCGTGCGAAGCCCATCTCGTGGGTGACCACGACCATGGTCATGCCCTGGGTCGCGAGGTCGACCATCACGTCGAGGACCTCCTTGATCATCTCGGGGTCCAGCGCCGAGGTGGGCTCGTCGAACAGCATCACCTTCGGCTCCATCGCGAGTGCCCGGGCGATCGCGACGCGCTGCTGCTGGCCACCGGAGAGCTGGGCGGGGTACTTCGCGGCCTGGTGCCCCACGCCGACCCGGTCGAGCAGCTCCTGCGCCTTGGCCTCGGCCTCTGCCTTCGGCTGCTTGCGGACCTTGATCGGACCGAGGGTGACGTTCTCGAGGATCGTCTTGTGGGCGAAGAGGTTGAAGCTCTGGAAGACCATGCCGACCTCGGCACGCAGGTTGGCCAGTTCCTTGCCCTCGGCGGGCAACGGCTGGCCGTCGAGGGTGATCGAACCCTTGTCGATGGTCTCGAGGCGGTTGATCGTGCGGCACAGCGTCGACTTCCCCGAACCCGAGGGGCCGATCACCACGACCACCTCGCCGGTCGAGACCGTGAGGTCGATGTCCTTCAGCACGTGCAGGTCCCCGAACCACTTGTCCACGTGGTCCAGCACGACCAGTGCCTTGCCCCGTCCCGCTGCGGGGGCGTCGTGCTGCGTCGCCATGGCGAGCAACCTATCCGCAACTGGTCTGGAACTGCCACGCGGACAGGCGCTTGACTCCAGATCGTTGCCCGCCCGAAACCTCAGAACGTGGCGCGCACGACGGCCGCCGCACCAGGGGCAGGAGGCGGCCATGGGCGTCGACCGCCTGTGTGCCTGCCGTGCCAGGGCTCGGTGAGCGAGTCCGGGGAGACCAACGGTTGGGTCGGGCCGGGCCACCCGCCGTACCCTCGACTCGTCATGACACGCACCTACGAGGTCCGCACCCACGGGTGCCAGATGAACGTCCACGACTCCGAGCGGCTGGCCGGCCTGCTGGAGGGCGCGGGCTACGTCGGTGTCCCCGCGGGCGAGCAGGCCGACGTCGTCGTCTTCAACACCTGCGCGGTGCGGGAGAACGCCGACAACAAGCTCTACGGCAACCTCTCCCACCTCGCGCCGGTGAAGGCCGCGAGGCCCGGCATGCAGATCGCCGTCGGCGGCTGCCTCGCGCAGAAGGACCGGGCCACGATCGTCGCGAAGGCGCCCTACGTCGACGTCGTCTTCGGCACCCACAACATCGGCTCGCTGCCGGTGCTGCTGGAGCGCGCGCGGGTCGCGGAGGAGGCCCAGGTCGAGATCCTCGAGTCCCTCGACGTCTTCCCCTCCACGCTGCCGAGCAAGCGCGAGTCGGCGTACGCCGCCTGGGTGTCGGTGTCGGTCGGCTGCAACAACACCTGCACGTTCTGCATCGTCCCGGCCCTGCGCGGCAAGGAGAAGGACCGCCGCCCCGGCGACATCCTCGCCGAGATCGAGGCGCTGGTGGACGAGGGCGTCTGCGAGGTCACGCTCCTCGGGCAGAACGTCAACGCCTACGGCGTGGAGTTCGGCGACCGGCAGGCGTTCTCCACGCTGCTGCGTGCCTGCGGCGAGATCGAGGGGCTGGAGCGCGTGCGGTTCACCTCCCCGCACCCCGCGGAGTTCACCGACGACGTGATCGCGGCGATGGCCGAGACCCCCACGGTGATGCCACAGCTGCACATGCCGTTGCAGTCCGGGTCCGACCGGATCCTCAAGGCGATGCGACGGTCCTACCGCCAGGAGAAGTACCTCGGCATCATCGAGCGGGTCCGCGCTGCCATGCCGCAGGCGGCGATCACCACCGACATCATCGTCGGCTTCCCCGGCGAGACCGAGGATGACTTCCTCGCGACTCTTGACGTGGTCCGGGCTGCGCGCTTCTCGGGCGCGTTCACCTTCATCTACTCCCCGCGTCCCGGCACTCCGGCCGCCACGATGGACGAGCAGGTGCCGGCCGACGTGATCAGGGACCGCTACGACCGGCTGGTCACCGTGGTCAACGACATCGCGTGGGCTGAGGGCTCCGCACTGGTCGGCACCCGGGTCGAGCTGCTGGTGGCCGAGGGGGAGGGGCGCAAGGACGCCGCCACCCACCGGCTCTCGGGCCGCGGCCCCGACAACCGGCTCGTGCACTTTGCTCCTGGCGCCGACGTCCCCCGTCCCGGCGACGTGGTCACCGTCGAGATCACCCGCGCCGCGCCGCACCACCTGATCGCCGACGGGCCCTTGCTGGGGCTGCGTCGTACCCGCTCAGGTGACGCGTGGGAGGCCCGCACCGCAGCGCCGTCGACGCCGGCGGTCGTCGGGCTGGGCCTCCCAACCGTCGGGCTCCCCGCTCCGCTGCCCGCCGCGCCCGCCTGCGGCTGAGCGCCATGGATGCGGACGTCGACGTGACCGTGACTGTCCGCCGCGCCGGGCGGCCCACCGAGCACCGGCCGCTGCGCGAGGGCGAGCTCGCCGACCGGCTGGTCGAGCTGGCCGTGCCGTTGTCCGACGACGAGATGACGCGGCTGCTCGAGATCGCGGGCCGGCTGCGCGCACGCTGAGGCCGGTCCGCCCCCCTGCGGCCACCGCGCACTGCGCGGTTGACCCGGTGCACGGGTTGGACTCGAACAACCGCGCAGTCGCCGGGATCCTCGGCTGGCCGGGGAATCCGGCACCCGCACCCCGCGTCACGCACCCCGGCAGGGGCGGGGCGGGGCCGGGTGAGTCGGGTCAGTCGGAGCGCGGGTCGAGCTTCGGGTAGCCCGCCTTCGGCGCGATGCCCTCCGGATTGGCCTCCGGGTGACCCGGGGACTGCTCGGGCGGCGCGTCGTCGTCCTCGCGCTCGCCCGCCCCCTGGTCGACGGAGGTGTCCCGGACCCCGTCGGTCGAGACCTGGCCGGGGCCGGTCTGGCCGACCCGCTCGCTGCTCACGCCCATGCCGCCGGCCAACCCGTCCGGCCCTCCCGCGTTGGGGTTGGAGTCGCGCTGCTCGGTGTCCTGCTCGTGCCCGTCGGACTCAGGGGTGGTCATGCCTGCGTCTCCTTGTCGGGCTCGCTGGCACCGTCGGACGTGGGTCCGCCCGGCGACTCCTCCGGCTCGCTCAGCTCGTCGGGTGAGGTGTGGTCGAGAGCGGCGTTCTTGGCCGTCTCCAGGTCCCGGGTCGCCGGAGTGTCCGGGATGTCGCCGTACTTCTCCTCGTCCTCGATCGAGTCCACCCCACCGGGGAACCGCTCAGGCGGTTCGGTGGTGGGTGTCGGCCGGTCACTGAGCTCGTTCATGGTGAGCCTCTCCCTCGAGGTGGAATCCTTGACTTGTGTAGGCCGCGAGGCCCCCGTCCCGCAACCCCCCTAGGACGGTGTTCTCGTGCGGGACGACCGGATCGGGTAGGGCGTCGAGGCGCCACCAGCGCAGGTCCGCGCACTTGGCGGGCTCCACGATCCGCGGCTCGCCCGCCCACGACCGGGCGGTGAAGAAGAAGTCGACGCGCTCGTCGATCGGGTCGGCGTGCCGGGTGCGCTGCATCGAGGTGACGAACTCCAGCGCGAGGTCGTGGACGTCGATCTCCTCGGCGGCCTCGCGGTGGGCGGCGTCGTACGCCGTCTCGCCCCGCTCGACATGACCCGCGGCGGCCGCCGCCCAGTGGTCGTCCATGTAGCCGGTGTGCTGCCGCAGCTGGAGCAGCACCTCAGTCGCGGCACCCTCGCCGCGGAGCAGGAAGACGTACGACGCCGGCACGACCACGAAGCGGCCGTGCGGGGGAGGCGCGGTCAGAGCGAGCCCTCCCCGGTCACCGGCGCGGAGCGTCGGGGAGGTCGGTGCCGGGGCCGAGGTCGCGGTCGTTCTTGTTGTCGAGCTTGTCGAGCGCGTCCCTGGCCTTGCCCGTCGCACCCGCGATCTTGTCGGTGTGCTTGCCGCCGGTCTTGCGGTCGGCGGCGGCCGCGGCCTTGTCGATGCCGCCGGAGATCTTGTCGCCGTGCTTGTCGACGGCGTCGGTCAGCTTGGCCTTGGCCTTGTCGAGGAAACTCATGACGTGCTCCTGGGGGTCGGGCCGGTCCGGACGGGACCGGCTGTTGCCACACTAACGACATGGGCCAGTCCGCGATCGTCGCCGTCGTCGGGTCCACCGCGTCCGGCAAGACCGGTCTGTCGCTCGACCTCGCGGAGCGGCTCGGCGGCGAGATCGTCAACACCGACGCGATGGCGGTCTACCGCGGCATGGACATCGGCACCGCCAAGCTCCCGGTGGGCGAGCGGAGGGGCATAGCGCACCATCTGCTCGACACGCTGTCGGTGCGCGACTCAGCCACGGTGGCGCAGTTCCAGGAGTGGGCCCGCGCGGCGGTCGCGGAGGTCCGCGGTCGCGGACGCACTCCCGTCCTGGTCGGCGGGTCCGCGCTCTACACCCGGGCGGTGCTGGACCGATTCGAGTTCCCGGGCACCGACGAGGCGGTCCGGCGTCGTCTGGAGGGGGAGCTCGCCGCACTGGGTTCTCCGATGATGCACGACCGGCTGCGCAGCCTGGACCCCGAGGCCGCCGACCGGATCCTCGTCGACAACGGCCGACGGGTGGTGCGCGCGCTGGAGGTCGTGGAGATCACCGGGCGGCCGTTCAGTGCGTCACTGCCACGGCTGGAGTACGCCGACCCGGCGACCGTGCAGGTCGGCGTCGACATCGACCGGCCCACCCTGGACGCCCGGATCGAGCAGCGGGTGGCGGCGATGTTCGACGGCGGCCTGGTGGCGGAGGTGGAGCGGCTCGTCGGCGAGGGTCTCGCCGAGGGACGCACTGCGGCGCAGGCGATCGGCTACCGCGAGGTGGCGGCCCACCTGCGCGGGGAGCTGACCCTCGACGACGCCCGCGAGCGGACGGTGATCGCGACGCGCCGGTTCGCGCGCCGGCAGGACTCCTGGTTCCGCAAGGATCCGCGGGTGGTCTGGGTGGCGTACGACGACCCGGCGCGGCTCGTCCTCGCGCTCGCCGCCGTGACCTCCGCCGTGACCTCTGTCGGGTCGAGTGCTCAGGTGGTCGCACCCCCCGCGGAGCCCGGCACTCGACCCACGGGGGGCTGAGCAAGAACGGTCGTGCGCCGACCGGGTGCTGCGGTCCAGACTGACGGTCAGGACCGACTGCGCCTCGTCGACCATGGCGACCCGATCGACTGGCTGCGACGCCGTCACGAGACCACCGGAGGACAGCCATGACCCGCACCGTCTACTACACCGCCGCCACCCTCGACGGGTTCCTCGCCGACGAGCACGACTCGCTGGCCTGGCTCTTCAAGCAGGACCAAGACGACGACGGGCCGATGAACTACGGCGCGTTCATCACCACGGTCGGCGTGCTCGCGATGGGTGCGACGACCTACGAGTGGATCCGCGCCCACCTCGGGGAGACCGGTGAGAAGTGGGACTACGAGGTGCCGTGCTTCGTCTTCACCCATCGCGAGCTGGCCCCGGTCGAGGGGGCCGACGTGCGGTTCGTCAGCGGCGACGTGGCGGCGTCGTACGACGAGCTGGCGGACGCCGCGGGAGAGCGCGACCTGTGGGCGGTGGGCGGCGGTGACTTGGCCGCGCAGTTCGCGGAGGCCGGCCACCTCGACGAGGTGATCGTGTCGATCGCGCCCGTGACGCTGGGCGCCGGCCGGCCGCTCTTCCCGCGCCGCTGGGACTTCAGGCTCGTGGAGCTCGCCCAGAACCGGGCCTTCGCCTGCGCACGCTACGAGGTGGTCGGGCCCCTCACGACCTGAGCCAGGCGCCGTACGCTGGGGGGGTGAACGACTGGACCTTCATCTCCACCGCCGACGAGCTCGCCGCCCTCCTGGGCGAGCCGAGCGACCGGGCTCGGGACAAGTCGCGCCAGGCCCTGCTGGAGGTTGATCGTGACTGGCTGGCGGCGAGCCCGTTCTGCGTGCTGGCCACCGCGGCGGCCGACGGCAGCTGCGACGCCTCGCCCAAGGGCGACCCGGCCGGCTCGCTCGTGCACGTCATCGACGACCGCACCATCGCGCTGGCCGAGCGGCCCGGCAACCGGCGGGCCGACGGCTACCGCAACATCCTGGAGAACCCCCACGTCGGGCTGAACTTCCTCATCCCCAGCCGCGGCGACACGTTGCGCGTCAACGGCCGCGCCCGGCTGGTGAGCGACGCGCCCTTCTTCGACGAGATGGTGGTCAAGGGGCACCGGCCGGTGCTCGCCGTCGTGGTCGACATCGACGACCTGTTCTTCCACTGCGCCAAGGCGTTCCTGCGCTCGGGGATCTGGAAGCCCGAGACCTGGGAGCCGGAGGCGAGGGTGCCGCGCCGGGCCGTCATCGCCGGCGAGGTCGAGCCGAGCGGGATGACCGTCGAGCAGCTCGACGACTACTACGGGCCCTCCTACGAGAAGGGTCTGTATGCCTGACGGCTATGCCTTCCTCAAGGGTCACGGCACCGAGAACGACTTCGTGCTGCTGCCCGACCACGACGGCTCCGTGCACGGCGACCTGGCCGTCGCGCGGGTGCGTGCCCTGTGCGACCGGCGGGCGGGCTTGGGTGCGGACGGGGTGCTGCGGGTGATCCGGACGAACGTGATCGACCCGCCGCTGGCCGCGGCCGCCGAGTGGTTCATGGACTACCGCAACGCCGACGGCGGGTTGTCGGAGATGTGCGGCAACGGGATCCGGCTCTTCGCCCTGCACCTGGCGCAGGAGGGACTCGTCGACCCGTCCGCGCCCGTGCCGATCGCGACCCGCGACGGCACCAAGACCGTCACCCTCGACGGCGACGCGATCACCGTCGACCTCGGCCACCCCCGCGACCTCGGCCAGACCACCGTCGGCGTCGACGTTCGCTCGTGGAGCGCGCGCCACGTCGACATGGGCAACCCCCACGCCGTGGCCTTCGTCGACGACCTCGCGGACGCCGGGAGGCTCCTGGACGTGCCGGCCTTCGACGCGGCGGTCTACCCGCACGGCGTCAACGTCGAGTTCGTGGTCCGCCGCGGCCCCGGCCACGTCGCGATGCGCGTGCACGAGCGCGGGGTGGGCGAGACCCGCTCCTGCGGGACCGGCGCCGGGGCGGTGCTCGTCGCCACGGCGCTCGCGGACGGGCGCGACCCCGCGCACGACGGCGCGGGCGACGCGGCGTACGTCGTGGACGTGCCCGGTGGCCGCCTCGGCCTCACCTGGACCGCCGACGACCGGGTGCTGCTGACCGGTCCGGCCGTGGTCGTGGCCCGCGGGACCACCTCGCTCTGATGTTGCGGTTTGGTCCCCAACCGCAGGTTTTCGGGGCTGTGACCTGCGGCTCGTGACCATTCGACGGGGTCCTATGCTCGCCCGCATGGACCTCACCGGAGCATCAGCCCTCGTCACGGGAGCCGCCTCGGGGCTCGGTGCCGCGGTGGCGCGCCGGCTCGCCGGGCTCGGCGCCCACGTAGTGGTCGCCGACGTCCAGTCCGAGAAGGGCAAGGCGCTGGCTGCCGAGATCGGCGGCGTCTTCGTGCACGTCGACGTCACCGTCACCGAGCAGCTGCAGAACGCCGTGGACGTCGCCGTCGGCCTCGGCCCGCTGCGGGCGCTGGTCAACTCGGCCGGCATCGGCCCGGCGCAGCGGACCATCGGCCGGGACGGCGAGTACTCCTCGGCGCACGACCTGGAGATGTACAAGAGGGTCATCGCGATCAACCTGGTCGGCACCTTCGACGCCGTCCGCCTCGCATCCACCGCGATGAGCCACAACGTGCCGGACGCCGACGCCGACGGCGAGCGCGGCGCGATCGTGAACCTGGCTTCGGTGGCGGCGTTCGACGGTCAGATCGGCCAGGCGGCGTACGCCTCCTCCAAGGGCGGCATCGTCGGGATGACCCTGCCCGTCGCCCGCGACCTCTCGGCCGTCGGCATCCGCCTCAACACGGTGGCGCCCGGCCTGATCGACACCCCGATCTACGGCGAGGGCGAGAAGGCCGAAGAGTTCAAGGCCAAGCTCGGGGAGTCAGTGCTGTTCCCCAAGCGCCTCGGCGTGCCCGACGAGCTCGCTCGAATGGTCGTCGAGTGCCTGACGAACCCCTACATGAACGGCGAGACCGTCCGCATCGACGGCGGCATCCGGATGCCCCCGAAGTAGCCCGCTCGTCGTGGGCTATCCGACCGGGGCCGGCTGCCAGTCGGTGAGGTCGAGCAGCAGGTCCGCGCTGTCCCGGGCGGCCTCGACGAGCAACGCGTTGGGCTCGTCCACCCGGTTGACCCACGCGGCCGCGGCAGCGGGCGTCTTGCCGAACGCGACGTGACGGGTGACCAGCCGGGTGCGGCGTACGGCGGGGTCGACGACCACGTGCCACACCGTGTCGAGGGCGGCGCGCGCCGAGCGCCACGCGGGCTCGTCGAGCAGCAGGTAGTTGCCCTCGGTGACCACCAGCGACGCGGCCGGTGGCACGGGCACCGCGCCGGCCAGCGGCTGCTCCAGGTCGCGCTCGAAGCCCGGCGCCATCACCACGTGGTCGGGCCTGCTGCGCAGCCGGGCCAGGAGCGCGGCGTAGCCCCACGCGTCGAACGTCTCCGGTGCCCCCTTGCGGTCGAGCAGCCCGCGCCGCACGAGCTCGACGTCGGCGAGGTGGAAGCCGTCGAGGGGCACGACGGCCACGTCAGCCGCGAACCCGGCGAGCGTGTGGGCAAGGGTGGACTTGCCCGATCCGGGCGCGCCGGTGATCCCCAGCAGCATCCGCCCGCGGTCGACGGCGGGCATGAGATCGCGAAGCTCTCGCCCGTCCTCCGACACCCGCACGAGCACGAGCCTAAGTGCCGTTCGGGCCGACGCAAGATTGGCTCGCATTGTGTCAGCCTGCCGACAGTCAGGGCCGTCCGCGGCCAGCAAGATCATCCCCACGAGCACATGGCTCGGGCACGGACTTCAGGAGGACGCCATGACCGGACGGCAGCACGACGACACCAGCTCGATCTCGACCGAGGACGTGGAGGGTCACGCGCGGAACTACGTGATCGACGGTCCCGACACCGACGACGACGTCGAGGGGCACGTCCAGCCGCGCAACGATCTCAGCTAGCGGTCACACCCGGACCCGGGCCGACGTGGGGTCGTAGAGGGGACGCAATGACGTCGCCGCGTCGAACCGGGTCCCGGCCGCGTCGACCTGCCACCGGCCGGAGGCGAGCCAGTCGGCGGTGACCGGTTGGTCCGCCGACACGAAGGCGAGACCGACGGCGGCGCCGAGGGTCCAGCCGTACGACGCGGCGCGGACGTAGCCGACCACCGTGCCGTCGCGGAGCAGGGGCTCCGCGTGGAACAACAGGGGCTCGGGATCCGCGAGCACCACCTGGACGAGCCGCCGGTGCGCGGGGCCGGCGGCTCGGCGCGCCAGCACCGAGTCGCGGCCCACGAAGCCGCCCGGCTTGTCGAGGGCGAGCGCGAAGCCGAGACCGACCGAGTCCGGGTCGTCGGTGTTGTCGATGTCGTGGCCGAAGTCGCGGTAGGCCTTCTCCATCCGCAGCGACCCGAGCGCCGCCAGGCCGACCGGCGCCGCACCCGCGGCGATCAGGGCGTCGTACATCTCCAAGGCGCGTGCGGCGGGCACGTACAGCTCGTAGCCGAGCTCACCGACGTAGGTGATCCGCGTGCAGAGCGTGCCGATCCCGGCGACGTCGATCTCGCGCGCCGCGCGGAAGGGGTACGCCGCGGTCGACAGGTCGGCGTCCGTCAGCGTCGCCAGGACCACCCGCGATCGGGGGCCCTGGAGCGCGAGCTGTGCCCAGTCGGCGGTGATGTCGGTGATGGTGATGTCGTCGTGACCGTGGCCAGCCCGCCGCAGCCAGTCCAGCGCGTGCCCGTGGGCGGTGTCGGAGGCCACGACCCAGAACCGGTTGGCGCCGAGCTTGGTGACGGTCAGGTCGGCCTCGAGCAACCCGTCGTCGTCGAGCCACTGGGTGTAGGTGATGACGCCGTCGTCGCCGTCGACCGCCCCGGCCGAGACCCGGTCGAGCAGCGCTCCCGCGCCGGGTCCCCTGACGTCGAGCTTGGCCATGAAGGACATGTCGATCAGTCCCACGTCCTCGCGGACCGCGCGGTGCTCGGCCTCCCACTGCGCGAACCACGGCGCCCGGCCCCAGGTGGGGGTGGCCTCCGGGGTGCGGCCGGCGGCCGCGAACCACGCGGCGCCCTCCCACCCGGACACGTCGCGCAGGTAGCCGCCCTGGTCGACGAGCCGCTGGTGGACGGGGGAGAGCAGCGCGCCGCGGGCGGTGCGGAGCTGGGTGCCGGGTGGGTGCGCGGCGTAGACGGTGCCGAGGATCTCCACCGTCCGGGCGGCGCGGTAGGCCGGCGCGAGCTGGTGCGGGCGGAAGCGCGCCACGTCGATGCCGGTCACGTCCACGTCGGGTCGCCCGGTGGTGATCCAGTGCGCCAGCACCCGGCCGAGACCGCCCGCGGAGAGGATGCCGACGGAGTTCATGCCGGCGGCGACGAAGTAGCCCCGGATCCCCGGCGCCTCGCCGACTGCCGGTTGCAGGTCGGGGGTGAACGACTCGGGGCCGCAGAAGAAGGTGCGGATGCCGACCTCGTGGGTGATCGGCACCCGGTCCATCGCCTTCTCCAAGAACGGCGCCATCCGGTCCCAGTCCGGCGGCAGGGTGCCGAAGGAGAAGCCCGGCGGGATTCCGTAGACCGACCAGGCGGCGGCTTCGGGCTCGAAGAGCCCGACCATCATCCCGCCGCCCTCCTCGCGGTAGTAGCCGTACGACGAGGGGTCCTCGAAGACCGGCGTGTCCTGGCCGAGCCCCTCGATGGTGTCGGTGATCAGGTAGTAGTGCTCGGCCGCCTGGTTGGGGATCACCAGCCCGTTCCGCTCGCCGAGCTCCCGGGCCCACATGCCGGTGCAGTTGACGACGTACTCGCACTCGATGTCGCCGGCCGACGTCCGTACGCCGGTCACCGTCCCCACCCCGGCGGGGCCGTCCGCCACGACGACGTCGGTGACCCGCACGCCCTCGCGGACCGTGACGCCGCGGTTCTTCGCCCCGCGTGCCAGCGAGGAGGTCAGGTCGACCGGGTTGACCCGGCCGTCACCGGGCACGTGGAACCCGGCCAGCAGGTCGTCGGTGCGGGCCCACGGGAAGAGGTCGGACATCTCGCTCGGGGAGACCTCCTCGACCTCGAGGCCGAGGTGCCGCTGGAACGCCGCCACCCGGCGGTACTCCTCCAACCGCTCGACGTCTGCGGCCGCCTCGATCAGGCCGACCGGCCGGAATCCGGTCGCGACGCCGGTCTCGGCCTCCAGGCGGGCGTAGAGGTCGCGCCCGTACATCCGGATGCCGGTGCTCGTCTCCGAGGTCGAGCCGAAGCATGTCACCAGGCCGGCCGCGTGCCAGGTCGTGCCCGACGTGAGCCGGTCCCGCTCGAGAAGCAGCACGTCGGTCCACCCGAGGTGCGCGAGGTGGTAGGCGACCGAGCAGCCGATCACCCCGCCGCCGATGATCACCACGCGCGCCCGGCCGGGCAGGTCGGTCTGGTCGGGCGGGGGGGTCGAGGCGGGCGGAGTCACCTGCCAAACCTAAACGGGTTCGCGTGGCGTGGACGGGCCACCTACTCTTGAAGGCACATGACGAACGCAAACGACTTCAACCTCGACGCCGAGCTGGACGAGACGACCGGCTGGGACCTTGACGACGACAACGACCCGGATGTCCCGGACGGGGGCTGGGAGTCGGGTTATGCGGGCGACGACCCCGAGCTGACCACCGGTGAGCAGGACCTGGCCGAGCGCTACTTGCTCCGCCGCGTCGCCGGGCTGTCCACCGAGCTCCAGGACATCTCCGAGGTCGAGTACCGCCAGCTCCGGCTGGAGCGGGTCGTCCTCGTGGGCGTCTGGACCGACGGCTCGGTCAAGGACGCCGAGAACTCGATGGCCGAGCTCGCCCTGCTCGCCGAGACCGCGGGCTCGGAGGTGCTCGACGCGATCTACCAGCGGCGCAGCAAGCCCGACCCCGCGACGTTCATCGGCCGCGGCAAGGTCGAGGGCCTCGCCGCGATCGTGCAGGCGACCGGCGCCGACACCGTCATCTGCGACGGCGACCTCGCGCCCTCCCAGCTGCGCAACCTCGAGGACAAGCTCAAGGTCAAGGTCGTCGACCGGACCGCCCTGATCCTCGACATCTTCGCCCAGCACGCGAAGTCCAAGGAGGGTCAGGCACAGGTCGAGCTGGCCCAGCTGAGCTACATGAAGCAGCGGCTCCGCGGCTGGGGCGGGCAGCTGTCCCGTCAGGCAGGTGGCCGCGTCGGCGCCGACGGTGGCGGCATCGGTGGCCGCGGTCCCGGTGAGACCAAGATCGAGACCGACCGGCGGCGCATCAACACCAAGATCGCCAAGCTGCGCCAGGAGCTCAAGGACCTCAAGGGCACCCGGGCGACCAAGCGCCAGGAGCGCCACCGCCACCAGATCCCCAGCGTCGCGATCGCGGGCTACACCAACGCCGGCAAGTCGTCGCTGCTCAACCGGCTGACCGGCGCCGGCGTGCTGGTCGAGGACTCCTTGTTCGCCACCCTCGACGCCACCACGCGGCGTACCGCCACGACCGATGGCCGCGTCTACACGATGTCGGACACCGTCGGCTTCGTCCGGCACCTTCCCCACCAGCTCATCGAGGCGTTCCGCTCGACGCTGGAGGAGGTGGCCGAGGCCGACCTGGTCCTGCACGTCGTCGACGGCTCGCACCCCGATCCCGAGGGCCAGCTCGCCGCGGTGCGGGGGGTGTTCGCCGAGATCGGCGCCGACAAGGTGCCCGAGCTGGTCGTCATCAACAAGGCCGACGCCGCCGACCCGATGGTGATCGCCCGGCTGCGTCAGCGCGAGCCCCACTCCGTGGTGGTCTCGGCGCGCACCGGCGAGGGCATCGACGAGGCGCTGGCCATCATCGAGCGCGAGCTGCCGCACCCGGGCGTGGAGTTCACGGTGCTGCTGCCCTACGAACGCGGCGACCTCATCGACAAGCTCCACCACCACGGTGAGATCGACTCGATGGACCACACCGCCGACGGCACCCTGCTGCGCGGCCGTGCCCACGAGGACCTCGCCGGCGAGCTCGCGCAGTACGCCGTCGTCCCCGCGGCGGACTAGGTCACGGCCGCGCGGCGCTGGTCAGGCCCCGATCGACTCCCAGGGTCCCCAGATCGCGAAGGTCAGCCCGGCCGAGGCCTGGATGTTCACGAAGAGCGTGTGGCCGTCCGGGCTGAAGGTCGACCCGGCGAACTCCTCGCCGAAACGGGGAGCGCCAGCGGCACTGCGCAACCTGTTAAGCGCGATGTCCCAGATCTCACCGTCCGGGGAGAGTCCGCGGAGGTAGTTGTCGCCGCTGCTGTCCTCGCAGACGACCAGCGTGCCCTGAGGTGAGGTCGTGATGTTGTCGGGCAGGTCGAGCGTCATCGGGCCGGGGGACTGGAAGACCACCCGCAGGGTCTGGGCCGCGATGTCGTAGGCCCAGACCTGGCCCGAGCCGTTGCCGTAGCCCGGTGTGCCGCCCGCCTGGGTGCCGGTTTCGGCGGCACCGCCGCCCTGGGTGGCGGTGAAGTAGACGATCCCGTCGTCGTAGACCTGCCCTTCCAGTCGGGAGAAGTGGGCGGCGCCCAGGAGCCAGCCCTGGCTGCCGACGTGCACGATGGCGGTGTCGTTGGGCGTCGGCGCCGTCACTCCCGGGGTGTAGGGGTAGGCGACGTCGGGGTTGGCGATGACCACCCAATCGACGTCGTAGACGGTGTCGTCGAGCTGCTCGGCCTCGAGGTGGGCGTTGGGCAGACCGACGACTCTCAGCATCTCGAGGACACCGCCGTCCTCGAGCCGGCCGACCTCCATTGGGTCGGATGGCGGGGTGTAGCGGTAGAAGCCCGACGCGAAGCCGAAGTTGTCCTCAGTGAGGTAGAGGTGGCCGTTCACGGGGTCGAACGACACGGCCTCGTGGGCGAAGCGGCCGGCGTTGCGGATCGGCTGTCGACTCGACTGACCCTCGCCGGGGAAGCGGCTGACGGGCACCTCGAAGATGTAGCCATGCCGCTGCGTCAACGGCACGTTGGAGCGTCCGGTGAAGTCGGGGCCGACGTCGGGCCCGTTGACGGTCTCCTCGCAGGTGACCCAGGAACCCCACGGCATCTGGCCTCCCGAGCAGTTCATCATCGTGCCGTTGAGGCTGGTGAAGGACCGGATCACGTTGCCCTTCTTGGTGACCTGGATGGTGGTGGTGCCGCCACCGCCCTGGCTGTCGTACGGCACGCCGGGTCCGAAGGCGGGCGTGGGGTTGTTGACCTCGTGGTTCCGGACCAGGAGCACGGTGCTGCCCGGACCCTCGAAGGCGCCCATGCCGTCGTGCCGACCGGGCAGCAGGGTGCCGTCGGTGAGCGTCACCGTCTGCGTCGTGTCGTGGAAGGACCGGTAGCGGAAACCCCGGGGCAGGTGCAGTCGAACGGCGCCGTCACGCTCGTCCGGCACGGGGACCAGGCCGGCGGCGAGTGGAGCCTTGCGCGCCTCGGCGGGGGCAGCCACCAGCCCGGCGAACGGGCCGGCCGCGGCGACGGCGGCGCTGGACTTCAAGACGGTACGACGGTCGACGGACATGCGGTCCTCCTCGGACAATTACTCGTGCCGTCAACGTAACCCCGTCACGCCGGGCCCACCACCCCC
>Ga0136611_10001270_pt1 | contig 17545 bp, 11 predicted proteins | sample AntDrymUQ2232306_2_FD_106645 | JGI IMG/M metagenome (GOLD analysis project Ga0136611, IMG submission 106645) | Polar desert sand microbial communities from Dry Valleys, Antarctica - metaG UQ223 (23.06) | ecosystem: Environmental > Terrestrial > Soil > Desert | place: Antarctica: Dry Valley...
ATACGCAGCTTCAGCCCGGTGGTGAAAAGTGAGACGAGGACGGCGACTTCGGCGAGGCGCTCCAGCAGTCTCGAATGCGTGTGCGCATCCAGCGAGAGCCAGCCAAAGCCGAGCGGCCCGAGCACCGCGCCCGCGACCAGATAGATCATCGTCTCGGTGAGCGGCAGATGCTTCACGCGCGAGGCGATGACCGCCACGACAATGAGCAGCGCACCGAGCAAGGCGTAGCCGGTTTCGAAAGTCACACCGTCTCTTCGCAGGGGGCGCGCTCGTCGCGGGCTGGTAAAGCAATGTCGCGGCGAGGAAGGGGAGAACGCCCCCAGCCGCAGGTTACCGCCACGTCCGGGCGATTCAAACCACCTCGTTGCTTCGACTGCATTCGAGAAAGACCGTCGGCGCCTTCGCCGGGCGAAGGCGGAAAGGGAGTAAAAGGGTCGGGAGGACAATCTTGGGAAATACGGAATACCGGGGCGACGGCGGAATGCCTCAACTTCGACGTGATCGCCTCGGGCATCCCCGGAATCGCGCCGCTCACGAGCGACGCCGATTCAGCGGTGCCGACCGGTGCGGGCGCGATGTTCTATCGGGTGAAGCTGGAGCAGTGTGGCCGGGAGAAAACAGGCTCCTGACATCCGGCGAATGAACTCCGAACTTCCCGACCAAAACTTCGAATAACCGCGGCGAGCGCGCTCATTTTTCGAGTTGAGGTGTGAGGCTAGGGCGTTCGACGTTGGTCGCTGATGGATGCGCCGAATGAGTTCCAGCCGCTGATGGATGAAATCTTCCGCGACAAGGTGCGGTGGGCGCGGGAGGAAAAGCGGCCGGCGGTGCTTTCGCTGGATGCGTTCGACATGTTCGCGTCGGGCATCGGGTGGACGATGGCGGGCGCGTATTCGACGCGAGACGGGATGACGGCCGAAGAAGCGGCCGCGGAAGTTCGCCGCCGGCTGGAGATCAAGCGCAAGCTCGACGAGCAAGGCTTTTACCGAACGGCACCATGACTCCGCATGAGGCGGTGCGCCGGGTGGTCGAGGCGCTCCACACGGCGGGTATAGCGCACCTCGTGACGGGGGCGCTGGCGAGCAATCACTACGGGATCGAGCGTTCGACGAAGGATGCGGATATCGTGCTGGAAACGGCGCCGGTGGATTTCGCGGCCTTCGCCGCGTCGCTCGGGCCTGAGCTGGAGCTGGACCCGCAAATCACGTTCGAGACGATCACGGGTTCGCAGCGGCATATCATCTCCGTGCGAGGGACGCCTTTTAAGATCGAACTCTTCCTTCTTGGTGCGGATGCGCATCATCAGGAGCGCTTCCGGCGGCGCGTGCAAGTGGAGCTGGCGAACCTCGGGATCGCGACAGCGCTGCCGACGGCCGAGGATGTGATACCTGCAGAAGGTCCGCTGGGGGAGGGCGAAAGATCTCGATGATGCGCTCGGCGTTCTTGCCGTGCAGGGGAATGCGCTCGACTTTCACTACATCGAAAAGCGGTGCGATGTGCACGGCACGCGGGGGCGGCGAGGAGTTGCGGCGCTCGATCCCGCCGATCTGAGGCCGGCCGTGCCAACTAGGCGAAGTCGACCACGCGGAAATCGTTGTTCAGCGGATCGAGTAGGAAGCCGTCGGAACCGGCGCCAAGCGGAGGGCGGATACTGCCCGCAAGGACGCGGCCGAGTTGCTGCGCGGTGATGCCAAAGAAGTCGCCGGTCGCGGTGCTTCCGGCCGCGATGCCGTGGATAGTCACCTTGGCGATGCGCGCCAAGACTCCAGGTGAAACGAGGCCACCGATCGGCGCGTCATTCTGACCGAAGCCGTCCCCGGTGAGATCAGCCACCCCGGCAACGGCACTGCTCGCGTTCCAGCTTCCCGCGACATCAATGCTGCCGATACTGGCTACGCCGTTCGAAGGCGTGAGTGCACGCGAATAACCCGCGAGCACCTGCGCGTGGAGCACACCGCCGCCGACATCCAGAGATCTGAGCGCGACAGCGCCTGCCGCGGTTTTCGCGCCCACGGTGCCGAGCGCGGAGATCCTCACCGGCACGCTGGCATTGCCCGTGAGATTCCCTGCAACGGTGATCGCATCGATCGACCCGCCGGAGATGATCCCGCTCATCGTCCCGCCGCCGTGGACGCTGCCCTTCACAAGCACGGTGCCGATGTCGCCCGCCGCATCGATCAGCCCCGCGCGCTGCCCGCCTTCCCTGCCGTCAAGGTCGCCTCCGATCAGCACTTTCTTGATGGCGATTCCTGCGAAGTTCACCGCGGGGTCCGTTGCGCCCCCGGTGACATTAAGCACCCCGGTGAGATCGCCGCGGGATTTGAAGGTGCCGAGCGTCCCAGCGATCGTGCTTTCCTCGCCGACTGGTGCACCTGGCCCGAGCGACTGCACCGTGAGCGTCTTCAGCGCCGATTTCCCTAAACGGCCCTCGCCAACATCGATCTGGCCGAGAGCACCATCGATTTTCACGGTTTTCAATCGGAGGCCGAGTGCGTCGATCGCCGCCAGGCTCACGAACCCGTCTCCGGAACCATCCGCTGGCGTTTGCGCGGCGATACTGAGCTGAGCGGCCGTGAAACCGGGCGTAGTCTCGGGTGCGCGCAGATCCAGGACTGCCCAATTCCCAGCCGGACGAAAGACGAAGTTCTCCGCTACAAACTTGCCGCGGCTCGTCTTCACGATGATGTGATCGCCGTCGATATCGGTAAAGCGGGCCTTCTTGCCGTCGCCCGAAATACTCACGGCAACGTCATCGTTTCGGATGGTTGCTTCACCCTCCGCGTCAGCAAGAGTCGCGTTCGACGGCGCCGTCAGGTTCACGAAAAAGGTTTCATCCGCCTCGGTTGCGGTGTCGCCGGTCACCTCCACCTCGATCGTCCGGCTCACTTCCCCTGGGGCGAAGAGCAGCGTGGCGGGCTCCATCACGCGGTAATCGCTCCCCGCCTCCGCCGTGCCGTCGGCGCTCGCATATTGCACGGAGACCGATTCGCTGCTCGGCCCCGAGAGCGTGACGGTGAACACCGCGCTCGTGATGCCGCGGATCGTCTCGACGAGTGAGACATCGCTGATACTGACGGTCGGCTCCGCCTCGTCGTTCAGGATCGTTGCCCGGCCAGAACTGTCGCTGATCCCGGCACCCGCCGCGTCGCTGAGTTCGAGAGAAAAAGTCTCGTCGCTCTCGAAAACGTCGTCGCCATTCACGAATACAGCAATCGTCTTGCTCGTTTCGCCTGGGGCGAAAACCAGCATGTCGGAAGGCACGAGTGCATAGTCCTCAGGTGCTGTCGCCGTGCCGTTTGCGGTCGCGCATTGCACCGAAACCGCCTGGCTGCTGGGGCCGGAGAGAGTCACCGCAAAGGTCGCTTGCGCCGTTCCGTCCTGCCCCTCAGAGATGTTGACGTCGCCGATTGTCAGCAGCGGAACTGACTCGTCGTTGAGAATCGTCGCTACGCCTTGTGCGTCTGCGAGCACCGCGTTGGTCACATTGCTCAGATTGAGAAAGAAGTTCTCATTCGGTTCGAAGACGGTGTCGCCTCGCACATTGACTGTCACCGTCTTGCTGGTTTCTCCAGGTGCGAACGTCAGGGTCGTAGGCGGCAACGCGGCGTAGTCGCCGGGCGCTGCGGCGGTGCCATTTCCCGTCGCATAACGAACTGTCACGGGTTGGCCGCTCACTCTTGAAAGCACGATCGTAAACGTCGCCATCGCAGTTCCATTGGCTCCCTCGTTTAGGGAGACATCGTTGATCGTGAGATCCGGAAGCGGATCGTCATTGATGATTGTTCCCTGGCCCTGCGCATCTTCGATCGTTCCTCCCGTGGGGTTGGCGAGATTGAGGAAGAACGACTCGTGCGCTTCAGGCACGGAGTCAGCCGCGACCTGCACGGTCACGGACTTAGTCACTTCACCTGGCGCAAAAGTCAGATTTGTTACCGGCAGCGCTGCGTAATCATCAGGGGCAGTAGCGGTGCCATCCGTGGTGAGATATCGCACGATCACCGGCTTGGAACTTGCCACGCTCAGTGACACTGTGAACACTGCAGGCACGGCCGACGAGTTGCCCTCGTTGACGGCGCTGTCACTCACGCGAATTGCAGGTGGAGGGTTGGAGTCGCGGATGGTGATGTCGGCAGAGCCGACACCGATGTCGGCATTCTGCGGATTACTCAAGCGCACGACAAAGCTCTCCTCGCCTTCGTAAGTAGCGTCAGCATGAACGCGCACATCGACGAGCTTGTCCAACTCACCAGGAGCAAACGTCACGACCGCGCCTTGTAATGACGCATAGTCGGCCGACGCAACTGCGGAGCCGTCGGAGGTAGCTATCGACACGGTGACCGTTTGACTGCTGGGATTCGTCAGACTCACACGCAGCGTCTTAACGGAGTCACCCTGGAAGGGCTCGGTGATGGTATAGCCGCCCTCTGGCGTGAGTAGGATCGTCGGGCGCCCGTCGTCGTTCCGGATCGTCCCGACTCCTGCTTCATCTTGAATGGGTGCACCGCTGGCGTTTGAAAGGCTCACGCTGAACGTCTCGTCTAACTCGAACTTGCGATCGCCGAGAACGGCGACTTGCACAGTTTTTTCCATCTCGCCGGGCGCAAAGATCAGCTCCGTCAACAGAACCGCGTTGTAGTCTTCGCCTGCGGTGGCAGTTCCGTCGCTGGTCGAAACAAACACCGATACTGAGTGGTCGAGTGCGCCGGACAATGCCACGGTAAAGGAGGCGAACGCCGTCCCTGAAATTCCTTCTGCCAGGGAAACGTCACTCACGCTCAACGCCGGGGGAGAGCCGAAGATGACGTAAGCGGCGCCCGAATTAGCACCGTTGATATCTGCAGAACGTGCGCCAACGATGAGATCATCCAGTCCATCTCCATTCACGTCGCCAGCGGCACCCGCCGTCCGCCTGAAAGTTTCGCGGGTGCTGTCCGGAGGAAGCACAATAGTCATCTGTCCCGGCGAGTTACCGAACGGGTCTACCAGGATCGTATCTCCTTCAAAGGTTGCTTTGCCCAGCAGTAAGGTCGCCACATCCCTGTTGTTTAGGCCGATGACAATATCGGCATACCCGTCGCCGTTGAAGTCGCCTGCACCCGCAACCGTATGATCTGGCGGCATTGCGCTCTCAAGAAGCTGGATTTTGAACCCGTTGGAGCCGTTGAGATCAGAGACCGACAGTGAGGGGGCGAAGGGGCTGCTGTGTCCGAATACGACAGCTGCGCTTGTGACCAAATCGTCGAATCCGTCCCCATTAACATCCGGACCAAGCCCTACCATCGCCGGTGGAACTTGGCCGTCGCCGAGCAGTCGGAATCCATTCGTTCCGTCAAGAGAGGCGGTGCTGATGGAGGGTGCGAAGGAGCCCCCGTGACCAAAAATAACATACGCTGTGGGGTCGGAGGAAAACACACGTGCGCCAATCGCGAGGTCTGCAATCCCATCCCCGTTCAAGTCCCCGGCTCCCGAGACATGCCGAAGTGGGAAACCGTTATCCTGCGGGAGATCGATCCCGAAGCCATCTGTTCCGTTCAACGTTGTCACGTTCACAAGCGGGTCGAATCCAGTGCGCTTGCCGAAAACCACAAATACTCGGCCTTCTACGTCCGGCGAAAAGATCACGTCATCAATGTTGTCACCATTAACGTCGCCTGCGCCGGCCGCTTCGACGAGGCCAGCTCCGCGTGCGCCCCCAATTCGGAACCCCTCGACACCATTCAACGCAGCGACGGAGACATCTGCCGTAAAACCCGTTGCTTTGCCGAAGATGACATAAGCAGCTTCGCGATCGGTCACGAGAAGGTCATCGATGGTGTCGCCATTCACGTCACCGGCTCCCGCGACGGCGGGGGTAAAGAAATCATCCGCACTGCCCAAGCCACTGATCCTGAATCCGGCTGATCCGTCGAGGGTTGCAGGATTCAAAGTTGGAGGAAATGCGCCCGTTTTTCCGAAAACGACAAAAGCTCGCCCTTCACCGGTCTGCAGATGCCGCTCACTCAGGATGAAATCATCAATCCCGTCGTTGTTGACGTCGCCCACGCCAGCCACGGCCGTTCCCGCGTAGTGTTCAGCGCCCGTCCCGTCAACGCGGAGGCCGTTTGTGCCGTTCAGCGAGGCAACATCAATGCTCGCACCTGCGGGCGCGATGCGGGGTTCGAGCGGCTCTGGGGAATAGGGATGCATGCGGCGAGGGTCGCGCGTCGCGCGTTTTTTGCTAGTGTAAAAGCACCACGGCGCCGGAGCGCCACGCGTGGGATTTTCACCAACGAGGACATGGTGATCCAGAAGCTGCGATCACGGCGGGACAAAGATCGCGGTCACGCGCGAAACACCCTCGGCGTGCAAGGAGACGCGCTCGATTCGGCTTATCTCGAGAGGTGGTGTGACAAGTATGGGAACGGGAGCAGTTCGAGGAGCTGCGGCGTTCGATTCGCCCGAGCTGAGTCCCTTCTGCGGGGTAAGCAGGGGTCGAAAGGGCATGCGCAGCCAGAGGACCCGAGCCGAGCGGCTGCTTGGGCGTGGCATCGCGCGGGGGCGCTGGCAACCAGCCGCTGCGACGGTGCTTTGCAAGTTGACCCAAGGCGGGCATCTTCTCCGCCCGCTCGCGCTGTTCGGCGCGGGCGGCTGCACTTTTTCCAATCATGATCGGCTGGCTCATCAAGAAAGTAATCGGTTCCAAAAACACCCGCATGCTCAAGACGCTGCGACCGCTGGTGGCGCGGATGGTGGAGCTGGAGGTGGAGTATCAGCGGCTGAGCGAGGATGAGCTCCGGGCGAAGACTTTCGCCTGGAAAGAGGACCTCGCGCAGCTCCCTGACAATGAGCATCCGGCTTACCTCGAGCGGATTTTGCCGGAGGCGTTTGCGGTGGTGAAGAATGCGGCGCGGCGGCTCTGCGGGCGGACGTTCGACGTGTGCGATCAGCCTTACGCCTGGAATATGGTGCATTTCGATGTGCAGCTCCTCGGGGGCGTTTGCCTGCATCGGGGCATGATCGCGGAGATGGCCACCGGTGAAGGCAAGACGCTGGTGGCGACGCTGCCCCTTTATCTCAATGCGCTCACCGGGCGCGGGGCGCATCTCGTGACGACGAATGATTATCTCGCGCGGCGAGATGCGGAGACGATGGGCCAGCTCTACGGCTTGCTCGGCCTGACCACGGGGATCATTCAGCACGATCAATCGCCGATGGAACGGCGCTCGATGTATGCGTGCGACATCACTTACGGGATGAACTCGGAATACGGGTTCGATTATCTGCGGGACAACGGGATGGCGTCATCGGCGGAGCAGCAAGTGCAGCGGGGGCATTACTTCGGGATCGTCGATGAGGTGGACTCGATCCTGATCGATGAAGCGCGCACGCCGCTGATTATCTCGGGGCCGGCGACGGTCTCGACGCATCAGTTCGACCGCTATCGGCCGCTCGTGGATCAGATCGTGAAGAAGCAGACGATGCTCTGCAACCGGCTCTCTTCGGAGGGAGAGGCGGCTTGGGAAAAGAAAGACCTGGAAGAGTATTCGCGCGCGATGGTGAAGGTGAAGTGGGGGCAGCCGCGGAATAAGGGGCTGCTGCGCGCGATGGAAGATCCGGAGAAACGGAAGGTGATCGAGAAGCTCGAGTTGAGCTTCTACGCGGAGCACATGAAGGAGGAGAAATTCAGGCTCCAGGACGAGCTCTTCTTCACGATCGATGAGCGCCAGCATGAGGCCGACCTGACGGAGCAAGGCCGCAACTTCATGAACCCGGATGATCCGGACGCGTTTGTGTTGCCGGACCTGATCACGCAATTCGCAGATATCGATAACAACAAGTCACTCGATGATGCCGCGAAGGTAGCCGCAAAGGGCGCGGCGCAGGAGCACATGGATAAGCAGGGGGAAGCGATCCATAACATCTCGCAACTGCTGCGGGCTTACTGTCTTTACGAGAAGGACGTTCAATACGTCGTGGAGGAAGGGAAGATCATTATTGTCGATGAGTTCACGGGGCGGAAGATGTCGGGGCGCCGCTGGAGCGATGGGCTGCACGGCGCAGTTGAGGCAAAGGAAGGCGTCACCATTGATCGGGAGACGCAGACGCTCGCGACCATCACGATTCAGAATTACTTCCGCCTTTACGAGAAGCTCGCGGGCATGACTGGCACGGCGGAGACGGAGGCGAACGAGTTCCACGACGTCTACAAACTCACCGTCGCAGTGATCCCGACGAACCAGCCGAATATTCGGAAGGACGAAAACGATTTCATCTACAAGACGCGGCGCGAAAAGTTCAACGCGGTGGTGCAGGAGATTGCGACGGCTCATGGCCGCGGACAGCCGGTGCTCGTCGGCACCGTGTCGGTCGATGCGAGCGAGGTGCTCGCGCGAATGCTCAAGCGCGAGAAGATCCCGCACGCGGTGCTCAACGCGAAGTATCACATGCAGGAGGCGGAGATCATCGCGCGCGCCGGTCAACCGGGGACGGTGACTATTTCCACAAACATGGCCGGACGCGGCACGGACATTAAGCTCGGCGCGGGCGTGACGGATGTCGGCGGGCTGTATGTCGTCGGCACGGAACGGCACGAAGCCCGGCGGATCGATCGGCAGCTCCGGGGACGTTGCGCGCGCCAGGGCGATCCGGGGATGACGCGCTTTTACGTGAGCTTCGAGGATGACCTCATGCGGAATTTCGCGGCCGCGGATCGGCTGACGAAGATGATGGAGCGCTTCGGGTTGAAAGAGGGAGAGAGCCTCGAACATCCGTGGCTGAACAAGTCGGTCGAGACGGCCCAGAAGCGGGTGGAGCAGCGCAATTACCTGATCCGCAAACGTTCACTCGAGTTCGACGACGTGATGAACAAGCAACGGGAAGTCATCTACGGCTGGCGGAACGAAGCAATCAAGAGCGAGACGCCGCGAGAGATGGTTTACGAGGTCGTCGATGAGGAAATCCCTCAGCGGGTGATCGGCTTTCTCCCGCCCGACGATGAACGGAATGCACAGGGCCTGGTGAATTGGGTAAACTCCACGTTCCCGCTCGGCATGACGATGGAATCGAGCGGCTTCGAGAAGAAATCCGCGGACGAAGCGTCGAACCTCCTCATCGACAAGGTAAAGCAAAGCTACGAGCTGAAGTGCGCGCATGAGGAGCCCGACGCGATCAAGTTCCTCGAGCGTCACATCATCCTGAACGCGATCGACCGGCTGTGGCAGGAGCATCTTTACGCGATGGATTCGCTGCGGGAGGCCGTCTACCTGCGCGCTTACGGGCAGAAGGATCCGCTGATCGAATACAAGAACGAGGCTTACGAGATGTTCACCGCGCTGATGGAGAGCATCAAAGGCGAGATCCTCCACAACATGTTCCGGTCGACGAGCAATCTGCTCGCCTTCGAGCAATTCCTCTCACAACTCCCGATGCACCTGCTCGCGCCGCAACTCGACGGCGATCACAGCGCGGATCGGCCTGCTGGAGTGCGCGAGACTGCACCGAACGCCGCGACTGAAGGACTTGAAGGCGATCCGGGTGAGCCGGAGCCGGCACTTCAATTCACGCCAGTCCGCCGGGAGATGCCGAAGGTCAGCCGGAACGACCCTTGCCCTTGCGGCAGCGGGAAGAAATTCAAGAACTGCTGCGGGCGCACCGTATAGACCGCACCTGATAGAATCTTCAGGCGATTTCGCCGTTGCACATTGATCGGGCACGCGTAGCCTGCACCTTCCTCCCAACCGTCCGAAGGCGCCTCTCCAGTTTTGCTGGAGAGGCGTTTTCCTTTTCTGGCGGGAGGTAACGGCAACGCCTTGCCTGCGTCCTGCGCTGCTGCCATCCTCCGCGGCGTGCGATTCTTCCGTTCAATCCTCCTCCTGAGTGCTGCAACGCTCCTCTGGGGCTGCGAGTCGTTTTCCTACACCAGCAACGTTTTCTCCCGAAACCGCCCGTATCGCAAGGTGCGCGTGACCAATCTCGAAGGCGGGCTGATCGCAGACTGGATCGCTGAGGGCTTCGTGCACCGCTCGGGAAACGGCTACCGATTCAAAGCGGTGCAGCGGTTAAGCGGCGATCCGCTACCGCAGGTCACGAAATATCCGCTCGGCCGGCGGGTGCTCGTGCACGGGCCGCACATCGTCATCTTTCCGTGTGGAAAACCGGAGTGGCTCTACCGGCTGGACGGGTTCTAGGCGGCGGTCTCCGCCAGTTCAGCGTGTAGATTCGCGGAAGTTAGCGGTGGCATCCGGCGGGGAGTGGCTGCACTTTCCGCGCTCACATGAGAACATCCAATCCCGCTCTTCGCGAGGACACCTTCATCCCGGATCGCTACGTCGCCGACGCCGGGGTGATGACCGTCCGCGGCACCGCCAACAAGACATTCGTGCTGCTCGCGCTGACCGTGGTCTCAGCGACCTATACATGGACGCACACCGGCTCCGGGTTGGCATCAATCGCGACCATCGGCGGCGCGATTGTCGGCTTCATCCTGGCGCTAATTCTCTGCTTCAAGAAAACCTGGGCGCCGGTGCTCGCGCCAGCGTATGCCATCGCCGAAGGGCTCTTCCTCGGCGGCATTTCTGCGATGTATCAGGCACGCTTCGGGGGCATCGTCTTCCAGGCGGTTGCGCTTACATTCGGAACGCTCTTCGCGCTGCTCGGCGCGTATCAAACCGGCCTGATCCGCCCGTCGGAGAACTTTAAGCTCGGCCTGATCGCGGCGACCGGGGGCATTTTCCTGGTCTATCTCGCGAGCATGGTGCTGGGCTTTTTCGGCATTCAGATCCCCGGCATCTTTGGCAACGGGCTGATCGGCATTGGCTTCAGCGCAGTCGTCGTGGTGATCGCCGCACTGAATCTCGTGCTCGACTTTGACTTCATCGAGCAAGGCGCGGCAGTTGGTGCGCCAAAATACCTCGAGTGGTATGCGGCCTTCGGATTGCTCGTCACCCTCGTTTGGCTCTATCTGGAAATCCTGCGTTTGCTCTCGAAGCTGCGCAGCCGGTAACGACCGCATGTCCCTAAGCTGCTGCACGTTCGTATGAAAACTCTGCTCGTCCTCGTCGCCACCGCGCTGGTGCCATTCACCGCGACCTTTGCCGTGGAGGCGGCGAAAACAAAGCCGGGACACACGCTGAGCGAATGGAAACTCGGCAAGCATCTCTCCGGGCCGGCAGTCACGCTGGAGCAGGCGAAAGGAAAGGCCGTGCTGATTGACTACTGGGGCGTCAATTGCCCCCCATGTCTGGCAGCTCTGCCGGAACTCGAAAAGCTCGCGCGGCGTTACAAAGATAAATTGGTTCTGATTGGCGCTCACTCACAAACCGCGACGGATCAGGAGATTGCGGCGGTGGTGAAGAAGAACAAGCTGAGCTACACGATCACCGATGGCGCTCCTGGCCCGGCGGAGTTCGATGGTCTCGGTCTTCCGCACGCCGCGGTTTTCAGCCCGGCGGGCGAGATGATTTACAACGGGAAGCCCTCGGAAAAAGACTTCGAAAAAGCCGTTCGCAAGGCGGTGCAGGGCTCTTCGCCTGGTGGCGGAGCGGCAAAGCCGAGCGGGCTCGACGCGCTGAAGCGCCCGGGAAGATAACCCGTCGGCGCGGTTAGGCGGAAAACTGCATCTCGGCGAGCCGCCGGTAAGTCCCGCCGTCGCGCGCGATCAGTTCGTCGTGCGAACCGCTCTCAGTTACGCCCCCCTGCTCGATCACGTAGATTCGGTCCACCCGTCGGATCGTGGCGAGCCGATGCGCGATGATGATCGCGGTCCGGCCCTCCAGCAAAGTGCCGAGCGCCTGCTGGATGAGCGCCTCGCTTTCGCTATCGAGACTGCTCGTCGCCTCGTCGAAAATTAGGATGCGCGGGTCGCGCAGAAAGGCGCGCGCAATCGCGAGGCGCTGCCGCTGGCCTCCGCTCAACTTCACCCCGCGCTCACCGACGATCGTTTCGTAGCCTTCCGGGAATCTCTGAATGAATTCCACACAACACGCACGCTCCGCCGCAGCCTGAATTTCCGCGTCACCAGCACCCGGACGGCCATAAGCGATGTTTTCCCGAATCGTCCCACCGAAGAGCAGGACCTCTTGCGGCACGACCGCGATACTGCCACGCAGAGCGTTCAGCCCGAGCTCGTGGGCATCGCTGCCGTCGAGCAAAATGCGGCCGGTGTCCGGTTCGTAAAAGCGGAGGAGCAGCGAAACGATCGTGCTTTTCCCGGCGCCGCTCGGCCCCACGAGCGCGATCTTTTCACCCGCGCGCGCATGGAGACACACGTCGCGGAGCACCGGCAGATCGGGCCGCGAGGGATAGCGGAAGGAGACGCTTTCGAACAAAACATCTCCGCGCACGAACGTTGCGGAGGTGTCCGCCGACGGTTTTGAGGGGCCTTTCGACTCGGCGCTTTCGTGGAGCAACTCACGCACGCGTTCCGTCGCTCCGAGCGCTTTCTGCACCTGGCTGACGATCTCCGCGAAGCCGCTCACCGCTCCGCCGACGAACGTGGTGTAGAGCATAAATTGCGTGAGCTCGCCGTGACTCAACTCGCCCGCCTGCATCAACCGCGCACCATACCAGAGCACCAGCACGATGCTTCCGAACACCGCCGCGATGATGAACGCCACGAGCCCGGCGCGGTGTTTCGCAGTGCGGACGATCTGCGTGAGGAAGGCGTCGAGCGTGCCGCGATAGCGACGGACTTCGAACGCCTCGTTCGTGAATGCCTTCACGTTCGCGATGCCCTGCAACGTCTCTTCCACGACCGTGGCGCTCTCAGCGAGATGATCCTGCGCCTTGCGCGAGAGCTGCCGAATTCGGCGGCCAAAAATCACCGCCAGCACAATCACTACGGGAAACGAGGAGATCATCACCAACGCGAGCCGCGATGAGGTCACCGCGATCATCGCCACGCCTCCGAGCAGCATCATGCTCTGCCGAATCGCGGACGCGAAAGTGAACGTGAGCGTCTCCTGGATTTGCGCCAGATCGTTGGAGAGTCGGCTCGTCAATTCCCCCACCCTGCGCTCGCCGAAAAATTTCATCGGCAGCGAAAGTAGCCGTTCGAAAACCCGCGTGCGCAAGCCGACGACGGCTTGTTCGCCTACCCGGTTGAACGAGTAGGAGGAGAAAAAGGTCAGCACCGCCTGGCAGACGAGACTCCCGAGCAGCGCCAGCGCCACCGTATCGGGATCGCGCATCCACGGCGCCGCGACGATCGGCTTCATCGAAGGGATCGAGGCATCAAGCAAACGTCCGATGAGCCACGGAAAGGCGAGCCCGAGCGACATCGAGATCATGGAGACGACCACCGCGGCCGAGAACCGCACCCGAAATGGGCCGACGAAACGGAGGAGCTGGGAGATACCCTGCAGCGACGATGAAGATGGCAGCGGAATGGCGATGCGCGGATTTAGCCGCTTCACCATCCGTGGCGAGCAAAAGGGCGCGTCAGCCCGGCTCCTCGATCTTCGTGTCAGGGCGGCGTTGCATCCGCCAGCGATGGGCGGCCGCAAGCACCGTCGTCGCGCACGACAACCAAACGATCCAATCTCCGTGCCGCGCGTAGAGAGTGAGCGGCGCCGCCGTGATTCGAACTGGATGCACCGCGAATCCCTGTCGATGTGGGGCGAGACGGCGATCAATCCGGCCCATGGGATCGACGAGGCAGGTGACGCCGGTATTGGTGCAGCGAATCAGCGGCCGGCGGTTTTCGACCGCGCGCAAAACCGCGTTTGCGAGATGCACCTCCGGTCCAGCGGTGCGGAGAAACCAGCCATCGTTGGTGAGATTCACGAGAAGCTGCGCCCCGGCGAGGACGAAGCGGCGGGTGAGATCGCCGTTCGTGTCCTCAAAGCAAATCAACGCGCCGGTTTTCCCGACGGGCGTCTCCATCACCACGATTTCCTTCCCTGGATCCACATCGCCGGGAACGAGTTCGCCAAGCACCGAGCCAAGCAACGGCCGCATCGGCAGGAATTCACCGAACGGGACGAGGTGCATCTTGCGATGCGTTTGGAACTTCGGCGTGCTTTCCGAAGTCCCCGGCACCAGAAGCACGGCGGAGTTAAAGGACTCCGGTTGCGCACCGGCGTAGTAGTTTTCCACGGTCCCAACGAGCAGCGGACACTTCGCGCTCGCAGTCATCCGCTGGACGAAATCCCAGTTGATCTGGTCCGCGAACATCCCGCGCGGCGTTGCTGCTTCGGGCCAAACGATCAGGTCGGGATTGGTGGCGCTGGCGACAAGCGTGAGGCGCTCGAGCTGCGCAAATACTTCGTCTTCAAATGCGGCATCGAACTTTTGACTCTGCGGAACGTTCGGTTGGATCGCTGCGATCCGGTGCGTCGGGAGCTCGCCGGGAGGCTGCGCGAAGAGCCTCCGGATTCCGAAGCTGAAGACGATCACGACGAGCGTGACGGTGATCGTGAATTCCCAGCGGACGCGTTTGATGAAGTTCAAGCCGAACTCCCCGATCAATCGCCGCACAACGATCACGCTCATCAGGTTCACAAACGCGACGAGCCACGTCAGCCCATAGGTGCCGGTGATCTCCGCGATTTGGATCATCGGCAGGTCCCGGTGCAAAGCGACGCCGAGCCCATTCCAACTGAACCCGTAAAGGAACCAGCTGCGCACCCATTCGAGCGCGGTCCAGGCGCACGCGCCGAGCGCGCCAAGCGCGAGGTTCCGCCACGAATTAGGAAAACGCCGCTGCTCTGCGTCGGGGGCCGCGATGCGATCAAGGAACCAGCACCACGCCGCCGGGTAGAGCGCGAGGAAGGCCCCGAGCAGGAGCGGAATACCATGCAGGAAAGGCACTTCGAAAAGCGTGCCGAGTGCATGCAACCACGAGAACGTGGTCGCAAAGAAGACCAACCCCGCAACGTATCCGAGCGCGAAACTGCGCCGGGGAGTGCTGCGTGCCCGGCGAAACCAGACCGCACAAATCAACGGCGTAAGCGCGATCCAAATCAGGCCGCCAAGATTCGTCGGCGGAAAACTCAAGGCGAGGAGCACGCCGCTGGCGATCGCCGCCAGCCACGGCCACGCGGTTCTCAGCGCCGATCTTTGTTGAGGAAGTCCCGGTGCAGCCACGAAGTGGCGGCGCACTTCGATCAGCAATCCCTAATCGGCAATCGCCAATTTGCGCCTATTCCCGCCGCACCCGTCGGCTCCGCGGCTTGTCGGGCTTCGGATCCATCGCATCCTTCAGCGCATGCGCGTAACCGGAGTTCACGTTGAAATGCGCCTTCTGCAGCTCTTCGGTGCTGTGCAGGGAGCTGCGATCGCAATCGAGGTAGCCGAGATCGACCAGGCCCTGGAGGCTGTTCGCGAGTTCTGAGGGAACAAGCTCCGGCAGCTTTTCGAGCAGCACTTCACCGAGCACGCCCCCACCGCTCAAGCCGATCGCTTTGATGATCGAGATCTCCGAGCCGTCGAGATTGATTTCAGTGGCCATGAGCAAGAAGGGTCCTGAACGAGAATGTGCGCTGGCGCGATTGGAAAGGGAAAACATCTGCTGCCGTGCCGGGCGGGCGTTCTCACGTAAGCAGATCGTCGCACCTTCGTGGAAAGATTGACCCCGCTCCCGCTTTTCCGATTCGCTCGACCGATGCGTATTGCCCTCTTCTCGCTTGCCCTTGCGGTCGCCTCATCCGCCGCCCCGGTTCAGGACCCGCCTGGTTTCGTCGTGCAACCCGGCGCGGCGACGCCTCCGGAGGAAACTGCGCGGACGATGAAAGTGCCCGAAGGTTTTTCGGTAAAACTTTTTGCCGGAGAGCCTGAGCTGCACCAGCCGATTGCCTTTACGGTCGATGACCGGGGGCGGCTGTGGGTCGTTGAAAACTACAGTTACCCAGACTGGAAACCGGAGGGGACGGACGTGATCCGCATCTTCGAGGACACCGATGGAGACGGGAAATCCGACTCGTCGAAAGTTTTTTACGACAAGCTGAACATGGGCTCCGCCATCGAGGTAGGCTTCGGTGGCGTGTGGGTCGGCTCCTGCCCGAATCTCTATTTCATCCCCGACAAAAACGGCGATGACGTGCCCGATGGCCCGCCGGAGGTGGTGCTCGACGGCTGGGAGCACCAGGATATGCACGAAATCCTGAACTCCTTTTCGTGGGGACCGGATGGATGGCTTTACGGCACGCACGGGGTCTTCACTCATTCAAAGGTCGGGAAACCGGGTGCGCCGGAAAACGAACGGACGCCACTCAACGCCGCCGTCTGGCGGCTTCATCCGCAGACGCGCAAATTCGAGATCTTTGCTCACGGCACATCAAATCCCTGGGGCGTCGATTGGAACGACTACGGCCAGTGTTTCGTCACCGCGTGCGTGATCCCGCATCTCTTTCATATCGTGCAGGGCGGGCTGTATCACCGGCAGGCCGGCAAGCACTTCAACGCGCACGCTTATGAGGACATCAAAACGATTGCGAAGCACCGCCATTTCGGCGCGGGTGATTGGGAGAAAAGCTCGCGCGAAGGCTCGCTCGACACGGACGCCGCCGGCGGCGGACACGCGCACTCCGGCGCGCTCGTTTACCTCGGCGAATCGTGGCCGGCGGAATACCGCGGCACCCTGCTGATGAACAACATCCACGGCAATCGGATGAACAATGATGCGCTCACCCAGCAGGGCAGCGGTTTCGTCGGGGACCGGCGGCCCGACCTGATGAAGTCGCAGGACAAGTGGTATCGCGGGATGACCATTCGACAGGCGCCAGACGGTTCAGTTTACACCGGGGACTGGTATGACGCGCGCGCCTGCCATCAACAGAAGCCGCACGACCGCACGAACGGGCGGATTTACAAAGTTGTTTACGGCGAGCCGAAAGCATCGCCGCTGCCGGATCTCGCGAAAACTCCCAGCGCGGAACTGGTGAAGCTGCAAACGAGCAAGAACGAGTGGCTGGTGCGCCACGCGCGGCGGAATTTGCAGGAGCGCGGTGCGGATGCGGAGGCGAAAGCGCAGTTGGTCAAGCTCCTCGACGGGAAGCTCGACCAGCCGCAAATCCTGCGCGTCCTGTGGGCTTTGCACGCGATTGGCGGGATCGACGAAACGCTCGCGCTCAAGCTGCTCGACACGAGGATGGCGCACGTGCGCGCCTGGACCGTTCAGCTCCTGTGTGAGACTGGCGCGCCGTCCGAGGCGTCGCTCACGAAGTTCGCGCAGCTCGCGAAGAATGACGACTCGCCCGTGGTGCGTCTTTACCTCGCGTCTGCGGCGCAGCGTCTTCCCGTGGCGAAGCGCTGGGACATTCTCTCAGGCCTCGTCTCGCACGCCGAAGACGCAGGCGACGCAAACCTGCCGCTGATGGTTTGGTATGCCGTCGAATCCGCAGTCGCCGCTGATCCCGCCCGCGGCGCCGTGCTGCTCGGCGAGTGCAAGCTGCCGAAAGTTCAGGAGTTCATCGCCAGGCGGATGGCGTCGCTCACGAAATGAAGTGCACGGTCACCGCAGAAGCGCAGAGGCGCGGAGGGGGACGAGTCGGCAGTGGGAGTGACGAAACGGGAAACGCGCCTGCCGCGAGTCATCCTGAGCGGAGCACCGCCGCGGGCGCAGGCGGCG
>Ga0136611_10001271_pt1 | contig 17532 bp, 18 predicted proteins | sample AntDrymUQ2232306_2_FD_106645 | JGI IMG/M metagenome (GOLD analysis project Ga0136611, IMG submission 106645) | Polar desert sand microbial communities from Dry Valleys, Antarctica - metaG UQ223 (23.06) | ecosystem: Environmental > Terrestrial > Soil > Desert | place: Antarctica: Dry Valley...
CGTTAGCGTGCAAATACATCCGCGCCCTCCTTCGAGCGTAGGTCCGGGAAGACCCACAGCCTCGAAGGAGGGCCGGATAGAACCCCTCAGCCGTTCACAACCTGTGTAGGCGGGACAGCTAGGCCTTACGCCAGCGGCCGAACACCAAGCCGCCGAGCGTGAAGCCGAGGCCGAACGTGCCGACGGAAAAGGCGCCGAGCGCGAGGGTCTTCCGGCCCACCGAGAGGCGCTGCCAGCGGCCGAGCGCGTCCCGCTCCTCGTTCGTCAGGGGCTCCCCGCGGCGCTGTTTTCGCAGCGCGCCGCCCGCCCTCAGTCCGAGGTAGAGATCGTCGAAGATCTCGGGTGCTTCGGAATCCGGCGTGGGTTCCGCCATTCGCATGCGAGTGTATAGCCGCCATCGGAGGTTCCCATGCACGCCATGGGGGTAGGCTCGCCCCCGATGCGCACCCGCGTCCTCCACGTCTCCGACCTCCACTTCGGCCGCAACGTCAACCCGGAGCCGATCGAGGCGCTCGCGCGCCTGATCGAGGAGGTCGAGCCGGAGCTCGTGATCTGCTCCGGCGACCTTTCGCACAGGGGCCTGCGCTCGCAGCACGAGAACGCGGCGGAGTTCCTGCGCGGGCTCGGGCTGCCGGTGCTCGCGGTTCCCGGCAACCACGACATCCCCTACTCCTTCCCGAAGCGCTTCTCGACGCCCTGGCTCGAGTTCGAGCGGCTCTGGGAGACGACGCAGCCCGTCTACGCGTCCGGCACCATCGTCGCGGCGGGCCTCAACTCCGTTCGGCCCTGGCGCCACCAGTCCGGGAAGGTGCGGCTCCAGCAGGTGGCGCACGCGAAGGAGGTCTTCTCGCAGGCCGCCCCGGGCGCGCTCAAGATCGTCGTCCTCCACCACCATCTGCTCGGCGCTCCCTGGCGCTCGAGCAAGAAGCCCGTCGCGAAGCGGAACCTCGTCCTCGGGAGCCTCGTGGACGCCGGGGCGGAGCTCGTGCTCGCGGGCCACATCCACCAGAGCACGATCGCCGAGCGGCGGGAGTTCGAGATCTCGACCCCGGGCGGCGAGCGCGCCGTGATCGCTTCGATCGCCCCCGGCTTCGGCCAGCCGCGCCCGAACCGGCGCGGAGAGGCACGCGGCCTCCATGTCTACGACATCGCGGACGAGGCGCTGCGGGCGCTCACCTACATCTGGCGCGACGACGGTTGGGGGCTCATCGCCGTGCGGACGTTCCCGCGCGGCAATGAGCCCCTCGCCTTCGATTCGCGCTAGGCGTGTGCGCGACCGCGACCGGAGACGGCGCGGTAGATCAGCAGCAGCACGATCGCGCCGACGATGGCCGTCAGCCAGGTGCTGATGTCGAAGAACTCGTCGAGCGGGTCGCCGCCGAAGATCGCGGCGGCGAGGAACCCGCCGAGGAGCGCACCGACGATCCCGATGATGGTGGTGATGATGAAGCCGCCCGGATCCTCGCCCGGGAGGAGCGCCTTGGCGATCGCACCGGCGATCGCTCCAAGGATGATGAACGCGATGATGCCCAACTGAACCTCCTGTTCGAGAGCAGGGCGGTGTCAGCTCGCCCCGTGAGCATCACGTCCCCTGCGGGCAGGTGCCGCAAACGGCGGGCTCGACTAGAGTCTTTGCACCCCACCGCGTGCGAGGAGAACCCGTGAACGAGCGCTTCGTCGAGCTGAAGGACCGCCTGGCCGAGATCCACGACCTGCGTCGCGCGCAGGAGGTGCTGTTCTGGGACCAGACCGTGATGATGCCTCCCGGCGGCGGGCCGGTTCGCGGTGCACAGCTGACCACGCTCGACCGGATCGCGCACGAGCGGTTCATCGCGCCCGCGATCGGCAAGCTCCTCGACGAGCTCGGCTCCTTCGAGGACGGCCTCGACTACGACTCGGACGACGCCTCCCTGATCAGGACGACGCGCCGCGACTGGGACAAGGCCCGGCGCGTCCCGGCCGACCTGGCCGCCGAGATGGTCGGGGCCGGGGCCGAGGCCCACGACGTCTGGGCGAAGGCCCGCGAGGAAAACGACTTCGCAACCTTCCTCCCCCACCTCGAGCGCGCGCTCGACCTCAAGCGCCGCTACATCGAGTGCTTCGACGGGTACGACGAGCCGTACGACATCCTGCTCGACGACTACGAACCCGGGATGAAGACCGCGGAGGTGCGAACGGTCTTCGACGAGCTGAAGACGGCGCTCGTGCCGCTGATCGCCGAGGTCGCCTCCTCCGACGAGGACGACGGCTTCATGAAAGGCCCCTTCCCGATCGACGCGCAGCACGAGACGTCGCTGCGCGTGATCGAGCGCTTCGGCTACGACCCGCAGTTTTTCCGGCTCGACCTGACCGTGCACCCGTTCGCCGCGAGCTCGGGCACGCAGGACATCCGCCTGACGACGCGCTACACCGACCACGACCTGACCTCGATCTTCACGGCGATGCACGAGTGCGGCCACGGGCTCTACGAGCACGGTGTCTCGCAGAGTCTCGAGCGGACGCCACTCTGCCACGGGGTCTCGTCGGCGCTGCACGAGTCGCAGAGCCGGATGTGGGAGAACATCGTCGGCCGGAGCCGGCCGTTCTGGAACTATTTCTACCCGCAGGTGCAGGCGGCGTTCCCCGAGGCGCTCGGCGACGTCGAGCAGGAGCGCTTCTACCGCGCGATCAACCGCGTCAAGCCGTCGTACATCCGTGTCGACGCCGACGAGGCGACCTACAACCTGCACATCATCCTTCGCTTCGAGCTCGAGCAGGAGCTGATCGCGGGCACGATCGCGCTCAAGGATCTGCCGGAGGCGTGGAACGCGCGCTTCGAGGAGTACCTGGGGATCCCGCTCCCGAGCGACACGGTCGGCGTCCTCCAGGACGTCCACTGGTCGGGTGGCGGCTTTGGCTACTTCCCGACCTACACCCTCGGGAACATCATCTCGGTGCAGATCTGGGAGAAGGTGCTGTCGGAGATCCCGACCCTGCCCGCGCAGTTCGAGGCCGGCGAGTTCGGCGAGCTGCACGAATGGCTGCGCTCGAACCTCTACACGCTGGGGCGGAAGTTCACACCGCAGGAGACGCTCGAGCGCGTGGTCGGGAGCGGGATCGACGCCAAGCCGTACATCGGCTACCTGCGCGAGAAGCTGGGGGCGCTCGCGGCCGCCTGACGCGCGTAGCGTCGGAACGGGCTGGGCACGCTTGCCCCGTGGCCCGTCTTCGCGCCTGGTGGCAGAACCTCTCGGCCGCGTTCTGGTTCGTCCCGAGCGCGGTCACGGCTGCCTACGTCCTGCTCGCCTTCGGCCTGGTCGAGCTCGACAGGACGACCTCGGTCGTGCTCGGCTTCGACGGGGACGCGTCGGCGGCGCGCGGGATCCTCTCGACGATCTCCGGCTCGCTGATCACGGTTGCGGGGCTCTCGTTCTCGCTCACGATCGTCACGCTTCAGCTCGTCTCGCAGCAGTTCACTCCGCGCGCGGTGCGCGGCCTCCTCGCCGACCGGGTCAACCAGTTCGTCGCCGGCAGCTTCGTCGGCGTCTTCGCGTACTGCCTGCTCGTGCTCCGGGTGATCCGGACTGGGAACGAGAGCGGCGACGACCCGTTCGTGCCAGGGCTGGCGGTCTCGGCGGCAATCGCGCTCGCGCTCTTCTCGCTGGTGCTCCTGCTCGTCTTCATCCACCACATGGGCCGCTCGATCCAGGTCTCCACGATCGCGGGCCGGATCGGCCGCGAGCTCGACGAGGCGATCGACCGCCTCTATCCCGGCCGCTTCGGCGATCCCGCCGAGGAGGAGACCCCAGCCTGGGAGACCGACGGAGAGCCGGGCCTGATCCGCGGCCGGCGAACCGGCTTCGTGCAGCGGCTCGACCTCGAACTGCTCGCCACCACGGCGCCGGACGGAGCATGCATCCGCGTCCCGCTCGCGCCCGGGGATCTCGTCACCCAGTCGAACGTCCTGCTCGAGGTCTGGCCGCCGTCCGTCGCGGACGAGCTCGAGACCTGCGTCGGCCGGGCCGTCGTCGTCGCCGACGAGCGCGACATCGTCCAAGACACGCGCTTCGGCGTCCGCCAGCTCGTCGACATCGCGCTCCGAGCGATCTCCCCTGGGATCAACGACCCGACGACCGCGCGGACTTGTATCGGCTACCTCCAGGACGCGCTCGAACAGCTCGCCGGCCGCGAGTTCCCGGTTGGGCTCCGCCGCGGCGACGGAACGCTCGTCCAGGCGCGCCGGCCCGACTTCGCCGAGCACCTCGATCTCGCCTTCCTCGAGCTCGCCCGCTATGCGGACGTTCGCGTCGCGTCCGCCCTCCTCGACGCGCTCGCGGCGATCGCGGAGGCCGCTCGACGCGCGGGCGCACCCGATCGCGTCGCCGTCGTCCGGGCGGTCGGCGCGCGCGTGCTCGAGCAGGCCGTCGCGCGGGCCTCGGCGAGCACCGATCGGCTGAGCCTAGAAGAGGCGGCAGCCGCGATCGGCTAGCGCCGGGACTCGGGCCCGGTGATCGGCTCGTGTTGGACGAACCTGCCTGCGGCCGAGGAGGAAGCCGACGAGCTCCAGCTACGCCGTCTGGTCGGGCCCGGTGATGCTCCGCTTCTGGACGAAGCGGCGATACAGGATCAGGAGCAGAACCGCGCCGGCGAGCGCGAACAGGAAGCCAGTGACGAGCTCGCCGCCCGTCATCTCCTCTCCTTCGCCCGGGGCCTCGATCACGCCGGTCAAGCCGGCGATCAGGCCCCCGAGGATCGAGCCGAGGATCCCGAGCAAGATCGTCTTCCAGATCGAAAGCGGATCCTTCCCCGGCAGGGCGAAGCGCGCCAGCCCTCCGACGATCAGGCCGGAGACGATGATCCCGATGATGGCGCCGAGCACGGAGGTCAGATTACCCGGTGCGCGCGATCCCGAACCGCTGGCGCGAGCGCTCGCGCGCCCGCTCAGCCTCGGTCTCGCGGTCCCGCGGCTCCGCCGCGGTGACGAGCGAGGCGAGGAGCGTTCGCGTCACGCCCGTGATCTCCTCGACGGCCCGCTCGAACGCGGCCTCGTTCGCCTTCGACGGCTTGGTCGTCCCGCTCAGCTTGCGGACGTACTGGACCGCCGAGGCGTGGATCTCGTCCTCGGTCGCCGGCGGCTCGAAGTTGTGGAGCGTTTTGATGTTTCTGCACATGCCCCGAGCTTAGCGGCGAGGCGACAGCGCTGGAAGCCGCGAAAGCGACCTTCGCAACAATGACGACATCGTCGTTCGGAGCCGGCTTCGAGGACGTCCAGGAGACGTTCGACGGAACCCGTGTCGGGCCGTTTCCCTGAGTTCTAGGCGGCGGGCGTGCTCGCGGCCGCCATCAGCTCGCGCCGCAGATCCTTGATCTCGTCCCGAAGCTTCGCCGCGTACTCGAACCTCAGCTCCTCCGCTGCCGCGAACATCTCCTCCTCGAGCGTGACGAGGAGCTTTTCCAGCTCCTCCTGCGAGAGCCCTTCGAGCTTCGCGTCGCCGCGGCGGCGCCTTCCGGGCACGTTCGGGTTCCCGAGCTGGAGGAACTCGGCGATGTCCGAGACACCCTTCGAGATCGAGATCGGCGTCGTCCCGTGCTCCTCGTTGTAGGCGAGCTGGATCGAGCGCCGGCGCTCCGTCTCCTCCATCGACCCCTTGATCGCCTCGGTCATCTTGTCCGCGTAGAGGAGGACGCGGCCGTTGACGTTCCGGGCCGCGCGGCCGATCGTCTGCACGAGCGCGGTCTTCCCGCGGAGGAAGCCTTCCTTGTCGGCGTCGAGGATCGCGACGAGCGAGACCTCGGGCAGATCGAGCCCCTCGCGCAGGAGGTTGATCCCGACGAGGACGTCGTAGTCGCCGAGCCGGAGCTCGCGGATGATCTGGATCCGCTCGAGCGTGTCGATCTCGGAGTGGAGGTAGCGCGCGCGGACGCCGGCCTCGAGGAGATAGTCGGTCAGGTCCTCGGACATCTTCTTCGTCAGCGTCGTCACGAGCACGCGCTCTCCCGCGTCGGCGCGCTTGCGGATCTCGTTCAGGAGGTCGTCGATCTGGTTCTTGGTCGGGCGGAGCTCGACCTCGGGGTCGACGAGATAGGTCGGGCGGATCATCTGCTCGGCGACGACGGACGAGTGCCGGAGCTCGTAGGCGCCCGGGGTCGCGGAGACGAAGACGAGCTGCGGGACCTTGGCGAGGAACTCGTCGAAGCGGAGCGGCCGGTTGTCGAGCGCGGACGGGAGCCGGAAGCCGTGGTCGACGAGCGTCTGCTTGCGCGAGCGGTCGCCCTCGTACATCCCGCCGATCTGCGGGATCGTCTGGTGCGACTCGTCCACGAAGACGAGGTAGTCGGAGGGGAAGTAGTCGAGCAGCGTGTGCGGCGCCGAGCCCGCCGGTCGGCCGTCCAGGATCCGCGAGTAGTTCTCGATCCCGTTGCAGAAGCCGAGCTCGCGCATCATCTCCAGGTCGTATTCCGTCCGCTGGCGGATCCGGTGCGCCTCGAGGAGGCGGCCCTGGCCCTCGAAGAGCGCGACCTGCTGCTGGAGCTCGTGCTTGATCTCGTCCTGGGCGCGCTCGATCGTCGGCTTCGACGTCACGTACTGCGTCGCGGGGAAGACGGTGATCGTTTCCAGCTTCCCGAAGACCTCGCCGGTGAGCGGGTCGAAATGGCTGATCGACTCGACGTCGTCCCCGAACATCGAGACGCGGTAGGCGGTCTCGGAGTGCGCGGGCTGGATCTCCACCACGTCGCCCTTGACCCGGAACCGACCGCGGCCGAGCAGCACGTCGTTGCGGACGTACTGGATGTCGATCAGCTTCCGCAGCATCACGTCGCGGTCGGTCTGCTCGCCGACGGTGAGGAAGACGACGCGCTTCTCGTACTCCTCCGGCGAGCCGAGTCCGTAGATGCAGGAGACCGACGCGACGATCACCGCGTCCCTGCGCTGAAGCAGGTTCGACGTCGCCGCGTGCCGCAGCCGGTCGATGTCGTCGTTCCGCGAGCTGTCCTTCTCTATGTAGAGGTCGGCTTGCGGGACGTACGCCTCGGGCTGGTAGTAGTCGTAGTAGGAGACGAAGTACTCGACCGCGTTCGCAGGGAAGAACTCGCGGAACTCGTTGCAGAGCTGGGCCGCGAGCGTCTTGTTGTGCGCGATCACGAGTGCCGGCTTCTGCACCTGCTCCATGATCCAGGCCATCGTCGCCGTCTTGCCCGTGCCGGTCGCCCCGAGGAGCGTCTGGTAGCGCTCGCCCGCATTGATCGAGCGCGTCAGCTCCTCGATCGCCCGCGGCTGGTCGCCCGTCGGCACGTACGACGCGGCTGTCTTCAGCTCCGTCACGTTCCCATTCTACCGGGCGAACACGCGTTCGGAGTTTGCGAGTGGGGCCGCCGCGAAAGAGGAGGAGACGTGGACGAGCAGCCTCCCTACCGGGCCTATGCGGCGATCGTGGGGACGTTCCTCACGGGGCTCGGAGCCGTGACCGGCCTCGCGGCGATGCGAAAGCAGCCACCGCAGGAATACAAGGCGATCGATCTCGCTCTGCTCGGCCTGGCCACGTTCAAGGCGTCGCGGACGGTGGCTCGCGACAAGGTGACGAGCTTCGTCCGGGATCCGTTCGTCGAGGGTGAGGCGTACGACGGCGAAGACGAGAAGCCGACGCAGGACGGTGAGATGAAGCGTGCGATCGGAGAGCTCGTGACCTGCACCCGTTGCATCGGAACCTGGCTCGGCGCGGCGCTCGCCTCGCTGACGATCCTGACCCCGCGGATCGGCCGGCTCCTGACCACGATCCTCGCCGCGGGCGCGGTCAACGACTGGCTCCTCGGCGGCTTCAGCGCGCTCACGGCAAAGGCGAACGAGCTCGAGCAGCGCACCGGCGGCGTGTAGCGAACCTGCCGAATCTTTACGGCTCCGTCACGATCCCGCACTAGAGTTCGGCGCGGTGGATGCCCCGTTCGCTCCCGACGGACTGACACGACGCGCTCTCCTGCGGCTCGCCGCGGCGGGCGCGCTCGCAGCGGGCCTGCTCCCGCGGATCGCCCGCGGAGCCGGCAGCCTCGCTCCCGCTCTCGACGACGTCTCTGTCGCGAGTCCACGGCCTTTCGCGGGTGACCGGCGGCTGCTCGCGACCGTCAGCCCCTCGTCCCCCGAGCGCGACCGCGCCTCGCTCCGCTTCCTCCTGGATCGCCCGGCCCGGGTGAGGGTCGCGGCCGTCCAGATCGGACAGAGCGGCGAACGGTCGGTCTGGGAAGCGCAGGCGCAGCTGCCCGGGGGGCGTCACCGCTTCCTCTGGAAACCGGCGCCGGATGTCAAGCCGGGGACGTACGTGATGCGGCTGACCGTCGAGGGCTCGGGCCGGACGCGCATCTACGGCCTCCGCCGGCCGCTCTCACCCGAGCGTGCGCGCGCGCCGGTCGTGCGCGTACTCGGGATCGAGGCCTCGTTCGACGAGCGCAGCTACGCGCCGGGCCAGCGGGCCGTGCTGACAGTCGCCGCCGACGCCTCGGCACTCACGCTCGAGATCCTCCGCTCCGGGCCCGAGCTCGAGAACACCGACCGCAGCGACGAGCTCAAAGGCGTGATCGTCTCCGGCCCGTCGACGCATTCCTGGCGCGCTCACCGGAATCGCTCGGGCTCGATTCGGCTCGAGGTCGGCGACTGGCCGACCGGCCTCTACTTCGCACGACTCACCGCCGACGACGGCCGCATCGGATACGCGCCGTTCATCGTCAGACCGAAGGCGCTCGGGACGAGCAGGGTCGCGGTCGTCCTGCCGACGAACACCTGGCAGGCCTACAACTTCCGGGACGCGGACGGCGACGGCTGGGGCGACACCTGGTACGCGGGTGGGTCGCCGCGCGTCGTCCTCGACCGGCCCTACCTGAACCGCGGCGTCCCACCCCGCTTCCGCCGCTACGACCTCCCCTTCATCAAGTGGCTCCACTGGACGGGGAAGACTCCCGACTACCTCTGCGACGAGGACGTGGCGCGCCTTCGCGACGGCGACGAGCTGCGGCGGGCCTACGACCTGGTGATCTACCCCGGGCACACGGAGTACGTGACCGAGCACGCCTTCGACGTCGTCCAGCGCTACCGCGACCTCGGCGGCAACCTGATCTTCCTCTCGGCGAACAATTTCTTCTGGAAGGTGGAGCGCCACGAGTCGAGCCTCCGCCGTGCCTCGCTCTGGCGCGACCTGGACCGACCGGAGTCGGCGCTGCTCGGCAACCAGTACCGGGGCAACGACGACGGGACGCGGCAGGGAGTCTTCTACGTCACCGACGCCGAAGCGGCTCCGTGGCTCTGGGCGGGGACTGGGCTGACGACCGGGTCGACGCTCGGGGAGTACGTGGGCGGCTACGGGATCGAGATCGACGGGACGACCGCGCACTCGCCGCCGGAGACCAAGGTGCTCGCGGTGATCCCCAACCTCTTCGGGCTCGGGAGCCACGCGGAGATGACGTATTACGAGAGCCCTGCCGGCGCACGGGTCTTCGCGGCCGGGGCGATGGACTTCGGCGGCTCCGCGACCTTCTGGCCGGTTCGACGGATGCTCGAGAACCTGTGGCAGCACCTGACGAGCTAGAGCTCGTTCGCGCCGGCTCGGCGACGGATCGAGCAGCGTTGCAGCGCCTCTACCCGCTCTACCTCCACGACCTCTCGGAGTTCACCGACCACTACGCGCTCGACGACGAGGCTCGGTGGACCCCGTCGTACCTCGACGACATGCTCGCGCGGCCCGTGTGCCACTGCCTACTCGTGCGTTTCGGAGGAAACGCGGTTGGCTTCGCCCTCGTCGCGACCCAGCCGTTCCCGTACATGCCTGCGGACGCCGACGCACACCTCGCTGAGTTCTTCGTCGCGAAGCCCTACCGGCGCCGAGGAAGGGGCCGCGCGGCGGCCGAGGCGACGCTACGTCTGTTCCCCGGCCGCTGGAGCCTCGCGGTCGTCCACGGAAACGCCCCGGCGCTCACCTTCTGGCAGACGGTCGTCGGAGAGGTGACGGGCGGTGACTACGCCGAGATCGAAGGCGTCGGCGAGACGTCTTTCAGGTTCTCGGCCGGCTGAGCTCCCGCCGGTCGACGCAGCGCTGCGAAAGCGAACGGGAGCGACGCGAGAGTCTGGCCGACGGCGATCACGAGGAAGACCCTGAGCACCCCGATCCCCTCGAGGAGCGGCCCGACGACGAGCAGGCCGAGAGGCCCGGCGAGAAGCGCGAACGTCAGCACGGCCGTCATCACCTTCGCGCGCAGCGCCTGCGGCGTTCTCGTCGTGATCACCCCGATCAGCGGCGCGTTCACGAGCGGGCCGAACACCGCGGAGACGAAGAGCACCGCCATCACGCCGACGGCCGGGAGACCGAGCGGCAACACCCAGATCGGCAGCGTCAACGCGATCAGGGCCGCAGCGCCGAGCCGGATCGGGTCGAAGCGATGGAGGATCTTGACGGCGATCAGGCTGCCGAGGACGGCGCCCGCACCGAACGAGGCGAAGAAACCGCCGGCGATTCGCGAGCTCTGGTCGAACTGCTCGAACGCGAGCACCGGCAGGGACGCAAAGAGCATCTGACCGAAGGCGTTCAGGAACAAGGCCGTGACGAGGAGCGAGGCCAGCAACCGATCGCGAAACAGGAAGCGCACTCCGGCGAGCACGCCTCTCGAATCGTCGCTCGGAGCGAGTGGCGGCCGGTTCGGGACGAAGAAGCGGAGCGTCACGAAGGCGATCGCGAAGGTGGCCGCGTCGATGTAGAGAACGTTCGTGGCCCCGAAGAACGCGATCAGGACACCGGCGCTCGCGGGGCCGACGAGCGTGGTGACCCGGGTCGCGCCCTCGACGAACGCATTCGCCTGAGCGACGGTGCGCTCGTCCTCGCCGACGAGCTCGGGCAGGATCAGCCGCTGGGCCGAGAAGTAGGGCGCGATGAAGAGCCCGACCAGGGCGACGCAGACGAGGAGGAGCGGGAAGCTGAGCACGCCCGCCGCGTGCAGGAGGGGGATCGCGAGCAGGAGCGGCGCCCTCGCGGCGTCGCCGACGAGCATCGTCCGCCGCGCACCGAGCCTGGCGACGACGCCTCCGATCGGAATCCCGAGAATCCCGATCGGAAGGAGCTGGACGGCGAGGACGATCCCCATCCTCGTCGGCGAGCCGGTGGTTGCGAGGACGAACCACGGCAGTGCGAGAAACGTCATCTGCGAGCCGAGCGACGAGATCACCTCGGCGAGCAGGAGTGGACGAACGCCGCGGGCGCGGAAGAGGCTGCTCAGATCGTCCAGACCCCGTTCACCTGGACGACCTCGCCGTCGAGCTCGATCCGGCCCTCGCCCCGGAGATCCTTGACGATGTCCCAGTGGACGCCTGAGACGTTGGTGCCGCCGAGGTCGGGGAAGCCGGCTCCGACCGCGATGTGGACGGTGCCGTCGATCTTCTCGTCGAAGAGCGTGTTCCGCATGTGCCGGGTGATCCCGGGGTTGCAGCCGATCCCGAGCTCGCCGACGCGGCGCGCGCCCTCGTCGGTGTCGAGCGTCTCGACCAGGTACTCCTCGTGGGAGTCGGCCGAGGCCTCGACGACCTTTCCGGCTTCGAAGCGGAGGCGAATCCCGTCCACGTGCCGGCCGCCGTACACGCCCGGAAACTCGGAGAAGGCGATCGTCCCCTCCGCGGAGTCCTCGACCGGGCTGCCGAAAAACTCGCCGCCGGGGATGTTCGCGCCGCCCGCGTCGACCTGCATCGTGCGACCGACGAGGCTGAGGCGCAGGTCGGTGCCCGTCCCAATGATGCGCACCTCCTCTGCGGCGTCGAAGCGCTCCGCGTAGCGGCTCATCCGCTCGCGCTCCGCGTCCCAGTCGAGGAGACAGGCGCCGTAGAGGAAGTCGGCGAATTCCTGGGTGCTCATCCCCGCGTCCTGGGCCAGCGCCGGCGTCGGGTACTGGCACCCGACCCAGGGCAGCTCGTGCGAGAGCAGCCGCTGCTGTGCGTTTCGGTAGGCGGCCTGGACGGCCTGCGTCCGCTCGACCGGGGTCGAGGACGCCTCGCGGGTGTTCTCCGGAGCCTGGACGCTGACGAGTGCGTCGATCTCGCGGAGGATGTGCTCGTACAGCGGCGCGGCTTGCGAGAGGAGCTCGAGCGGCGCCTCACGCACCCAGGCCCGATCGGTCGCCCCAAGGCCGCCACCGAATGTCAGCTCGGTGAGTGCGTACGCGCCGCGGCGCGCGATCGCCCGCTGGACTTCTTCCAGCAGGGGGCGCCCGAGGTGGGAGCCGAGGACGAGCACCTGCCAGCCGGGCTGGACGTCGATGCAGGTTCCGACGAGGAGCTCGGCATACTCTCGATCACGAGGATCACTCATGTGGGCAATATAAAACGACCGTACGGTTTTGTAAAGTGTGACCGTGCCGAAGATCAGCTCGGAGACGCGCGAGGCCCGACGGGCGGAGATCCTCGACGCCGCCCGCCGCTGCTTCGCGGCCTTCGGCTACGAGGGGGCGACCGTCGTCCGGCTCGAAAAGGAGACGGGCCTCTCCCGCGGCGCGATCTTCAACTACTTCGGCTCGAAGGACGAGCTCTTCCTCGCCCTGGCCGAGCGCGACGCCAACCACCTCGGCCGGATCTGGGCCGACGAAGGCGTTCCGGGGGTCTTCCGGACGCTGACGGAGGAGGATCCTGCGTGGCTCGGCGCCTATCTCGAGGTGGGCAGGCGCCTGCGCACCGACGCCGCCTTCCGCGAGCGCTGGGATCAACGGGCACCGGAGATCGAGCGCGAGATCAAGGCCCAGATGCGCGACGCCCAAGGCCGAGGCGAGCTCCGCGACGATCTCTCCCTGGAGACGATCGGAACCTTCATCGGCCTCGTCTCGGACGGCCTGGCGATGCGCCGGGCGGCCGGGTTCTCCTCGCCCGCGACCGCCGAGCTGGTCGAGCTGGTCGAGAGCGCGATCGGAGGCCCCGCTAGCGGAGACCGAGCTCGGACGGGTACGCGTCCGCGTAGATCTGCTTGAGCTCCCGCACCCGGTGGACGTAATGCCGCGTCTCGGGGAACTGGATCCCGACACCGCGCTCGCGCCACCCGTCGACCGCGCCCTGCCCTGCGTTGTACGCCGCCAGCGCGAGCTCCTCGTCCCCGTACTTGTCCAGGAGGTGACGCAGGTACCAGGAGCCGTAGCGGATGTTCAACTCCGGGTTGAGCAGGTCGTCGGGCTTCCACTCGTCGCCGCCGGTGCGGTCGGCGATCCCCTGGCCGGTCTCGGGCAGGAGCTGCATCAACCCGACCGCTCCGGAGCTCGAGCGGGCGTCGGGGTCGAACTTGCTCTCCTGGTAGATCATCGCGGCGACGAGCTCCGGCTCGAGCCGGTAGTTCTCCGCGTGACCGGTGACGAACTCCTCGTAGCGGAGCGGGTAGCGGAGGCGCTCGTACCAGACCGGCTCGGTCTCGAGGACGTAGGCGCCGAGCCCCGCCACCGCGAGGACGAGGAGGAGCAGGCCGGCGAGCCGCGTCATCCCGTGAGCTCCGTCATGACTCCTGCAACCCACGCGTCCAGGTCCTCGAGCGAGCCGATGTTCACGTACGAGTAGTCGGCCCGCTTCACCTTCTCGGCGTCCGGGAGGAGTCGCTCGTCGCGGTCGTCGCGGCGAACCCGGCGGCGCTGCTCGCGCAGCTTCGCGGGGGCAGTGATCACGACGACCTTGTCGAAGCGCTCGTCGCCACCCGTCTCGTAGAGCAGCGGCACCTCGGTGACGCAGACGGCCGGAGGCTGCGGGAGCGCGCCGAGCTGTTCGCGCCAGCGCAGGTACTCCGCCACGACGAGCGGATGGAGGAGCGCTTCGAGGAACTCCAGCTTGGTGGTCTCGGCGAAGACGATGTCGGCGACCCGCGCCCGGTCGATTCGCCCGGCGTCGTCGAGAATTCCCTCGCCCAGCTCGGCGACCATCGCAGCGCGGACGTCGTCGTCCGAGTCGAGCAGGTGATGGACGATCTCGTCACTCGAGACCGTGGCGGCGCCGTGCTCCTGGAACGCGAAGAGGGCCTCGCTCTTCCCCGCGCCGATGCCGCCCGTGATGGCGACCGCGATTGGACGCAAGCGCGGTGCTAGGGAGTCTCGTCGGGCTCGTCGTCGCCCGAGGCAGCGTCGCTGCCGGCCGTCGACTCGCTCTCGAGCTCTGCCTCGGCCGCCGCATCGGAGGCGCCGGCGGGCTCGTCGTTCAACTCGGGCTCCGCCGCTGCCTCTGCGTCGGGCGCTGCCTCAGGCTCGGGCGTTGCCACAGGCTCGGGCTCTGCCTCGGCCGTGGGCTCGGCGTCCGGCTCGGGCTCTGCCTCGGAGGTCGGCTCGGCTTCGGGCTCTGCCTCCGCCTCGACGGTGGGCTCGCCCTCGGTCGCCTCGGGCGCGGCTCCACTCGAGTCGGTCTCGGGCGAGGTCAGCTCCGCGGCAGCCGTGAACTCCGCCGGCTCGTCCTCGGAAGCGGGGCCCGCGGGGAAGACATCCTCGGAGAGATCGAGATTCGGCGTCAGGTGGACGGACTCGCCGCCGTCGGCGCGCGGAAGCGGCTCGGCGCCTTCCTCAACGCGCTTCAAAGAGAGGGAGAGACGCCGTCGCTCGGCGTCGACCTCGAGGATCAGCACGTTGACGGCGTCACCCTGGGAGACGACCTCGCGCGGGTTCTCGACGTGATGCTGCGCGAGCTCGGAGATGTGGACGAGACCTTCCACGCCGGGGAGGATCTCGACGAACGCTCCGAAGGTGACGACCTTCGTGACCCGACCCTCGACGACGTCTTCCTCGTTGTAGTTCTCGAGCACCTGCTGCCACGGATCGGACTGGGTCTGCTTGAGCCCGAGCGAGATCCGCTGCCGGTCGCGGTCGATGTCGAGCACCTTGACCTTCACGTCCTGGCCGATCTCGAGCACCTCGGACGGATGGTTGACGTGGCTCCACGAGAGCTCGGAGATGTGGATGAGGCCGTCCATCCCGTCGAGGTCGACGAAGGCGCCGAAGTCGACGATATTCGAGATCTGGCCGTCGACGACGTCGCCCGGGTTGAGCCGGTCGAGGATCCCCTGGCGCATCTCCTTGCGCTCGTCCTCGAGGACGGCGCGGCGGGAGAGGACGACGTTGTTGCGCGAGCGGTTCAGCTCGATCACCTTCGAGCGAAGCTCCTTGCCCATGAACTCGTCGAGATCCTGGACGCGGCGGATGTCGACGAGGGAGGCGGGCAGGAAGCCGCGCACCCCGAGGTCGAGGATCAGGCCGCCCTTGACGACCTCGATCACCTTGCCGATCACGGCCTCGCCGGACTCCGCGGCAGCCTCGATCTTCTTCCAGGCGAGCTCGAACCGAGCGCGCTTCTTGGAGAGGATCAGGCGCCCTTCGGCGTCCTCCTTGGTCATGACGAGCGCGTCGATCTCCTCGCCGACCGAGACCTCGTCGGCCGGGTTCACCGAGCGGCGAATCGAGAGCTCGGCAACCGGGATCACGCCTTCCGACTTGTAGCCGATGTCGACGAGAACCTCGTCCTTGTCGACGCGGACGACGGTGCCGTGCACGACCTCGCCCTCGTTGATCGTGGGGAAGGTCGACTCGTAGTCGGGAACGATCTCACCCTCGGGAGAGATCGTCCAGACGCCCTCTTCGAGGCGCGGATCGGTCATCGTGGCGGCGTCATTGACCATTACGGAACGCGCAGTATAGCCACGTCCGGCCGCGCCGAACGAAGCTGGAGAAGCACGTCCGCGAGGGACGCGTCCGGGGTTTGACCCCCAACACGTCCCTCGCGGCGCTGTCTTCTCTAGCCGGTCTTCGTGATCCGGTTCTGCGGGCCGGGAGCGACGGTGGGGTTCGCGGCGAAGTACGCGACGAGCGCATCCACGTCGACCTCCCCCCCGAGCTGATCGGTTCCCTCGTTGAAGACGGTGAAGTTGTCCCCGCCGAAGGCGAGGAAGCTGTTCATCGTCACGCGGTACCTCGTCGTCGTGACAACCGTGGTCCCGTTGATCTTGATTGACGACGCGTCCACGCGACTGCCGGCGGGACGCGAGGCGTTGTAGCTGTAGGTGAAGCCGTTCGAGACCTGGAGAACGCGGGTCCTCCCCGGTCCGCCATTGTCGAACTGCTGCTCCAGCAGGTTCTTGATCTGCGCGCCCGTGAAGGTCTTCACGACGAGGGTGTTGGAGAACGGCTGCACCGTGAACGCTTCGCCGAACGTGACCTGACCGGGCTGCTCACCTCCGCTTTGCTGGTTGAAGGTGAAGTCCGCGCGGATCCCGCCCGGGTTCATGAACGCGACCACCGCGCCACCCTTGTCCGGCGCCTTCGTCGCGGCGAGCTGGGCGTCGGCGATCACGTCGCCGAGGGACGTCTCGAGTGCGGCGTTCTCAGTTCGGGTGATGTCGGCGGAGATCCGTCCGATCACCTTGTTCGCGAGCGGCGCCGCGAGGTTCTTGTACTTCGTCAGGATCGCCGACTCCTCGGCGTTCTTCGCGACGTCACGTGTGACGATCTTGTTCGTCGCCAGCTTCGTGACCACCTCCCCTGTAGCCCTGTCGATCGTCAGGTCGATGTCGGTGATCAGGCGCCCGAACGAGCTCGCGCTCGTGACGAGCTTCGTCCCGAGCCTGCAGTTGTAGGCCGAATGCGTGTGACCGCTGACGACGACATCGATGTCGTTGCTCATCAACTCGGTGATCTTCACAATCGGGCCCGAGATGCCGCGGCACTCGTTGATCCCACCGGCTGCGATCTGGAAGCCGCCCTCGTGGATCAGGACGACGATGGTCTTGACACCCTGCTTGCGCAGGTTCTGCGCCCAGTAGTTGGCCATGTACGCCTCGGGATAGAACCGGAGGCCCGCGACGCCTGCGGGCGTCACGATCGTTGGTGTCGCTTCGAGCGTCATGCCGATGAACCCGACCTTGACGCCACCGACCTCCTTGACGGTGAACGGCGGCAGGAGCGGCTTGGCACGGGCGACTTTCTTCGCCTTCTTCGCAGCCGCCTTGTCCTTCGCGTTCGGGATCAGGAAGACGTTTGCCGAGAGGTACTGGAACTTGGCTCCCTCGAACGGGGTGCCGTCCTGGCACTTGTCCTTCGGATGGCAGCCGCCGTTCTGCATGCGCAGGAGTTCGGAGGCTCCCTCGTCGAACTCGTGGTTTCCGACCGACGTCACCTGCAAGCCTGCCGCATTAAGCGACTCGATCGACGGCTCGTCATGGAAAAGTGCCGACAGGAGCGGCGAGGCGCCGATCATGTCGCCGGCACCAACTACGAGCGTGTTCGGATTCGTCGCCTTCAGGTTCGCGATGTGCGTCGCGAAGTACTCCACGCCGCCTGCATCGACAGAGCCGATCCGGCCACCGCCGCCTGACGGCGGCTCCAGGTTGCCGTGATAGTCGTTGAAGCTCAGGAGCTGAACCGAGACGGTGTCGAGCTTGGTGCCGTGAGCGTCGCCCGTGGCGACGGCGCCAGCCACGATCGCAACGGCCGTGACTCCGGCAAGCAGCGCTCCGAGAGTAAAGCGTTTCATGTGATTTCTCCCCGTTGGAAAGCGTGACGAGGCCAGGAGAGTAGCGCCGGCGCTAC
>Ga0136611_10001272_pt1 | contig 17510 bp, 11 predicted proteins | sample AntDrymUQ2232306_2_FD_106645 | JGI IMG/M metagenome (GOLD analysis project Ga0136611, IMG submission 106645) | Polar desert sand microbial communities from Dry Valleys, Antarctica - metaG UQ223 (23.06) | ecosystem: Environmental > Terrestrial > Soil > Desert | place: Antarctica: Dry Valley...
TACCGAAATGCTTTTTGACAAAAAGCGGGAATTCCTTCACAAAAACAGGATCACGGTTAATTTCAGCGCTTATTCCGCCCTCCTCATAATCGGCGATGACATAATTGATATATCGCTTAGTTACTCCATCGTGCATAAAACACTTTAAGTTAAAAAACCAATCGGCAAAAATTCTATATCGCAAATCATACTTTCCGACAATATCGAATATGGTTCGGTGATAAAAGATACCTTGTTGGCAGAGATTGTCTCTGATAAATAACGTGCTGGTAAATTCTTTGCCGTTATAAACCTTACTTTTCACAAAATAACAATTACCGTAAACAAAACCCGGATTTTCCTGCGGCAAAAAATCCTTAATTTGTTCTAAAATGTTTGGTTTCAGGCAGTCGCCCGCGCCGATAAAATAAATATATTTTCCCGTCGCTAAATCTATTCCTTTATTAAAAGCATAGTAAACTCCGGCGTCTCTTTCGGAAATAAGAGTTAAATCGGTTTCGTAATTCTTTATATAATCGAGCGTGTCATCGGTCGAAGCTCCGTCAAGGACAATCAACTCGAATAATTCTTTGTTCTGAGAAAAAATCGACTGCAAAGTGTTTTCAACTTTCTGACCACAATTATAAGTCGCCATAATAATCGAAAACATTTTTTGATTGACTGTTTCAGATGCTGCCATAAACGGACGATTCAGGTTACCTTCCTGCTTGAAAAATTGTACTCTCGATAGACAAAACAAATTTCTGTCAGCAGTATTCGATTATTTAGATTTTCTTAGATTTTCTTTGACATTGCCGCAATGCGCGGCATACGCGATCTATGTTGTCTTCGGTCAAACCAGCCCAGGTCGGTAAGCTGATTCCGTTGCCGGACAAATTTTCGGCAACCGGAAATGACTCGCCGGCGGCGGAATCTATGTAAGGCGGTAAGGAATGCGCCGGATAAAAGACGGGTCTGGTTTCAATCCCCTGTTCGCCTAACATCTCGATGACAACATCCCTATTATGCCAAAAATCCGGTTCGAGAACGATGCTGAACATCCAGTAAACGTGACGCGCCCAGGTCTGCTCGATCTGCCACGAAAGACCAATCACATCTTTCAATCGCTCGCTATAAAGTTTTGAGATGCGCGACCTTATTTCGAGCAGTCGTTCTATCTGTTCGAGCTGCGCCAATCCAATCGCCGCCGGCAAATTCATCATACGGTAATTGTATCCCACAATCGGGTGCCAGTAACGCCGATTCGGATCCATACCCTGACCGCGCAAAAGCCGCGCCCGATCTGCCAGCGCGTCATTATCCGTCACGACCATACCACCTTCGCCGGTGGTGATAATTTTGTTGGCGTAAAAACTAAAGGCGGCGACATCGCCGAGGGAGCCGACGATGCTTCCGTCACATATCGCTCCGTGAGCCTCTGCCGCGTCTTCCAACAAGAACAAATTATGACGGAGGGCAATTTCCTTTAACTCACGCATTTTTGCCGGATGTCCGTATAAATGAACGGCGATTATGCCTTTTGTGCGAGACGTAATTTTGGATTCGACCTGTTTTGGATCGAGATTCCAGGTTTCCGATTCCGAGTCGACGAAAACAGGTTTTGCGCCGCAATATGTAACCGCGTTCGGAGTTGCGACGAAAGTTAAGGTCGGCACAATCACTTCATCGCCCGGCTGTACGCCGAGCGCGACGAGCGCCAGGTGCAAAGCCACCGTGCCGTTGCAGCAGGCAATGGCGTGTTTTACGCCGCAGAATTCGGCAAAGGCGGTTTCGAATAGTTCGACATATTTACCTGCCGATGAAATCCATCCCGATTCCATACAGTCGTCTACATATTTTTTTTCGTTGCCGGTAAAAAGCGGGCTGGCGACGGGAATATCGTATAACATCAGCAATTAAAATTTTTTATCAACTTTGAAATTTAAGACGGTTTGCAGGCAATTGGTCACCTTGCATAAATTTTGACTCGATTAGATTATTCTAAAATTATTTTTGCTTATTTCGGGAACTGCGGAGTCGTTTTTTCAAATAGGAGAAAGATAATTGCGTGATATAAAAAACGCTGCCCATCGGCGCGAGCTTGAAACCGGTTGCGAAAGACCTTAAATGTTTTAAGGAAAAACCGTCGCGTTTCATATTCAAACGCCCGAAGTTAAAATAATGACTCGCCAATCTCTTCTTCATAACGGCTTTTTCCGTAAAACTTAATTGTTCTTGAAAAAGTTGGGCAATAAGCGGTTCATCGTGCAATCCCAAATCTCTAATTATCTCTAATTCTTCTCTGCCGTGATAAATGTTGCTGCTATGTACTCGTTTTGTCCAATATCGGGACAATGTAAAAGCTGCGCGGCACGGCTTCATTACTACCATCTCTAAAATCAGACACCAATCATCGGCAATCTTCATCTCTTCATTCCAAGGTGAAACGAATGAGGAACGCTGAATCAATAATGCTGAAGACGGCGCCGGACAGGTGCTGAAGAAAAGTTCCCGAACTTCCTTTGCATTCAACACCGCCCATTCATCATTTGAATTATTAAAATACTTTTGCCATTTTTTGCTTAGTTCCCAACCACTGACTAATTTTTCGGTTTCAAAAATTTCCGTCCAATTGAGAAAAACAAAATCCGCTTGATATTGTTCCAGAGCAGTAACAGCGACCTTGAGAAAGTTTTCGTGCCAAATGTCATCGGAATCGAGCGAAGCGATATATTCACCTTTAGCGTAGCTTAATCCTAAATTGCGCGCCGCCGCTTGCCCTTTGTTTTTCTGATAGTAGTATTCGACGTTTTCAAACTCTGCGACGCTCTGCGCCGTGTTGTCCTGAGAACCGTCATCAACCACAATTATTTGAATTTCCGGATAGCTTTGAGCTTTTACGCTCTCGATGGCTTCGACGACTAATTGGGCGCGATTATAAGTCGGTATAATTACGGAAACTAATTTGGGATGCATCATGATAAAGAAAAATTTAAAGCTGGTTTTTGTTCGCTGACAATTTGCAAAAGCATTTTTACAAATTGCTCCGCCGGATCAGCCGTGAAATTTCTTTTTCGACATACTTCACCGAAATGAACGCCATCGAAGTTTCCCCTTGAGAACGACGCATAAATGAGTTTCAATAAGGTCAACAATCGAATAATCAATTGACTGAAATTCGGTAATTTGTTTATACCTAATAAATAGTCGGACTAAATTATTTTATAAATGCAGAAACACGCTACGCATGTAAGGGCGCAAAGGACACTTACTTCGTGCGTGTTTCTGCAATGATTCATCTACCATATAATTCTGTCCGACTACTTATCAACGTAGTTTTGTATGTCTTAACGCTATGTTACCAACCTTTAAATAAAAAAGTTGCCGCGTCCGCCCAAAGTTCTTCACAATCGTCCCGAATCTTCTTGCGCGAACTCACTATCGCAAATACAATATAATTGTTGCTTGAAAATTCTGCGTTCATTTCAGCAAGTGTCTTGATTGCAAAGAATATCTTATAACAATCTTATCCGCAGAACCTTTTTTGTAAACAAATCAAAGACTGAGTCTAATGCTCAATAAAATTGTTACGGTTGATATTATCATCGTTCATCTCTTCCGTTACGTCAATAAATTATAACAAACAACCGCTCCGACGCAAGCAATAACAAACGCGCTTAAAACAGGGAGAGTCTTTATAATCGAATTGTTCCCAAGCGAAGGGCGAGCTAAAAATTTTCCAGATAAAGAAATGCTAAGTCGACATACATTAATGTTGCAGCCAAACCGAAACTAAAAGCCGCGGTCAACAAAACCCCGTTAGGTGTAACCGTTCAGTTGGTCGGACGATAATTTAACTCCAGTTTTGGACAATCGCGCCATTTATTTTTATGCTTGACTTTGATGTGGCGCACACTCGGCATTGATGAAACTGATTGGCAGCACATTCCCGCTGTCGTTCAAACTAAGCTCCGTTCGCAATACCACGAGATTCATTGCTTTAAATTGCGCGCGGTTTTCACGCAAAAACAGCTCGCATCTTTAGCCGTACCTGCCGTCCACATCGAGCGGCTCAATCACCGAATTGCCAGCCAGCAAAAACAGATTGTTCAGCTTCAAGAGCAGTTGACCGATACCGCTCTCCAATCCGCTGATATTGCTCGACTCAAAGCAGAAATCGTCGAACTGAAAGAAAAACTCCGACAGAACTCGCGCAATTCGAGTTTGCCGCCGTCCTCTGATTCTCCGTTTGGCAAACCGACACCGAAGCGCGAGCTGTCAATACACAAAAAGGGAGCACAGACCGGACACGCTGGAGTCGGGCGCAAGCTCAAACCTATTTCCGAAGTTGACCGAGTTGTTGATTTACGTCCCTTCGCCTGCTCGTCGTGCGGTTCTTTGCTGTTGGGCGCGGACGAATCTCCGGCGCGGCGACAAATCGTAGAAATAACCACTGCCGGAACTTTGCTGACCGAATATCGCCGCTACTGTCTGCGATGTTTATGCTGCAAAAAGCTCAATCGTGCAGAATGGTCGGATCAGACGCAGGGCGGAGCATTCGGAGCAAAAGTCGTTGGCGTTGTTGGATATTTGACCGGCAGGTTAGGCATCTCGCAGCGGGACGCGAAAGACGCAATGGAGGAACTATTCGCCGTCAAAATCAGTTTGGGTAGCATCAGTGCGGCGCAAAAAAGATTGAGCGGCAATCTGGTCGAGGCGGTCGCCGCTTTGCACGAATTGGTTTAGCAGGAATTGGTTTGTTTAGTTGATGAAACCTCATGGTAAAGAAAAGCAGACGAAGCCGTGGCTGTGGGTCAAAGCGACAGCAGCGCGGGCGACCGTCTTTCGGATTCTGCCGGGGCGCAGCCAAAAAGATGCGAGAGCCATGATTGGCAAAAATGAGAAAGGCTTTGTCACCAGTGACCGTTACGCTGGATACAATCATTTGGCAAGCGCGAATCGGCAAATCTGTTGGGCGCATCTGAAACGGGATTTTCAAGCCATTGCCGAACGCCAGGGAGATTCAAAAGCCGTTGGCGAAGGACTACTGGAGCAATCAAAAGAGCTTTTTTGTTTATGGCAAAAGGTTCGAGATGGGACTTTAGAGAAGTCCGATTTTCAGCGGTTGGTTGCACCGATCAAAGAAAAAGTCAGCGATTTATTATTTGCAGGAACACTTTCAACTAACTCGAAAACTGGCAATACCTGCTCAAGGATTCTAAAACTGGAAGTTTCGCTCTGGACGTTTAGCCAAGTCGAGGGAATTGAGCCAACCAATAACCAAGCCGAGCGAGCCTTGCGGCGAGCGGTCATTTGGCGACGCAAATCGTTCGGCACGCAAAGCGAAACGGGCAGCCAGTTTGTCGAGCGAATTTTAACTGTCGCAACAACGCTTCGACAGCAAGGCAGAAGTGTGTGTGAGTATCTATGCAAGGTTTGTTTAAAGCCGCAACCGGTTCAATCAACTATCGAATTGGCACTCACTTAATCAAAGAAAATACCGAGGAATAACTGATAATCGAGAATCTCATAAAACGAAAACGGCTTTGTCGCCAATGAGGCGACAAAGCCGTTTTCGTTTTATGATTGATGGGCAGCGGAAGTACTGATTTCTCAACACCCAACTGAACGGTTACCGTTAGGTTTAATTTACGTCCGATAATGTAAAATAGAAAGTAATACCTTCGAGCGTGTTTTCCTATTCTAACCAGATGTTTATTGTATGACTATAACCTCCCAGTAAAACTTCGCGCCCAAAAACGCTGTTGTTGAATCGGTCGTGCCGCGTGGTCTTTGCCCTAGCCGCCCGCAATACGTTTGGAAATACGAACGCTTGAGGGCAGTTCTTAAAAATTTTTAATCCGCAGGCGGTTGGGCAAAAATTTAACTACGTCCGTTCAAATATCTAGCTACTTAGATAACTAGATATTTTCCTATTTACCTATCTACCTATTTTCTTATTTAGATATTTCCCTATTCGGCAATTTACATATTTAACTATCTGTGATAATTTTTCGTTCTATGATAATCACTGTCGCCAGTTTTAAAGGCGGAGTCGGCAAAACGACAACGGCAATTCATCTAGCGGGATACCTCGCCAAGAAAGGTTCAACACTATTAGTTGACGGGGATCCGAACCGCAGTTGTTTAGATTGGGCGGAAGCGGGCGGACTTCCCTTTCAGACAATAGACGTGATGCAGCTTGCTAAATACGCCGGTAAATACGAACACACGGTAATTGATACAAAAGCGCGACCCGACGAAAAAGATTTGAAAGTGTTGGCGACGGGTTGCGACCTGTTAGTAATTCCGACCACACCGGATGCGATGAGTTTGAAAGCCACCCTTAAAATGTTAGCGGCTCTTTCAGAACTTGAAACAGATGCTTATAAAATTTTGCTGACTATGATCCCGCCGCCGCCGAGTCACGACGGTGCTGACGCACAAAAGATTTTAACCGATAACAATCTTTCAGTTTTCAAGTCGCAGATACGCCGGTACACGGCGTTCAAAAAAGCTGCGCTTCACGGCTTGCTCGTTCGTGAAACGAAAGATCCGTATGCCAATCAAGCGTGGAGCGATTATCAAAAATTTGGAAAGGAGATAATGCGATGAGTCAATTCGCCTCGTTATTCAAGACGGACACCAAAGAAAAGAAGGAAGCACCCGCAAAAACAAAACCGAATGTTCAAACGGAGAAAGAGAAAACTAAAAATGATTCTCAATCCCCTGCTGCCGAAGCGATGAAAATACTGCCTCAAGTAAAAGTCGAGAAACGAACTCCCGGCAAAAGCAGTAACACCGACTATACTCAGGTTTTAACCTACATCCACAAGGATACGCACAACGCCGTCAAAGCAGCTTTGATATTTGACGATCGGAAACGCAATGTCTCAGATTTGGTTGAGGAACTTCTGGCTGGCTGGGTGAAAAATAAAAAATAATTTTACAGCAGTTAAAGATTTAATTTATATAGTGACCTTCAAAGGAAATTTCCCTTATAGGTCACCAATGCCGACTAGTTTAAGTGACCCTCAAGGGAAATTATAGTGACCTATAAGGGAAAAAAAGGTGACCCTTAAGGGAAATTGTAGTGACCTTTGAGGGAAATTATGGTGACCTATAAGGGAAATAGGAAACCAGCTTTCTGACGCAAATAAAGGTTTTACGAAGTTTTCCACAAGTGTCTCATATAATTAGATATATTTAGACTATTATTTAGATACAACAACAAACAGTTGGAAAAGTTATCAGACCCGCCAAAATAAATTTGTTGTTGTTAAAAATTCTCACTTATGGAAGAATCTTTCTCATCAATGAAGTACCTGATTACCAAACGACTTGTTCAGGTCGAACATACACCGGAGATGGAAGCAAGAGACGTGAACAGAAAAAAGAAAACAGAATCAGCAGAGCAGCAACGGGAAGAAGTTAACCGAACATCCAAATCGGAAACTAAAAGTTTGGAAACAATTAACGGTGCTGCCACACTCACCGAACCGGATTTTGTTCGGATGGAAAAAAACATCGCCGGCTTCGGATTCTTCACGCCATCAAGCAAGCGGATTAAAAACGTCCCGAAGGTCATCAAGTTTACGCAGACGGTTGACGGCAACCGCGTCGAAGCCAAGGTGAAGATTTCCGGCAACGTCGAATATGGAATGCCGATCACGGCAGACCAGGACAAATATCTTGCGTTTCAGAAAATTATCGAGCGCTGCAAACGCGAACACGGCGAAGTCGTCAACCCGATTACTTTTACTACCGCCGAACTTCTCGCATTGCTTGGCACGTCAAAAAATGGTAACCGCTACCGTGAAGTCGAGGAATGGCTGAAGATAATGAACGCGACTTTTATCGAGTCCGAAGGAGCGGTTTGGCTGAACGGAAAAAAACGCTTCGCGTCCGACAGCTTTGTTATCTTTCAGCGCGTTAAACGCGCCGGGCAGGAACTCGACGACGGGAGCATCGCAGATCGAAACCACGTTTGGCTATCGGATTGGTATTTAGAAAACCTGAACGCTCATTATTTGCTACCAATCGAATTTGAAACTTATCGGCAACTAAAAAACAATATCGCTAAAGCACTCATCCCACTACTGCAAGTGTGGCTTTACGCGAGCAGGGAAGCGGGCAGTTTTGAGAAGCGTTACACCGAGCTATGCCAGATTTTGAACATTAGGGAGTATCAACACAAATCTAAAATTAACGAAAAACTTTCGCCGTCGCTTAACGAACTCCTGGCACAGGGATATTTAAAGGCGTGGGAAATCGTCAAGACTTCCGACGGCAAGGACTTCAAACTTATCTTTCGTCACGGGTATAAATTCTACAGCGACCAGCAGGCTCTCAAGCAGCTTTCAAGCCGAAGAGGGAAAAAAAGCGAAAACGCGCCCGTAGAGCTACCGGAAAAAGAGAATCAACCCAACATACCTGAAACGGAAAAAGAACCTGTCACGGGGCTGGATTTCGCATCTGAGGCGATTTCTGATAAACAGTCCGACCAGCCTTTAGCGGAGAATCTACCGAGCGTGATGTCCGCCGATCATTTGGAAGCCATCCGCCGGCTTCATATTGAGTACCAAGTCGCCTACGATAAATCGGTGAAACTCGTCCGCGATAATTTAGCCGAAACGCTCAAACAACTCGACTCTTTTCCATTTCGGGAAATCGTTCCGAAAAACAAGGCAGGGTTTTTGATCGAGGCGATTGAACAAAAATACAGTTTGCCGGAAACTTACTACGCTCATTTGAGAGAAAGAGAAGTGGCGGAAGTCCATACCGAACGGCAAAAGCAAATTGACGACTGCCAATTCTGCGACGAGACGGGCTACCGCAACATCAAAAGCGACCGCGAGATTTATTTCGGATTGATGCACCAATGCACCCACGACCCGGTAATCGAGAACCGGCTCGAAGACCAAAACTAAAGCGCGACAACCGTCACGGATAAATAGAAAAATAAGCAAAAGAGACAACCTCACCGGACATCTCTTTTGCTTATTTATCACGCTGCATTCCCCCATCAATCTGTCAAAAATTTCTGCCCGATTAGAGGAAATTATATCGAGTTACGGCTATGGAGTTTTCACATTCAGAGTAAAATCATCGACCACAAAAGATGTTTTCAGGCTTGAGTCTTCAGTTCCTACCAAATAGATTTGAATCGTTTGCCCCTTGTAAGAAGTTAGATCAAACGAAACTTGCGTGTAGCCTGCCGCAGCATTCAGATTTGAATAAGTTGCCAGCGTCGCCAGCATCGTGCCTGACGAATTACGAATCTGTATCTTCAACGTGTCATAGGCTATGGTAGTGAAAGTCTCGGCGGTGTCGATATGCCGCCAAAAAGAGAGAGAGGCATTGCTTGCCGTTTGCAGAATACTCACCTGTTGAGAGAGGGTGTCGGTATGGGCTGAACCGTAACCATCGAGCCAGGCTTTCCATGAACCTGTATGCGGCGCTTCGCTCACCGAATTATTAATCACGCCTGCCGATACTATCCAGGGAGTTGGATTCACAGATCCGTTTTCAAAGCCAGGATTAACGAGCAGTTGCTGCGTCGCACCGCCGCCTGTATTGATTGTTAAATTGATCATCACCGAATGAGTTTGTCCACTGCCTAAGCCGATTATAATCACATTTTAAGTGCCAGCCGGAGTCGTCAATCCGGCGGAAATCGTCAAGATGGAAGAACCCCAGCCCGGCTCAACGATAGTAGTGGGGCTGAAACTCGCTGTCGCACCGGTTGGTAAGCCGGTCGCAGAAAACGAAATTGAAGAATTGAAATCTCCTGAAAGCGTCGAACTGATCGTCGCTGAGTCCAAGCCGCCCTGACCGATATTTAAAGACGATGTAGATGATGAAATGGAAAATGTCGGACCAAAACTAATATCTATTATCGGGTGCAGCTCGATGCCGTTCGGCGCGATACCTTCCTGACCTTCAAAAGAATCAAAAAATCCCACACCCATTATCGGTGGTTTTATGATAAAGGTTATCGGTATAGGAGATTGAATCCGTGGAATCAATACCGTCAAAAGTTACTGCGGCTCGAATTTTTATATAAGCTAAGCGAGAAGCACACCTTTCAGAGCTTTTTAACGAGGTTTTTAAGATTTAATAAATTGGCAATGAATAAAATTGGCTTTTAGTTAAAAATATTTTGAATAGCTTGAAATTAGTGTTCGCCTCGAAAAAAACCGCGCCGATTTACCGGCGCGGTCAACATGGAGATTTATACAAATCGGTTTTTCAATTTACGGATTATCTTCCTTTGAAATCTCCGATGCGATAAAATCAACATCGCTCAAATTTTCACTAGCATTTATTACTTTTGAATCAAAGCGGTATTGTTTGTGACTGACACTTATCACATAAATTTCTCCTGCCGCAATATCATCGAATCGGTAATATCCGAACGGATTTGTCAACGCGCTTCTCACTTCTCCGTTTTGATCTGTAATTGTGAGACGCGCTTTCGACACGCCTCGTCCATCGGTTCTCAGAACTCGCCCGCTGATCTGGCTTGCTGCCGCTGTCGGAGCGAGAATAGTTACCATTCCGTTGGTCGCCGTCGGGAAAAACAACTGCGGCGCATCACTCGACGCATTCACGTTCGAGAGCGTGAGCGGCATCGATCCAGGTTGTGCATTTGCCGCTATCGTAAAGGTCACGGTGATCAACAACTGATTGTTACCCGCCGCGATCTCGCCGATGCCCGAATCGCTGCTCATAGCATTGTTATTGGGAAATCCTCCGACCGAACAGTTGACTTGTCCGACCTCTGCGATGTTGCACGAACGAACCGACGTTCCGGCTGTTCCGACACCAACGACCGGATTCGACAGAATAGTAGAATCGTAATTGATGATAAAGCCGTATTCGGATTCGTTGCCGACGGCATTAAATCGAATGTTGGCGGTCACGGTTTGTCCGGCGCTGCCCGAGGCGTTTTCCACTCTGACTTCGCGCGAATTTCCCAAAAGCGCACTGTCGACAACTGTCTTCTGCAACCCGGCGGCAACTGTCTCGGACAATCCACTAAAAAGTTTGTCAACCGCATCAGCCGGTCGCGGCGCGGCTTGGGTCAGCGGACCTGAAGCAGGCTGTTTCGGATCGGTTCCGTTTTGATAACGACGGGTTTGCACCACGTCGTCCGACAGAATCTTGCCGTCTCCGAAAGTGGCAAACGGAGCGGAGTCGGCACGTTGAAACTCGTCGGTCGTCTGGTCGGCTGCATCGGTCATGTTTTGGAACCGGCGAACCTGCACGACGTCATCAGGAAGAATCGAACCGTCACCGCTCGGTCTGGGGGACACGTCCGCCTCATAGGAGGAATTACTCACCGTCAAAGTGGCTGACGCCGTTGCACCCGTTCCGCCATTTGTCGAACTGACATTGCCGGTCGTGTTCAGTTTCGCTCCGGCGGTTGTGCCTTTGACTTTAACCGTGAATGTACAGGTCGCATTAACGGGAACGGTCACGCCGCTGATTGTAATGCTCGTCGCTCCGGCGACGGGAGCAAATGTGCTGCCTGTCGGACAACTGTTGGTTGCCGCAGGTGTCGCGTCAACTTCCATCCCTGTCGGGAACGAGTCGGTGACACCGACGCCGGTTAAAGCGACGGTGTTGGCTGATGGATTCGTTATTGAAATCGTTAACGTCGAAATGCCACCAACAGAAACGCTTGTTGGCGAGAAACTCTTGGTTATTGCCGGTGGTGCAACAACAGTCAAATTCACTGTATTACTGACAGCACCGGCAATCGGAGTTTGATCGGTTGTGATGCCTGAAGTCGTGTTTGGATGACTGCCCGCCGTTGTGCTTGTTACATCAAATGTTACTGTGCAGTTGTTGTTTGCCGGAATGTTAATGCCGCTAAAGCTCAGGTTTGTTGCCCCGGCAGTAAGAACATTGCCGGATGCACCGCCGCACGTTCCCGCCGCCGCGCCGCCGACCGCCGTCATATTCGTCAAAGTGTCGGTGAATGACGCGCCGGTTAATGTCGTGGCATTGCTGTTTGTTAAAGTCAGCGTGACGGTTGACGTGCCGCCCGATGCAATCGAAGTCGGATTAAAGGCTTTCGTAATTGTCGGCGGTGCGAACACTGTCAGATTTGCCGTGTTACTCGCCGCGCCGACGGTTGTTTGCGTTGTGGTCACGCCCGAAGTTGTATTCTGCCGCGTGCCTGCTGTGCTGCTCGTCACGGCGAAAGTTACCGTGCAAGTGTTATTAGCCGGAATCGTAATTCCGGTAAAGCTCAAAGCAGTTGCGCCTGCCGCTAAAGTCGCCGGCATCATTCCCGTACAGGTTCCGCCGACGGCTCCGCCCACTGCCGTCATATCAGTCAGCGTATCGGTAAACGAAGCACCGGTTAACGCCGCCGCATTCGTATTGCCTAAGGTAAGCGTGACGGTCGAAGTGCCGCCCGACTGAATCGAAGTCGGACTAAAGTCTTTGCTGATGGTCGGCAGATTGAATACCGTCAGGTTCGCCGTATTGCTCGGTGCGCCGCCGGTTGGCACTTGCGATGTCGCTACTGCTGAAGTCGTGTTCGGATGCGTTCCCGAAGTGCTGCTCGTGACGCTGAAAATCACCGTGCAGCTCGAACTCGCCGGAACCGTGATGCCGCTAAAGCTCAAAGCAGTTGTATTTGCCGCCAATGTATTCGGTGTGGTTCCCGCGCAAGTTCCGGTAACCGCTCCGCCCGCCGCGCTCATATTTGAAAGCGTGTCGGTAAATGACGCGGCTGTTTGATTGACGGTATTCGGATTGGTCAATGTCAATGTGACAACTGAATTGGCGCCGGAAATGATCGAAGTCGGATTGAAAGACTTCGTGATTGTCACGGGCTGAAAGACAGTCGTATTGACGGTGTTGCTGTTTTGACCGGCAGCAGAAGCCGTGTTCGGAATTGAAGTGGCGGTCGAGCCTGCATTAACAACAGCACGGAAAGTAATCGTCGTTGATTTGTTTGCCGGCAAAGTAAAGCCGCCCGCGCAGGAACTCGTGTCGGTGTTTCCATCAACACACACTGTCTCGCCTGCTTCGGGCGCAACCTGTTGATGTTTTGTTTTATCCGAATCCTGCGCTTTAACGGTCGGAACGAACAAAGCGTCAACGGCGGGCAGAGCGTTCCAAGCTGCCGCAATAAAGCCGCCGATGCCGTAATCGTTAAAGCTGCGGGCGGCAGGCGCGGTGATTGTTGCCGGAAGATTGGCAGAAACCGCGTTTGCTTGCGCCGTGACGATTGCCGGATTGTCGGTTGTTTCGAGAGCGGCGGTTTCTTCCACAGCAATCGTTTCCACCGTTTCCGAATCGTTGTCAAAAGGCTGAATCGTCGCCATAAATTCGGACGGCGATTTGTAAGACACATTCGAGAAACTCAAATTATTTTCAGAATTGTCAGCCGTCTTGTTTTCGTTTTCAAATGCAGCTGCAAATGCCGGCTGTGTGCAAGCCGCGCCGCCGACGAATCCGGTGCTGGTGGCGGCTTTATCCGCCACGACACCTACTACTCCGTCCACGCTGCTGGTATTCATTCCCGCGAGAAAATTTTGAACGGCGGTAGTGTCCGCCGCGCCGCCGCCGTAACCGGGCAGACGGAAGGTTGAAGCCGAACGCGCCCGGACGCGAATATCCTGCTCGCCTGAAACGACTGCTTCGGGTCCGCGATTGACGTTGTTGGCGAGCGCGCCCGCGCCGCCGAGCTGCATACAAACCGTGTTGGTGTTGCCTACCGTTGAGGAGCCGGCAATGACGATGATTCCTTCGCGCCCGCCGACACCGCTCACAGGGTCAACGGCGTTGCCTTCCAGAATCGTATTGCTCTGAATCGTGAGATTCAACAAACCGCCCGATGTGGAGTCGAAAGCCGACGCGCTGATGCCGCGACTCTCCCATTGTCGGATTTGATTATTGGTGACCGAGCTTGTCAGCGTTCCGCTGCCGGTTTGATTGAAGGTGATGCCGTTGGATTGAACCGAGCCTGACTCCGCCACGCCCGATGTACCGATGATGTTGTTGCGTATTCCGCCCTGCATCGTTACGCCGGCTGACGGCGTGCCGAGCGTCGCCGTAATCGCGCTCAAAATCGCCCCGTTGATGCTGTTGCCGTTAACGTCGTAGGTGAAACTTGCGCCGGAATTGGTCGTTCCTGTGTTAAGTACGATGTCTTGACCTAGCGCGAGCGAATGCCCGCCGGTTAAGGTATTGTTTGTGAAGTTCGCAACCATGTCGGTGTCATTACTGCCCGCCGCCTGCAAATGGTCGCCGCGATTGGCAAACAGGGCGCAGCCGGAAACGGTGATTGACATATTCGCCGTTCCGGTGCCTTCATAAAGCACGCCGTCGTCGCTCTGTATCTTTGAAGAGGCGTTGTTGATGGTGCTGCCCGTGACGGTGAGCGTCGCCTGCGAACCGTTGTTCGTGGTGTTGCGAACCTCGACGTTGTTCTCGTGCGAGAGCCGAACGACGGAATTGGTGATTGAGGACGTGCCGTGCAAATTGTCGAAATCCAGCCCAGCCTCGTTCACCGCATTACCGTTGTTCTCAATTAAACTCGACGCGAGCGTAAAGCCCGTGACGGTGGTGCCGCCGATTCCGTCGTCTTGACCGTTCGCTACTCTGAGGCGATTCAGTGAAATACCTGCCGCATTGTTTAATAAAATTCCCGCGCCCGTCGTATTTTGAATTGTGCCGCCCGTGCAGTCGGCAGAGTTCGGCGCGGTAACAACGGCGGGAAAGCCTGTTACCTGACCGCCGCAAAGACCGCTCGAATTACCGAGAACGCGAAAACCACCCGGACTGCCCGTTGAAGAAGTGTTCGTTAAAATAATTCCGTTCGCGCCGCCGTTTGCCGCAACGCTGGTTAGCGATATATTGAGCGGCGTTGGATTTGCCGCGCTCACTCCGACAATCGAAACCGCCGTGCCTGTCGTCGTGTCTATCGTGTTTGAATTCGTTCCCGTCGTGACGTTAATTGTGCCGCCGCCCGTCGCGCTGAATCCCGTGCCGCTCGTCGTGTCAATGTCCAAGCCACCGTTGGTAAAGTTAATCGTTGCGCCCGCGTTATTCGCCAGATCAACCGCCGGTCGCGTCGAAGAATTGAGTGTTTTCGTCGCGCCCGAAAAAATCACTGTGCCGCCCGAGTTGGTTGCAGCGGTAATCGGGATTGACGCGCCCGTGTGCGAGAGATTGCCCATGAAATCAATCGTACCGCCCGTCCGCCCGGAGATGCTAATCATTCCTTGCCCCGTATTGGTGATTGAACCGTTGTAAGTGATGTTGCCCGCGCCTGAGTTGACGTTGAAATCAATTCCGCCCGTGTTGGTAATCGCACTGCCCGCAGCGAACGAAACCGAAGCGGCGGCGAGGGCTACTTCAATCGCCGTGCCGCCCGGCGTATTATTGCCGTCGATTGTTGTCGCGCCGAAGCTGATTGTCCCGCCCGTCGGCGCAGCGATTTCGAGCGCGGTCGCCGCGTCCGAGTTAGTGTTGTCAATATCAACCGCGCCGGTCGTGATGTTGCGCGCTCCGCCCGAAATGCGAATGCCTTTGTCGCGCCGTCCGTTGATTTGAATACCGGCAAAAGTGACCGCACCCGAACCCGTTTGCAGGTGAATCCCGATAAAACCGTCTGCCGTCGTATTGATTTGCGTCAGCCCGCCGACCGCAAAAGTTGAAGTCGTCCCGTTGAGCGAAATCGAATCGGCGGTTGAATTGGAGATTGTCGCCGCGCCCGTCACCGCGAAAGAGCCGCCGGAAGTCGAGGCGATGTTGATGCCGTTCGCGCCGCCCGTCGTCGTTACGCTATCCAAAACAACAGTCGGCGTTCCGGCGTTGTCGGCGCGAAAACCGCCGCCCGTGCTGTTGATAAGCATTTCGCTGATGCTCAAAGCGCCGACCGTGCCGTTGTCGTCAATCGCAAAGGTCGAACCGCTCGTGTTCAGCCCGCGAATCAGGTTGCCGCTGTTGAGCGTGATGCCATTGCCCGCGCTGTTTGTTACCGTCGGACGAGTGCCGCCGGTCGAAGGCAGCGCGTCGCTGTTTGGCGCCAGCGTGATGCCCGCAATCGTCTCCAGCAAAGCCGACGCGCCCTGTCCGATTAATTTCTGTCCGCTTTTGAGCGTAATGCCGCCCGTGTAAGTTCCCGTATAAAGAAAGATGTTGTCGTTCGGGTCGTTTGCCGACGCGCTGAAACAGCCCGCGCCCGTCAGACAGTTAAACGGCGAACCAAGTCGCCCGTCGCCGTCTGCTGCCGCGCCCGCCTGAACAAACCAAATCATTGCCGAAACGTTTAGCGTAGCCGTTCCAGTTCCGGTCGCGCCCGATGCTTCCGTCACCGTGTATGTAAATGTGTCGGTGCCGGTGAATCCCGGCGGCGGATTGTATGAAAAGCTGCCGTTGGCGTTGACCGTCAGATTGCCGCCCTGCGTCGTTGTCACCGGACCGCTCGCCGTCAATCCGGTGTTGTTGCCCGTATCCGGGTCAATGTCGTTTGAGAGTAAATCCGCTGCGCCGTCCGGCACTTGAATCCGCACGTTGCCTGTTACGGCATAAGTATCGTCTCCGGCAATCGGAGTAGAATTGACCGAACCGGGAACAAGCGTCAAATTAGAGTCCAAAACGTCAGTGAAAATAACGCCCGTCGCGTCCGTCGCGCCGTTTGCAACCGTAATGCTGTAAATTAAAGTGTCGCCCGGATTGACCACGCCGTTGCCGTTTGCATCGGTTGTCAAAGTCGGCATCGCTTTTGTGACGGTTATCGGTGCCATCGCTGCCGATGAATTGCTTTTTGTTAAAGCACTGTCGCTGCGGTAAAACAGTGTGAGAAAAGAAAGCGTTAAAACTGACAAAGTGATGATGGCGAATCTGCTCGGACGACGGGTTTTCATTTCAAAATGCTCCTGAAAGTGAATGCGCTTTTGCAGTTACAGACGAAACTGCAAAAAGCCTCTGAATTTCTCAGTGGTAAATCAACTCACTTAAACTAAATTGATGGCTTTAATTACCTGATAATTTCAAGCGGGATTTACAACTTAAGAAAGAATGTTTTGTTTTAGAAAGGGTGATTGCAGTTTATAAAGCTACTGAATAATGAATCCGTTATATTCAGTATTTATATAAAATTGCGAATTGATTGTATATATTCATAAAAAATATTCAAGTTCAAACAAAGGTAAAACACTAATACATAGAATAATTATCTAAAAAACCCGGCTTTTGAGTCATTAAATAAATCTTATCCTGATAATTATCTTGCTTCCTAAAGACTAAAAAATAATGCTGTTTACGGCGATTCTCAAACCGTCCAAAAACTAATCTTTTTGGACATGCTATAATACCCTCACAAAAAGCCCGTATTTATTGAACTTTTACGAGCCGTTTTTTGAGGGGTTTTTGGACATCACCGAATTAGCAACTTATCTATAAATAATTCTCCGAATATGAAAGTTGGAATTTATGCCCGCGTCTCGACGCAAGAGCAACAGACATTGCCGCTTCAGATAAAAGATCTGCGCGAATTTGCA
>Ga0136611_10001273_pt1 | contig 17508 bp, 13 predicted proteins | sample AntDrymUQ2232306_2_FD_106645 | JGI IMG/M metagenome (GOLD analysis project Ga0136611, IMG submission 106645) | Polar desert sand microbial communities from Dry Valleys, Antarctica - metaG UQ223 (23.06) | ecosystem: Environmental > Terrestrial > Soil > Desert | place: Antarctica: Dry Valley...
ACCTGGCGCTCATCCAACTTCCATGTCTTGAGCCACTCGTCCATCGCAGAGCCTCGCGGTCGGCTGAGATTCCGTCAAGCTTACCGCCATGCCCCTGCGTGTTTCACCTTGGCTTTGGTTTAGAGCGTCTGCGTCGGATGCATCCTCGCCCGAGGCGCGCGCCGTCTAGCGCTCCATCAATGAGCCCCTGAGGACTGTCATCCCGACGGGCGTGCGACGAGCGATCTCACGCATCGGCGCCGGCGCCCAATCAGCGTGGGATCCCTCGCTGCGCTTCGGCATGACGTGGTTCGGTGTGCGGGCGCGGGAAGACGTGCGCCGCCCCCATGACATGGAGGGTCACGCGGTCGCCGGCACGCGGGGCGGCATAGCCGGGCGGCCGGGCCATGATGACGTCCCCGTTCACGAGCTGCAGGCGCACGGTAGCATAGTGGCCGAAGTAGAGCGCGTCCAGGACAGTGGCCACGGTGCCGCGCGGCGTGGCCACCTCATTCGTCGCGTCGGCCGAGGCGATGGCGATCTGCTCCGGGCGGAGCATCAGGGTTCCGGCGCCCTCCTCGGCGTGCGGGGCCACGCGGACGCGGCCGAGCGCGCAGTCGGCGTACCCGTCGCGGACGTCGCTGTCGAGGATGATGGCCTCGCCGACGAAGGTCGCCGTCTCGACGTCGACCGGAGACCCATACAGGACGGCCGGCGCGGCCACCTGGGTCACCCGGCCGCGCTGCATGACGGCGACTCGATCGGCCAGTGAGAGCGCCTCGGCCTGATCGTGCGTCACGAGCACCGCCGTCGCGCCGGCCACCGCCAGCGTCTCGGCGACGGCGCGCCGCATGCCCTCGCGGAGGCCGGCGTCGAGCGACGCGAACGGCTCGTCGAGCAGGATCACGCTCGGCCGGGGCGCCAGTGCGCGGGCGAGGGCGACGCGCTGCTGCTGCCCGCCCGAGAGCTGGTGCGGGTAGCGCCGCGCATGGCTCGAATCCAGGCCGACGAGGTCAAGGAGCTCATCGGCACGGGTCTGGGCCTGCCGGTCGCGGGACGGCAGGCCGAACGCGACGTTCTGGGCGACGGTGAGGTGCGGGAACAGCGCCCCTTCTTGCACGACGTAGCCGATCCGGCGCCGTTCGGGCGGCATCGCGCCGGCGGCGTCGCAGAGCAGGCGGTCTCCGAGGCTGATGCTGCCGCCGTCCGGCCGGTCGAACCCGGCGATGAGGCGGAGCAGGGTCGTCTTGCCGCAGCCGGAGGGGCCGAGGATCGCAGTGAGCGACCCGGCGGGTACGTGCAGGTCGATGCCTTCGAGGACGCGCGTGCGGCCGAACGACTTGCTGACGCCGACGACGGTGAGATCGCTCATCGGCGCATTGTGCCGCTACCCCAGCGTGGCACGGGCGATCCGGAGCGAGGTGGGCCAGATTCGGCGGTGCGTGAGCGGGTGGAGCGGGATGGTGTGGGCGATGCTGAGCAGTGCAATGATCCGGTCGATCGGCCGCGCCGACTGGAGTGAGATCCGCGCGAATGATAGCGCGGCGAACGGCGGCGCGTTGAACGACGCCCCATCCGGGAAGGTCGTCGGTACGCACACGACGTTCCGGCCGGGCTACTCCGGCGCGTGCCACCAACCGCGCGATCAGCCGACGAAGCGGTAGCCTACCCCCCGCACCGTCTCGAGCCGGCGCGGCTTGCTCGGGTCTTCCTCGATCTTTTCGCGCAGCCAGCGGATATGCACGTCCACCGTGCGCGTGTCGCCGCCGAACGTGTAACCCCAGACCTTGTCGAGGAGCTGGTCCCGCGTGAGCACGTGGCCCTTGCGCTGCATCAGGTACACGAGGAGGTCGAACTCCTTCGGCTTGAGCTGCAACGGCGCGCCGCGCAGCACGACGCGGCGCTGGAGCGGGTCGGCTTCGAGGTCGTCGGACCGCACGGACTGTGCGGCGTCCACGGCCGTCGCCGGCTGCTGCATCCGCGAACGTCGCAGCATCGCGTGGACGCGGGCGAGCAGCTCGCGCATGCTAAACGGCTTGGTCATGTAGTCGTCGGCGCCGACCTCGAGGCCGACGATCTTGTCGATCTCGTCGTCCTTGGCCGTGAGCATCAAGATCGGGACGGTGCTGTCGCGCCGGATCTGGCGACAAACTTCGAGGCCATCGACGCCCGGCAGCATCAGGTCGAGGATCACCAGATCGGGCGGCGTGGCCTGGGCGAGCTTGAGCGCCTCGATGCCGTCGTTGGCGACCTGGACCTCGTACCCCTCGCGCCGCATGTTGTAGCGAATCGTGTCGGCCAGGACCGGCTCGTCATCGACCACCAGCACGCGCGTCATCGACCGCTCACCATCCCGTCAGGGCTGTCGTCATCCACGTCCGCTCGTCTGGTCGCCGTCCAGCGATTCGCCGCCCAGCGAGCCGGATCATACCAGTCCGCCCATCATATCGAGCAGGCGCTGGCATTCGTCGAGCGGGCGCGCCGCGATGCGGACGTACTCCGGCAGCCCGAACGACGTGCAGTCACGGACGAGGATGCCCCGGCGCAGCAGCTCCCGCCGCGTCGTCGCCGCGTCGCCCACGCGGACGAGCCAGTAGTGGGTCCGCGTCGGGACGCAGGGCAGCCCCATCCGGGTCAGCCCGTCCACGAGCAGCGCCCGCGCCTTGCGCGCAACCTGGACGCCGGCTGTGAGATGCTCGCGGTCGCCGAGCGCGGCCAGGCCGGCCGCCTGCGCAAGGGCGTTCACCGTCCACGGCGGGCGCGCGCCGTCGATCGCCTCGATGACGGACGGGTGGGCAACCGCGTACCCGAGTCGCAAGCCGGCGAGCGCGAAGTTCTTGGTCAGCGACCGCAGCACGACGAGGCGCCCATCGGCGCGCAAATCCAGGGCCGACGCGACCCCGTCCGCGAAGTCGATGTACGCCTCATCGACGATCAGCAGCGCCTCGCCGCACGCCGCGAGCAGCGCCGCGATGGCATCGAGCGTCCAGACGTGGCCGGTCGGATTGTTAGGGTGGCAGACGAAGATCGCGCGCGGGCGATGGGCCGCGATTGCATCGACCACGTCGGAGGGCGACGGATACAGATCGTCGGCGCCGTGGACGGGTACGGTGGCGTCCGCGCCGCGACCAAGCAGGTTGGCGTCCGGGCCGTGGCCGAGCATCTCGACGACCTCGGCGCCGGCCCGGCGGGCGGCGGCGGCGTACTCGCCGAACGTCGGACCGACCACCAGGGCGCAGTCCCCCGCCCGCAGATACGCCTGCGCGAGCAGCCAGATCAGCTCGACGGAGCCGTTGCCGACGAGTATCTCGTCGGGGCGCACGTCGTGCTCGGCGGCCAGTCCCGCGCGCAGTCTGATCGCCTCGGTATCCGGGTACGCGGCGACATCCACGAGCGGCAGGACGCGCAGCGCGCGCGGCGACGGGCCGAGCGGGTTGCTGTTGACGCTGAAATCGAGGAGGTTCTCGGGTCGGATGCCGAGCGCCGCGAGCTCCGCGTAGTCCGGACCGCCGTGCGGGACGGCCGTGCGGGCTGGCTGGCGGGGCATGGGCGGGGCGATCGGGCTCATTCCCACGCCCGCCGACAGGAGCGCCGATGAAGGCGGTGGTCGATCGTTCGCCGCACGACGAGCGAGGCCGACGTGCTGTCCATCGCGCCCCTCCGGCGAGGACCGTACCACACAGCGGAGGTCGTCGGTATTGGTCCGACCGTCGATCCCGTTCGAAGCCGGTCGAGTCACCTGTCATCCCGAAGTGAAGCGCGGATGACACTCCAAGAGGCGGCTTCTCTGCGCATCGTCGAGGGTGTGTCCCACGGCACTCGAGCTCTGCTGGATGACACGTCAAGTGACGGTGTCCCCCTGTCGGTCGTCGCCGGCGCGGCTATCATCGTCCTCATGTCCTCCCGTCCAGCCAATTCTCGCGGCCGGCCGGCCGACGCCCCTGACGGCCTCTCGCTCCGCCCCAAGGTCGCATCCGCCCCCGCGGCCGATCGGTCGCTCTCCGAAACCGAGCAACCGCCCGCACGTCCGGGCGGGCGACGCTGGGACCGCTGGGCGAGCCTCGCGGCGCTCGTGCTCGTCTCGATCGGGTTCGGCGCGATCTCGCCGGCGCTCGCGGGGCTGCTCGGCGAGTTCGGCGGCGGGGCGGCCCTCGGCGCGGTGCTGGTCGCGAGCCTGGGAGCCGGCCGGCTCGTCGGCGGCTTCCCGGCCGGCATGGTCGTCGAGCGGATCGGGACCGGGCGCGTCATCCTCGCCGGCACCGTGACGTTCCTGGTCGGGTCGCTCGTCGCGGCGGCGGCGCCCGAGTTCCCATTCCTGGCGCTGGGGCGCTTCGTCCAGGGCATCGGGCTCGGGATCGTGCCGGCCGGCGTGCTGGCGGTCATGATGGCCGGCGAGAAGGCCGAGAAGGCCGGCGGCGCAATGGCGCTCTACCAGTTCGGCCTGACCGCCGGCGGCGCGCTCGGGCCGGCCATCGGCGGCCCGGCGGCGGCGGTCGGAGGCTGGCGCATGTCGCTGCTCGCGTGCGCAGTCGCGGGCGTCATCGCGATCGCCCTGGCCGTGCCGCTCGCGCGCCGCTCGATCGAACGCGCGCCCGCCCGGAAGGCGGTGCGCGGCCGACTCGGCTGGATGGGCGCCGGGCTGGTCTTCCTGGCCCTCGTCCCGCATCTGGTGACGTTCCTGTACCGCATGAGCTATTCGCAGCTCGCGCTGCCGCTCTACGCGTCGGGGCCGGCCGGCTTCGATCCCGCCGTCCTCGGGCTGCTGCTCGGCTCCCAGGCGATCGTCGCCGCGCTGATGCTCGGGCCGGCCGGCTGGATGACGAACCGCTTCGGCGTGCGGCCGGTCCTGGCCGGCTCGCTCGTCCTGGCCGCCACCGGCGTCGCCCTCACGCCGATCCTGCCCGCGCCGCTCGGGCTCTGGATCGCCGTCAGCCTGTTCGGCGCGGGACTGGCGGTCATGGGCGTCGCGAGCGGCCTGTTCATCTTCACGCTCGGCGGCTACTCGACCGGCATGCTGGTCAGCATCTACCGCCTGAGCGGCGACGTCATGCAGGTGCTCGGGCCGATGGTCGTCGGCCCGGTCCTCGAGGCGGTCGGGTTCGAGTGGGCGTTCTTCGGGATGGCCGGGTGCGGCGTGCTCGCGCTGCTCAGCCTCGGCATCCGGGGAGAGACTCATCGGGACGACGCCTCGCGCGGCGTGGAGCCATGATGACGACGCGGTCGTGCATGCGTCCGTGTTGCGCCGTAGGATGCGCGTGGCGCGCGACCGAGCATACTCAGACTTGCCCCATTCAACGCGGGACCGAGGATCTGGCACATGGCGAGCGTCGATGAGTTCATCGTCCAGCGGCGGCCCATCTGGGAGGAGCTCCGCGCGCTCGCCGACCGTGCCGGCCGCGACCCGCGCCGCCTCGACGCCGCCCAGATCGAGCGTCTCGGCCAGCTGTACCGCCACGTCGTCTCGGACCTCTCGCTCGCCCGTCGCGACTTCCCCCACGATCAGGTCGCCGTGTTCCTCAACGAGCTCGCCACTCGCGCGTACCCGCTGGTGTACCGCGCCCCGGCCGGCTCGTGGCGGCGGATGGCTCGGTTCTTCGTCCACGGCTTCCCGAGCCTCTACCGCGAGACCGGCCCGTTCGTGTTCGCGGCGTTCCTGCTCTTCGCGCTGCCGGCGCTAGCCGGCTACCTCGTGGTGCTGGCGAGCCCGCCCGTCGCCGAGCTGCTACTCCCGCCGACTATCACGGCGACCGTCCGCGACGGCCGCCTCTGGACCGACGCCATGAGCGAGGGGAGGGCGCCCTTGTTCGCGTCGCTGATTGCCACCAACAACCTCCAGGTCACCATCATGGCGTTCGCCGGCGGCATGCTGCTCGGCACCATGACGGTGTACGTGCTGGTGCTGAACGGCCTGCTCTTCGGGGTGGTCTTCGCCTACACCGGCGCGTACGGTCTGGCAGGCCGGCTCGCCGCGTTCGTCTCGCCCCACGGCTACGTCGAGCTGACGATCATCTTCATCGCCGGTGGGACCGGCCTCCGCCTCGCCTGGGCCGTCCTGCGGCCGGGGCTGCTGAGCCGCCGCGATGCCGTGGCGGCGGCCGGCCGGAAGGCGGCGCTGCTGATCGTCGGCGCGGCCCCGCTGTTGGTGCTGGCCGGCCTGATCGAGGGCTTCGTGTCGCCGTCGCCGCGCCTGCCGGACTGGGCCAAGCTCACGATCGGCCCGCTCACCGGCATCCTGCTGCATGCGTACCTGCTCGGCCCCGCGTTGCGCCGCCTCATGCCCGGCCCCCGCGCCTACGCCCGCGCCCCACAACGCATCGCGGCCACGGCCCGCCCCTGACCCCGTCGCGGCCGTCGCCATCGTAGTCGGCGGGCATGGCGACGGCGCCCGTCCGGTTCGGGAACGTTGCGCGGCACCGCGCCGATGGACGCTCGGCGCATCTCGGTATACTGGGGCCGAAGCGCGACGTGACGCGAATCGCGACCGGGATATAGAGCGCTCCTGTCATGCCTGGCATCTTCATCAGCTACCGACGGGACGACAGCGCCGGGCACGCCGGGCACCTCCACGATGAGCTGACCGACCATTTCGGCCGCGACACGGTCTTCATGGACATCGACGCCATCGAGGCCGGCGAGGATTTCGTCGAGGCCATCGAGGACGCCGTCGGGTCGTGCGACGTGCTGCTCGCGGTGATCGGCTCTCGCTGGCTCACCAGCGCCGATGCCGACGGCACGCGCCGCATCGACAAGCCGGACGATTTCGTCCACCTGGAGATCGCCGCCGCGCTCGAACGGGACATTCGCGTGGTCCCCGTACTCGTGCAGAACGCGACCATGCCCGCCGCGTCGGACCTCCCGGAGTCGCTCGCGAAGCTGACCCGGCGGAACGCGATTGAGTTGAGCAACGCCCGCTGGGAGTACGACCTCGGGCGCCTCATCGCCGTGCTGGAGAAGGTGATCGGCGGGGGCCGCGACCGCCGCGCCACGGGCGTCGCGGGCAGGGGTGCTCGATTCGTACGGCGCCCGGTGGTGGCCGTAGCGCTCGGCGGCGTCGCGACGGCGCTCGCGCTCGCGCTCGGTGCCGCGTGGTACTCGGGCATCCTCTCCCCGAGCAGATTGCCGCCCGACGCGGTCTCGGCGGACTGCGGGCGCGTGTCGGTCATGGCGCCCTCCGCGCCGACGAACGCCCCCGCGAACGACGCGCTCCGGAGCCGAGTCGAGCGAGCGTTCGATGCGCTACCGGGTAGCGCGTCGGCCGTGTTCGTGAATCTGACCGGGCCGGATCGGGTGGAGCGGGACGCCGAGGTCCAGGTGTCAGCCGCCAGCACGATCAAACTCCCGCTCGCGATCGAGGTGCTCCGACAGGCACAGGGCGGCGCCCCGAGACCGGGGGATCGGCACGCGGTCACGCAGGCGCGGGTGGTCGGCGGGACCGGCATCCTCAGGCAGCACGTCGGCGAGTCGCTGACGACGCTGCAGCTGCTCCAGACGACGCTCGTCTACAGCGACAACACCGGCGGCAACATGCTGATCGGCCTCGTCGGCAGCGAGAGCATCAACCGCACGATGCAGCAGCTCGGCTTCGGATCGACGCAGCTTCGGCGGCGGTTCATGGACCTGGAGGCCGAGCGCAGCGGGCTGGTGAACGTCAGCAGCGCGCGGGACGCGGCCGAGATGCTCAAGCGACTCTATCTGGGAGAGCTCCCGCTGGACGCCACGATGCGCGCCGAGCTGCTGCGGATGCTCCGCTGTCGCGGCCAGCGCACGGAGCCGGAGCTCGATTTTATGGGTCGCATGCTCATGCCGCGTCCGGCTCTGGCACGGATCAACGGCACGCTCCCGCGCGTGCGGAACGACGTCGCACTGTTCGAGCGCGATGGACGCGCGTTCGTCCTCGGCATCTTCCTCCGCGACCAGGCCAACGAGGCGGCAGCCGAAGATGCCATCGCGCGAGCCGCGAAGGAAGTGATAGATGCCGTGGCCGCCGCGCGGTAGCTCGAAGACGGCGGCGAACCTGCGCGCGTCGGACCGCGCGCGTCGGCGGAATTGACCGTCGCGTTGCGTCAGACTCAGTCGTTCGCGCTCACCGAATCCGGCGCGATGCCGTCGTCGGGATCTGCCCCACTCGCCGCGCTCGGATCGTCGCGCGGGGCGACTTCCTCCTCGACCGCTTCTGCCCGCTCGATTAGGTCGCCCGGCTGGCTGCTCATGGTTGTCCCCCTGCCGCATGATGTGGCCGCTGCTTCAGAGATAGCGTACGCCAGCGGCCCCGCCCCATGCAGATGGAGAAGTGCAAGCTCGGTGCCCGACGCCGGCCGTGGGTCAGCGCGCCAGTCGGAACGTGCAGGTTACGGACAGCGCGCCGCCGCCCAGTGGCACCTCGGGCTGGTCCGGATCCGGGTACGGCCGCGCGCCGCGCGCCGTCACCGTGATGCGGTGCGGCTGGTCGCGATGGAGGTCGTTGGCCGCGCGCTGGAAGACCTCGCGCGAGCCGTCGGCGACTCGCGCCCCGTCTACCTCCCACTCGAAGTCGAAGAGGTCCGAGTAGGGCGGCGAGATCACGGCGTTCAGCGTCATCAAGTCGGTCGGGCGCGGGGCGCGGGGCTGCATCGTCAGGGCCAGGGCATACTGCCCGGCCGGATCCTCCTGGCTCGCGCCGTCGCACACGCTCGGCCCAAGGGCGATGCGCACCGTGAACGGTGCGCTCGGATTGAACCCGGCGTCGCGCGGGGCGAAGACCAGGAAAGTGTACTCCTGATTCGGCTTCAACTCCTGGACGATCTTCTCCGGTGCGACGAGTTGTAGCGAGCGTTGATCGGATCGGCCCTGGCCGGCGAGGAACGTCCAGCGCGCAAGCTCCCGGTCACTGTCGGTCGTCGTCGGCGCCTTCTCGTAGAGCGCACCTTCGAGGTCGTACCACTGGTCGCCCAGGTAGATGAACGCCGCGCGCGGATCGGCACCGACGCGGAAGCGAAACCCGACGTAAGAGCGGCTGGAGGGCAGCGCGAACGAGGTCGTCGCCCCATCCGATCCGGGCGTCCCGAGTGGACAGATGGTGACGTCCTGATCGAGCACCGCCGAATACTCGGGGCCACAGCCCTGGGCCAGTGTCGCGGACGGCGCGGGCGAGACTGCCAGGCCCCCGACGACGAGGGCACATGCCATCCACCGTGCGATTCGACCCATTGCCCCTCCCGATCGCGCCCTCGCGCGTACACGAGTCATCTAGAAGCCGGCCGGTGCCGAGCGCGGCGCGTTCGATGGCGCCGGGTTGGACGGCGCCGGGTTGGACGGCGCGTACGGCTGCGCGGGTGCGGCGTTTCGCGGCTGCGGCACGGCCGTCGCAGCGCGCGGCTGCGGCACGGACGGCTGCGGCACGGGCGTCACCGCGCGCGGCTGCTGAGCCGGGACCGGCTCCACATTCGTCGCGCGCGGCGCGGGCACCGGAGTCGGCGTGTAGGCGAGTAGTCGCTGCCGCGCTTCGCCGCTGTTCGGATCGGACTGGAGCGCCTCCATCAACAACTGGTAGGCCGGCTCGCGCTGATTGTCGCGCAACAGTCCGTCCGCCTTCGCGATGAGCGCGGCCGTCAGCTTCTCCCGTACCTCGCGATAGCCGGCGTCGAGCTGCATGATCTCGCGCAAGAGGCGCAGGGTCGTGTCGTCGTCCTTGCCCCACGCGGCCTCCATCTGTGCCCAGTTCTTCGCCAGGACGATCTGCTTCTGGCCGTCGAGCGCCTCGGCGTCGTCGTCGTCCGCACGCACGAGGATCGCCCGTCCGAGCTCGGCGTAGCTCGCATCGAGCTCGCCGCGATCCGCGAGCGCGCGGCCGTGGCGCAGGTGCGCATCGACGAGCGCGCCATCGATGTCCGCGCTCTGGGGCTGCGTGTTCTTGAGATCTTCGAGCAGCCCGATCGCGCGCTCGTACTCGCCGCCCGCCACCAGGCCGCGCGCCTCCTGCAGGCGCACCGTCGGCGCCACCGTCGGGCTGGGCTCGGCAGCCGCAACCACGACCTGGACCGTTGGGAGCACTGTTGGTCGCACGGCTGCGGTCGGTTGCGCGAGCGGCGTCGCCGACGTGTACGCCGGCGCGACTGCCGCTGCAGCCGCTGCCGGAACGGCGGTCGGTTGTCTGTTGGCGAGCGCATCCGATGCGGGCGTTGTCGGGCCGGCGATCGGCCTTGTTGCGGTCGGCCCGGTGGCCGCCGGACCCGCCAGGCCGGTTGCGGCCGAGGGCGTCTGCGTCGCGGCGGCGGATGCGGATCCTGCCGGTGCGGACAACGCGAGCATTGTCGGCTCATCAGCCGACGTCGCGGCAACAGGTGGCGCGCCGCTACCCTCCGACCTGTCGGCCTCGCTTGCTTGTCGCGGCGAGGGCGCGCCGAGGGCTCCTGGTTGCAGCATCAATGACGCCCGACCGGCCATACCCGACCCGACGGCAACGACGGTCGCCGCGCTCAGCACGAGCGCGAGCGCAATCGCGACTGCAACTCTGCCCGTAAGCGTCGGCCCCGACCGGCGCGGCGCCATCGACGCCATCGGCACCGCCATCGGCGCCGGCACGATGCCCGCGTCTGCCGGCACGGGCAGGTCGCGAAATACCGCCACGGGCTGGATGCGCGCCGCGGACGCGTACTGGACGCCCGTCGCCGGACCGATCTCGGGTGGGGTCGGCGGCGCGGCGCCAAATGTTGGCTCGGGCAACGGCCTCGGGATGTCGCGTGCCGCCGACAGGGGTACGTCACCGCCTGGCGAGCGGGCGGCGACCGGACCATCGCCAATCGAGGGCGCCTCGCTCGCCCGCCCCCCGCCGAGCCAGATCGCATCGGGAGGCGGGCCGACATCCATCGGCGGCAGCGACTGGGTTGCGAGGAGGCCCACGCTTGGCGCATCGGGCGCGGAGGCTACGAGCGGCACGACCGACTCCAGACCCGGCTCGGAATGCGGATCCTCAGGAGTCAGGAAATCGCGCGTCGATCTCCGCGTCGGCTTCGGGACGTCCAAGGCATCGACCGGCTTCTCGAGCGCCAGGCTCAGTCGCGCCAGGTCGTTCCGCCAGCGCCGGTCGTTGAGCTCCAGGGCATTCCGCCGCGCCAGGCGCTGCAATGCTCTCGGCAGCTCGTCCGGATTCGGCATCGTGGCGCCCTCGACGAGCACCGGGATCAGCCGCACGCCCCGGCGCAAGCCGGCGGCCACCTCGAGCCGGACGTAGTCGTTCGGATTGTCGAGCCGCCGCCGCCCGTTGGCGTCGGTGACCGAGATCCAGCGCTTGCCGATCACGGCGACCATCGCGTCGCACCGCGCGATGGTCGATTCGATGACCTCGACGAAATCGGCTCCGGGCTCGATCGTGTCGATGTCCATGAAGATCTGGTCTTCGCCGAAGCGGGCGGTCAGTCCGTCGTAGAGCCGCCCTGCATACGGAAGACTGTCGTCGCGTCGATAGCTGATGAAGACACGCGGCATCTGATGACCCAATTGCGCGACGCGCGAACGCGCTTCCACCCCAAGCGCACGCTTACGGTACGTCGCGGGTAGGCCAATGTCAAGGGTGCGCCATATTCTCGGTGGGTCACGGCGACGTGCATCGCGCAGGCGCAACGCCGGGTCGGCTCTCGTCGGCCCATAGCCTCGTCCAGAGAACGTCTGATAGACTTCGGCAAATGACGGCTCGGCTGCCCGCTGGCGAAACTCGGTGAGCGCGTCGGTGCTCGAGGAGACGGTCGCGCATCCTGTCTCGGCTGCCGCGGGGGCCGATTCGGCAGCCGGGCATGTGCAGCGGCGCACGTGGGTTTGCCTCTGCGCGGCATTCCTCATCTGGTGCGTGCTAGCCGCTACGATCGCCACGTCCGCGGTCAACTACCGGCGCAACGCGACGGACTCGCCGGCGGCGCTGCTCTCGATCGAGCGCGGTACGATTTTCTACGAAGGCGCCGCCGGCGCGCCCCAGGTGCGGGCCCGACCGTCGCAGGCCGTCGAAGAGGGCGGCGTCGTGGAGGTCGGCGACAACGGCCGCGCGACCCTCGAGCTCTACGACGGGACGATCCTGCGCATGCTCGCCAACACACGCGTCGCGGTGGACGCGCTGCGCGTCGGCAAGTTCAACGCCGAGCACACGCGCCTCGCCATAACGATGCCCACGGGAGCGGCGCACGTCACCGTATCCGGGGGGCTTCCGTACGGCCGCGACGTGACCATCGCGACGCCGCACGGCGACATCAGCCTGAACAAGGGCGAGTACCTCGTCTGGGTCCAGGAGGATGGGACGCGCGTCTCGTCCTACTCGGGGCAGGCGAAGGTCGCCATCGGCGAGAACGCCGTCCGCATCCGCGACAACCAGCGGGCGATGCTGCCGCCGGATGGCTTCCCGCGCGGGCCGTTCGCCCTGCTCGACAACATGATCCGCAACGGCGACTTCGCCGGCCAATTCCAGGGCTGGTCGATCCTCGACAAGGGCGAACCGGGCCGGCCGGACATGGGCGGCACCCGCACGTTGGTGCCGGAGACGATCGCCGGCCGGAAGGTGCAGGCGCTCCAGATCAGCCGCGACTCCGAGAAGGACACGCACAACGAGACCGGCATCGTCCAGGAGATCAACCGCGACGTGTCGGCGTACCGCACCGTGTCGTTGACCGCCTGGGTGAAGGTGAACAACGCCAGCCTGTCGGGCGGCGGCTACCTCGGCTCGGAATACCCGCTGATGTTCCGCGTGCAGTACACCGACGAAAAGGGCGGCCGGCCGGGATGGTCGCGCGGCTTCTACTACGCCAACCCCGAGAATCGGCCGACCGAGAACGGCGAGCAGCTCGCCAGGGGCGAGTGGTTCCCCTTCCTCATCCGGCTCTCGGACCTGCCGGACCGTCCGTCGTACATCCGGTCGATCGAGGTGCTCTCGGCGGGCCACGACTTCGACGCGGTCGTGGCGGACGTACGCCTCATCGCGGAGTAGCGCCGGCGACGCCGTGCGCGGGCCCGAGCGAGGAGTCGCGGACAAAGCCGCGAGCTAGCGCGCCGAGGCCACCTGCGTGGCGCCCACCTCGCGATACACGCTGAACACGTCCTTGATGCCTTCGAGCCGATTGAGGACGCGGCTCAGCTTGTCGAGGCCGCTCACCTCGACGGTCGCCCAGACTGTCGCCGTCTGGTCCTTGTGGACGACGGCGCTGTGCGAGGTGATGCTCAAGCCTTCGTCCGCGAGCAGCGCCGCCACGTCGCGCGCGAGGCCGACGCGGTCCCACGCCTCCACCCGCACGGTGACCGGGAACATCTGCTTGTCGATCCGGCCCCAGTCGACCGAGACGAAGCGCTCCTTGTCTTCCTCGTTCAGCACGCTCAGGCACGCGACGCGATGGACCGTCACGCCCTTGCCGCGCGTGATGTAGCCGATGATCTCGTCGCCGGGGAGCGGGTTGCAGCACTTCGCGAGCCGCGTGAGCAGATCCCCGACGCCGAGCACGCGCACGCCGCTGAGCGAGTGCTCGGACGGGGCGCGCACGTGCGGCATCTCCTGCTGGGCCGCTTCGGCCTCGCGCCGCTCGCTGGTGACCCGCATCGTCACCTGATGGGGATGGACGTCGCCGTACCCGACCGCCGCCAGGAAGTCGTCGAGCTTGACGTACTTGTAGAGCGCGGCCACCTCGTCGAGCTTGATGCCGTCGATCGAGAGGCGCTTCAGCTCGCGGTCGAGCAGCTCGCGCCCGCGCACGACGTTCTCGTCGCGATCCTGCCGGCGGAACCACTGGCGGACCTTCTCGCGCGCGTTGGCCGTGTGGATGTACCCGAGGTTCGGGGTCAGCCAGTCCCGGCTCGGGCCTTTCGACCCGCGCGCGGTGATGATCTCGACGATGTCGCCGTTCTGGAGCGTATGATCGAGCGACACCATCCGGCCGTTCACCTTCGAGCCGACGCACTTGTTGCCGACCTCGGTGTGGACGCGATACGCGAAATCGACCGGCGTCGCGCCGGCCGGCATCTCCTTGATCTCGCCGCGCGGCGTGAAGACGTACACCTGATCCTGGAACACGTCCGTCCTAAGCGAATCGACGAACGCCTGGGCGCCGGCGGCCACGTCCTTCTGCCAGTCCATGAGCTGGCGGAGCCAGGCGACCTTCGCGTCGAACGCCACGTCCTGCCGGCGGCCTTCCTTGTAGCGCCAGTGCGCGGCGACCCCGTACTCGGCGACCTGATGCATCTCCTCGGTGCGGATCTGGACCTCGACGGGCTGGGTGTGGATCGCGAGGACGGTCGTGTGCAGCGACTGATAGCCGCTCTCCTTCGGGCTCGCGACGTAGTCATCGAACTGCCCGGGCAGCGGACGCCAGATCGCGTGGACGATGCCGAGCACCGAGTAGCACTCCGGCAGCGACTTCACCAGCACCCGCAGGGCGAGCAGGTCGTAGATTTGCGAGATGTCCGCCGAGCGGTTCTTCATCTTGCGGTAAATCGAGAAGATGTGCTTCGGCCGTCCGGTGATGTCGGCCTCGATGCCGGCCTTCTCGAGCTCGGCGCGGAGCACGTCGATCGATTCGGTCACGAACGATTCGCGCTGGACGCGGCGCGCGGCCAGCCTCTTGGCGATGTCCTTGTAGGTGTCCGGTTCGAGGTGCCTGAAGGCGAGATCCTCGAGCTGCCATTTGATCTCGCCGATGCCAAGGCGATTCGCGAGCGGCGCGTAGATGTCCATCGTCTCCTGGGCCACCCGACGCCGCTTCTCGATCGGACGCGCGTCGAGCGTCCGCATGTTGTGGAGGCGGTCCGCGAGCTTGATGAGCACCACGCGGATGTCGTCGGCCATCGCCAGGAACATCTTGCGCATGCTCTCGGCCCAGATCGCCTGCTTCTCGGCCGGCCGATCCTCCGGGAGCGTCAGGCCGGGCTGGCCGTCTTCGTGGAACCAGGGCACGCGGGACAGCTTGGTGACGCCATCGACGAGCCGCGCGACCTCGTCCCCGAAGCGCGCGGCAAGCTCCGCGATCGCCACGTCGCAGTCCTCGGCGACATCGTGCAAGAGGGCGGCGACGATGGTGCCCGTATCGAGCTGCAGCTCAGCGAGCGTCTCCGCGACCGCAAGCGGGTGCGTGATGTACGGCTCGCCGGACTCTCGAGACTGTCCCTCGTGGGCGTCGCGGGCGAAATCGAAGGCGCGATGGATCGCATCAACGTCGGAGGGGGGGAGATACTGTTCGGCCCTGGCGAGCAGGGCATCTGGCGAGGTCATACGATCCGACAGTTCCGAAGGGTCCGAGGCGGAACTTGTGCCATAGTATACCACTCGGTGCGAGTCATTCTGCGTTCGCGGTCACTCGCCCGCGGGGCGACTTGAAGTTTCGCCGGCGTGCGGACGCGCCCCTCCCAGCTCGCTTGCCGACGGCACGCCACCGAGCGAGCGTGCCGCCAGTATCCCGCTCCGGATGGCCAGGGCCACTGCCCAGGCCGCGGCGGCGCAGAGCGCGCCCAGGTTGGGCGGCGACTCGGAGTGGCGTCCGGTTGCGAGCGCGAAGAAGGTGTCGCCATCGTACGGCGTGTGCGCCGGCCTGACGGCGAGCGCCAGGCCGTCGTGGGCCGCCTGCGCGAGCCTGAGCGCGGCGGGCTTCGTGAGCGCCGCATCGGTGGCCACCACGCCGATTGTCGTGTTGCCGAGCGACGGAGCGCCTTCCATTGGCGCGGCATGCCCGTGCGGGCTCTGCCGCTCGGCACCCGGCGGAGGATCCGACCCGGCTCGTCGCCGGCGCGCCATCTCGCCTTCGAGGTCGAAGTAGCGCGCGAGATTGGCCGCCGCGTCCGACGCCCAGGGGCGCGCGCCGGCCAGCATCGCGCCGGTCGCCGGATCGACGACATCACCCAGCGCGTTGGTGGCGACGAGCGCCCCGACGGTGGTGCCGTCCGGAAGCCTGACGCTCGCCGACCCGATCCCGCCCTTCATCGCGCCGAGCGGCCCGTACAGCTTGCCGACGGTGGCACCCGTACCGGCCCCGACGCTGCCGACGTCCAGCCGATCGGCGGTCGCCGCCGCGCAGGCCCGCTCCCCGGCCTCGGCGTCCGGCCGCGCGGTGGGATCCCCAATTCCGAGATCGAACAGGACCGCGCCGGGCACGATCGGCACGACGACCGGCCCCATGGCGTACCCGATGCCCCGGCGTTCCAGGTGGCGCATGACGCCGGTCGCGGCGGCCAGTCCGTACGCGCTGCCGCCCGTCAGCAAGATGGCGTGGACGCGCTCGACGGTGTTCTCAGGCCGCAGGAGGTCGGTCTCGCGCGTGCCTGGCGCGCCGCCGCGCACGTCCACCGCCGCGACAGCCGGGTCGTCCGGCAGCACCGCCGTGCAGCCGGTGACGCCGAGCGCGTCGGTGTCATGGCCGACGCGTAGGCCGGGCACGTCGAGGATCGAGTTTGGCGGCGGTGCGTTGATGGCGAACCTCCACTGCGAGGGTGCCTACTGTACATATTGCCGTGTATGGAGCCATGAGTGGGACGAGTCGCAACAGCCGAGAGAGCTCGTCTCACGGTGTCCGTGAGGGCCTCGGTCAGGCGCCGACGTACGCCTTCGTCCTCGTGTCGGGTCAAGTCGAACGAACCGTAACCACCTAGCAGACCTCAGGAGGGACTATGTCACAGGTCAACAGGACAATTCTCATCATCGGGGCCTCGGGCTTCCTTGGTCGGCACGTCGCACAGGCACTGCTCGCAGACGGGCGCACGGTCCGCTGCATGGCGCGTGATACGACCCGCGTTCAAGACTTGGCCGACGCCGGGTGTGAGGTTGTCCAAGGCGACATCCTGGATGCCGTGTCGGTGGAGCACGCGCTGGAATCCGTCCAAGCAGCGTATATCTGCATCCACACGCTGTCGCCCCAAGGAGCGAACTCGTCAGGCCAGGACTTCATGGGTGTGGAGAAGACCGGCTTGCAGAACATCGTGAGGGCATGCGAGACGCACGGTGTGCGTCGCCTGATTTACGTCACATCCATCGGCATCGCGCCCGACGCGCCGAGCGCATGGTTACGCGGGCGCTGGCAGACGGAGCAGTTCCTGTTCAACAGCGGTCTCGACGTGTCCGTCATCCGACCCGGTATGATCGTCGGGCGGGGTGGGACCGGCTTCGATGCAATCGTCAGCGGGGCCAAGAGGCCCGTCGCGATCGGACTGGGCAGCGGCAAGCAGAGAATGCGTACGGTCGCCGTGGACGACCTGGCCTACTACCTGGTCGGCGTGCTTGACGACCCGCGGTCCTTCGGCCACCACTACGACGTGGGCTCCGATGACGTCCTGACTACCGACCGGATGATCGACATTGCCGCGGAATGTCTCGGCCGGCGCCATCCAGTCAAGATCCATGTCCCGCGTACGTTGCTCGGTCTATTCGCGCCGCTGATCGAGCGGGTGAGCAGAATGCCTCGCGGTTCCTTCAAGGGCTTAGAGCGCGCGGCAATAGGTAGACGGAACAAAGGGAGTAGCCAGCAGGCACGGACGCCGGCGACAGTAGAGGTGCTAGCCATTTCCCGTCGAGGAGGAGTCCGTGCCTATTCTACCAGT
>Ga0136611_10001274_pt1 | contig 17508 bp, 20 predicted proteins | sample AntDrymUQ2232306_2_FD_106645 | JGI IMG/M metagenome (GOLD analysis project Ga0136611, IMG submission 106645) | Polar desert sand microbial communities from Dry Valleys, Antarctica - metaG UQ223 (23.06) | ecosystem: Environmental > Terrestrial > Soil > Desert | place: Antarctica: Dry Valley...
CCAGCCTCGTCCAAGCGACTCGACAGTGCTTGATATTTGGCTTCTATTGTGGTCATGTCACCCATGACTCGAAGATAGCGCAAATGCCTTAAGTGTTCAAGTTATTTTTGCTCAGATACTTAGACGTTGAGGAAATCAAACGACTTGCGATCCGGTCTGGCTGGTAATATCGACAATGCTCATGAAATTCACATCACCTTCACAGAACACGACTGACGAAGGTACACCTGTTTCCGTCAGGATTCGCGAACGCTTGGTCGCGGCGCGCAAACGGTTCAATGCCAACGACAATATCGCCGGGTTTATCGAATCGGGCGAACTCGAAAGCTTGCTCGATGAGGTCGAAGTCAAGATGCAGAGCGTGTTGGACAGTCTTGTCATCGACACGCAAAGTGACCACAACACCGGCAACACCGCTCGCCGCGTCGCCAAAATGTATTTGAACGAGGTTTTCCGCGGGCGCTATGTGTCGGCCCCAGCCATTACCGAGTTTCCAAATGCCGAACACCTGAATGAATTGATGATCGTCGGGCCGATCACAGTGCGAAGCGCATGTTCGCATCATTTTTGTCCTGTCATCGGCAAGATATGGATTGGCGTCATGCCCAATGAACACACGAATGTGATCGGATTGTCCAAATACGCACGACTTGCGGAGTGGATCATGGGGCGCCCTCAGATCCAGGAAGAAGCTGTGGTTCAGCTTGCTGACCTGATCATGGAAAAAACCCAGCCCGACGGCTTGGCGATCGTTATGGAGGCAAGCCACTACTGTATGGCCTGGCGCGGCGTGAAAGACATGGACAGCAAAATGATTAATTCCGTGATGCGTGGTGTTTTTCTGAAGGATTCAACCTTGCGCCGGGAGTTTCTCGCGCTCATTCCGAGGAAAGGTTAAGCCATGCTGGTTAGGTTGCTTTACGCCAGTCGGGCCGTTGATAGCAGCGCCGATGCGATTGCGGGTATCTTGTCGCACTCACGTCAATACAACCCGACATCCGGGATTACTGGGATTCTTTGTTACGGCGGTGGTATCTTTCTGCAGGCAATTGAAGGCGGGCGCAGCGCCGTCAGCGAGCTTTACGGCCATATTCAAAAGGATCAGCGCCACAAGGACGTGGTATTGCTGGACTTTGAAGAAATATCCGAGCGCCGCTTTGGTGGCTGGACCATGGGAACGGTCAACCTGCTCAAACTCAATCATTCGATACTTCTCAAGTATTCCGAAAAGCCAGAGCTCGATCCCTATTTGGCTTCAGGCAAAGTATCTTTGGCATTGCTTGAGGAGTTGATGGCGACCGCGTCGATCATCGGCCGCTCCTGAAAGCATCGGCTAGCCCGTTTTGACTCGGAGTCGATAGGCAGATTCATGTCACCTGAACTGTTGTTCGGCTGCGATTTTTCCAGCAGTCCGAGCCGCCGCAAACCCATACTGATGGCCGCCGGCACGGTCTCAAAAGGATGTGTACTGCTGGCGAGTCTGGATAGACTTGAATCGCTTGACAGCTTCGACGCCTGGTTGCGTCGGGAACGCGCTTGGCTTGGCGCTTTCGATTTTCCATTCGGCCTGCCGCGCGAACTGGTCGAGGACCTTGGCTGGCCCCGAAGTTGGCCTGACCTGATCGGCCACTATGCGTTTTTGAGCCGGTTCGAAATCCGCAATACTTTCGCGACGTTCTGCAATGCTCGCCCAGTCGGAAAAAAATTTGCCCATCGCGCAACTGATGGTCCTTCCGGCGCAAGCCCATCGATGAAATGGGTCAATCCACCGGTGGCTTATATGCTTCATGCTGGCGCGCCCCGTTTACTTGCTGCCGGTGTAAATCTTCCAGGTCTGCGCGAAAACGATGACGGCCGCATCGCCTTGGAAGGCTACCCAGGCCTTTTGGCGCGCGAAATTCTTGGAAGCCGCTCGTACAAGAGCGACAACCCCTCGAAGCAGACGCCGGAGCGCCTGATTGCGCGCAAGGATGTGATCACGGCGCTCGAGAACGGCCATACCCGGCTTGGACTGCGTCTGAAAGTCAGCCACGCGCAGCGAGATGCCCTGGTTGACGATGCTGGCGCTGACAGCCTGGACGCCGTGCTATGTCTGATTCAGGCGGCGTGGGCGGCCCTGCAAGGCCCCCCGCGCTATGGACTACCAGTTGATATGGACGGTCTCGAAGGCTGGACGGTGACAGCTTGATCGGCTTGAATTTCAACGATGTATTTGGCCATTTGTGCAATACAGGCGTGCACAGATAGCTATGAAAATAATAGCAAAATGACCTTATTCCAAAAAATCCGTGCTGGACTCGCTGCGACGCTTCTAGCCGTTTCAGGCATTTCCCTAGCGACTGTTCAACCAATTGGCAGAGCGCCTTGGCTTGGCATCGTCACGTACGTGATCGACGGCGATACTGTCCAGGCGTAGGTGGCAAGCCAGTAAGCATCCGCATTAACGGAATCGACGCCCCGGAGATTTGCCAGGCCGGAGGCAGCATGGCACGCGACACGCTCATGCAACGGATTCTTCATAAAAAAGTCTCGATCTACGGCGAGGCTCACGATGCATATGGCCGCCTCGTTGCGCGAATCGTTATGAAAGGCGAAGACCAAGGACGATGGATGGTGGCCAATGGATTTGCTTGGGCAAGTCGCTATCGTAACAATGCCGGCGCTTATATGCAGGAACAGCACATCGCCCAAGTTTCGAGACTCGGACTTTTTTCCTTAGCGGATGAAGCGCTTCCCACCTATCCGGCAATATTCCGCAAAGCGCACGGAAGCTGTCAATCACAGTTCATCAAATGATTCTGGTATTACTGCAAGTTCGGCGATGAAGATGGAATAAAAAAAAGCAGGGGGCAAATAAATGACCACCTGCCACATTAATGCCGACTAAAACCCGGCATTAATCCGTCAAAATAAAGAATCTTATGGACGGATCGCAATATCGTTGCGCACGCTCTTGACGTTTTTCACGCCGCGAGCGATATTTTCAGCCTGCATTTTCTCCGCGGCGGATTTTGCAAAACCAGACAGTTGAACCGTGCCATTAAGCGTTTCAACGCTAATGGACGACGCCGCAACGGTTTTGTCTTCAATCATTTTGGCTTTTACAGCAGTGGTGATGCCGGTATCGTCAACATAGGCGCCAGTGGTTTCCTGACCACGCATAACGGCACATCCGGTACTGGTAACAGCAATTCCGGTCAAAGCTGCAAATGCAATTGCGCGAGCATATTTCATAATTATTCTCCTTGAATCGTTAATAACACAGTGCAATAAGAAATAGCTTGTCAACGGCACCACGCTGACAAATGTCGATCATTTCATACTAAAGAGCGATTAAAACCTCAAACTCTTATAGTCAATCAAACAACCGCAAATTTAACTCGTTTTGACGAAAATTCTTCACCAAGATTGTCGAAGGAATTAACTGAAATTTTAAAACTTACTTCTCGATCGCGTCAACAACGAGACCACTCCACTTGTCAAGCCGGACGACTTCGCTACCGCCACAAGCCAATTTCCGACAGACATCATCCGCCAAGGTTTTACCAAGACGAGCGCACTCCCAACCAATGCCGATATGCCCAAAAGCTTAAGCGGATGTGAGCCTGCATAATCACTCATCAAAGGCCGGGCTAATTCAAGCACTGCACTTGCGGGATGGCGGTCCCACCAGACAAGTACCGCGTGCTTGGCATGGCCCAAAGCATTTTTTATACTGTTGCGCGAATGTCCCGATTCATTGTTCACGCCGGTAGCGTCATGATTCGAATCAACCCGGTCATCGCGATTCATGTGCCGAACGATAGCCTTACGCGTGATCGCTAAACGTTCCTGAGGACTGATTTCAGCTGTGGATGGCATGACAGAGTCTTTTAACTGGATTGTTCAAATTACCGCATGCAATGCCTCGGCGTCTCTTTTTATCTGCGCCTTCAACTCCGGAAAATGTTCACTATGAAGAGGCTTGTTCGCCATCATGAACGCACCGAACGCAATTGCCAATGGAACACCCGGGACAATCACCAGTGCCCAATGAAAATGTTCGTTTACACAACCCAGCATAACCGCTACGCCGGCAAAAACCAGAAAAATGATTGCAGCAAATACTACCGACACCCATGCCACCAAACGGACCATTAACTCGGATCCCGCGCTTAAGGCTTCCAGGCGAACCAGAGCGCCATAAGCATTCAGGTGATCGACAATCAAGCCGGGTCTATGAATTATCGTGGAGAACAGCGGATGCAACATAGATATGGATCTTTGTTCACAGCGAACACGCTGGATCTACCTAAATTGATATTAACTTAATACCGATCGTTATCACTATTGCGTGACGCGGATACCGCGAGGGCAACTAATGCCCCGACTACTGCGGCCATCAATACCGAACGCATAGGCTGCTCCGACACATAACGCGTCGTCGCATCAGCAGCCTGCTTCAAGGATTTTTCAGCGCGCTCCTTAGCCTCCGATGCCATGTCCAAACTTTGGCGTGCCAGTTTTTGTGCTTTCGACGCCAGCATATCGACCATTGGGTCCACATTGCCTCTAATTTCACGCATTTTGCTCTCGGCCTTGTCAAGCGCGTCACTGGCGTGCTCGCGAGTGGAATCAATCGCTTTTCCAGCCGATTGCAAAATGTCGTCCGATGCTTTGCGCACAGCAGGCATGGCGTCACGACCCATATTTGAAGCAGTATTGGAATTCATAAAGAACCTTGGTAAGTTAATAAAATTAAGATAGTCGTAAAACCGAGATCAGTGTTACTGCTTTAATGCATAGTTTTCACCTAAGAAATTTCATATGAACAATGTTCTTCTAGACGGTTTAATATTATTAATGATCACTGCTATCGGCCATCGGCTCAAAACGGTAACAGGTGTCAGTGTCAAGTGAGGAGTAGTGTAGGAAATAACTGACACAGCATGTTTTAGTTATTGAAAAAGTATTTTTAGGCCGTTTTTGGCAGGATAGCCGTAACTCTGGTACCGCTTTCACTGCTCGTGACCGTTAAAGTTCCGCCTATCGCTTCAACCCGGTGCCGCATACCTGTCAAACCATGACTGCCAGAAGGAATACTTTCGACATTGAAGCCGGACCCGTTGTCTGTCACTTCAATGGTTATGTAAGTGGCAAAAATGTGCAGGCTGATTTCCGCTTGCGTTGCATCTGCGTGTTTCCCGATGTTGGTCAATGATTCCTGAACGAGCCGGTAGACGGTCAGTTGCGCGGAACCATTTAGTTCTGTCGGTTCAAGATCGGTAAGAATCGTCAAGTCTGACCGTTCTTCAAATTCCTTGGCGAGAATTTCCAGCGAAGCCAAGAGTCCAAGATGCGACAGCGACGAGGGTCGCAGGTCTTCAACGATGCGGCGTTTCAGCGCAATACCTGTGTTAAGCGTGTGGGTCAGGTGTTCCAGGCGTTCGGAAGCTTCAGGCAAATTTCCAGCGAGACGCGACTTGAGACGGGCGACATCCAGTTTTGCGGCTGTCAACAGAGCACCAAGTTCGTCATGGAGTTCGCGAGCGAGATGCCCGCGTTCGTCTTCCCGCACATTCTGAAGATGGGTCGCCAATTCGGCCAAGCTCGCCGTGCGTTCACGCACCTGTTTTTCTAGCAAATCGCGCTCGCGTTCCAGGGCTAGCTGTTCACGCAGGCCAGACGTCATCAAGGCCTGCGTCTGCAACAGATACATGTAAAAAGCGAGCAAACCGACCAGTGCCATGACGGCGATGCCGATGCGCGAGACTTGCAGCGCTTTTCTGATCTGGACTTGCCCCTTTTCCATTTTCCTGATGTTGTTTGCAGACAGCTTGGCCGACAGATCGCGAATCGCATCCATCTGTTCTTTGCCAACGTCGGTGGTGAGCACGAATTTCCAGCCGTCTTCGTTGCCTTGTTTGCGCATACGCACTGTCAGGTCGATTTCAGCGAGCTTGCGGTGAACATGGCTCGACATTGCTTCGAAGTCGCCGAGCTGGTCTGGGTAAGGCGTAAACTGCTGCCGCAGGATATCGAGATTCTCGTTAATATCCTTCGCGGCGGTGTCGTAAGGCTCCAGATAGCGTTCGTCGCCGGTCAGTAAATAGCCTCGTTGCCCGGTTTCGGCGTCAAGAATCTGGCGTATCAGCCTGTTTATGGCGCTTCGCGACTGCTGGGCCTGCTCCAGCGTCGTTACCGCAGTGGTCGATTGTTGGAAACTTGCTTCATTGATAAAAATAAGTATGGCGGCGGCCAGCACCGCCAGTGGCAGGCTGATAGCCATCCTGGGCAAGGCAAATTTTTTCACGCGCGCGACTCCGTTCCTTACGCTTGAGAATAACTCGACAATAATAGGTAGCGATAACACTGCACTAGCTTCGGCTTGCCGAGACTGGTGGGGCGTCGTTGGCAATGGCATCGATTTCTACAGAAGGAATGCAAGATGATAAAAATCGGAATTGTGGATGACCACGCGATCGTACGTTCTGGACTCAAACAGTTCTTCTCGGATCAGGTTGACTTGCGAGTGGTCGGCGAAGCGGCCAGTGGCCGTGAAGCAATCGACCTGGTGCGCAATGTCGAACTCGACATTCTTGTCATGGACCTGTCTATGCCTGGTCAGAGCGGAATTGACGCGCTTGCCATGATTCGCGCCAAGGCGCCTGATGTCGGCATTCTGATTTTGAGCGGCTATCCGGAAGAGCATTACGCGGTCAACCTGATTCGCCAAGGTGCCAGCGGCTACCTCAACAAAGAGTGCGACCCTGCTGAGATTGTCGATGCGATTCGCGTCATTTCGCTCGGTAAGCGTTACATCACCGCGGCGGTCGCCGAACTGCTGGCGCAGCAACTAAATCGTCCGAAAGACGTTGCCGCTCATGAACAGTTGTCCGAGCGTGAGTTTCAGGTTTTTCTAAAACTCGCTAAAGGAGAAACGGCTGGCGATATAGCCAGAGCGCTCTCATTGAGCGTTAAGACTGTCAGCACGTATCGGACACGGGTTATGGAAAAAATGAGCTTGGCATCAAACAGCGATCTTACGTATTACGCGCTTAAAAACAAGCTGATCGATTGATTGCCGCCGAAACAGTTAATTGCCCCGCCGACGGGGATTAAAAGCCTCAGCCCGATGATTTTCTGATTTCGGGTTCGCGGGAATTTTGTTCGAGACAATAGTCCACCAACGCGTCTATTTCATTCGATTTATCAAATACCGCATCCACCCCAAGTTGAGCGCACCGCTGGCGAATATCCGTGGTCGCATAATTGCTAAGTACAACGACTTTCTGCGTCAGCGGCCTGTCTCTGCAGGCCGCAAGTACGCCTAAACCACTGCCCTGTTTTAAAAACAAGTCGACGATCGCCAAGTCCCATTTTTCACGATTTTCGTTGAGCCAGGCCTTGCCATCGTTTTCCGTCTCGGCGCTACCAACCGCAATGACACCTGCAAGCTCTTCAAGCGTGCCAATCAGGTTCTCCCGAATCGTGGGGTTGTCTTCAACGATATATGTTTTTAAGCTCACAGCACAATCCAGGCAAATCCACAGAATCCAAATAATGGCGGCGGAGATCGGGCAACGTGATCACGGCTCAATAGAGTGAACATACGCCACTAAATTTCTTGTTGCCTTGTTTCCCAATGTATCTACTACACAGGTCACGGCATGACAGCGGCATCTCCCTATATCTGTAAGGATTTTCCTACGATTTCCATCGGGACTGATGTAGGTACAAGCGCACAGAGCTCCATGGCGCTTTCCCACGGTTTGCAGTGGGTTGATAGGCCATATTCAAGCTGTAGTCCAAAAACCTATCCTTGTTTCAAGTTGTTACTTATAGTGCAACAAGTGGGTACCTACTATAGAGGTTGTGTTGATGAAAATTGCAGGCCATTGATCACGGCATGAAAAATTTTGTTTTGCAGTCAAGGAATTTTCGGTTCTGGGCCGCTGCGGTCGTATTGGCGTTTGTGCTGCTCGTTCTTGGAGCCTATTTTTTTCCGTGGGATATTTTGCGTGTTCCGATCAATCGTTATGTCTCGGAGCGGCTGGGGCGGCAGTTCGAGATCACACGTCATCTTTCCGTGCATCCAGGCTTTACAGCAACGGTTCGTGCTGAAGAGCTCCAAATTGCCAACCCTGACTGGGCGCAGGAGCGGTATCTGTTAAAGGCGTCCGCTGCGGAATTCGATATCAAAATCCTGCCGCTACTTTTCGGCAAAATTGTGTTGCCCCGGATTTCGCTGACAGGGCCGACAGTCGGTCTGCAGATCGATCCCGATGGAAGGCGCACCTGGGCGTTGTCAAAAGATACATCCAGCAAGGGCGCTGTTCCCGAGATCGGCTCGTTGCTTGTTGATCGGGGGACTGTCAATTACGTTGCCAAAGGGCAGGGTGCGGACCTTCATGTCGAGTTTTCGCTGGCACGTGAATCTGGCATAGAGTTGCCTCTGGAGTACAAAGCCGGCGGCAAGTGGAAAGGCCAGCCATTTACTGCTAGCGGACATGCCGGTGGCCTTCTACAGTTCAGCAAAGATACCCGGGCGCCCTTCCCCATTGAAGTGACCGCGGCCGCCGGACGGACCAGCCTCAAAGCGAAGGGTTCGATCGCGGGACTTGTCGATCTGTCAGGCATCGATGCCAGTTTCGAGCTTCAAGGACAGAGCCTGGACGACCTGTACCAATTGCTGGGCGTAGTGATGCCGCATACCCCACCCTATAAATTTCGCGGCAAGCTCGACAAAAAAGAAAAACTATGGTCTGTGAGCGACATACAGGGAACACTTGGCAAAACCGACCTCAGTGGCGCATTGAGTTTCGATCAATCGGCAGCCGCACCGCTTTTGACAGGAAAAATCCAGTCGAAAGTCTTGGATTTCGCCGATCTCGGGCCTGTCATCGGCATGACACCTGAAACTGTGCCCAGATCGGGCAACAAAAAGCCCAATTTGACTACCAGCCGTCCGGCCGCCTCGCGCGTCGTGAAGGAAAAAGTTGCGCCTACGTCGCGACAGGTCAAGGGCAAAGTACTGCCGGTGGCCACACTGGATGTGGCCAAACTCAAGTCCATGAACGCCGACGTGGTTTATTCGGTTGGTGACATTAGGCATGTCAAAGCGTTGCCGCTGGACAAGGGGAGTGTTCATGTCAAGCTGAATGCGGGCGTTCTTCAACTCGATCCGATTTCGCTGGGCGTGGCTGGCGGCACCGTCGCCGGCATCATTCGCATTGATTCAAATACCGCTCCCCCGGCAATCGTCACCAAGCTGGCTGTACGTGGGGTCCAGCTCAACAGACTCTTTCCATCAATCGAAAGCACGAAGAGTGCGCTTGGAAAAGTCGGCGGGCAGTTCGATCTGACCGGCCGCGGCAACTCGATGGCGCAAATGCTGGGATCGGCGTCGGGAAATATGGCGGTGCTCGTCGGAAGGGGCGAGATCAGCAATATTCTGCTCGAATTCATTGGTCTCGACGGTGGCGAAGTCATCAAGTTTCTGGTCCGCGGCGATCGAAACGTCCAGCTTCAATGTGCCGCGCTCGCTTTCGATGTCAAGCAAGGCCTGATGTCAAGCCGCGCCATCGTGATGGACACCAGCGACACGGTGGTTAGCGGCGAAGGCACGGTGAGCCTGGCCGACGAGACGCTGAATATTTTGTTGAAGGCCGCTCCGAAAGACCGAAGCATCCTGAGCTTTAGGTCGCCGCTAAGAATTGCCGGCACCTTTGGCTCGCCCACAGCCGGGCCGGAAAAAGTGGCGCTTGCCGGCAGGGTGGGCCTCGCGCTGCTGCTGGGCGCAATCAACCCTTTTCTAGGTCTTGCCGCCACTATCGAAACCGGTCCAGGAAAGGATGCCGATTGCGCTGCCGTGCTGACGCGGTCCGCGCCGCCCAAGCCAGCGACCGCCCCTGCCAGAAAATAGTTTTGGTTCGGGCTATCGGCTCGACGCGCCGCTGCCGCAAACGATGCAGGCGGCGTTTTTTGGCAGCTTCATTTCGTGCCATTGCATGTACCGGCCGTCGAGCATCATCAGCCGGCCGGTCAAGGCCTCGCCTATACCGCACAGAAGCTTCAGCGCCTCGGCGGCCTGCACCGCACCGATAATTCCGACCAAGGGCGCAAAGACGCCCATGGTGGCGCAATGCGCTTCCTCGGGCTTGTCCGATTCCGGAAAAAGGCAGGCGTAGCAAGGCGATTCGGCGTTGCGAGAGTCATAAACCGTCACCTGCCCGTCAAAACGAATCGCGGCGCCAGACACCAGCGGCCTGCGATGGCGGACGCAAGCGTGGTTGATGGCATGGCGGGTCGCGAAGTTGTCGGTGCAGTCGAGCACCAGGTCTACCTTTTTAATAAGCTGGTCGAGCAAAGGCGGGCCGGCAAACACGCTGACCGGCGTCACTTTCGCGTCCGGATTGATCGCGGCAACAGCCTGAACAATCGATTCCGCCTTTAGCTCGCCGACACGCCCCATCGTGTGAGCGATCTGGCGCTGCAGATTGGTGGTGTCGACCCGATCGTGATCGACGACGGTGATTTGTCCGACACCCGCGCTGCCCAGATACAAGGCCACCGGCGAACCTAACCCTCCCGCGCCGACTATCAGTACATGCGATGCCAGAAGCTGTTGCTGGCCCTCGATGCCGATTTCGTCAAGCAGGATATGCCGGGAATAGCGTAGCAGCTGGTCGTCGGTCATGGCAAACGAAATCGGTCCGCAAGCGGCAAGGATCATGCGCGGCGGCAACCGCGGCCTTTGAACAAAACAAAGCCCGTTCCGAAACGGGACGGGCTTTGCCATTCGAAGCACTTTGCAAGATGTGCGGCTAGTTCTCTTTTTTCTCGTTTTTCGGTTCCACCACGGCGGTCTTGCTCACCAGCACAGGCCGGCCCTTGAGCTGGTTGACGGCTTGAGCGAGCGGGAAATCCTTGTCGCTGCCGAACTCCGGCGGACGGCGCTGTTCAGGCGTTTTCTTCGCGTCTTCCTCGAGCCGCTTCAAAGCTTCCTCGCGGGCTTTGTCGCGGCCCGCTTCCTTGACCTCAGCGCCCTGGCCACTGGCGAGATGCTTTTCCAGGTCGGCTTCACGGGTGCGCAGCGCCGCGAACGGACTGCCCTCCGCCGTTTCGTCAAGCATCACATCGGGTACGATGCCGCGCGCCTGGATCGACTTGCCGCTCGGCGTGTAATAGCGCGCCGTGGTGAGCTTGATACCGGTATCGGGGCCTAGCGGGCGCACCGTCTGGACCGAACCCTTGCCGAAGGTCTGGCTACCCATGATGGTCGCGCGCTTGTAGTCCTGCAGCGCGCCGGCGACGATTTCACTGGCCGACGCCGAGCCTTCGTTGACCAGCACCACGAGTGGAACGGTCTTGATCACGGCGGGCAGGCGCTTGAGCGGATCGGCGCCGCTGCGGCGCTGATAAAACTCGGGCGACGCCTTGTAGACCGACTTGCTTTCGGTCAACTGGCCATTGGTGGACACCACGGTCACGTTTTCAGGCAAAAATGCCGCCGACACCGCAACCGCCGCATCGAGCAGGCCGCCCGGGTCGTTGCGCAGGTCCAGCACCAAGCCTTTCAGATTGGGCTCCTGTTTGTAGATCTGCTCGATCTTGTTCACGAAATCATCGACCGTGCGTTCCTGGAACTGGCTCAGGCGAATCCATGCATAACCCGGCTCGATCACCTTGCTGCGAACCGACTGGGTGCGAATTTCCTCACGCGTGATGGTGACCGGGAAGGTGCGGCTTTCTTCCTTGCGGAAAATCACCAGATTGACCTTGGTCTGCGGCTCGCCGCGCATTTTCTTGACGGCTTCGTTCAGAGGCAAGCCTTTCACGGCGGTGTCGTCGATACGGGTGATGAGATCGTTCGGCTTCAGGCCAGCCCGGTCCGCGGGCGAGCCTTCGATCGGCGATACGACCTTGACCAGCCCGTCTTCCTGGCTGATTTCGATGCCTACGCCGACAAAACGCCCCGAGGTTCCTTCACGGAATTCCTTGAATGACTTTTTGTCGAAATACACCGAATGCGGATCGAGGCTTGCGACCATGCCTGAAATCGCGTCGGTGATAAGTTTTTTCTCATCGACCGGCTCGACGTAATCGGACTTGACCATGCCGAAAACCGCCGCGAGCTGTTGCAATTCTTCGAGCGGCAAAGGCGCCAAGCCGGCGCGGGCAACCGCCTGCAACTGAACCGTGGTAAGCGCCCCGGCCATCGCGCCAACTGAAATCCAGCCGGCAATTTTCAGCTTCTGACCCATAAAAACTTTCTAAAACCTGTTGTAGAACCCATGCTTTCAGAGATCCAAAGCAATATACACCTTCGATAAAAGCCGCGCACGACAGTTCCGTCGCGGCTGCATTAAACATGAAAATGGGGTGAAACCCAAACGTTGCAAGTTTTTTGGCCACCCGGGGCGCGTCAGGCGGTCGCGGTTTTTCCTTGCGCCGCCACGGCGGCCGCGGCTTTGGCCGCCGCTTCGGCGTCGCCCAGGTAATAGCTGCGCAGTGGCTTGAGGCTGGCGTCAAGTTCGTACACCAGCGGAATGCCGTTGGGAATGTTCAGGCTGACGATGTCGTGGTCTGAAATTTCATCGAGGTATTTCACCAGCGCGCGCATCGAGTTGCCGTGCGCGGCGACCACGATGCGCTTGCCGGCCTTGAGCGCCGGCGCCATCGCCTCGTTCCAGAACGGCAAAACGCGGTCGACCGTGTCCTTCAGGCATTCGGTCAGTGGCACCTGTCCGGGCAGCAGTCGGGCGTAGCGCCGGTCGCGGCGTTCGCTGCGAACGTCGTCCGGTGCCAGCGGCGGTGGCGGCGTGTCGTAGCTGCGGCGCCAGGCCAGCACCTGGGCGTCGCCAAATTTTTTCGCTGTCTCTGCCTTGTTCAAACCCTGCAGGTCGCCGTAATGCCGCTCGTTCAACCTCCAACTGTGCACCACCGGCAGCCATGTACGGTCCATCTCGTCGAGCACATGCCAAAGCGTGCGGGTGGCGCGCTTGAGCACGCTCGTATAGGCGATGTCGAAGTCATAACCCTCGGCCCGCAGCAGTCGGCCGGCGTTTTTGGCCTGCTCGATGCCGGTTTCGGTCAGATCGACGTCGGTCCAGCCGGTAAAACGGTTTTCCCGGTTCCAGGTCGATTCGCCGTGGCGAATGAGCACGAGTTTATGCATGGTGTCAAATTTTCTAAATGAAAGAATGCCGGAAAAGGGGACGAAAAGGACGGCCCGACGGATGGACTCCGCCGACATTCTAAAATCATCGTTTGACTTGAACTACAGAGAAGGCGCAAGTGAAATTTCTAATCGACAACTGGATGCTGATTTCGGTGGCCATCGCTTCGGGCGGCATGCTGTTGTTGCCGCAGATCGCCGGCGGAATGAATGCCGGCGCATTGAACGCCTCCAGTGCCGTGCATCTCATGAACCGTGAAAAAGCGGTGGTCGTCGATGTCGGCGATCCGGCCGAATTCGCTGCCGGGCATGTCGGCGGCGCGAAGAACGTGCCGCTCGGCGAGCTCGAAGCCAAATTGCCCGGCATGGTGAAGAATAAGGCTTTGCCTCTGATTCTTGTCTGCGCCAGCGGTGCGCGCTCGGGCCGGGCCGTGACGATCGCCAAAAAACTTGGTTACGAGCAGGCCCAGGCGCTGGGCGGCGGACTCAAGGCATGGAGAGAAGCCAATCTTCCACTTGAGAAGGCCTGAGGGCCCCAACAAATATGCAGACCGTCAAGATTTACACCACCGGCTTTTGCCCCTATTGCGTGCAGGCAAAACAGCTGCTCTTGGAGCGCGGCGTGACGGAACTCGATGAAGTGCGGGTCGACACGCAGCCCGGCGAACGCCAGAAAATGATGGAGATTACCGGCCGGCGCACCGTGCCGCAGATTTTCATCGGCGAAACCCACGTCGGCGGCTGCGACGACCTGATGGCGCTCGACAGCCGAGGCGGCCTGCTGCCCTTGCTGGCCGGAACGGCCTGACGCGGCGCGGCGATTGCGTCCCGACAAGCGGCACGCCCCAGCGACTGCCCGCCGGCATCGACCCTGAGATAATGCGCGCCAGCCGCGTGCGCAGGCAGCGTTTTTTTGAGCGGCGCCATGCGCCGGCGATGCCAATCCAACCCAATTTTTGCACCTTGACGAAAGACCACCATGGCCGAAGCCAACCTTGACAATCCCGTGTTCCAGATTCAGCGCGTTTACCTCAAAGAGCTGTCGCTGGAGCAGCCAAATTCGCCCGACATTTTGCTGAACCAGGCGCAGCCGGGCGTGGAAATCCAGTTGGGTGTTGATGCCAAGCCCGTCGCCGACGGCCTCTACGAAATCACTGTCACGGCGACGGTGCACACCAAGATTGAAGACAAGACGGTGTTTCTGGTCGAAGCCAAACAGGCCGGCATCTTCGAGATTCGCAACGTCCAGAGCGACCAGCTCGGTGCGATTTTGGGAATCGCCTGCCCCCAGATCGTCTATCCGTATCTGCGCAGCAACGTTGCCGACGTCATCCAGCGCGCCGGTTTTCCGCCGGTGCATATGGCCGAAATCAATTTCCAGGCGATGTACGAGCAGCAGCAGGCCCAGGCCGCCGCCGCCGTCGCGCCGGAAGCACCGCAGATCATTGTCTGACGGGCTGAAAGGCTGGAATTGACACCCGCCGGCGAGGCTCCGTGAAAATCGTCGTCCTGGGCGCCGGCGCCTGGGGCACCGCGCTTGCCGTAAATGCCGCCCGCGCCCAGCGCGATGCGGTGACTTTGTGGGCGCGAGACGCGGCGCAGATCGCGCGCCTGCGGGCCGAACGCGCGAACACGCGCTACCTTCCGGGCATTTCCCTGCCTGACGGGCTGACGGTGCTCGGCGGCGGCGAGGTGACGCCGGCGCAGGCCGCCCAAGGGCAAGACCTGGTCGTCATGGCGACGCCGGTGTCGGCTGCGCGCGGCCTGCTTGAGCAACTGCGGCATGTCGGCACGCCGCTAGCCTGGCTCAGCAAGGGTTTTGAAGCGGAGTCGCCTACTCCTTCTTTACAGCTTTTTGGGCTGATGGTGCACGAAGTACGCGCGCAGGTAGCTATTAATTTAAGAGCAGGAGTGCTCAGCGGCCCGAGTTTCGCGCTCGAAGTGGCGCGCGGCCAGCCGACGGCGCTGGTCGCCGCCAGCGAACATTCCGAAGTGCGCGAGGCGCTGGTCGCGGCATTTCACGGTGCCAGCCTGCGGGTCTATGCCAGCGACGACGTGGTCGGCGTCGAGGTCGGCGGCGCGGTCAAGAACGTGCTGGCGATCGCCGCCGGACTGTGCGATGGTTTGCGGCTGGGCCTCAATGCGCGTGCAGCGCTCATTACCCGGGGGCTTGCCGAGATGACGCGCCTGGGTGTAGCGCTTGGCGCGCGCCCCGAAACCTTCACTGGCCTGTCAGGCCTGGGCGACCTGGTGCTGACAGCCACCGGCGACCTGAGCCGCAACCGCAAGGTCGGCCTGCTGCTGGCCCAGGGCGCCGCGCTAAGCGAGGTGCTGGCGTCGATCGGTCATGTCGCCGAAGGCGTGTATTGCGCCCGCACGGTGGTCCAGCGTGCGGCTGGCCTGGGGGTTGAAATGCCCATCGCCCAGAGCGTTGTAGCGCTGCTGGACGGAAAACTCAAGCCCTGGGAAGCGGTCGCGGCGCTGATGGAGCGCGAGCCGAAAGCCGAATAGGTTTGCTGCTAAAAAGATAGCTGACTGCGCCCGTCACACATGCGCAAAAGGCAATTTTCTTCTTATTTTCGAAGCACGATCGTGACCAGAAGGGAGGCGTTTTGCACAGCCGTGAAAGCGTATTCGACGCTGCCTTCGAGCCACACCATCTGTGCCGCCTTCATACGCTGGGTTTGCCCGCCCGCGACGAGTTCGACCTCGCCTTCAAGGCAGTGAATCGTCATTTCGCCCCTGACCTTGTGCGCCGGAATGGTTTTGCCAGCCGGCAACACCACCCGCATCACTTCCAACCCGTCGGTCTTGAAAACAGCCGAGCTGCGCGCCTCGGTCAGCTGATTGCCCAAAGGCTGAACATCGACAAGTTGCCCGGGCGCGGCGTGTGCAATGGCCATGATAAAAATCCTTCAACGCTTGGTGGATGTGTTGACGCGTTTTATACCTTAAGGACCCACTGCATAACTCCAAGCGGTCTGTGATCAGTCGGACTCGGGCGGTCTGCTGCGTTGTTTTTCTTGTCAATAGCGTGGCTATTGCCCGCAAAAAGACGCCTTGCAGCCCATCCCGATCCGACTGACACAGGCTCGCCAGAGTTATGCAGAGGGTCTTTAATCTTACTGTGTCACAAACGTAGACGCAGGTCTATCGAGTTGCAATGTGGGCAGTGTCCCAGCGCGATTGCGAGGGCCACGCCCAGTTGGAAGCGCAGCGTTGTGATCGAGTGGAACACGTGACGCTGCGCGCGCTGGGCTGCCCGAGGGATGCAATCGTCGGGAACGGCAGGTACTTGGCGTACGACGAAGTTTTTTTTACCGTCGGCATCACTGCCAGCCTTCAGTCGTTGCGCCATCAGGAACCCGTACGCCGCAATGCTCAAAGTGGCGTGGTGGTGAAAGCCCCGCCAGGCTCTTCCCTCATAGTGGCCCAATCCCACCTCCTGCTTCAAGTCCTGGTAGTCGCGCTCAATGCGCCAGCGCATATGCGCGGCGCTCACCAGATCGTTCAACGCAGTCGTCTCTGGCAGGGTGGACAAATAGTATTTCTCAGGCTCAGCCTGGCCGGCGGGCCACTCGATGAGCAGCCATTGCTCGGGAAGAAGACGGGCCTTACCAGTATTGCCCCCGGCACAGCGTACCCTCAGCGCCGCAAAGCGCCCCGTCAACGGCTCGTTGGTACCCTCTCGCCAACTGATGGTGTGAAATGCACTGCCGGGCAGGCTCAGTGCCAAGGTCTTGACGTTCACGGGCTGGCGTTTGGCGGTGCGCCGTGGCATCACCGGCGGGCGACCCATGCCGCTGTAGGGTTTGGGCGGTAACGGCGCTACGCCCGGTGGCCAGACAACGACCAAGCAGGTGATGCCGACCATGTAAGCCAGGCCCAGATCGCTCAAGCCCTGACGAAACGCATGGTCGAGTCCATAACCGGCGTCGGCCAGCACGCAATGGCGCGGCGCTCCTTGTGCGAGCAGGGCGCGCAATTGTTGCAGTGCAATTTGTGGCTTGGTTGCAAACTCGATGTCCTCGGGGATACCGGCTTTGTCTCTACGCGCGTTGTCTTCGGCCCAGATGTGGGGCAGGTACAGTTGCCAGGCCACCGGCAGGCTGCCATCCGCGCAGCTCAGCGAAACACTAAGGATGGTCTGAATAACTCACCGCGACATTGAGTAGCGGGTCGTTAGTTTTCAAGTGGTGGAATTTCACGCGCAATCTCTGGAAATTCCGTCGTTTTTACCGCCCACTCGGGCCTTGTTCGCCCTTTGCAGGGCGTTTCCCCTGTTTTTTGGCGCACTCATGCCCAGGCCTCCATCAATTTGCCGCGCACCATCCATAGGTTGGACAGCG
>Ga0136611_10001275_pt1 | contig 17508 bp, 14 predicted proteins | sample AntDrymUQ2232306_2_FD_106645 | JGI IMG/M metagenome (GOLD analysis project Ga0136611, IMG submission 106645) | Polar desert sand microbial communities from Dry Valleys, Antarctica - metaG UQ223 (23.06) | ecosystem: Environmental > Terrestrial > Soil > Desert | place: Antarctica: Dry Valley...
CAGCAGCAGCTCGAACGCGTCCCGGATGCCGGCCCGGGTGAGCAGCTGCTCCCCCACGGCGGTGGCGCCATTGGTGAGCGTGACCAGGCGCAGCCCCAGGTCGCGCAGGGCTCGCACGCCGTCCGGCACGTCCGGGTGCACCGGCAGGGCGGTGAACCCCGACATCGCTTTCGGCGCAGGCCCTGCTATCTCCAGGCCCGAGCCAGCGCTGAGGACGCCGAGAACAAGTCCGAGGATGGTTCCCACGACGAGCCATCCCAGGAGCAGCCAGCCCAGTGCCTTCGCTGCCCGTGGCGCCAATGACGGTTGCATCGCTGAGTCTCCGCTCACACACTGCCGGAAGTCTGGCCAGGCCGAGACCCATACGGCTCTGGGGCCGGCGCGGTCACGGAGCCCCTGGCAGCGACTCGCATGCGATGAGGTCGTTGTCGGCGTCGAGCTGGGCGACGTCGCCGTAGTGGGGGTAGTAGAACTCGAACCAGTCCTGGGCCTGGCGCCAAGTACTGAAGTCCGAGCAGTTCTTGGTGTTGCCGGGGTTCGCCGGCTTGCTGGGCGAGGGCGCCGGAGCGGGCGCGGGTGCCGGTTGGGGCGCCGGCTGCGGCGCCGGCGGAGGCGGAGGCGGAGGGACGCTGCTCATCCCGTTCTGCACGACGAGGTCAAGGACGCGGGCCAGGAAGCTCGCCATCTGGTCTCGCCGTACTCCCTCACCGGGTCGGTAGGTGCCGTCTGCAAAAGCCGCCGGTGAACCCGGCCGCCGCCGCCTTGTTGATGTCAGCTTGCAGCGGCTGGGTGTTGTCGTCGTCGAAGTAGTCCCCGCCCTCGGGTAGGACACCAAGCCCGCCCTGTCGGGCGCGGTAGTCATAGGCGCGGGTCAAGAAGGCAGCCATCTGATCGCGGGAGACGCCCTCCTTGGGAGCGTAGGTGCCAGCGCTCTTCCCGCCGACGATGCCCGGGGTCGCAGTACAAGGCGGTGGTCGCGGCCAGCCGGCTGGTCCCGACGTCGGTGCGCACGCGCGTGGTCAAGGGCCTGGGCCGGCGGCTGCCCGGCCGCTGATCAGCCGACGATGCGCAGCCGGTCCGCGCGCTGCCGCTCCTCGCTCGAGCGGGCGCGGTGGTTGCGCAGCCAGCCCGGCAGCTCCGACGGCGGCATCGGGCGGGCCAGGTGCCAGCCCTGGCCGAGCCTGCACCCCATCGACTGGAGCAGCTGCCAGGTCGGCTCGTCCTCGACGCCCTCGGCGACGACGTCGAGCCCGAGGTTGCCGCCGAGGTCGACGATGCTGCGCACGATGGCGCCGTCCTCGCCGTGCGTCGTCAGGTCGAGCACGAAGCTCTTGTCGATCTTCACCTCGTGCACGGGCAGTCGCTTGAGGTAGGACAGCGAGGAGTAGCCGGTCCCGAAGTCGTCGACGGACAGCCGGACGCCGAGCTCGCGCAGCTCGAGCAGCAGGGCCACCGCCCGGGCCGGGTCGGCCATGACGCCGCTCTCGGTGACCTCGAGGGTCAGGGAGCGGGCGGGGAGCTCGTAGCGGCGCAGCAGCCGACGGACCTCGTCGAGCAGGTCGGTGTCGAGCAGGCTGCGGGTCGAGAGGTTGACGGCGACGCTCACGTCGATCCCGTCGGCCCGCCACGCGGCGCACGCCGCGAGCGACTGCTCGAGCACGAGGGTCGTGAGCGCGCCGATCAGGCCGCTGCGCTCGGCCACCGCGATGAACTCCTCGGGCGACACCTGCCCCAGTCGCGGGTGGTGCCAGCGGACCAGGGCCTCCACCGACCGGACCTCGCGCGTCGCCAGGTCGGCCTGGGGCTGCACGTGCACCTCGAGCTCCCGCGCGCTCAGGGCGTGGCGCAGCTCGGCGACCAGGGTGAGGCGTCGCTCGGTCGAGGTGTCGAGGACCGGCTCGAACACCCGCAGCCCGCCGGTCGACTGCTTGGCGTTGTACATCGCCAGGTCGGCGCGCTTGAGCAGGCTCGTGGTGTCGGTGCCGTGCGCTGGTGCGAGCGCCACGCCCACGGAGGCTCCCACCTCGACCACCTGGTCGTCGAGCTCCATGGGCTGGCGGAAGGAGTGCATCACCCGGCGGGCGACGCGCAGGGCCGCCTCGTCGTCGCCGCAGTCGGGGAGCACGACGGCGAACTCGTCCCCGCCGAGCCGGGCGACCGTGCCGGAGTGCCCGACCGCGCTGCGGAGACGCTCCCCGACCTCCTGCAGCAGGGCGTCGCCCTGCGCGTGGCCGAACGTGTCGTTGACGTCCTTGAAGCCGTCGAGGTCGATGACCATCACGGCGGTGCGGCAGTCGCGGCGCAGGCGCACCCCCTCGAGGGCGGCGTCGAGCACCTGGCGGAGCAGGACCCGGTTGGGCAGCCCGGTCAGGGCGTCGTGCAGCGCCTCGTGCCGCAGCTCGTCGATGAGCCGGCCGTTCTGCAGGGCCACCGAGGCGTGGTTGGCGACGGTCTCCAGCAGCACGACGTCCTGGCCGTCGAAGGCGCGCACCTCGCCCATCCGGTCGGCGACGGTCAGCGTGCCGAACACGCCGCTGCCGCCGCGCAGCGGCACGAGGATCGCCTCGCTCCAGCCGCGCCGGTCAAGGTGGTGGCGGGCGCCGAGCTCGCGCGAGGTCCGGGGCAGCAGCAGCCCCTTGCGCTCGCCGACCACCCGGTCGTAGACCCAGCGGTCCTCGGCCGCGTCGGCGACCTCGCTGCGCACCAGGTTGCCCTCGTCCGAGAGCGCGACGCGCACCGGCGACGTGGAGGCGTGGCCGGGGAGCACGACGACCTCGACGCGCTCGGCCCGCAGCAGCTGCTGCGCCTCGCGCAGGACGCTGCGCAGCACCTCGTCGACCTCGGGCGTGCTGCTCACCACCTGGCTGAAGCCGTACATCCGCTCCAGGCTCAGGTGCCGGTCGAACAGCGTGGTGTACGCGCGGTAGGCGACCAGGACGACGGCTGCCGCTCCGAGCAGCAGCACGCCGTTGCGCACGTCCTGGACGAGGCTGGCGACGGCGACCAGGGCGATGACGACGATCATCGACGAGAGCAGGAGCTGCTCGCGGACCTCTCGCAGCAGCTGCGACGCGGGCGGCGCCTCCTCGTAGACGGCGATGACGCGCGAGATGGCCGCGATGGCGAGCACCTGCTCGAGCGCCACGGCGGCCAGGGCTGCCGCCCAGGTGCGCGGCCCGTGCACGTCGCCGTCGCCGAGCAGCAGCCGGAACGCGGCGACCGCGAGCGCCGTGCCGGCGAAGGTGAGCGCGCTGTTGAACAGGCACTTCAGCAGCGGCGACCGCCGGTGCAGGACGAGGACCAGCACCACGGCGAGCACGCGCCCGGACACGAGCTCCAGCGGCGGGCTGAAGAACAGGGCCAGCACCAGCGGCAGCTCGCTGAGGCTGATGGCGCTGGCCTCGCGCTTGAACTGGACGTTCATGACGACGAGCTCGGCGGCGGCGAACATCACGGCCACCGCCCACCACGGCAGGGAGACGGCGTCGACGGCGGGCCCCGCGGACAGCAGAGCCGTGGACGGCACGATCCCGGACACGAGCAGGGCCACGGACAGGAGCAGCACGGAGACCGTGCGGCGACGCTGCTCGCGTCGCCGCACGGTCGCCTGCTCAGGCTCGAGCACCTCGTCCTCCACGGGGGAGGGATCGGCACGGAGTGCCGTTCACTGCAGTGCCCGGCCGCATCTCACTGTCGGCTCAGCGCCAGCCGGCGCTGGCCCAGGTGCGCCCGGCCCAGGTGCGCCCGGCCCAGGTGCGGCCGTTCCAGTAGCCGTCGGCCCAGGTACGGCCGTTCCAGGTGCCGCCGGCCCAGGTGCGCCCGGCCCAGGTGCGCCCGGCCAAGTCGGTGCCGGTCCAGGCCACGCCGGTCCAGCCCTGCTCGCTCCAGCCGGTGCCGATCCATGGCGACTTGTTCCAGCTGCCGCCGTCCCAGGTGGCGTCCATGCTGGACTTGGCCGCCTGTGCGGTGGCGTCGAAGGCCTGCATCATGATGTCGCGCTCGCCGTCCAGGACGATGCCGAGCTCGTTCTCGATGCGGAAGCCGCCGCGGGCCGCGTCGAGCGACCCGGTGCCCTTGGCCTTGTCGAAGCCCTGCTCGGCGTAGGAGAGCTTCGTCGTGGCGGCGGGCTTGCGGAGGTCGAGCATCCCCTTGCCCTGCGCCTGCTTGTCCGCGGAGGGGAGCGCGCGTGCCCCGCTGGTCACGAGGTACTTGACGTCCTCGGGCGTAAGGCTGGGCCGCTGCTGCAGCAGCAGGGCGATACCGCCGCTGACGACGGCCGCCGCCTGCGAGGTGCCGCTGCCGCGTAGGAACCGCTCGCCCAGGCGGGCCGTCGGGTTCTGCTCGTCGATGTAGGAGCCGGGCACCCGCAGGGACTGCAGCGACTGGCCGGGAGCGACCAGGTCGGGGTTGCGGGTGCCGTCACCGCGGGTGGAGAAGTCCGGGATGACGTCGTCGTCGGTGCTCGTGCTGCCCTTGCTGTCGTTGGCTCCCACCGCGATCACGTACGGGTTGCGGGCCGGGTTGAGCAGCTGCCCGGTGCCGGTGCCGTCGTTGCCGACGGAGGCGACGACCACGATGCCCTTGTGCCACGCCTGCTCGACGGCGAAGGAGAGCGGGTCCAGCAGCGACGACTGCGCCGACGGCGTCCCGAGCGAGAGGTTGAGCACGCGCACGTTGAGGCCGTGGCTCTTGCGGTTCTGCACCACCCAGTCGATGCCGGCGACGATCTGCGAGACGTCGGCGTTGCCCCAGGCGTCGGCGACCTTCACGCTGACGACCCGCGCGTCCGGGGCCATCCCGATGAACGGCCCGGACGAGCCGGGGTCGAGCAGGTTCGCGTCGGCGTCCTTGCCGGCGATGAGCCCGGCCATGTGGGTGCCGTGCCCGAAGCCGTCCAGGTGGCGGGTCGAGGCGGACTGCGAGTCAAACGACAGGTCCGGGCCGTGCACGACCTTGCCGGGCGCGTCCAGGCCTGTGACAGGCGTCACGCCGGTGTCCAGCAGGGCGACGTCGACGCCGGCCCCGGTCCACTGCAGCTTGTTGCTCCGGCTCCACAGGCCGCGGGCGCCGACGACCTGCCCGACGTTGTAGGCGCTGTTCACGTCGCCGCGGGCGTCGTAGGTGCTGCTGTGCATCTGCACGTCGCTGTCCGGCGTCACACCGGTCACGCGCGGGTCGGTGGTGAGCGAGCGCAGAGCTGCGGCGGGCGCCTCGACGACGGCCATGCCGACACCGGCCAGCTCGCGGGTCACGGTCACGCCGGCCTCACGCAGGTCGGCGACGACGCCGCCGAGGGCGCCGGGCTCGACCGAGACGAGCCAGGTGCCGGTCGACGCGGACGCCGACGCCGGAGCGGTCAGCGGGACCGAGAGCAGGGTGGTGGCGAGGGCTGCGGCCGCCATCGCGGCCATGCCCCGGCGGACGGGGAGAGCGGTCATCGTCGTGGTCCTTCTGGTGCTCGCAGTGACGGGGGTACTCGTCGTGCTCGTCACGGCTAGCGCCACCCGTCGCTGGCGAGGTCGGCCAAGCGCCAGGTGCGGCCTGCCCAGGCGCCGTCGCGCCAGGTCCGCCCGGTCCACGTCCCCTCGCGCCAGGTGCGGCCGGCCCAGGCGTCGTCGCGCCAGGTGCGGCCCGACCAGGTGCCGGCGGTGAAGGAGTCGGCCGACCAGTCGGCGCCGCGCCAGGTGCGCCCGTTCCAGCCGTCGCCGGTCCACGTCGCGCCGCGCCAGGTGCGGCCCTGCCAGATGTCCTCGCCGTCGGCGGCGGCGGCGCTGGCGTAGGCGTCCCACGGCCGGCCGAAGATGTCGAACTCCCCCTGCAGGCCCCCCCCACCGTCCGACACGTGCGAGCTGCCGCGGGCGGCCTCGAGCGAGCCGGTGCCGGTGCTGAACGGCAGGCCGGACGCCTTGCCCTTCAGCGCGGGCTTGGCGACGGCGTCGTTCACCTTCGTGAGGCCGCGGCCGGAGTACTTCTTGGAGAGGTCCAGGCCGTGGGCGTAGGACATGAACTGGGTCTTGACCTGGTCCGGCGTCAGCCTGCCGCTGTGCTTCTGCTGCAGCAGCGCCACCTGGGCGCTCACGACGGCGGCGGCCTGCGAGGTGCCCGACGCGCGGGCGAAGCGGTCGCCGACCCGGGCCTCGGGGTGGAGCTCGTCGGCGTAGCCGCCCGGCACGCGCAGACCCAGCACGGACACGCCGGGGGCGACGACGTCGACGTGCCGCTTGTCGGTGCCGCGGCTCGCGAACTCGGGCACGACGTCGTCGCCGCCGTCCACGGTGCCCGCCGTGTCCTCTGCGCCGACGGCCAGCAGGTTCGGGCTCAGAGCCGGGTTGGCCAGCAGCATCGTGTCGCGGCCGTCGTTGCCGGCGGCGGCGACGACCGTGATGCCCTTGCGCCAGGCGTTCTCGGCGGCGTGCACGAGCGGGTCGACTGCGTAGTCCTGCTCCGAGTCCGTGCCGTACGAGAGGTTGATGACTCTGATCGGGTCGGGGCCGGCGTTGCGGTTCTCGACCACCCAGTTGATCGCCGCGATGACCTGGCTCACGTCGACCGCGCCGTCCTGCGCGCCGACCTTGATGCTGACCAGGGTGGCGTCCGGCGCGATCCCGAAGAACTTCGAGGTGTCGGTGTAGGTCATCGGGTGACCGGGGGCGTCGCGGCCCACCATGATCGACGCCATGTGCGTGCCGTGGCCGTACCCGTCCTTGTACGTCAGCTCCGGGTCCTGGCTGTCGAAGGACAGGTCGGGGCCGTGGTAGACGTTGCCCGAGTCCAGCCCGGGCACCTCGGTGACACCGGTGTCGATGAGCGCGATGCCGACGCCCTTGCCGGTCAGACCGGCCGCGAAGGCGTCGTGCGCACCCACGACCTTGCCGATGTGGTGCAGCGCGCCCTTGTTGGCAGCGTCGTAGCCGAGCGCGGCGGTGGCTGCGGCTGGTGATGCCGGCGCGAGGCCGGCGCTGCACAGCGACAGGGCGACGACGGCGAGGGCGCGCGTGGAGGTTGGGGTCACGGGAGTCTCCGGGGGAGGGCTGAATTGGGTGTCACTGACAGTAACGATCCGATACACGATCCGTGACGGCCAACCGGACGAAATAATCATTCGAACTAGCCGCCGTGCGGCGCAGCTGCGCTGGGCCGAACGGACGCGCGGTGCAGCCCCCGACGGACGCGGTCAGCGCGGCTCCTCAGGTGGGCAGTGCTGTTTTGCGCGGTATCGTCAGCTAGTTGCGGCCGATGGCGAGCGCGATGAGCCCGGTGACCAGGTCGTCACCGCCGTTCCGCTGGCCACCAAGATGTCCGCGACGGCCATGATCAGCCGGTCCCCGGCGGAGTGCCCCGCACGGTCGTTGACGGCTTTCAGGCCGTTCACGTCACACATGATCACCCCGACGGCGGGCCCGCCGCCAAGGTAGTCACCGAACGCCACAGCAGCCCGATCGTCGAACGCCCTGCGGTTCGCCAGCCCGGTCAGCGGATCGGTGTCGGCCCGCCTCTCACTTGCCCGCAGCCGTTCCGCCAGCACGAGCAGGTCGGCGACCGCTGCGACCGCCCGCTGAGCGTGCACCAGGTCCGGCTCCCCGGATGGACGCTCGGTCGCTACGCACAGCACACCCCACAACTGCCCACCGGCCCACACCGGGACCTGCACCATCCCCGCCAACCCAGCCGCGCGAAGGACCCCCCCAACCAGCGAATCCTCGGGAGACACAAGCGCCGAGGCCGTGCCGGCCCCCAGCGCCGCCGGCAAGCGCTCAGCGAGCAGTCCTGCGGCGCCGGAGGTCTGCAGCACGACCCAGCCCGGGGGGCTGGGTCTGAGCAGCACCACCGCTGCGGCGCGCAGATCGTCCTGCAGCCTGTCCAGCAGCTCATATAAGGGCTCGCTTGGCCCGGACAGCCCAACAGCGCCGATCGTCACCGGATCCTCGTCCGTACCGGGGTCTGGCAGGTCAGGTTGCTGCCCGCTACCTGCCGCTGCCCTGGCTCCCGTGCGCATCATCGCCCCAGCACATCGACATTTCCGCCGTAAACTCAAGCCTACGCATGCACACGAGCACGTGCGGCAGCTGCCCAAAACGCACGGGCGAGCAGCCGGGTCGGCGGCCACAAGGTCAGCGCAGACTCCATACTCTGCGGGTGGGCAGCGACCGGCCGGGTTGGCCCCGCTGGCATGCGGCGGGGCCAGGGCCCGCCGCTCCCGAGGTCGCGACTGCCCGGCGCGGGCAGGCACCGTCGGACGGCGGCGAGGGGGCCCTGGACGAGGTCGGGCGATGGCCGCCGGTGCGCCGGGCGCTCGTGGTGGCGGTGGCGTACCTCGCTGTGGGTGCCCCCGCCGGCACTGGACCTCACGCTGCTGCTGTTCCTAGGGGTGCGCTGGCCCCCTGCTGCTGCTGAGCACCTCCCGGAACGCGGCGCTGGTCACCCCCTGGGGCTTGGACCCTTCGACCAGGGCATGCGCTCCCACGCGGTCGTAGGGATGCAGCGCGAGACGGCGCTGCGACGGGCGGTCCAGGACCACCAGATCCGGGTGGCGTACCAGCCCGTCGTCGACGTACACAGCGGGCGCGTGCTGGCCCACGAGGCACTTGCCCGTTGGACGCCGCCGGACGGCCGACCGGTGTCGCCGAGCACCTTCATCGCCCTCGCCGACCAGACCGGGCTGATCGAGGAGCTGGGCGAGCAGGTCCTGCGCCAGGCCTGCAGCGAGGCCGTGGGCTGGCAGCCCGAGGGCGGCCAGCCTCCGCGCCTGGCCGTCAACGTCAGCCCGTGCGAGCTGGCCGCGCCCGGCTACGGCGACCGGGTGCTGGCCGTGCTCGCCAACACCGGCCTGGGCCCGGCCGGCTCGACCTCGAGCTGACCGAGACCCAGCTGATCGGGCAGTCGCGCTACACCCGCGACACGCTGACCGCCCTGGCCGCTGTCGGCGTCGGACTGATCGTCGATGACTTCGGCACCGGTTACTCGTCCTTCTCCCACCTCCGCCAGTTCCCGGTCACCGGCCTGAAGATCGACCGCTCCTTTGTCGCCGGGCTCCCGGACGACCCGCAGCGCGCCACGATCGTCCGGGCGATCCTGGTGATGGCCGCCGACCTGGGCCTGGTCGTCACCGCCGAGGGCGTTCAGGACCAACGGCAGCTGGGAGTTCCTGCGGCGCCACCACTGCCCCCGCGCGCGGGGCTTCTTGCTCGGCCGCCCCACCGCAGGGCAGGAACGTCCCGAGGACGACGGTGGACCACGGACGCCCGACTGAGCCCGCACCACGGGCCTGCGCCGACCGGCGGGACCGCACGCTCGAGCCGGTCGACCTCAGCGACCTGAACACAGCGGCCCGCAGCTGCCGGGTCGGGGCAGCGCCGTACGTTCAGGTCCCTCTCGATGCCCACCCACTCGAGCTGGCCGTGACTGGCCACCCAGCTCAGCAGCGATCGGCAGCCGCTCGGGGACGTGGAAAACTCACGGTCCCCGAGTCGGCCACCGAAGTGCTCAAGCACCCCCGCGTGAGGGGTCTGAGCACCGCCCCGTGAGGGGTCTGGCCGTGGGTTGTCGACACTGCCGGTGACACCCAGCGCTGACGTCACCATGGTGGTCATCGCCGTCCTCCGCGTGCACCGGGCGCCGGCCCGGGTGCCTACGAGGCCGGGCTTGCCGTGCACGGCCGACCTGCTCACTCGAACGGGTGAACAGTTCGGCAGCGGACTCAAGGCCGGGGTCCCGGCGGGCGATGTAGCCAGGGCGCGACGGGTGCCCACAGGCGCCGGCGACCCTGACCCTGGAGAATGACCATGACGTACCTTTCTGCCGAAGACCCTCGAGACCTTGACGGCTCGCGCGGTGGGGACGAGGCAACCGGGTAGTGGGCACGGCATCTCCTGGAGGTTGACGGCCCTTGTGGTCTGACCTGTGCGGGCACGGCGAAACGCCCGCTGCGGCCGGCTTGGCACGGCGGCCACGTCGATCCCCTCGACCCGGTCGTCGTTCCTCATGACAGCCAGGACGGTGTCGGCTGCCGGGTAGCCCAGCCACGTATGCGGGTCAGCCCCGAGGGTCGCGACCCGTCGCCCGAGAGACCGGCCCGTCGCTCGTAGCCGTCCCCCTCCCGGCCAGCGCCTCGCGCATCGCGGGCGTGCTGTCGAGCACCACGATCTCGGCCGGCATCTCGATCCCCGCGTCGTTGAAGGCCTCGACGACCGCGCCCAGCACCCGATCGCGCACCTCGCGCACCAAGCGCTGCTGGGGTCCGCTCCACCACAGCAGCTGCAGGTCCACCGTGCTGGCGCCGAGCACGCCGACAAGCGCCAGCGGCGGCGGGTCGTCTGCGACGCCTTCGGTGCCCAACAGGACGTCCCGGGCAATCTGGCGCGCCTGCCGCAGGTCGGTGTCATACGCGACTCCGACGACGGCCTCGGTCCGCACCGCGTCGAACGCCGTCTGAACGGTGATCTCGTTCTTGTACACCGTCGCATTGGGCACCAGCACACGCCGGCCCTCGTAGGTCCGCAGCACCGTCTCCCGCAGGTTGATCTCCTGCACGGTTCCGCGCACGCCCTCGACCTCGACCTCGTCGCCGGTCCGGAACGGGGCGCGGAACAGCAGCAGCACTCCTGCCAGCAGGTTCTCCAGGATGTCGCGGAAGGCGAAGCCGATGGCGATGCTGAAGATGCCCAGACTGCCGAGCGTGTCCACCGGCTGCACCGTCGGGAACACCACCGTGACTGCGGCGAGCAGCCCGAGCACCGTGAGCAGCAGCACCGCTACCCGGCCCATCACCGCGGCGAAGGACGGTCGCTGGAGTCGGTTGTACCGGCGCCGCACGCCGAAGGCAACGACCTTGCCGAGCAGGTAGGCGAAGAGCAGGACGAGGGCGGCCACGAGGATCCGGCCCCGGGCGTCGATCAGTGGTTGCAACATGCGGTCGGCCTTCCCCGTTGCGGGACGTTCTTCGTGCAGGCGGTCCACAGATGTACGACCGGGTGGGGCGCGCGCGACCGGCTGGGCGTCAGCTGGCAGACGATCGATGTCCTGGTGGTGTCGGCGACCGCGGTCTACGTGGCTGGGGCCGCGTCGACGGGGCCGCGGTCACGCTGACCGGCCGCCTCGCCTGCAGCAGCCCCTCGCCCTGGTCGCCCTGCTCCCGCTGGTCGCTCTCCCGGTGCTCGAGCGGCTACGCGTCGCCAGTGCCTGACGGCCCGGGCGCCGGACACACTGCACAGATGACGCTGCTGCTCGCCTTCTCGGCCGTCCTGCTGCTGGCGGTGCTGGTCTCCGGGCTGGCGAACCGCAGCGTGCTGTCCACCGCGGTGCTGTTCCTGGTCGCCGGCTTCGTGCTTGGTGACGGCGTCCTCGGTGTGGTCGACCTGCGCCCTGGTGACGAGCTGGTGGCGGGGCTCGCCGAGTTGGCTTTGTTCTCGGTGCTGTTCACCGACGGTCAAAGGGTCGGCCTGCGCGACCTGCGGTCGGCCTGGCGGCTGCCCGGCCGGGCCCTGCTGCTCGGGATGCCGATGACGTTCGCCCTGACGGCGGCGCTCGGCGTGGCGGTCGCCGGGCTGCCCTGGCCCGAGGCCCTCATCGTCGCGGCCGTGCTCGCCCCCACCGACCCGGTGTTCGCCGCGGCGATCGTCGGGCGCGAGGAGGTTCCCGGCCGCCTGCGGCACCTGCTCAACGTCGAGTCCGGCCTCAACGACGGGCTCGCGCTGCCGGTGGTCCTCGTCCTGCTGATCTCCGTCGGCGGTCCGGAGATCGGCTCTGTCGAGCTAGCGGTCGAGCTGGGGCTCGGCCTGGCCATCGGCATCGCGGTGCCACTGGTCGCCGTGCTGCTGCTGCGCAGCAGGTTCACCGACACCACCTCGACCTACGAGTCGCTGTCCTCGGTCGCCGTGGGGCTGCTCGTGCTGTCCCTGGCCGAGGCCACGCACGCCAACCTGTTCCTGGCCGCTTTCGCTGCGGGCATCACGATGGCCACGGTGGCGCCGCAGCTGCGCGACTCCTTCCACCAGTTCGGCGAGCTCGTCACCGAGCTGCTCAAGCTGGCGGCGATCCTGGTGTTCGGGGCGCTGATCTCGCCTGCCTTCCTGGGCGAGGTGGATCTGGCGGGCTACGTGTTCGCGGTGCTCGCGCTGGTGCTCGCGCGGCCCGTCGCCATCGCGGTGTCCTTCCTGGGAAGCCGGCTGCCGTGGCAGGAGCAGGCGGCGGTGGCGTGGTTCGGGCCCAAGGGCTTCGCCTCGGTGGTGTACGGCCTGCTCGTCCTGGACAGCGGAGCGGAGCGCGCCGATGAGATGTTCCACCTCATCGCGCTGGCCGTCGTGCTGTCGATCCCGGCCCACTCCTCGAGCGACGTGCCCATTGCGCAGTACTTCGCCCGGCGCCGCACGGAGCGTCCTACCGACCACGTGACGCTCAGCACGGACGACCCGGCCACCACTCCGCCCAGGAGCGTTCCCGGACCTCCGTGACCCCCAAGGGGCCGCAGCCCGGCAGGTGGCCGGTGGGCGACGCCGCGGTCAGCTGATGTCAGCGACCGGCCAGCGTCCCTCCAGAGCCTGCTCCGCCAGCTCGGCCAGGGCATCCAGCCGCTCGGTCTCGGTGGGATCGAAGTCCTGGCCGCGGGCTGTCGCGCGCAGCCGGTCGAGCTGGTGCTTGACGGCGCGACGCTGGACCGGGTCCTGGACCACCCACCCGAGCTCGCGCAGCAGCATCAGCAGCCGGCCGAGCACGAGCGGGTCGGTGCTGCCGTATCGGCGTGGCTGGGTCAGCGACAGCTCGAGCAGGTCCGCCAGGTTGGGCCGGGCCAGCACGACCCGCAGGAGGCCGTCCTCGTCGTGCAGCAGCCGCGCCGAGAGATCCAGGCCGGCCAGCTCGCACAGCAGGGCCGACAGGTGTCCCAGGGCGTGCACGGCGGTCGTCGGGTCGTTCACCCCCGGGGAGAGCGCCTTGCTGGCGACGTCGGTCAGCTGCCGCAGTCCGTACCCGATGTCCTGGTCCTCGGTACGCTCGAAGCCGGTCGACAGGGCAGTGTCGACGTCGCGGCGCAGTTGCGCGAGCACGTCCGGATCGAAGCGCCCCCCGGACCTCGACCAGGTCAGGCCGACGGGTGTCTGCTCGACCAGGGAGCTGCCCGGCGGGCGATCCAGCAGGACAACGGCATCCGCCTCGACCGCAGCCGAGAGCAGGGCCTGCTCGTCCACGCCGACGAGGAAGCCCGAGCTGCCGGCCAGCAGCAGGTCGGCGGTCGCCGGAGGCACCGGGAGCGCCGGGGCCGCCGCCGCGGCGTCGCGCCGGGGCAGCAGCCCCCGGGCGGTGCTGCTCGCCTCGGCGTGGACGGTGCGCAGCATCGTCTCCACCCGGATCTCGCGTGCCAGGTGGGCGAGGAAGAACACCAGGCCGAGCACGCTGGCCAGGGCGAGCACGAACCCCAGAGTGACGGAGATCTGCGGGACGAACTGCGGCTGCTTGTCGTCCTGCTCGCGCACGGTGCGCAGCACGGTCAGCGCGTAGGTGAACGTCGAGAGGAACAGCGCCAGGGTGACGTGGACGACGCGGTCCCGGGTGAACGTGCGCAGCAGCCTCGGGGAGAACTGGCTGCTGGCCAGCTGCAGCGTGACGACGGTGAGCGAGAACGTCAGGGCCGTGAGCGTGATCAGTGAACCCGAGATCGCCTCCAGCGCCGCCCGCGCCGACGTCGCACCACCGCCGAACAGGTAGTCCGTCACCGCCGAGGGCAGGGCGTCGTCGATCGCGCGGTCGACCCGGGGAAGTCCGACGCCCAGCAGCACCGCCAGGACGATGCCGGCCGCCGGCAGCGGCCACAGCTGGGTGCGCCACTCGTTGCGAGCCCGCCGCAGCAGGGAAGCTGGGCTCACCCCGTCGTCCCCACCGCGTGGTGCACCGAGGTCCCGCTGCCCGGCTCGCTCACTGGCCGCTTCCGTGGGCTCTCCCGACGACGCGACGCTGCACGTTGCGACAGCTCCCTGTTGACGTCCAGGACCATCCTCTCGACCGTCATCGGGCCGCCACCTCGGCGGCCAGGCTGCGGATCTCCTCGGCGATAACGGCCGGGTGGTCCTCCGGCGTGAAGTGCTTGCCGCCCTCGATGCGCCGCATGCTGGTGCCGAGGTCACGGGCGAAGCGCTCGCCGTACTCCACCTTCTGGAACGGGTCGGCGACGCCCCACACGATCCGTGCCGGAACGTTCAGCGCCGCAAGCCGGTCCTGCACCGCGATCGTGTCCTGCACGTCGAGCGAGCTCACCTGGCGCGCCATCGCGGCCCCGCCGCCGTGCTCCGCGTACGGCCGGGAGTGCACGCCGAGCGACTCCCGGGCGATCGAGAGGTCGTCGTGGCCGCGCGCCAGCAGCATCGCGAAGGCGGGCTTCAAAGCCACCGCCGGCAGCCGGGACAGCACCGGAGCGGCAGCCCGCATCGCCTTCACCGACGGGATCGGCCAGGAGTCGTAGCCGACGCCGTTCGTGATCATCAGTCCGGCGCACAGGTCCGGCCGGCGGACCGCGGCGATGTGCACGACACCACCGCCCAGGTCGTGGCCGACCAGGGCCACCGGGCCGACGCCGAGGTGCTCGATCCAGGCAATCACCCGGTCGGCCTGGGCGCCCAGCGAGATGTCGCGGTTCCTCCCGGCCGGGATGCTCTCCCCGTAGCCGGTCATCTCGAACGCGAGCACCCGCAGGTCCGGCAGGAGCGGCACGACGTGCCGCCACAGCACCGGTGAGGTCGGGATGCCGTGCACCAGCACGACCGGCGTCCCGGTGCCCTGCTCCAGCCAGCGGATCGGGGTGCCGTCAAGGTCCGCGGTCATGGTCTGCACGTTCGCTCCATCCGGTCGGGGCAGGGGGTCGCTCAGACGCTGCCCGGTTGTCTCCTGCCGCACCCTTCGGCGACGCGGGGCGACAGCCAGGTTGCGCGCGGCTACTCGCGCACGAGCGCGGTGTCGGGCTGGAACGCGGCCCAGGCGAACCAGAAGGCATCCTGGTGCGGCAGCACCGTCAGCCGCCGCCCCTCCAGCGGCCCGTCGACGGCGAGGCCGGCCAGGGTCCAGCGACTCGCCGTCTCGTGGTCGCTGAACTGGGCACGGCCGGCGGCGCGGAAGGTCAGCGGGCGCCCGTCCACGCGCGGGTCGTAGACGCTCGCGCTGCCGACGTCGCGACCCTCCCGCACGTCGCCGGTCTCGAGCGGCGACGCGCTGCCCGGCGCCCACAGGACGACCAGAGGCTGCCCTCCCACCGTCGCGGGGATGGCCCGGCGCCGGCGCAGCACGTCGTACGACCACGCCTGCGAGACGCCGTCGAAGGTCACGCCGGCCACGCGGACGAACGCTGGCAGACGGTCGTCGGTCTCGCCGCGGAACAGGAACGGGTCGTCGGAGAGGTCGTAGCCGTCGTAGGGGTTGGTCGTCTGCCCCAGCTCGTCCTGCGAGCCGAGGACGACCTCGATGCCCGGGTACGCGTCGCGGGCCTCGTTCCACGGCAGCAACGACGACGGCACGACCGCCAGCTCCTCGCCCAGCAGCGGGCCGAGGACGGCGCGGCCGAGCGGCTGCGGCCACAGCGAGCTGGTGCGCCGGTCGAACATGACCAGCGCGGAGCGGTACAGCCCTCCACTGACGCCGAAGACCTCCGGCTGCCCGTCCACGCGGCGGTCGAAGGTGATCCCGGTGTTGCACAGCGGACACCAGGTCACCGCGACCGGCAGGCCACCGACGACGTCGTTCACGATCTCGTGGCGGATCAACGAGCGGACGGGGTAGGCGCGCGCGACCCCGGCGTTCTCGACGAGCATGACCTGCTCGGTGTCCGAGAGCGGTCCGTCGGCGCGGGCGCCCTGCACGACCACCGGGTCGTCCACCGACGGGATCCCGTCGAAGCTCGCCGCGTCCACCAGCTCGGCCGGGTCGATGAGCGGCTCGCCCTCGGTGTGCAGCAGCCCGAAGCGCGCGATCTCGCTGAGGTCCTCCACCCGGGCGGGAGCGTCGGCGCCGAGGTCGGAGGCGGGCGAGCCGCTGGGGCTGCAGGCCGTCAGAGCAGTGCCCACCGCCAACGCGAGCGCGAGCCGTCGCATCACAGCGCTGGGGTGAAGCCGGAGACGGCGGGCTGCAGGGCGACCAGTACGCGGTCCCACAGCCCGGTGACCAGCAGGACGCCGACCACGACCAGCACCGCTCCCCCGGTGCGCTCGAGCCGCAGGCTGTGCCGGCGCAGCCGAGCCAGGACGCCGACGCCACGGTCGAGCAGGCCGCCGATGACGATAAACGGCAGGCCGAGCCCGAGGGCGTACGCGAAGGCCAACGTGGCGCCACGTGCCGGGGAGGCCGAGCCGTCCGCGGCGGTCAGGGTGAGGATGGCCGCCAGGGTCGGGCCGATGCACGGCGTCCAGCCGGCGGCGAACACCAGGCCGAGCGGGAATGCTCCGAGCAGCCCGCCGCGGCGCACCAGCGACAGCGCCCGCGCCTCCTGCTCCATCACCGCCGGACGCAGGACCCCCAGCAGGAACAGCCCCATCGCCAGGACGAGCACGCCCCCGAGAGCGCCGACCAGCTGGCGGTGCTCGGCGAGTGCGCGGCCGAGCCCGCCGAAGGCCCCACCGAGGATCGTGAAGAAGACCGCGAAGCCCAGGACGAACAGCACGCTCGCGGCCAGCACGACGCCACGCCCGCGCGTGCCGCGCGCACCGGACAGCCCGGACGCGAAGGCGAGGTAGCCGGGGACCAGCGGGAGCACGCAGGGCGAGGCGAAGCTGACGGCGCCGGCCGCCGCGCTGACGGCGATGGCGACCGTCAGCGGGGCAGCGGCGGCGTCGACCACGTCAGGTCCCGACGCCGAACGACGTGCGGATCTCGTCCAGGAGCAGCTGCTCGGTCAGCAGCCCGTTGTGCACCTTGCGGACGCGGCCGTCGGCGTCGACGAACACCGTTGTCGGGAGACCGCCGGTGAGGTTGAACTGCCGGAGCAGCTCGTCGGACGGGTCGCGCAGCGTCGGGAAGGTGACGCCGTTGCGGGCGATCATCGCGGCCTGCGCGTCGTCGGTGTCGTTGCTCTGCGGGTTCACGCCGATGACTCGCACCGCCCCGTCGAGCCGCTCCGACACCCGCTGGAAGTCCGGCAGCTCGCGGTCGCAGATGGCGCACCAGGAAGCGTAGAAGTTCAGGACGACGGGCGTCCCGCGCAGCTCGCTGGAGTCGACCGTGTCGCCGGTGAAGGTCGACGCGCGGAAGTCCAGCACGCCGGTCTCCCGGTCGAAGGCGACCGAGGAGGCGTCGCCACCGGCCCGGCCGGTGGTGGTGGTGGTCACGACGGCGACGACGAGCGCCGCCGCGAGGACGGCCGCGGCGACGGCCAGCGGGCGTCGGTTCTTCGGAGTGCGCGAGGTCATGGCTGCTCCCGGGATCGGCGTACCTGTCCGGACGCGGGACGACCGGCCGTGATTGCGCGCCGACGGCGCCTGGTTCTCGTACGGCAGCCCAGGTTGCCGTGCACGCCTGTGGGGCGCCGGCCGCCCGGAC
>Ga0136611_10001276_pt1 | contig 17496 bp, 16 predicted proteins | sample AntDrymUQ2232306_2_FD_106645 | JGI IMG/M metagenome (GOLD analysis project Ga0136611, IMG submission 106645) | Polar desert sand microbial communities from Dry Valleys, Antarctica - metaG UQ223 (23.06) | ecosystem: Environmental > Terrestrial > Soil > Desert | place: Antarctica: Dry Valley...
CCCCCTGATCGAGAGACCAGGTCGACGTCGCCGATCACCGCCTGCGCCTCGGTCAACGCCTCGCCACCGACGCGACGGTCGGCGCGCAGGACCTCCACCTGGCCAAGCTCGCTGGTGACTACCGGTACCTCGCTCTGCGTGCGCAGCCACTCCTGCAGCGGCGCCGTCTGCGGAAACGGCCGTGAGCGAGAAGGACTCACCGAGGTGAAGCCCCGTCGCTTCGTCACTGCTCGATCCGCCCATCGTGCCGTGAGTTCCTCGAACAGGGCCGACTCCAGGTATCGGCCAGAGACGGATGTGTGGCGATTGGGCGGAACATGCCGGGGCGCGTCCCGAGGCACTCTCGGGCGAGAGCGCGCGCAGGGCCCGGACCTGGAGGAATCGGCCCACCGTCAGGATCCTTTCCCCCACCAGTCCCCCACAACCCGGAAATAGCCGTTTGCGGACTACCCGGAAAATATCAGCAACATGCTGTCTGAGCTGCGGTTTCTAACGGTGGAGCCTACGGGACTCGAACCCGTAACCCCCTGCTTGCAAAGCAGGTGCGCTACCAATTGCGCCAAGGCCCCTGGTGGTGCACAGAGGTGACGAGAGGGTCTGTTTCAGGGACGCTCGACGTGGTCGGTGGCCTCGGCCCAGAGCGCCTGCTCGTGCTTGCCCTCGTCCATCTTCTTCTTGGCGAAGGCGGCGCCCGCCGCGGCGAGCAGGACCAGGAGGAGCTTCTTCATCGTGGATCCTTCGGTGTGTGTGAGTGGGCCTAAGAGGACTTGAACCTCTGACCTCTTCCTTATCAGGGAAGCGCTCTAACCGTCTGAGCTATAGGCCCCGGGTGGGGTCGGACGAGGGCAGACACTATCGCAAGCCCGGAGGGCCAAACAAAATGCCGGGAAGGGTCAGTGGCCTTCCTCGGCGAGGGTGACCTCGACGCCGCCCAACAGGGCCGCGGCCATGTTGTAGAGGAACGCGGCGAGCGTCGCGATGGCGGTCAGCAGGACCACATCGATCACCGACACCAGCAGCGTGAAGCCGAGCACCCGGGAGGTGCCCAGGTAGTTCTCGATGTCGAAGGAGGAGGCGGAATCCTCGCCGAGGACGTTCTGGACGGTGGCGTTGATGGAGTCCCAGACACCGGCGGCGCCGAGCACCGACCAGACCATGAGCACCGACACCACGGTGACGACTCCGAAGGCGATGGACAGCAGGAACGCCGTCTTCATCACCGACCACGGGTCGATCCGGGTGAGCCGGAGCCGGGCCCGGCGGGTGGGCCGTCTCGACGACGCGCGACGTGGCTGCTCTGGCTTGGGCTTGGGCTTGGCCCCGGCGTTGGCTCGGTGCTCCTGCGCGGCGCGACTGAGCCGCGCCTGCACGCGCTCGACCAGGCCGGGGCCTGCCGGCTCGGACTTCTGCGGGCTGGGCGGCGGCGGAGGAGGGAGGGTGCGCTGAGTAGTCGTCGGCCCCGGGGTCGGAGCCGAGGTGGGCGCCGAGCCCGCGTGCGCGGGGCCTTGCGGCGCCAGTCGCGGCAGGGACGAGGCCGGGCGCTGCCCGGTCTGGTCGGCCTCGCCGGTCCGCTGACCGGTGGGGCGTTCGGTCATCAGGACTCACTCTCCGGGGGCTCGTCGGGGGCGGGTGCGTCCTCGATTGTTGCATCCGGAGCCACATCCGACGACTCGCCGGCGTGCGCGGTGGCCTCGACGTCGGCGGCATCGGCGGCAACCTCGCCGATCTCGTCCGCCACCACGTCGTCCTCTTTGGCCTCGACCGAGCGGGCGACCACGGCGACCGCGTCGCCGGACTTGGGCGACACGAACTTCACCCCCATGGTGGAGCGACCGGTCGGCCGGAAGTCGGCGTTGATGGGGCTGCGCACCACTTGGCCCGCCTGGGTGATCGACAGGACCTCGTCACCCTCCTCGACGATGAACGCGCCGACCAGTCCACCGCGGTCCTCGTTGGCCAGCGACATCGCCTTGATGCCGATGCCGCCGCGGGACTGCAGCCGGTAGTCGGTGATGCGGGAGCGCTTGGCGAAGCCGCCGTCGGTGATGGTGAAGACGAACTGCGGCAGGTCCGCTTCACCCGCCTCCTCCGCGGCGACCTGGGCCGCGCGGATCACCGACATCGAGAGCACCGAGTCGCCGGTGCGGAACTTCATGCCCGAGACACCCGACGTCGCACGGCCCATCGGGCGGAGCTGGGTGTCGTCGGCGCGGAAGCGGATCGCCTGGCCCTTGCGGGAGACGAGCAGGATGTCGTCCTCGGCCTGGACCAGCTCGGCCCCGATCAGCTCGTCGTCGTCCTCGCGGAAGTTGATCGCGATCACGCCGGCTTGCCGCGGGCTGTTGTAGTCGCCGAGACGGGTCTTCTTCACCAGCCCGTTGCGGGTTGCCAGGACCAGGTAGGGCGCCTGCTCGTAGTCGCGGATCGCCAGCACCTGCGCGATCGATTCGTCGGGCTGGAAGCTCAGCAGGCCGGCGACGTGACCGCCCTTGGCGTCGCGCGACGCCTCGGGGAGGTTGTAGGCCTTGGTCCGGTAGACCCGACCGGCAGTGGTGAAGAACAGCAGCCAGTGGTGGTTGGTCGTGGAGATGAAGTGTTCGACCACGTCGTCGCCGCGCAGGGTCGCGCCGCGAACGCCCTTCCCGCCGCGCTTCTGGGTGCGGTACTGATGCCGCAGGGTCCGCTTGGCGTAGCCGCCACGGGTGATGGAGACGACGAGCTCCTCGTCGGGGATCAGGTCCTCCATCGAGAGGTCCCCGTCGGCCGCGATGATCTGGGTACGCCGGTCGTCGCCGTACTTGTCGACGATCCCGGACAGCTCGTCGGCGATGATCGAGCGCTGGCGGGTCTCGTTGGCGAGGATGTCCTCGAGGTCGGCGATCTCCAACTCGATGCGGGCCAGGTCGTCGACGATCTTCTGCCGCTCCAGGGCAGCCAGCCGGCGCAGCTGCATGTCGAGGATCGCGTTGGCCTGGATCTCGTCGATCTCGAGCAGCGCGATCAGGCCTTGCCGGGCGTCGTCGACCTCGGGCGACCGCCGGATCAGGGCGATCACCTCGTCAAGCGCGTCGAGTGCCTTCGCCAGGCCGCGCAGCACGTGCGCGCGGCGCTCCGCCTCGGCCAGCCGGAAGCGGGTGCGGCGCTGGATGACGTCGAGCTGGTGGGCCACCCAGTTGCTGATGAACTTGTCGACGCTCAGCGTGCGCGGCACCCCGTCGACCAGGGCCAGCATGTTGGCGGAGAAGTTGGTCTGCAGCTCGGTGTGCTTGAGCAGGTTGTTGAGCACCACCCGGGCGACGGCGTCACGCTTGAGAACGACCACCAGCCGCTGACCGGTGCGACCCGAGGAGTCGTCGCGGACGTCGGAGATGCCCTGCACCTTGCCGGAGTCGGCGAGCTCGGCGATCTTCAGCGCGAGGTTGTCAGGGTTGACCATGTAGGGCAGCTCGGTGATCGACAGGCAGGTGCGGCCGCGGCTGTCCTCGTCGATCTCGATGACCGCCCGTTGCGTGATGGAGCCGCGTCCGGTGCGGTAGGCCTGCTCGATGCCCTCACGGCCCACGATCAGCGCGCCGTTGGGGAAGTCTGGACCCTTGATCCGCTCGACCAGAGCGTCCTGGAGCTCCTCGCGGGTGGCGTCCGGGTGCTCGAGTGCCCACTGGGCAGCCGCGGCGACCTCGCGCAGGTTGTGCGGCGGGATGCTGGTGGCCATGCCGACCGCGATGCCGGCCGAGCCGTTGACCAGCAGGTTGGGGTAGCGCGCCGGCAGCACGGTCGGCTCCTGCCCGCGGCCGTCGTAGTTGGGCTGGAAGTCGACGGTCTCCTGCTCGATGTCGCGGACCATCTCGAGGGCCAGCGGCGCCATCCGGCACTCGGTGTAGCGCATCGCGGCGGCTGCGTCGTTGCCTGGCGAGCCGAAGTTGCCCTGGCCGTGGATGAGCGGGGCCCGCATCACCCACGGCTGCGCCAGCCGGACCAGAGTGTCGTAGATCGCCGAGTCGCCGTGGGGGTGGTACTGACCCATCACGTCGCCAACCACCCGGGAGCACTTGGAGAACCCGCGGTCGGGGCGGTAGCCGCCGTCGAACATCGCGTAGAGCACGCGCCGGTGCACCGGCTTGAGGCCGTCGCGGACGTCGGGCAGCGCGCGTCCGACGATGACCGCCATCGCGTAGTCGATGTAGGCCCGCTGCATAGAGGTCTGCAGCTCGATCGGCTCGATACGGCCTCCGGGGCCGGGACCCTCGGGTCCGCCGGTGATGTCGGTCGGCGTCTCAGTCATGTCTCGTCAGTCTCTCTCGTCGTCTCTACTCGAATCTAGGAATCTCGCTAGAGTTCTAGATATCGAGGAAGCGAACGTCCTTGGCGTTCCTCTGGATGAACGACCGTCGCTGCTCGACGTCCTCGCCCATGAGGATCGAGAAGATCTCGTCGGCCTGCGCCGCGTCGTCGAGCGTCACCTGCAGCATCAGCCGCTGCTCGGGGTTCATCGTGGTATCCCACAGCTCGTCGGCGTTCATCTCCCCGAGACCCTTGTAGCGCTGGACCGGGTTCTCCTTCGGGAGCTTCTTGCCCTGGCCCAAGCCGTCGCGCATCAGCGCGTCGCGCTCGGAGTCGGAGTAGACGAACTCGTGCTCGGCCGGCTTGTTCCAGCGGAGCCGGTAGAGCGGCGGCTGCGCCATGTAGACGTAACCGTGCTCGATCAGCGGCCGCATGAACCGGAACAGCAGCGTGAGCAGCAAGGTGTTGATGTGGTGGCCGTCGACATCGGCGTCCGCCATCAGCACGACCTTGTGGTAGCGCAGCTTGTCGAGGCTGAACTCCTCGTGGATGCCGGTGCCGAGGGCGGAGATGATCGCCTGAACCTCGGTGTTGGCCAGCACCTTGTCGATGCGGGCCTTCTCGACGTTGAGGATCTTGCCGCGGATCGGGAGGATCGCCTGGACCCGCGGGTCACGGCCCTGACGGGCCGACCCACCGGCGGAGTCGCCCTCGACGATGAAGACCTCGCACTCGACGGGGTTGGTCGACTGGCAGTCGGACAGCTTGCCGGGCAGGCCGCCACCACCCAGCAGACCCTTGCGGCTGCGGGCGAGGTCGCGCGCCTTACGGGCCGCGAGTCGGGCGGCCTGCGCCGCCTGCGCCTTGCGGACGATGTCCTTGCCCTCGGCGGGGTTCTGCTCGAGCCAGGCACCGAGCTGGTCGTTGACCAGCCGCTGCACGAAGCCCTTGGCCTCGGTGTTGCCGAGCTTGGTCTTGGTCTGGCCCTCGAACTGCGGCTCACCCAGCTTGATCGAGATGATCGCGGTCAGACCCTCGCGGATGTCGTCACCCGAGACCCGGTCCTCGGGCTTCTTCATCAGGCCCCAGTCGAAGCCCGCGTTGTTGACCAACGTCGTGAGGGCCGCGCGGAACCCTTCCTCGTGGGTGCCCCCCTCGTGGGTGTTGATGGTGTTGGCGAAGGTGTGCACCGACTCGGCGTACGTCGTGTTCCACTGCATCGCCACCTCGAGGCTCATGTGGTGGGCGACCCCGTTGGCGGTCTCGGCCTCGAAGGAGATGATCGTGGGGTTGGCCACCGTCTTGGCCCGGTTGAGGTGCTCGACGTAGTCGACCAAACCCCGGTCGTACTTGAAGACCTGCTCCAGCCCGCCGCTGGCTGCCTTCTTGATGGCGTCGTGGCCGGCAGAGTCGACGCTGCTGTCGACCGTGTCGTCCTCGACGGCGTCGGCGATCTCCTCGGCGGCGACCCGCTCGTCACGCACGACGATCTCGAGGCCCTTGTTGAGGAAGGCGTACTCGCGGACCCGGCTGGTGATCGTCTCGAAGTTGTAGGTCGTGGTCTCGAAGGTCTCCTCCGAGGCCCAGTAGGTGACCATGGTGCCGGTGCGCTCGTCGGGTTCCAGCACCCGGACCTGCTCGAGCTCCCCGTCGGGCACCCCGACCTTGAAGCTCTGGCGCCAGTGGTGGCCGCGGTTCTTCACATCCACGATCAACCGGCTCGACAGCGCATTGACCACCGAGACGCCGACCCCGTGCAGGCCACCGGAGACCTTGTAGCCTCCACCGCCGAACTTGCCGCCGGCGTGGAGCATCGTCAGCGCCATGGTGACCGCCGGCATGTCCGCGCCCGGTGCGGTGTCGGTGGGGATGCCGCGGCCGTTGTCCTCGACCCGGACGGCCCCGTCGGGTTGCAACGTGACCACGATCCGGTCGCAATGACCGGCCAGGGCCTCGTCGACCGCGTTGTCGATGATCTCCCAGATCAGGTGGTGCAGCCCACGCTCACCGGTCGAGCCGATGTACATGCCCGGGCGCTTGCGGACCGCCTCGAGGCCCTCGAGGACCTGGATCGCGGACGCGTCGTAGGTGCCGTTGGTGGCGCTGCTCGAGACGCGCAAGGCGTCGACGGGCACGGCGGCGGCGGGGTCCTCTGGGGGCTGCTCCGACACGCGGACCTCTTCTTCTGTGGTCGACCGGGGAGGCAGTCGACATGCCCTCGGATCTGGGCTGCGACATGCCCCGCGACATGGGGAAGGCCGCTGCTCGTCGAGCAAGCGACCCGATGTCCATACTAGCCGCTGGAGGCCTCAGAGCCACGTGGCACCCCTGCGAACGGGTTCATCTGTGGATAAAACAGGCGGCTCAGCGTCGCGGGAGGGGCTGTTGAGGCCTCAATCAGGGGTCTGGGTGGGTCCCCCTACGGCGGCAGGCTCCGCAGATCGGCAGATCGGCGCTCCACCGCCGATCGTGATCTCAGCCGTAGGTGTCCCGTGGACCACGGCCGTCCCGGACCGAACGCAGCCCCTTCTTCCACGACGGCCCGTGCGGTCCGAGCACCTCCAGCAGCGCCACCGTGCCGTGCCCGAGCTCCTCGTTGAGACGTCGCACGACGGTCGGCGCGAGGAGCTTGAGCTGGGTGGCCCAGGCGGTGGAGTCGGTGCGGACCACGAGCTTGCCCTCGGCGAAAGACTCCGGTGTCGTGTGGTCGGCCACCTCGGCGCCGACCAGCTCGGCCCAGCGACCGAAGACCCCGTGGACGCGCAGGTCGAGGGCCCAGCCGCGGTCCGCCACCAGGCGCCCGACCGTGAGGTCGAGCAGTTGCGGGTCGCGTTCGTCGGGGTGCGCCCCCGACGCCTTGCCCCGGGGGATCCGCCCGCCGGGTCCGCGGCGGCTCCTGCGGCCCTTGGCCGGGGTCCGCCCCGCGGCGCTCGCCAGCGAGCGGCTGATCACGCGGGCCAGGTCGAGACCGTCGTCGTCATGCCCGTCGACCGGTTCGTTGACCGGTTCGCCCGGGCCGGGCGTCCCGCCCGGGACCGCGTCGTCAGTCATCGGCGTCGACCCTGCGCACCTGGCCGTCACCGACGGCGTACTGCACCCCGGCGAGTGCGGCCGGTACATCGGCCGCCACCGCGGCGGTGACCAGCACCTGCTCCGCCCCGGCGACCAGGTCGGCGAGCTGCTCGCGACGCTCGGTGTCGAGCTCGGCGAAGACGTCGTCAAGGATCAGGATCGGGTCGTCGCCCTCGTCTCGCAGCAGGTCGTACGACGCCAGGCGCAGCGCCAGCGCGAACGACCAGGACTCGCCGTGCGACGCGTAGCCGCGCACCGGCAGGCGACCGGAACCGGCGCCGGGACCGTTGCCCAGGGTCAGCAGCAACTCGTCGCGGTGAGGTCCGACCAGGGAGATCCCGCGGTCCAGCTCGTCGCCCCGGCGGGTGAGCAACGCGGTGGACATCGTGGCCTGCAGGTCGTTGCCCAGAGGGAACGACGGCTGGTAGTCCAGCTCGGCCGCCTCCCGCGAAGCGCCGCGGGCCACGGTCTCGTAGGCCTTGCCGACATACGGCCGCAGTGCGTCGACCAGAGCGAGCCGGGCTCCGAGGATCTCCGCACCGGCGCGGACGAGCTGCTCGTCCCAGACATCGAGGGTGGCCAGCGCCGACTCCCGCCGGGCACCCGACCCCGGACCGGGGCGGGCGGTCTTGAGCAGGGTGTTGCGCTGCCGCAGGATCCGCTCGTAGTCGGCGCGCACGCCGGCCAGCCGGGGCGTACGCAGCACCAGCAGGTCGTCGAGGAAGCGTCGCCGCCCCGACGGGTCCCCCTTGACCAGGGCCAGGTCCTCCGGTGAGAAGAGCACGGTGCGGACCAGCCCGATCAGCTCCCGGGCCCGCGGCAGCGGCGACCGGTTGACACGGGCCCGGTTGGCGCGGCCGGGGTTGAGCTCGACCTCGAGGACGGCGGTGCGGCCGTCCTTGACGACCGCCGCGCGGATCAGGCCCTGCTCGGTGCCGGCCCGGACCAGCGGTGCGTCACCGGCGACCCGGTGGGAGGCCAACCGGGACAGGTAGTCGATCGCCTCGACCACGTTGGTCTTCCCCTGCCCGTTGCGGCCGACGAACGCGGTCGCCCCCGGCGCCAGCTCGAGGTCGAGGTCGGCGTACGAGCGGAAGTCGTGGAGGGTGAGATGGGCGACGTGCACGTGGCGGCGGGCCCCGGTCAGCCGGTGGGTGAGTCCCCCGCGTCGGCGTCGCCGCCCGGCGGGGGAGAGGTGTGGACGGCGTGCCCGCCGAACTGGTTGCGCATCGCCGCGACCGCCTTCATGGCCGGGGAGTCGTCCTGGCGGGACACGAAGCGGGCGTAGAGCGCGGCCGTGATGGCCGGGGTCGCGACGGCGTTCTCGATGCCGGCCTCGACCGTCCACCGGCCCTCGCCGGAGTCCTCGGCGTAGCCGCTGATCTTGGACAGGCCGGGATCCTCGTCGAGCGCTACGACCATCAGGTCGAGCAACCAGGACCGGATCACGGTGCCCTCGCGCCAGGAGCGGAACACCTCCGTGACGTTGTCGACGGTCGTGGTGGCCTCGAGCAGCTCCCACCCCTCGGCGTAGGCCTGCATGATGGCGTACTCGATGCCGTTGTGGACCATCTTGGAGAAGTGCCCGGCGCCCACCCCGCCGGCGTGCACGGAGCCGAGGTCGCCCGCGGGACGCAGCGAGTCGAACGCCGGCTGGACCTTGGCGATGTCGTCCTCGGACCCGCCGTACATCAGGGCGTAGCCGTTCTCCAGACCCCAGACGCCGCCGGAGACGCCGCAGTCGACGTACCCGATGCCCTTCGGAGTCAGCATCTCGGCGGCGGCCAGGTCGTCGGTCCAGCGCGAGTTGCCGCCGTCGACGATGACGTCGCCTTCGCCGAGCAGCTCGCCGAGGTCACGGATGGTCGACAGCGTCGGCTCGCCGGCGGGGACCATCACCCAGACCACCTTGGGGGCGGGCAGCGCCGCGACCAGGTCCTCGAGCGAGGCGACGTCGGAGACGTCAGGGTTGCGGTCGAAGCCGACGACGGTGTGGCCGTCGTTGCGCAGGCGGGTGCGCATGTTGCCACCCATCTTGCCGAGCCCGATCAGACCGATCTCCATGGGTTTCCCTCCTGGGGTTAGGACAGCAGTCGTCGCGGCATGAGCAGGTAACGGAAGCCCGGCGCGGAGCCGGCCTCGCCCGCCGCACCGCTGATGACCACGGGCTTGGAGGCCTGGGTGAACGCGAGCTCGACGACCGCCTCGTCGATCGCGGTGAGGCCGTCGAGCAGGAACTGCGGGTTGAAGCCGGTGGTGATCGACTCGCCGTTGACCTCCGCCTCGATCGCCTCGGAGGCCTGGGCTTCGTCGCCCGACCCGGCGTCGAGGGTCAGCACGCCCTCGGTGAAGGCCAACTGGACGGCGGTGTTGCGCTCCGCGACCAGGGACACGCGCTTGACCGACTCGATCAGCGCGGCCTTGTCGACCTTGGCGATCGTGAGGTGCTCGGGCGGGAAAAGACTGCGCACCTTGGGGAACTCGCCGTCCAGCAGGCGGGTCGTGGTGCGGCGTACGCCGCCCGGGGCTTGGCCCTCGAAACCGATGATGCCCTCGCCGCTGCCGCCGTGCGCGAGCGCGATCGTCACCTCTGAGCCTGCGGTCAGCGACTTGGCAGTGTCGCCGAGCACCTTGGCCGGCACCAGCGCGGCGAGGGTCTCGTCCGGCGTGTGCGGCGACCAGGCCAGCTCGCGGTGCGAAAGGCGGAACCGGTCGGTGGCCAGCAGGCTGATCGTCGAGCCGTCGATCTCGATGCGTACGCCGGTCAGCACCGGCAGCATGTCGTCGCGGCCCGCGGCCGTGACGGCCTGGGCGACGGCGTGGGCGAACTGGTCGCTGCCGACGGTGCCGGTGGCGGCGGGCATCTGGGGCAGCGTGGGGTAGTCCTCCACCGGCATGGTCTGGAGGCTGAAGCGTGCGGCGCCGCAGGTCAGCGAGACCCGCGAGCCGTCGAGCGTCATCTCCACCGGCTTGGACGGCAGACTCCGGCAGATGTCGGCGAGCAGCCGGCCCGAGACGAGTGCCCGCCCCTCGTCGGCGACCTGGGCGGTCACGGTGGCGCGCGCCGAGGTCTCGTAGTCGAACGTCGACAGCACCAGGCCTCCCTCGGAGGGGTCGCTCGCATCGATGAGGAGACCGGCGAGCACCGGGGCGCTGGGGCGGACGGGCAGGCTGCGCGCGGCCCATGCCACGGCATCGGCGAGCACGTCGCGGTCGACGCTGAACTTCACTTCGCGGTTCTCCACTTCCAAGCCTGAGTCTGGACTGCGCATCCTGCCATGCGGTTGCCCGGCGTGGGGGACGGCGTGGGGGGCGACGTGGACGGTGGACCTCCCGATGACGGGTCGGCCGGTGCGTTGTCCCCAGGTCGGGGCCTAGGTGGAGTTTCACGAAGGATCGATCCAACTAGAGGTGAGTCGTAGTCATAGCAGCGGTGCATTTTGTGGACGAACGACATCTGCGCAGGTCAGACGATGATTCGTCGCGCACAGGGGCTGTGGATGACGCCGTGTCCCAGTGGCGGTCGATGTGGAACCAGACCGGGTCGTCGGGTCGGCCTGACCCGCAACGCACAGGGGCTGTGGATGAGCAGCGGAGCGTCGGGGTCGGTCGTCCACAGGCCCGGGCGCACCGTCCGCCCGGTCGGTGCGGGGCGGTCTCAGGCCTGACGGGCCTGGAGCTTGACCCGGTTGGTGAGCTCGCTGACCTGGTTGAAGACCGCGCGCCGCTCGGCGAGTAACTGGTTGATCTTGCGGTCGGCGTACATCACCGTCGTGTGGTCGCGGTTGCCGAACTGGGCACCGATCTTGGGCAGCGACAGCGGGGTGAGCTCGCGGCACAGATACATCGCGATCTGCCGGGCCATCACCAGGTGCCGGCCGCGGGAGGGTCCGGTGAGGTCCTCGATGGAGATCCCGAAGTAGGCCGCGGTCTGGGCGATGATGAGCGCGGCGGTGATCTCGGGCTCGCCGCCCTCGGGGATCAGGTCCTTGAGCACGATCTCGGCTAGAGTCAGGTCGACCTCCTGGCGGTTGAGGTTGGCGAAGGCCGTCACCCGGATCAGGGCGCCCTCGAGCTCGCGGATGTTGGTCTGGATCTTCGAGGCGATGAACTCCAGCACGTCGGCCGGCGCGGAGAGCCGGTCCATGGCGGCCTTCTTGCGTAAGATGGCGATGCGCGTCTCGAGGTCGGGAGGCTGGACGTCGGTGATCAGGCCCCACTCGAACCGGTTGCGGAGTCGGTCCTCGAGCGCCTCGAGCCGCTTCGGCGCCCGGTCGGAGGTCAGCACGATCTGCTTGTTGGCGTTGTGGAGCGTGTTGAAGGTGTGGAAGAACTCCTCCTGGGTCTGGGTCTTGCCCTCCAGGAACTGGATGTCGTCGATGAGCAGCACGTCCACGTCGCGGTAGCGCCGCTTGAAGCGGTCCTGGCGGTCGTCTCGGATCGCGTTGATGAACTCGTTGGTGAACTCCTCGCTGGAGACGTAGCGCACCGCCGCCCCGGCGTAGAGGCTGCGCACGTAGTGACCGATGGCATGCAGGAGGTGGGTCTTGCCGAGTCCGGAGTCGCCGTAGATGAGCAGCGGGTTGTAGGACTTGCCCGGCGCCTCGGCCACCGCGACCGCGGCCGCGTGGGGGAACCGGTTGGACGAGCCGATGACGAAGGTCTCGAAGGTGTACTTCGGGTTGAGACGGGTTTCGAGCGAGGCGGTGCGCGACCGGTCGCTGTCGGGGGCGTGGTCGACGGACGGCACGAGGGCGCCCGGGAAGGCCGCCGACAACGAGCCCGGGGAACTCGAGGCGGTGTCGGGGCGCTCGTCGTACGACGGGCCGGGCGGGACGTCGCCGAGGGCCGGGTTGACCGTGACCGCAATCCGGATCTCCCGGCCGAAGGTCTCGCTCAGGGAGTCCTCGAGCTGACCACGCAGCCGGCCCTCGACCTGTCCCCGCGTGAACTCGTCGGGGACCGCGACGATGGCGGTGCTCTCATGGAGGGTGACCGCCTCGCTGCTGCGCACCCAGGCGCGCTGGTGGGCCTGGAGGTCGGCGAGGATGGAGACCCAGACGTCCTTCAGCTCCGGAGCGTCCTCGCCGGAGGAGGCGCCCGAATCGGCTGGCCCGTCGCTGGTGGTGACGGCGTCGTCGCCGCTGGTGGGATGCTCCGAGATGTTGTCCACGCGGGTTGCCTTCAATCGTCGGTGCGGTTGCTCCACAGCTTTGTCCACAGGTTGTGAACCCGGCGTCCAGCCCGCGCGAATCGTGCCCGCCGGACCTCCGCAGGGCGGGTCCGACGACGGTGTTTCCGCAGGTCAGCAGTCATTCCCGAGGCAATGTGACCAGGCACGCAAGAGCCGGTGCAAGCACCGGCCGATCCAGGCTGGGAAGGACTCGGAGGACCTGAACGTAACAAGCGTGCGACGCTCCCGGCAAGCCTTCATCCACAGGCTGGGGCCGGCCGGTGACTGGTCGGTCCGCCCGCGGTCGATTCCCGGTTTGACCCTGTCTCTTACGCTCGCGTACCGTTGGCAGGTCGCCCGGTTCGACCGGTGCCGCATGTCCACGGCCGCAGCAGCGTGAAAGTCCGTGGGTGGGCGGTGCCAGCCGACCAGACATCCGCTCCAGCACCGCCGTGCCGGGGAGGTGTCGGGTCCAGCGCACCGCGGATCTCACCGAGGCCGACACCCGTCCCAGGCCTAGAACACATCGGAGAAGAAGCTCGTGAGCAAGCGTACGTACCAGCCGAACAACCGCCGTCGCCACAAGGTGCACGGTTTCCGCCTGCGCATGCGCACCCGCGCCGGCCGCGCCATCCTGTCGGCCCGCCGCCGCAAGGGCCGCAAGAGCCTCGCTGTCTGATCCGGACCGAGACCTCGTCTCGCCGGACCCAGACCCGCGGTTCAGAGATCGCACGTGTCGTGCTGCCCCGAGTCCACAGGCTCACATCCGGTGACTCGTTCCGGCGCGTCGTCCGCACCGGACGTCGCTCGGGCAGCCGGACGCTCGTCGTGCACCTGCTCGCGCCCGAGCCCGGAGGGACAGCATTGGCTGCGCCGCCTACCGTGGGGTTCGTGGTCAGCAGAGCCGTGGGCAACGCCGTGACGCGCAACGTCGTCAAGCGCCGCCTGCGTCACCTGTCCCGGGAGCGGCTCGCGGGCCTGCCCGAGGGCATCGAGACCGTGGTCCGGGCACTGCCTGCCTCAGCCACGGCGTCGTACGCCGAACTGGGCGCCGACCTGGACCGGGCGCTGGCCAGGACGCTGCCGAGGGCCGCCGCGTGAAGCTGTTGCTCATCGCGTTCCTCAAGGCCTATCGGGCGGTCATCAGCCCGCTCTACGGCCAGGTGTGTCGCTACCACCCGTCCTGCTCGGCCTACGCTCTGGAGGCGGTCACCACCCACGGGTCCGTCCGCGGCAGCTGGTTGGCCGTGCGCCGGCTCGGCCGCTGCCACCCCTGGGCCGCCGGTGGCTACGACCCGGTCCCCGCTCGCACCCCCCGTGCTCCGGCGCGGCCCTCCACGACGCAAGGAGCCTGATGATCGAGTTCTTCAAGGACATCGGCGGCTTCATCATGACGCCGCTGTACCTCGTCATCTCCGCGGTGCTGGTGGGCTTCCACAACCTGTGGGGCGGGCTCTTCGGCGAGGCCACCGGCGTCGCGTGGGTGCTCTCGATCATCTGCCTGACCCTGGTCATCCGGATCGTGCTGATCCCGCTGTTCGTCAAGCAGATCAAGTCCAGCCGCAACATGCAGCTGATCCAGCCCAAGGTCAAGGAGCTGCAGAAGAAGTACGGCCACGACCGGGAGCGTCTCGCGCAGGAGACGATGGCGCTCTACAAGGAGACCGGGACCAACCCGTTCGCCTCGTGCCTGCCGATCATCTTGCAGATGCCGATCTTCCTCGCGCTGTTCCGGTTGATCGACCAGGCGGCGAAGAATCCCGAGGACGAGCGCGGTCTGATGACCGAGACGTTGAACAACCAGTTCGGCAACGCGATCTTCCTCGGCGCGAAGATCTCCGACACGTTCCTGGACACCGACCTGACCAGCGTCCGGATCCTGGCGGCGATCCTGGTGGCAGCGATGACCGCGACCACGTTCCTCACCCAGCGTCAACTGATGAGCAAGAACATGCCGGCCGACGCCCTGACCGGCCCTTACGCCCAGCAGCAGAAGCTGCTCCTCTACGTGCTCCCCGTCGTCTTCGCGGTCGGTGGCATCGCCTTCCCGGTCGGCGTCTTGTTCTACTGGACGACCTCCAACCTGTGGACGATGGGCCAGCAGTTCTACGTCATCCGCAACAACCCCGCTCCGGGCACACCCGCCTTCAAGGCCAAGCAGGAGCGCGACGAGGCGAAGGCGCTCCGGCGCGGCCACGCGCCGACCGTGTCCGAGGTCGAGGTCGTCGACGAGGCCCCGCCGCCGCCCCCGCGTCAGCAGCCGAAGAAGCAGACCCGTTCCCAGCGCAAGAAGGGCCGTCCCGCCACCGGCGGCGCCGGCGAGTCCCCGAGCGCACCGGACGCACCGGACGCACCGGACGCTTGAGCGTCCCCCCCGCACCGCACGACCCGAGCACAGGAGCACACCATGACCGAACAGACCACTGACGAGCGCGCTGAGCAGGAGCCCGTGACCAGCGACGAGCTGGCGACGCAGGACGGTGACGACACCGCCACTCCCGAGATCGCCGAGGCGGTCGCGGCCCAGCCCGGGGACGACGCCGGGGACAAGACCCCTGACGACGCGGGCGGGGCACCGACGCGTGTCGAGCGTCTCGAGAACGAGGGCGACATCGCCGCGGACTACCTCGAGGAGTTGCTCGACATCGTGGACCTCGACGGTGACCTGGACATGGACGTCGAGGGCGACCGGGCGGCCGTCTCCATCGTCGGCGCCGACCTGAGCCAACTGGTGGGCGGGAACGGTGAGGTGCTCGATGCCCTCCAGGAACTCACCCGCCTCGCGGTCTACCGCGAGACCGGCGAGCGCTCGCGCCTGATGCTGGACGTGTCCGGACACCGCGCGAGCCGCCGCGAGGCGCTGGTGACGCTGGCCGAGGAGAAGGTGGCCGCGGTCAAGGAGTCCGGAGAGCGCGTCGAGCTCGAGCCGATGACCTCCTTCGAGCGCAAGGTCGTGCACGACGTCGTGACCGATTCGGGACTGGTCTCCGAGTCGGAGGGTGTCGAACCCCGCCGGTTCGTGGTGATCCTCCCGGCGTGACCCGCCCGTGGCCGACGACGTGCACGACCGGTCCGGTGTCCCGGAGCCCGCTGTTTCACGTGAAACACCCTCCACTCCTGAGGTGGCGCGGAGGGTGTTCTCGTCGGAGCGCCTCCCCCTCGCAGAGGCGTACGCGGGGTGGCTGGCCGACGCCGGCACCGTCCGCGGCCTGATCGGCCCGCGCGAGGTGCCTCGGCTGTGGGAGCGCCATCTCCTCAACTGCGCCGCGCTCGGAGAGGCCGTCCCGTTGAACGCGACCGTGTGCGACCTGGGGTCCGGGGCCGGCCTGCCGGGACTGGTGCTGGCGATCGCTCGACCGGACCTGCACATCACGCTGGTGGAGCCGTTGCTCCGCCGGACCACCTTTTTGCAGGAGGTGGTGGCGGACCTCGATCTGGAGGGGGTGGAGGTCATCCGTGGGCGGGCCGATGACCTGCACGGGCGGCGTACCTTCGACATCGTCACCTCCCGGGCGGTGGCTCCTCTGGAGCGGTTGCTCCGCTGGTCGATGCCACTGGTGGCAGCCGACGGGGCACTGGTGGCGATGAAGGGGTCGTCGGTCGTCGAGGAGATCGTGGCCGCGGAACGGGTGCTGGCCGACTACCGCTGCGGGCCCCCCGAACAGCACCACCTCGGTGCGGGGTTGGTGTCCCCCACAACCCTTGTCGTTCGAGTGGCCTGGGCCGATCCTGGGAGGGTAGGTTGGTCCTTCGTGCCGAGGACCGCGCACGCGACCCCGCGTTCGCGGCGGCGGCGCTGACGACGCCCTCACCGGACCCGTCGGACTTTCCACTGGCGATCGGCGCTCCGTGAGCGTGGTTGTCCACAGGTAGGCCCCAGTCATCCACAAGCTTCCCCAGCCCAACGACAAGCGAGAACTGATCCATGGTTTCACGTGAAACACCGTCGGACGGACGCCCGTTCACGGTCCGTACCGCCGGGGACCTGGCCGACCAGGGGACGAGCACCGGCCCCCTCGACGAGATGACACCGCTGGCCCGCGCCGCCGAGCACAGCATCCTGGTGCGTGAGGGTGCCCGGCTGCGCCCGGCCCTTCCCCGCCCGCCGGCCACCCGCGTCATGGTGGTCGCCAATCAGAAGGGCGGTGTCGGCAAGACCACGACCACCGTCAACGTGGCCGCCGCCCTGGCGCAGGTCGGCCAGCGGGTGCTCGTCATCGACCTCGACCCGCAGGGCAACGCTTCGACCGCCCTCAGCATTGACCACCGCCGCGGGGTCCTTTCGGCGTACGAGGTGCTCGTGGAGGGCGCCGGTCTGGCCGACGTCGCCACCCCGGCTCCGGATCTCCCGGGGCTCTTCGTGGTGCCCGCGACCATCGACCTCGCCGGCGCCGAGATCGAGCTGGTGAGCGTGGTGGCCCGGGAGAGTCGCCTGGACAGGGCGATCCGGGCCGATCCGCGCGTGGGCGGCGTGCAGGCAGGCGAGGAGCGCTACGACTTCGTGCTCATCGACTGCCCGCCGTCGTTGGGTCTGCTCACCCTCAACGCCTTCGTGGCCGGCGCGGAGATGCTGATCCCGATCCAGGCGGAGTACTACGCGCTCGAGGGGCTCGGGCAGCTTCTCGAGACCGTCGATATGGTCCGCCAGCACCTCAACCAGCGGCTCACCGTGTCCACCATCCTGGTGACGATGTACGACGCCCGCACCCGGCTCGCGGCCGGCGTCGCCGAGGAGGTCCGTGAGCACTTCGGCGACCAGGTGCTGCGCACGTCGATCCCCCGCTCCGTGCGCGTCTCCGAGGCGCCGTCGTACGGTCAGACGGTGATGACCTACGACCCGGGCTCCCCAGGAGCGCTGAGCTATCTCGAGGCCGCCCGCGAGATCGTGACCCGCGGAGCGCCCCGATGAGCGGTCCGCCCCGCCCGGCCCGCCGCGGCTTGGGTCGCGGGCTCGGCTCCCTGATCCCGAC
>Ga0136611_10001277_pt1 | contig 17481 bp, 16 predicted proteins | sample AntDrymUQ2232306_2_FD_106645 | JGI IMG/M metagenome (GOLD analysis project Ga0136611, IMG submission 106645) | Polar desert sand microbial communities from Dry Valleys, Antarctica - metaG UQ223 (23.06) | ecosystem: Environmental > Terrestrial > Soil > Desert | place: Antarctica: Dry Valley...
AACGCGGGAGAGGGGGAGACGAAGTGACCGTGCTCCCCTCTCCCTCGCATGGGAGAGGGGCCGGGGGTGAGGGCCTTCTACGGCTCGACGACCGAGATGGTGTTCGTCGCGGCGTCCCCAATCCAGACGCGGCCGTCCGCGCTCCGCGTCATGCCGTGGACCTCGATGCCCGGGATCTGCCACTCGTCGAGGACCGTGCCCGACTTGGGGTCGAGGCGGAATACGTGCCCGTTATTCGTCTCCGCGACGCACAGCGTGTTGTCGTCGTCCCAGTAGACGCCGTGCGAGCGTGGCGCCGGAAACGCGATCTGGCCCAGCAGCTCGCCCGTCTCGGCGTCGATGTGGTCCACGACCTTCTGTCCGGGCCGCGTGACCCAGAGGGTGCCGCTCACGCCGGGTCCGGCGTTCGGTTTGCCGCCGGGCGCGGTCGGGTGGAGCTCGCCCTTGCTCGGGGGCGGAGCCGGGGGCTGCTCGCCCGGCTCGTACGGCCGCCACTGGAGACCGTGGACGCCGCCCTCCATCGCGTTCGGGAGGTGCAGGCCGGCGGTGCAGTGGCCGGTCTTCGGATCGTGCCGGTACACCATCGATGGCCGCACGTTGGACGCCACCCAGACCCAGCCGCCGCCGAAACTGATTCCGCTCGCGTTGCGCGTCGGCGTCGGGAAGCTCGTCAGCGTCTTGCCGTCGTAGTCGACTAGGTAGACCCGATCGTCTTGCTGGTCCGCGACCCAGAGGCCCTCGGGGACCGCTTCGAGTCCGTTGACCTGCGTACCGGGGCCCTTGAACGCGGCCCGCGCGGTCAGGACGCGCACGTCGGATTGCACCATCTCGCCCACCCTTCCCAAACGCGAGTGCCCTGGCTTGGGAGCGCGCGAGGGCCTCGCTGCCGTCTCGGCGCCCGCGAGCCGCGAGGCCGGTGGACGCGACCCGATTATAGTCCGGCGGCCGTGCCCGCTCGGGTGACTCGGACGTGCGCCCACTTCACTGCGCCTGGGCTGCTGCCGGGCGGCGGGTGTAGTCCACGAAGCGGTAGCCGACGCCGCGCTCGGTCAGGATGTAGATTGGCGTGGCCGGATCCGGCTCGATCTTCTGGCGCAGGTAGTTGATATACAGCCGCAGATAGTGGCTCGCGTCGCGGTACTCCGGCCCCCAGACCTTCGACAGGAGCTGCTCGTGGGTCTGGACCACGCCGGGATCGGCTGCCAGATGGAAGAGCAGGCGGAACTCGGTCGGGCGTAGCTGCACCTGCTGGCCGCCGACGATCACCTCGCGGCGGTCGAAGTCCATCCTCAGTCGGTCGTCCACCACGATCTCTTTGCTGGGCGACGGCGGGGGCAGCTCGGTGCGGCGCAAGACGGCCTTGATGCGCGCGGTCAGCACCATCTGGCTGAACGGCTTGGCGACGTAGTCGTCGGCGCCGAGCTCGAGGCCGCGCGCCACGTCGCGCTCGTCGGCCTTCACGGTGAGCATGATGACCGGTACCGTCGAGAATCGGCGCAGCTCGCGCAACGTCTCGAATCCGTCCATGTGGGGCATCATGACGTCGAGCACCACCAGATCGGGCAGCGTGAGGCGGATCTTCTCGATGGCTTCCTGGCCATTGGCGGCCTCGTACACCTCGAAGCCCTCGACATCGAGGTTCATCCGCACCGAGTCGCGGATGCGCGGCTCGTCGTCCACCAGGATGATTTTTCGCCGCTGAACCGCCACGTCCTGCACCCCCGCCCATGCGACGGCGCGGTATGCGCGGCGTCGGCGCAATTGTATGCCGGACAGATCCCCTCGCGAACCGCTAGTCGAGCCCGGCGCTGCTCGCGCACGGCACGTGGTGCAGCGTCGCGAGCTCGAGGGCTGCTTCCGCTTCCCGGACAAGACCGTCGCCCGACAGGGCATCGCGCGGAAAGGCCGCCAGACCCGAGCGCACCGTCACGTGGAGGTGCGCTCGCGCCGACTCGTGGATCTTCAGCGCAACGGCGGCGGCACCGTCGGGCGCGGTCTCGGGCAGCAGAAGCGCCAACGTGCCATTCTCCTGTCGCGTCACGTAGTCGGCGTCGCGGAGCAGGCGCTGCACGTCGGTCGCCAGGTCGTCCTGTTTGCGCGCCGCCGCCGCCCGCCCGCGTTGGGCCACCAACGCCGGCCACTCATCGATCCCGATCTCGAGCAGCGACAGCGGATGCTCGTGGCGCCGCGCCCGCGACAGCTCAACCTCGAGTACGCGGGCGAACTGCTCGGGACTGAGGAGCTGAGCGTACGGCGAGGCCGTCGAACGCGTCGCCCGCGCCGCTCGGGGCCTTCGTGTCGGCGACTGAGCCAGAATGATGGCGCCCGCGACGAGCACGGTGCAGGCTAGCAGGATCGCGGCGAACGCGTAGCCCACGACACCGGGCGCGATCTGCCCGATGGCGACGCCCGCGAGGACCAGCCAGGCGGCGAGGAGCGCCTGAACGAGCGGGACACGCGAAGCCTCCTGCATGGGCGCCATTGATGCTTGTCCCCTGGTGTCGCGCTAGCGGCGCTCATGTTCGACGTGGCGCATTGACCGTCAATGAATGGGCACATTGCCCACAAGAAGTTTGTCGGAATTGCCGCCAACTCACCTGTCATCCTGAGATAGGCGGAGCCTTGCGAAGGATCTCGCCCCCGTCGAACAGGCATTGGTGGGAGGCACCTGGGCCGGCGAAGAGTCTGCGGGCGGGCTTACTCGGGCCAGTCCGTAGATCCTTCGCTTCGCTCAGGATGACAGGGTTGTTGACGGTGGATTCGTCGTGTATTCCGGGTGCTGTACTAGGCCCAACGAGAATGGGCGCCGAATCGCGACGGGTTTCCACGCGATTCATAGCTACAACGGGAGGCGGATCGAGAACGTGCTGCCGCTCCCCGCGCCGCCCGACTCGACCCAGATGTCGCCGCCGTGCGCGTCCACGATCGTCTTGGTGATGTAGAGGCCGAGGCCGACGCCCTCCGTCGAGCGGCTGAGGCTCGTATCGACGCGGTGGAACCGGTCGAAGACGCGCTGGTGCTCCTCGCGCGGAATCCCGATCCCGTCGTCGCGTACGCTGACGACCACTTGTCCGCCCTCGACCCGGCCGCTCAGCACGATGCCCCCGCCGCCCGGCGAGTACTTGATGGCGTTATCGACGAGGTTGCCGAGCGCCTGGCGGAGCTTCTCGCGGTCGCCCTTGATGATCGGAAAGTCGGCCGAGAAATCGGCGCGGATGTCGAAGGTCGGTGCGCGGGTGCGGCTGCGCTCGGCCAGGGTCTCGGCCAGGTCCGCGACGTCGACCGGCCCGATCGACATCGCAACGCGCCCGGCCTGGATCCGCGAGATGTCGAGCAGATCGGTGATCAGTCGATAGAGGCGGTCGCACTCTTCTTCGATCGTGTGGGCCACGCGGATGACCGTCTCGCGCGTCCACGGGGCGTCCTCGCGGGCGAGCGTGCCGGCGTAGGCCTTGATGATCGCGACCGGCGTCTGGAGCTCGTGGCTGACGATCGACACGAACGACGACTGCATCGACTCGAGTCGATTCTTCTCGGCCAGGGTCGCGGCGGACAGTCGTGCCTGGGAGATCGCCATTGCGGCCTGCCGCGCGAAGACGCCGAGCACTTGCGCGTCGTCGTCGCCGAACGCGCCGGTGGCGAGCGGCCTCAGGACGTACAGGACGCCGATCTGGCGCGCATGGTCGCTGAGTGCGAGCGGCAGCAGGGCCAGCGAATCGGGTTCGCGCTCGCGGCCCGTGCCTTCGGCAGGCGGGACCGTGGTGCTCGCGCCGAGGGACGCGAGGATCTGGCTGTCGGCGCTCGGATGCAGCCGCGCCACGAGCGCCTCGGGCAGCTTGTGCGTGCTGAGCGGCGCAAGCGCGCGACCGCCGTCGGCGAGCAGCGCGACGGCGCCGCCGCTGGCGCGCGTGGCGAGCACGGCGCTCATGACGATGAGGTCGAGCATCGGCGACAGCGTCTCGTGTTCGCCCGTCATGGCCGGGGCCACTCCTCGCGTCTAGCGTACCACCAGCGAGCGCGCGACCATGGCCGAAGGGATCTCGAGCCCGAGCAGATCCAGGATCGTCGGGGCGACATCCGAGAGAATGCCGCCGTCTCGCAGGCCGGTCACCTCGGGCGCTCCATATACGATCACGGGCACCGGATTGGTCGTGTGCGCCGTCTTCGGCTCCCCGGTGTCCGGATCGACCATCTCCTCGGCGTTGCCATGATCGGCGGTGACGACGACCACCGCGCCGCGCTCCTCGGCCGCCGCAAAGATCTCCCCGATCCCGCGATCGACCGCCGCGACCGCGACGATGGTCGCGTCGAGCACGCCGGTGTGCCCAACCATGTCCGGGTTCGCGTAGTTCAGCACGACGAAGTCGTACCCTGCCCGCATGCCCTCGATCGCCTTCTCGGTTACGCCGGCCGCGCTCATCTCCGGGTCGAGGTCGTAGGTCGCCACATTTGGCGAGGGGACGAGCGCGCGGTCCTCGCCGCCGAATGGCTCCTCGTGGCCGCCGTTGAGGAAGTAGGTCACGTGGGCGTACTTCTCGGTCTCGGCCACGTGCAGCTGGCGCAGCCCCGCGTCCGCGACCGCCCGCGCGAGCGGCACCTCAACCAGCGAATGCGGGAAGGCCACGCCGCTCACGGGGAGATCGGCCTCGTACTCCGAGAACGTGACGACGTGCAGCCCGTCGAGCCGCGCGCCGCGCTCGAATCCCTCGAAGTCGGGCGCGACGAACGCCTGGGTGAGCTGGCGAGCGCGGTCGGCGCGGAAGTTGAAGAAGATGACGGCGTCGCCGGCCTCGATCCGCCCCTCGGCCGGATCGCCGATGACGGTCGGCTCGACGAACTCGTCCGACACGTCGTCAGCGTACGACGCGCGCACGGCATCCAGTGCCGAGTCGGCCTGCTCGCCCCTCCCATGCACCAGTGCCCCGTACGCGGCGGCGGTCCGATCCCAGCGGGTGTCACGGTCCATCGCGTAGTAGCGGCCGATGACCGTCGCGACCCGTGCGCCCGGCCGCGACGTGAGCGCGTCGTCGAGCGCCGTCAGGTCGTCGAGGGCGCTGCGCGGAGCTACGTCGCGGCCATCGAGGTACGCGTGGATGCGGACATCTTCGACGCCATGCTGGCGGGCGAGATCGACGAGCGCCACGCAATGCTTGGCCGTGCTGTGGACCCCGCCGTCGCTGTACAGGCCCATCAGGTGCAGGGTGGGCCGGTCGGGCTCGGGCCTATCCAGACCAGCCCGCACGTGCTCCACTGCGCCGACGAGTGCCGGGTTCTCGAAGAACTCGCCGCTCGCGATCTCGCGGTCGATGTGCGGCAGATCTTGCAACACTGGGTAGCCCGCCCCGATGTTCAGGTGGCCGACCTCGGAGCTGCCGATCTGGCCGGCCGGCAGCCCCACGTCCTCGCCGGACGCCTCGACGCTCGTGTGCGGGCACTCCGCCCATAGCCGGTCCATCGTCGGCGTGTCGGCGAGCGCGATGGCGTTGGCCGGGCCGTCAGGCGCAAGACCCCAGCCGTCGATCACGATCAGGACGATCTGGCGCCTGGGGAGCGTCGAGCGGGTAGCGGCGGCCATCACAAAACCTCCGGCGACCGGCATTGTACGCGACCTGCGCGAAGGTGGGCGCCACGGGTGCGCGTGCGTCGATACGCGGTCGGCACACGTAGTGACCGCTACAATCCTTTTAGGCGCGCCGCCTGCCCACAGGCGCGCCTCCCGACGGTACGTCGATTGCTGTGCATCCGATGACAGGGCGACTCGATGCAGCCCGCCCGCCTCGTCGGGCGGCGGTCGAAGGAGCAGAGCGGCATGGACGTGCGGGAGCTGGCGCCTCGGTCGGACGAGATGCGCGCGCGCGCACTCGTCGCCGCCGCCTCGCTCACGCTGCCCGGCCAGCGGGTCCGCGACAAGCTGTCCGCCGGTGTGCCGCTCCTGCACGACGAGGACGTGCGGATCGACCCCGAGATCGTGCATTCGGCGTGGCGGGAGGGGCTCCGTAGCGATTCCCGCTCCGGCCTGGATGGCGCCGAGCATGAGGTCGAAGTAGTGCAGCACGCGCTCGACACGCATCGCCTGCACGCGGAGCATGTCACCGCCGAGGCGCTGGCCGGCCACGCCGAGCATGTCCGCGCCATCGCCCAAGCGGCACGCGTATCCGACTGGTTCGTAGAGGGGCTCGCGAACGCGGCGGCGCATCTGATTCTGCGCGGCTACGCCGAGCTACTCGGGCCGGCGCTCACGCTTGGCGACTGGCAACGCGGCTACTGTCCGATCTGCGGCGCCTGGCCGTGGCAATTCGTTCGTGCGGCGTCGGGCGGGCCTGGGCGGCTGCTGTGCGGACGGTGCGGCACGGCCTGGTCGTGGCACGCTCGCGAGTGCCCGTTCTGCGGCGAGCACGACACTCTGCGGGACCTCGAGTCGGCAGCCGGGCTCGGAGGTCCGGCGGCACTCAGCTGTTCGAGCTGCCGCCGCTTCCTCGTAGCCCGTGCCACGCCTATGAGCGATTTGCCGCTTGACATCGGTTCGCCGCCCGACTCGGTGCATCGGCCGGTGACCCCGTCCGCAGGTGCCGCCGACGCCCATGCACTCGCTATCAGTCGAGGCTATATAGCTCCGGCCGGCGTCGGATTCCGCCTGGAGCTGCGCGGCGACGAGCCCGAATGGGACGCCTTCGATGACCAGTGAAGCACGATTGCAACCCACGGCTGGCGATGGCGTCGCGTTCGGTCCGAGAACTGCGCATACCGTTTCCGCGACCGACCTGGCGGCGAACGACGGCGCGAACGCTGACTTCGAGAGCTTCGGACCTCCGAGCATCACTGTAGGGGCGGCGGCCGACCCCACGCCCGTCGTCACCACGCAGTTCGTGCGCTTCACCGGTGCGGAGTCCAGGGTCATCGATGATGGCCTGATCGCGGAGATTCGGCTCGCGATCCACGTCGATGGCCGCGAGCTGGTGCAGCTCATGTGCTCGCCGCACCAGTTGAGTGCCCTCGTTGTCGGCTTCCTCTCGCTGGAGGGCGCGATCGAGGGCTACGACGATATCGAGTCGATCCGCATCTGCGCGGCCGATCGGATCGCCGAGGTGCGGCTGGCGCGGCCGATGCGCGAGCTGCCGAGCCGGCGCATCGTCACGTCCGGCTGCACCGGCGGGCTCAGTTTCGGCGCGTACCTGGACGACATGGAGTCGTTGCGGCTGCCCGCCGACGACGTGCGCGTCCGGGCCGGCTGCCTCTACCGGCTCTTGCGCGAGCTGTACGACCGAGCCGATCTGTACCGGCAATCCGGCGGCGTCCACACGTCGCTGCTGGCCGACGCGCCGGGCCAGGTGCTCGCGGTGGCCGAGGACATCGGTCGGCACAACACGATCGACAAGCTGCACGGGCTGTCACTGCTGCGAGGCTTCGAGGCGCGCGGCGGGATCATCGTCGCGTCCGGGCGAATCTCGTCCGAGATGCTGCTGAAGGCGGCGATCATGGGCGTGCCTGTGGTTGCCTCGCGCACGTCGCCCACCCAGCTTGCGGTGGAACTCGGCGAGCGGCTTGGAATCACCGTCGTCGGCTACCTACGCTCGGCCAGCATGAACGTCTACACCCACCCACATCGCATCGTCGGAGAGCGCACGGCGTGACCGATCAGCTCATCTACATCCTGCACGGCTCCGACCGCTTCACGCGCGACGAGCAGGTTCGTGGCCTGAAGCGACGGATGCTCGCGGAGGCTGCCGGCGAATACAACCTGTCGATCCTGTCGGGCGCGGACGTCGGGCTCTCCGAGATTCGCGCCGTCGCCGACGCCCTGCCGTTCCTGGGCGACCGCCGCCTGGTCATCGTCGAAGGGCTGCTCGGGCGATTGGGGGGGAGCGCGAAGCCCGCCGCGCGCAAGGCCCGCCCCAAGGCGGCGCCCAAGACGGCCAAGCAAGCGGCTACGAGCGCGCGGAGGTCGGCCGCGAAAGCCGCCGTGGCGGAGGAGCCGGCGGGCCCGTCGCCGCTCGACCTGCTGCTCGACTACGTCCAGGATCTGCCGTCCACGACGGCGCTGGTGTTCGTGGAGGACCAGCTCGACGTCGCCGCCATCGAGCGCCGCCTGCCCAAGGGCCGGTCGCATGTGAAGGGCTACGCCCGGCCGCGCCCCTCCGAGATCTCGGGGTGGATCGAGCGCCGAATTCGGCACCACAAGGGCAAAATGGAGGCCGCCGCCGTCCGCCAGCTCGCCCAACTGGCGCCGGACGACCTCGGCATGCTGGACATGGAGATCGCCAAGCTCGTCACCTACGCCGATGGCGACACGGTCACGCTCGCCGATGTCGAGCTGTTGTCCGCGTCGGCCGACGTGACGATCTTCGCGCTGTTGGACTCCGTCGCGCTGGCACAGCGCGGCAAGGCGCTCTCGCACTTGCGCGCGCTGCTCCACCGCGGCGAGCGCCCCGAGGCGATCCTGCCGCAGATCGCCGCGACGCTCCGACGGCTGGTCCAGGCGCGCGAGCTGCTTGACCTCGGCGCGCGCGGCCAGGACTTGCAGCGACGGCTCGGCGTGCATCCGTTCCTGGCCGAGAAGACCGAGCGGCAGGCGCGCGCCTACCGCATGGAGCAGCTCGAGGCGGCGATGCGAATGCTCCTGAGCACGGACCGAGCGATCAAGACCGGCGAGGCAGAACCCGAGCTGGCGCTGGAGCTGTTCATCTGCGACCTCGCCCGGGTGAACAGTTGAGAGGGCCGTTAGTTGGGTTCAGGGCCGTCAGCGTGCTGCTGACCCGAGCGCGTCCGATTGAATTGTCATCCCGAAGCGAAGCGAGGGATCTCACGCTGACCAACAGGGCTTGTTAGCGTGAGATCCCTCGTCGCAGGTTCCTCGGGATGACAGTCCTATCGACCGATCTCTGCCAGGCTGAATCAGATACCTACGTGAGCGGCGGTGTGGCGTCGAATGCGAGGAGGCGCTCGCACCAGGCGGCAACTTTGAGCAACGTCGGTTCGGCGAGGAGCGCGCCGACGAGCTGGACGCCGTAGGGCAGGCCGTCGGCATCCAGCCCGCTCGGCAGCGAGATGGCCGGCAGGCCCAGCAGCGACCACGGCGCCTGGAACGAGGGGTCGCCGGTGGTGGACGGGTCCGGCGCCACGTTCGACGCGGTTGGCAGGATGAACGCGTCGATGCCGGTCAGGGCAGCCGCCGTCTCGGCCGCGAGGCGGCGCCGGATGCGCTGCGCGTGCAGGTACGCCGTGCCGGGCACGAGCTGGCCGACCATGATCTCGGCGCGGATGTGCGGGCTGTACGGGTCAGGATCGCGGGCGAGCCAGGCGGCGTGGACCGCCGTTGCCTCGGCCTGCATGGTCAGGCGCTGGGCCGCGAGATACAGGTCGATGGGCGACGGCAGGGCGACCTCGCGGACAGTCGCGCCGGCCGACTCGAATGCCCGGATCACGCCCTCGATGTGCGTGCGCACGTGCGGATCGGCGCGCTCCATGAACTGGGGCAGCACGCCGAGGGTGGGCGGCCCGACTCCGCGAAGGCTCGCCGAGTAGCGCGGCACCGGCGCGGTCAGCGAGCGCGGGTCGGCGGGGTCGTGGCCGGCGACGACGCCCAGCACGAGGGCGGCGTCCGCGACGGTGCGGGCGATCGGTCCGCAGTGGTCGAGGCTCCAGGCGAGCGGATAGACGCCCCGCCGGCTCACGCGGCCGTAGGTCGGCTTGAGGCCGACGACCCCGTTGTACGCGGCCGGTCTGAGGATGGAGCCGCCCGTCTGGGTGCCGAGCGCGAACGGGACGCAGCGCGCCGCCACCGCCGCGCCGGAGCCGCTGCTCGATCCGCCCGGCGTCCGGTCCGGGTGCCACGGATTGGCGGTCGGAGAGGGGTCGGACGAGGCCCATTGCGTGGTGACGGTCTTGCCCAGGACGATGGCGCCGGCTTCGCGCAGGCGGGATACCGTCTCGGCGTCCTCGGCCGCGATCGAGTCCTTCAGCGGCCCGTAGCCGGCGGCCGTCGGCAGGCCGCGCGCGAGGTAAATGTCCTTGAGCCCGCAGGGCACACCATGCAGCGGCCCGAGCGTCGCGCTCCGCGTCGTCAGCGTCGATTCGGCATCGCGGGCCGCCGCCCGGGCGCCATCGGCGTCGATGGTGACCCAGGCTCGGAGGTTCGGTTCGAGGCGCTCGATCCGGGCGAGCAGCGCATCGAGTAATTCGACCGGCGAGAATCGGCGCAGCGCGATCTGTCGGGCCGCCTGCACCGCCGAGAGCTTGTGAAGCTCGGCCATGTCACCCTCCTCGCATCACGGCTCGACGTCGGTCGGCTCGAGCGTCTCCTGGGCGACGGTCCAGATGGCCTGCGCCGTCCCTTCGAGCGACGACCGAAGCGTCGCCGCCCGCTCGGCGCCCCAGGCATCGACGGCGTCGTCGATCAGCGCCGCGAGCACGTCCTCGCGCGTCATGGCAGGGTCGAATCGCATGCGCCACCTCCCAACACGTTCGTATGGTCGCCGGATTCGGTGCGGATAGCAAGCGAGGTCCCTGTTGCTGTGCTCTAGAAGGTGACCGACTGGCTGCCTGGTGCTATCGCGCGCGGAGCGGCGGTCGTCGGCTACGATTGGTTCCGGAGGCGGCGTGAAGATTCGCTCCATCGCGCTCGGGCTCGATATCGACTGGCCGCTGCCGCTCGACCGAATCGCCCGTGCCTGCGCCGTCCTTCAGGCAGCAGCGCGGCGGTTCGCGGACGCCGGCTTCGAGGTGCAGACGACCCGCCTGGTGACTCAGCCGTTCGCCGAGATTGGGTCGCACGACGCGGCCGGCTGGGTGCTCCCGATGGCCCGCGAGCTGGACGCGGCGTGCCTGGACGGCGGCGTCGAATTCGTGTCGGTTGGGCCGGTGCGCTGGTCGCGGTTGCCCGCCGCCCGCGCGCGAGAGTACGCCCGCGCCATCCCCGACGTCATCATGGGCACGGCGCATGTCTCGGCGTCGATCGAGACGGCCGCCGAGGGCCGCGTGTTTGGCGCGGCGGCGCGCGCCGGCGGCGAGATCGTGGCGCGGCTTGCCCGCGAGACGGCGCTCGGCTTCGGCAATTTCCGCTTCTGCACGACGGCCGAGTGCCCGCCGAACATCCCGTTCTTCCCCGCGGCGTATCACGGCGGCGGCGTCCCCCGCCTGACGATCGGCCTGGAGACGGCGGACGTCGTTCGACAAGCCTTTGATGGCCCCGGCACGCTCGACGACCTCGAGCGGCGCCTGCGGGAGTCCTTCGGCGAGAAGCTCGGAGCAATCGAGGCAATCGCGCGTGCGCTCTGCGCGGAGCAGCACGTCGAGTACGGCGGGACCGACCTGACGCCCGCGCCCTTCCCCACCGACGGCGCGAGCGCGGCCGGCATGCTCGAAGATCTCGGCGTGGCGGCCTTCGGCGCGGCCGGGACGCTCAGCGCCGCCGCCGCGTTCACCGGCATGCTCAAGCGCCTGCCGTTCGAGCGCGTCGGATACTCTGGGCTGATGCTGCCGGTGCTCGAAGACTCGGTCCTCGCGGCGCGCACCACGGACATGGCGCTCACTTGGAGTGAGCTGCTGCTCTACTCGGCCGTGTGCGGCACCGGCCTGGACACGGTCCCGCTGCCGGGTGACGCCGCACCCGCCGAGCTCGCGGCGCTCATGCTCGACGTGGCGTCGCTGGCGGCGACCCTCCGAAAGCCGCTGTCGTGCCGCCTGTTTCCGGTGCCCGGCAAGCGCGCCGGCGACCTGACCGAGTACGACTTTCCGTACTTCGCGAACGCGCAGGTGCTGTCGCTCGCCGGGCGAACCAGCCCGCGTCTGTTCGAGCGGTTCGGTGCGTGAGCGGAGCGGGCTGACGCATGCGCTCCACCCTCTTCCTACTCGTGGCCATCCTGCTCGGACTCGGCCTCTTCTTCGCGCGCGATCGGGTCAGGCTAGCGTTTCAGGTAGGTGCGGTACTGTACGCGGGGGTGCTGGTCGTCCGCCTCTTCGTGTTTGGGTTCGGCGATGCGGACGACGTGGTCGCGCTGCTGACGATTGCCGGTGCATTCTTCCTGGTGTGGCTGGCGGCCTGGGCCGGCACCAACGCCATCTTGAAGCACCGCGCAAAGAGCCCTCCGCGACGGTGAGCGTCGCGGCATGGCGCCTGCACCGGGCTAGATGACAGGATAGACGTGAGGGGATCATCGTCTACTAGGTGTGTCATCCTGAGGCAGGGAGAGCCTGGCGAAGGACCTCGTCCCCGGACAATCTCGAACCGGTCAGTCCGTAGATCCTTCGCCAGCTCAGGATGACAAGTATGTGGACGGCGCTCACGAGACCTCTTGTTTGGCGGAGCACTCGCGACTGCAACCGCATGTCACCGCGGTTGCGCCCGCGCGCGATGCTTGGTGCTGTCGCGTTGCTCGCCGTGCTTGTTGGCGCGCTCGGCCCCCGCGCGGTGCTGGCCGGCGCCCAGCCAGCCTCGCCCTCCGCTTCGCCTGCCCAGGCCCCGCCAAATCCGGCCCTCACCGACACGGCCTCTTACGACCTCGACGCGCGCTGGGACCATGCCGAGCGCCAGATTCATGGCACGGCCCGCATCACCTACCGCAATCCATCGCCCGATGCCCTCACGGAAGTCTGGTTCAAGCTCTACCTGAACGCCTTTCGTGGCCCCGACACCCTCTGGATGCGCGAGTCCGGCTCGGAGCACCGCTCCAGCGAGTACGATCCCGAGGTGCCAGGTTGGATCGACCTGGAGCGGCTGACGCTTGCGGACACCGGCGAAGACCTCCTGCCCACCGGCTCCGACCTGACCGACACGGTCCTCCGCGTGCCGCTGCCGCGCCCGCTGGCGCCCGGCGAGACACTTCGCTTCGACGTGGCATGGACCAGCACGCTACCGCGCGTCTTCGCACGGACCGGCATGGCCGACACCTTCGTGATGGCGGGCCAGTGGTACCCGAAGCTCGCCGTCTACGACCGGGGCGCCTGGGATCGCGAGCCGTGGCACGCGAACGCCGAGTTCTTTGCCGATTTCGGCACGTACGCGCTGGCGCTGACCGTGCCCGCCAACTATGCGACGGGCGCGAGCGGCATCCGCGAGACGACCCGCGACAACGGCGACGGTACGATCACCATCGGCTACCGCGCCGAGTCCGTCAGCGACGTGGCCTGGACGGCCTGGCCGGGCTATCGCACGGTCACGCGCACCGTCGAGGCGGCCGGCCGAAGCGTCGAGCTGGAGCTGCTCACGCCCCGCGAGATCGACGGCGCCGACGAGCGCTTCTTCGGCGCCGCGCAGGGCTCGCTCGACCTGTTCGGTCGCTGGTTCGGGCCGTACCCGTGGCCGAAGCTGACGCTGGTCGCGCCGCCCGCCAACGCGGCCGGGGCCGGCGGCATGGAGTACCCGTCGTTCGTGACGCTCGGGCTGCCCGCCGAGGCGCCGTTCGGCCTCGGCAGCGGCATCCGCGAGGTCGAGATCGTGACCGTCCACGAGATCGCGCACCAGTGGGCGCCGTTGCAGGTGGCGTCGAACGAGGCGCGCGAGGCGTGGCTCGACGAGGGCTTCGCCGACTACGCCAGCATCAAGGCGCTCGCGGCCATGTACGGCGCGAACGACTCGGCCCTCGATCTCGGCCCGATCGACGTCGGCTACCGAAGCGTGCATCGGTTCCAGTTCGTCGCGGTGGCCGCGCGGCAGCGGCTCGCGCAACCCTCCTGGGAGTACTCCGACTTCCTGACCTACGGTGCCACGGTGTACTCGAAGGGCGCGATGGTGCTCGGGACGCTCGAAGGCACGCTCGGCGAGGAGCGGTTCCTGGCGGCGATGCGCGCCTACTTCGATGCCTGGCGGTGGCGCCACCCGACCACCGCGGATCTGCAAGCCGCGCTCGAAACTTCGGCCGGCGAGCCGCTGGCCTGGGTGTTCGACCCGCTCGTCTACGGCACGAGCGTGGTCGAGTACCGGGTGGCGCGTGCCGACGAACGGGGTGCAACCTTCGAGCGGCGCGGCGATCTGGCGTTCCCCGTCGTGGTGCGCCTCACGTACGAGGATGGCCGCGTCGAGAATCAGATCTGGGACGGGGTGTCGGAGCGGCTAGATGTCGAGGCCCGCGATGGCACGCTGGCCCGCGCGGAGGTCGATCCCGACCGGCTGGTCGCCGTGGAGCTCGATTCCACCGACAACGGGTTCGTGATCGATCCCTCGCCGTCGCCGATCCTGGCGCTCGGCGCTCGCGTGCTCGCGCTCGTCCAATCGACGCTCCAGATCCTCGGGACGCTGGGGTAGCCCGGATGCTCCGACTCGCGATCATCTCGGCGCGCCTCGCCTTCCCGCTCTACGCCGCAAACTTGCTGCTCGCCTTGATACCGGCCGCGCTCATCACGACCGGTTTCGGAATCGGGATGGCGCAGCGGCCGTGGGCGGGCGCACTGCTCGGGAGCGACTGGATCAATCAGCTCGGCGAGGCGGCGGCTTCACTGAGCTCGCCGCTCGCGCAGCCCGGCGAGTCGCGCTATCTCTCATCTGCCCGGTGGATGGGCCTCGGGCTGCTCACTATCCCAATCATGGCGGTCGGGCAGGCGATCGCGTACACGTTCCTGGCCGGCGGTATCCTCGAGCGACTCTGGGCGGCCAACGATCCCGGCGCGCGCGGCCAGGTGCGCTTCTGGGCGGGGTGTCGGCGGTGGTTCTGGCCGTTCGCTGCGCTCGGGCTGCTCAACGCGCCGGCGTTCATCATCGTGGCGGTGGCGGCCGGCGCCCTGACCAGCCCCGTCGAGCGCCTGCTCGGCCCGACGGCGTCCACGCTCTTGGGCGCCATCGTCCTGTCGTCGATCAACGGCTGGCTCGAGCTCGCGCGCGCCGACATGGTGCGCCAGCAGTATCGCTCGGCGCCGCGCGCGTTCGTGCGCGCGGCGCGGCTGCTCGTCCGTCCTACAACCGGCCTCCGCGCCGTGCTGGCCTGGACCCTGGCCGCGATCCTTGGCTTCACGCTGCTGGCCTACAACGCGGTGGCGATCCGCCCCGTCGAGACGGTCGCCTGGACGACGGTGCTGGCAAGCCTGGCGGCCGGGCAGCTCCTGGCCTTCCTCGGAGCGTGGCTGAAGGTCGGGCGCCTGGGCGTCGCGCTCGCGCTGGATCGCCCCGCGACGCGACGGTTGCCGATCGCGATCGAGGACCCGGCGCCGCCGCCCGCCGTGGTGCGCAATGACCCGCCCGCCGCCGCGCTGGAGTAGCTTCCTTGTCGGGATTGGGCTACCAGCCGAGCGAGGCCACCTGCTGCGACGATCCCAGCACGCGCAGGTGCTCGACGATGGTCGAACCCCCGTCCCGCACCAACCAGGGCTGGAGCTCGGCGAGCGGCGCCAATACGAACAGGCGGTTCCACATCTCGCGGTGGGGGATCGTCAAGCCCGGCGGATCGACGCGACCCGCTCCGTACAGCAAGATGTCGATATCAATCTCGCGCGGTCCCCAGCGCGCCCGCGACTCCCGACCCAACTGCTGCTCGATGCGCTTGACCGCCGCGAGGAGCTGGTGCGGCGAGAGCGTCGTCTCGGCTTCGACGACGGTGTTGACGAACGCGGGCTGGTCGAGCACGCCGATCGGCGCCGTCTCGAAGAGCGCCGCGCGCCGAAGCACGCGCAATCCGGGCTGCCCGGAGAGACGTGTGAGGGCGGCGGCGATTGTCCCCACGCGGTCGCCGATATTGGAGCCGATGCCGAGGTAGGCGGGCTTCCAGGTCATCGCGCGGTCCGACCAGCCTCGGCCGATCGCCGCGCCAACGCGGACCGCGCCGACGCTTTCGCGCACGTCATGCACTCGCACCATGTCCGCGCCCTTCTCCGCCGCGACCGCCGCCGCCGCGAGCGATCCGGCCTGGCGGTCCCCGACCGGCACGTCGCCCATCGCCCGGCCGATGTGCTGCTTGCGCGAGGCACCGATGAGGATCGGCAGTCCGAGGAGCGCGCGCAGGCGGGGCCACTCGCGCTGGATCTCGAACGACCAGGCCGGGGGCTTGGCGAAGCCGAGGCCGGGGTCAATCACGATGCGCGCGCGCGCGACGCCTGCCCGGCTCGCCAAGAGCACGCTCTCGCGGAGGCCATCGGTGACACACTCCATGATCCCGTCGGAGTTGTCGCGGTCGCGCTCCGCCCAATGGCCGATGATCAGGCCCGCGTCGGCCCGGGCGGCGACCTCGACCAGTCGCGGGTCGAACCTCAGCCCGCTCACGTCGTTGACGATGCTCGCGCCGACGCGCAGCGCGGCCTCCGCGACCGCCGCCTTGCGCGTGTCGATCGAGATGGGAATGGTGATGACCGAGGCGAGCCGCTCGATGACCGGCAGCACGCGGTCGAGCTCGACGTCGGCGGGGACGGCGGCGGCGCCGGGGCGCGTGCTCTCGCCGCCGACATCGAGCACGTCGGCGCCGTCCGCCGCGAGCCGCCTGCCGCGCGCGACGATCTCTTCGACGCGGCGGGTGAGCAGTCCATCGCCCGAGAATGAGTCCGGGGTGACGTTGAGGATGCCCATCACCAGCGTGCGGCCCCCGATCCGCACGTTCGGGAACCCGCCGACGAGGATGCCGGGCGCCTGCAACGTCACGGTCTCGCTGCCCGAGCAGGACAGCGGGTGTCCACGGTTGCGGAGTGCCATCGGCGCCGCGGGTGAATGCCGGGCAGCGTGGCGTCTTGGGCAAGGCGGGCCGGCCGCCGCGTGCCACCATGGGGGTGCTGGACCATCTGGCCGGACATGGGCGGCAACTCCTGGCTGGGACGCATGTTGTCCGGTGGGAGTGTGAGGCACACGCCGTACCGCGCAGCAACTTTCAGCCAACGCTAACATGCGCTTCAAGCAAGGTTCAGGTTTGAGTCAGGACACCGTGGTACGGTCGCGCATGACATGATGGCGTCGTCATTCTGCCCATGCGGCGGGATGTCGTCGCGCCGGAGGATCCATGTACTCATGCCTGTCGAACCAGCTGGCGCTCCTGATGATGCTCCAGGTGCGCTCCGAGATCACGACGCGGGAGCTCGCGCTGTCGCTCGGCATCACCGAGCGGGCCGTGCATCGCATCCTGAAGGACCTGGCCGAGAATGGCCTGATCAGCATCGGCAAGCGCGGCTATCGCAATTTGTACACGGTACACGCCGATAGCCCCATCGGGCACCCCGCATTCCCGTCGCTGACGGTCGGCGACATGCTCGCCCCTGTTCGGGATCGACTCGCGGTTCCATCGAAGGGCTCGTCGTCGGCGGTGCGGGAGATGGCCGTCGCCGTCTAGGGAGCGGCCCTCACCCCCCGGCCCTCTCTCCCTACCATTGGGGAGGGGAAGACGTGCTCCCCTCTCCCGCGCACGGGGAGAGGGGCCGGGGGTGAGGGCCTCCAAATTACCAGCCGGCGGCGGCGCCGTCGCCGCGCGGGTCGGCGCCCGCCCAGTAGGTGCCCCGCTCGCGGTCGATGCGAATCGCCTGGGCGTGACCGAGCGCGTCGCTCCAGCCTGGCACGACCCTGACGTCGTGGCCGCGCGA